>Ga0082212_10002546_pt1 | contig 26518 bp, 12 predicted proteins | sample TergutNt197P3_FD_71548 | JGI IMG/M metagenome (GOLD analysis project Ga0082212, IMG submission 71548) | Neocapritermes taracua P3 segment gut microbial communities from Petit-Saut dam, French Guiana - Nt197 P3 | ecosystem: Host-associated > Arthropoda: Insects > Digestive system > Gut ...
AAGACAAAGAGAATTTTAGAGGTATAGAAGGTATCTCGTTTGAAAATTATCCGAAAGTGGATGGCTCTACCTCGGCAGGCATATTAAATACTATGGTTGCGTGTAAACTATTGGATGTTCGGTATAATTGGGTGACAGTTCTTCAAGAATGGTTTTTAAATCCTCGTAGATACGACGACGTTCCCGAACAGTATAGGGACGATTTTTTTGGGAAACGTATAATGACTTCTCAAACACATGGGGCATTTATGAATTTGATCGATGGTAATGCAGATATTATCCTTACCCACAGGACGATTTCACCCGACGAAAAGGCACATGCCAATGATGTTGGTGTTACGCTGATTGAAACTCCTATCGCATTAGACGCTTTTATTTTTGTTATTAATAAGGATAATCCTGTAAAATCGTTGACAGTTAATGAAATCATGAAAATATATACAGAAGAAATAACCGACTGGTTAGAAGTTGGCGGCAATAATGAAAGCATAAAAGTTTTTACACGTCCACGCAATTCAGGCAGCGAGGAAATATTTAGAACTCTGGTATTGGACGGTTTGGAGCCTGCTGATTTTCCAGAAGTCGCCATAGGCTCAATGTATTTTGTTTTTTGGGAAGTTAAACAAAACCAAGGTGGAATTTGTTATTCGTTTAATACTTATAAAGATTTACAGGCGCGAGTTCCTGACAGCGATGTACCTAAAATAGCCATCAACGGTATTTTTCCTGATGAAAATGCCATCAAAAACAGAACATATCCTTTCATATCGGAAGTACATGTTGCTATCCGTTCCGATTTAGACCGTAATTCTATGGCTTACAAGCTGTACGAATGGTTGCAGTCGGAAAATGCAAAATCGACAATTGTTGAATGTGGGTTTATTCCCAAAACGCAATAAATCAATAGAATAATAAGTAAAGATAATTATATCCATATACAAATGTCAGTTCCAAAAACCGAAAGAATCAGTTTTTCTTCTGTTCATCATCCGTATACCTATCCGGATTTTCTTGAAATTCAATTACAGGCGTTTTACGATTTTTTCCAAATCGACACCACGCCCGAAAACCGTAAAGGTGAAGGCTTATTTAAAGTTTTTCAGGAAAACTTTCCAATCACAGACACCAGAAACAACTTTGTGCTTGAGTTTGTCGATTATTACATCGACCCGCCGCGTTACACCATTGAAGAGTGCATTGAGCGCGGCCTGACGTACAGCGTACCGCTCAAAGCCAAACTGAAGTTATATTGTACCGATCCTGAACATGAGGATTTCGACACCGTGATTCAGGACGTTTATCTGGGAACCGTGCCCTACATGACTCCCAGAGGTTCGTTTGTGATCAACGGCGCCGAACGCGTAGTGGTGTCGCAGTTACATCGTTCGCCCGGAGTATTTTTCGGACAAAGCGTACATGCCAACGGTACAAAACTTTACTCCGCGCGTATCATTCCCTTCAAGGGTTCGTGGATTGAATTTGCCACAGACATCAACAATGTGATGTACGCGTACATTGACCGTAAGAAGAAATTGCCCGTAACCACGCTCCTGCGGGCTATCGGTTTCGAGAACGACAAGGACATCCTTGCCATTTTCGATCTGGCTGATGAAATGTCAGTGTCGAAAGCGGCGCTTGCCAAGGCGGTAGGTCGCAAATTAGCTGCCAGAGTGCTGAAAACATGGGTAGAAGATTTTGTGGACGAAGACACCGGCGAAGTGGTTTCCATCGAACGAAACGAGGTAATCATTGACCGCGAAACCGTTCTCGAAAAGGAACATGTGGACATGATTGTGAACTCCGGAACTGAAGCCATCCTGCTTCACAAAGAAGGACAGAACATCACCGATTTCGCTATCATATACAACACATTACAAAAAGACCCGTGTAATTCCGAAAAAGAGGCAGTGTTGCATATCTACCGGCAGTTGCGCAGCTCCGAGCCGCCTGATGAAGCAACAGCCCGCGACGTCATCGACAAACTGTTTTTCTCGGACAAGCGTTACGACCTCGGCGACGTGGGACGCTACCGGATCAACAAGAAGCTGAATCTCACGACTTCCTCAGATACCAAAGTGCTGACCCGTGAGGATATCATTGAGATCATCAAATATCTTATCCAGTTGATTAACTCAAAGGCCGATGTAGACGACATAGACCACCTGAGCAACCGCCGCATACGTACCGTAGGCGAGCAGTTAGCCGGACAGTTCAGTGTCGGGCTTGCCCGTATGGCGCGTACCATCCGCGAACGCATGAATGTGCGCGACAACGAAGTTTTTACGCCGATTGACCTGATTAATTCTAAAACCCTGTCGTCAGTAATCAACTCGTTTTTCGGAACCAACCAGTTATCACAGTTCATGGATCAGACCAATCCATTGGCCGAAATCACGCACAAACGTCGTGCGTCGGCGCTCGGCCCCGGCGGTTTGACCCGCGAACGTGCAGGTTTTGAAGTACGCGACGTACACTTTACTCACTATGGGCGACTTTGTCCCATTGAAACGCCTGAGGGTCCTAATATCGGTTTGATTTCCTCATTGTGCGTATACGCGAAAATCAATAACCTTGGCTTTATCGAAACACCTTACCGCAAAGTAGATAATGGTGTTGTGGCGCTTGAAGACGAAGGTATCATCTATCTGAGCGCCGAGGAAGAAGAGGGATTGACCATCGCGCAGGCGAATGCTAAAATAGATAAGAAAGGACGCTTCACCGAGCAGCGCGTGAAATCGCGTCTCGACGGTGATTTTCCTGTACCCGACGCATCAGACGTGAACCTGATGGACGTAGCGCCCAATCAGATTGCATCCATTGCGGCTTCGCTCATTCCGTTCCTCGAACACGACGACGCCAACCGTGCACTGATGGGTTCGAACATGATGCGGCAGGCGGTGCCTCTGCTCAAAACGCAGGCTCCGATTGTGGGTACGGGTATCGAACATCAGGTGGCCAGAGACTCGCGCCTGCTGATTGTAGCCGAAAAGAACGGCACAGTCGAATACGTGGATACATCAAAAATCGTGATTCGTTACGAACTCAACGACAACGAAAAATTCATGAGTTTCGATGCGGATCTGAAAACTTATGTATTGCCGAAATTTTGCAAGACCAACCAGAATACCTGCATGAACATGCGTCCCGTCGTGAGAAAGGGCGACCGCGTACAGAAAGGTCAGATACTTACAGAAGGCTATTCGACCGAAAAAGGCGAACTGGCGCTGGGCAAAAATCTGAAAGTAGCCTTCATGCCATGGAAAGGTTATAATTTTGAAGATGCGATTGTTATCAGTGAAAAAGTAGTGCGTGACGATATTTTCACTTCGTTACACATTGACGAATATATGCTGGAAGTTCGCGACACAAAACGCGGTTTGGAAGAGTTGACCTCCGACATCCCCAACGTGAGCGAAGATGCAACCAAATATCTGGACAAAAACGGTTTAATCATGGTCGGTGCGCATGTTGAACCGGGCGACATCCTCATCGGAAAAATTACGCCGAAAGGCGAATCCGACCCATCGCCGGAAGAAAAATTACTTCGCGCCATCTTCGGCGATAAGGCCGGCGACGTGAAGGACGCTTCGCTCAAAGCGCCTCCTTCGTTGTTTGGCGTGGTGGTAGACAAGAAACTCTTCTCGCGTAGCGTAAAGGATAAAAAGGCCAAAACCAACGAAAAAATACTTATCCAAAAAATTGACGAGGAATTTGAAAAGCAAAACCTTGAACTGAAGGTGCGCTTGGTGGACAAGCTTATGACGATGCTGAGCAGCAAGACGTCTCAGGGCGTGAAGGATTATTACAATCAGGAAGTCATTGCAAAAGGAGCAAAATTCACTCACAATCAGTTGATGGGAATTGACTATACGAACGTTAATCCGGGCAAATGGACATCAGACAAAAACCGCAACGAGCAGATTAAAGAACTGATGTACAATTACATGGCTAAATACAAAGAGATTGAAGCTGTGTACAAGCGCAAAAAATACAATATCACCATCGGTGATGAACTTCCTGCCGGTATCATGCAAATGGCAAAGGTTTACATCGCCAAGAAACGCAAAGTAAAGGTAGGCGACAAGATGGCAGGCCGTCACGGTAACAAGGGCATTGTTTCGAAAATTGCCCGCGTGGAAGACATGCCGTTCCTTGAAGACGGAACACCGGTAGACATCGTACTGAACCCGTTGGGTGTTCCTTCACGTATGAATCTCGGACAGATTTACGAAACCGTACTTGGTTGGGCCGGACAAAAACTTGGCGTTAAATTCGCCACTCCGATTTTCGACGGCGCCGAAATGGAAGACATCGATAAATGGACGGACAAAGCCGGACTACCCCGCTACGGTCGTACCTATCTTTACGACGGCGGTACGGGAGAACGTTTCGATCAGCCTGCAACCGTGGGCATCATCTACATGCTGAAACTCGGCCACATGGTGGACGACAAGATGCATGCACGTTCCATCGGGCCGTATTCGCTTATCACACAGCAGCCCCTTGGCGGTAAGGCTCAGTTTGGCGGTCAGCGTTTCGGGGAAATGGAAGTATGGGCGCTTGAAGCATTCGGCGCTGCCAACATCCTGCAGGAAATCATCACAGTCAAGTCGGACGATGTGGTGGGGCGCGCCAAGACTTACGAAGCGATTGTTAAAGGCGAGCCTATGCCGACGCCGGGAGTACCCGAGTCGTTCAACGTGCTGCTCCACGAAATGCGCGGACTGGGGTTGAGTGTGAATCTTGTATAATGGTTAATGATAAATGGTTAATGGTTAGCAATTGATCATTAATCAAATCAGTAATCATTCATAATATAATAACTGACCATTAATCATTAGTTTAAGATGTCATTTAGAAAAGATAACAAAGCAAAAAGTACTTTTAAAAAGATTACGATAGGTTTGGCCTCTCCGGAGGAAATCCTCGAACGTTCGAGCGGAGAAGTGCTGAAACCGGAGACCATCAATTACCGCACGTACAAGCCCGAACGCGACGGCTTGTTCTGCGAGCGTATTTTTGGACCTATTAAGGACTACGAATGTCATTGCGGCAAGTATAAACGCATTCGCTACAAGGGCATCGTGTGCGACCGTTGCGGTGTGGAAGTCACCGAAAAGAAAGTACGTCGCGAACGCATGGGGCACATCCAGCTCACCGTGCCTGTAGCTCATATATGGTATTTCCGCTCGTTACCCAACAAAATCGGGTATTTGCTCGGATTGCCCTCAAAAAAATTAGACGCCATCATCTATTACGAACGTTACGTAGTGATACAGCCCGGTATCAAGGCTGCCGACGGCATTAAGACAATGGATTTCCTTACGGAAGAAGATTATTTCGATATCCTGGATAATCTGCCGAAAGAAAACCAGATGCTTGACGATAAAGATCCCAATAAGTTCATTGCAGATATGGGCGCTGATGCGCTTTGGAAAATTTTGAGCCGTTTAGATCTGGACGAGCTGTCGTATGAGCTTCGCCATAAAGCCGGCGTCGAAACTTCGCAGCAACGCAAGGCCGATGCTTTGAAACGTTTGCAGGTAGTAGAAGCTTTCCGTGAAGCAAAAGAAGTAAACCATCCTGAGTGGATGATTCTGAAAGTAATTCCGGTTATCCCGCCCGAACTGCGTCCGTTGGTTCCGTTGGATGGCGGCCGTTTTGCCACTTCCGACCTCAATGACCTCTACCGACGTGTGATTATCCGCAACAACCGCCTCAAAAGGCTGATGGAAATTAAAGCGCCGGAAGTGATCTTACGCAATGAAAAACGTATGTTGCAGGAGGCCGTCGATTCGCTGTTCGACAACTCGCGCAAAGCCAACGCCGTGAAAACCGACGCCAACCGGCCGTTGAAATCTTTGAGCGACAGCCTGAAAGGTAAGCAGGGGCGTTTCCGTCAGAATTTGCTTGGTAAACGGGTCGATTATTCAGCCCGTTCGGTCATCGTGGTAGGTCCCGAATTGCAGTTGCATGAATGTGGTTTGCCAAAAGATATGGCCGCAGAGCTTTATAAACCGTTTGTTATCAGAAAACTGATTGAACGGGGCATCGTCAAGACCGTAAAATCAGCGAAAAAGATTGTCGACCGCAAAGACCCAGCCGTTTGGGACATCCTCGAAAACGTATTGAAAGGACATCCCGTGTTGCTGAACCGCGCTCCGACACTGCACCGTCTCGGTATTCAGGCTTTCCAGCCCAAACTCATCGAAGGTAAAGCCATTCAGTTACACCCGCTGGTTTGTACTGCCTTCAACGCTGACTTCGATGGCGACCAAATGGCTGTACACGTGCCACTTGGCAATGCTGCCATCCTCGAAGCGCAACTTCTGATGCTCGCTTCACATAATATTCTGAATCCGGCCAACGGAGCCCCTATCACCGTTCCCTCGCAGGATATGGTGCTTGGATTGTATTATATGACCAGGGAACGCATCAGTACGCCCGAACATAAAGTGAAAGGAGAGGGACTGATTTTCTATTCACCACAGGAAGCCATTATTGCGTATAACGAAAAACGCGCTGACCTTCATGCAATGGTAAAAGTGCGTACTCAAACCATCGAAAATGGTCATCAGGTAACCAAAATATTTGACACTACTTTGGGACGTATCCTTTTTAACGAAGTGGTACCTGAGGAAGTAGGTTTCATTAATGAAGTCCTGACCAAAAAATCTTTGCGCGATATCATTGGTAAAATTTTGAAAATGACCGGTACAGCCCGAACTGCACGGTTCCTGGATGACATAAAAAATCTCGGTTACCAGATGGCTTTTCGGGGCAGTTTGTCGTTCAACCTCGCTAATGTGATTATTCCAAATCTGAAAGCCGATCTTGTGAAAGAAGGTTATGCGCAGGTTGATGATGTGATGAATAACTACAATATGGGATTCATTACCAACAACGAACGTTACAACCAGATTATTGACATCTGGACGACTACCAATACCAACCTCACCAAGGTTGTGGAGCAGGAACTCATTGCCGACAACCAGGGATTCAATCCTGTATATATGATGTTGGATTCCGGTGCGCGCGGTTCGAAGGATCAGATCAAACAGCTTGCCGGTATGCGTGGTTTGATGAGTAAACCCAAAAAATCAAGTTCAGGAGGTCCCGACATCATCGAAACCCCAATTCTTGCGAATCTGAAAGAAGGGTTGTCGGTACTGGAATATTTTCTTTCAACACACGGCGCACGTAAGGGGTTGGCTGATACGGCACTAAAAACTGCGGACGCAGGTTACCTCACCCGTCGTTTGGTGGACGTATCTCAGGATGTGATTATTACCGAAACGGATTGCGGTACGCTTCGCGGCTTATCAGCGACAGCCAACAAAATCTTTAACGAACAGGTGCAATCGCTCACCGTAAAAATCTTGGGACGCACCACCGTACATGATATTTTCCATCCGCTAACCGGCGAATTAATCATCGCATCGGGCGAGGAAATCACTGAGGAAATAGCTCAGGTGATTGAAGAATCGCCTATTGAGCAGGTCGAAATACGTTCGATGCTAACCTGCGAATCAAAGAAAGGAGTTTGCGCGAAATGTTACGGCAGGAATTTAGCCACCAACCGCATGGTTCAATTAGGCGAAGCAGTTGGTGTGATTGCTGCCCAGTCCATTGGCGAACCGGGCACACAGTTAACGCTCCGTACATTCCACGTTGGAGGCGCTGTGGCCGGAATCAGCGGCGAATCGAACACCATCGTTGCCCGTTACGACGGTATTGTGCAAATAGACGAATTGCGCACCATTGACCGTGTAAACAACAAAGGAGAAAGCGAAACCATCGTGATTGGCCGTGCCGCCGAACTTCATATCATTGATAAGAATACAGGTATTACGCTCACCACACAAAATGTCCCCTACGGTTCACAACTGTTCCATAAAAGCGGCGATGAAGTGGAAAAAGGAAAACTGCTTTGCAGTTGGGATCAGTTCAGCGCTGTGATTATTTCGGAAGTATCAGGAAAAATTTCGTTTGAAAATCTTCAGGAAGGCGTCACCTATCGCGAAGAATATGACGATCAGACGGGCTTTAGCGAAATGGTGGTCATCGAATCGAGAGACAAACAGAAGAACCCTGCCATCCGTGTCGTGGGCGAAGACAAGACAATCATTTCGTCGTACAATCTGCCCGTTGGAGCACACATTCAGGTAAAAGACAAGGACACAGTATCTGCCGGCGACATTTTAGTGAAGATACCACGCGCCGTTGCCAGGTCAACGGGCGATATTACCGGAGGAGGCGGTCTGCCGCGCGTAACAGAATTATTCGAAGCGCGTAATCCGTCGAACCCCGCCGTAGTTTCCGAAATCGACGGCGAAGTATCCTTCGGAAAGGTAAAACGCGGTAATCGCGAAATACTTGTCACTTCAAAGACCGGTGAACTGAAAAAATACATGGTTCCGCTCAGCAGACAGATTTTAGTTCAGGAAAACGACTATGTGAAAGCCGGCGCACCGTTATCCGACGGCGCCATCACACCTTCAGACATTCTTGCCATCAAAGGTCCCACAAAAGTACAGGAATACATTGTGAACGAGATACAGGAAGTGTACAATATGCAGGGTGTGAAGATCAACGATAAACATTTTGAAGTGATTGTCCGTCAGATGATGCGTAAGGTTGAAGTTGTCGATCCGGGTGATACCCGTTTTCTTGAAGGTCAGATAGTGGATAAGTGGGAGTTCATGAACGAAAACGACTCCATATACGGCAAAAAAGTGGTAGTGGACGCCGGTGATTCATCACTTCGTCCGGGTCAGATCGTCACAGTACGCAAACTTCGCGACGAAAATTCTGTACTGAAACGCCGCGACGCCAGAATCATCGAAGCCCGCGACGTGGTACCCGCCACATCGTACCAGATACTTCAGGGAATTACCCGTGCTGCGCTGCAAACGCAGAGTTTCTTCTCGGCGGCTTCTTTCCAGGAAACCACCAAAGTGCTCAACGAAGCAGCCATCCACGGAAAAACAGACTATTTGGACGGGCTCAAGGAAAATGTACTTGTAGGACACCAAATACCTGCCGGCACCGGTCTCCGCGACTATACAAAGATCGTTGTCGGTTCAATGGAAGATTACGATAAACTGAAATCCGTGAAAGCATACAGCATGGAAGAAGAAATTGAAAATTGAGCGGACCCGATGCGGAGCCTTTTCTCAACATCGCACGCTCAAAATTAATTTTCTTATTCAACAGGAATACATTCAATTAACAGATGTTCCTTAAAAGTTGGATTGATTTTTCCGACAGGGCCGGTTATTGTTCCTAAATCCAAATCATTTACGTAATCATGTACTCTGTATTTTTTCCTTTCAAGGCCGCGTAATTCTATTACGCCTTGCCATTCGTTAGCATAAAATGCGAAATAAAAGTTTTCATTCTTTTGAATGACGTGTGATTCGGGTTTGTCGTACACTATATCATATAAGTTCAGATAGTTACCCTTACTCAACATCTTATCGTGGTAAAGTTTCACCCATTTCACCCAATGCTTTTCACGTTCGCCGGTCAACTGCATGTTTTCCGGTCCTTCGGGCCAGGTAAATTTAGTGCCGATTACTCCGCCCGGCCCCATGGACGTAGCAAAATCCTGTCCCACTTTTGCCGTATCACTTTTATCATTCATATCTGCTTCAGGCCGGATATGCTCCACATGATCCGTATATACAGGCGCGTTGGCTCCCCACAAAGCCTTCATCGACTTGACCCTCCTTCTCGACTGCTCCACACTGGTCGGGTCTGACGTAACAGGCTGATCGGTATGTACCGACTGATAAAAATCCTGAGGCGTGCCGCAATTACAAATCTCGGTAACCGAATAAGGTTTGATTGCTTTTGAAGTTTCGTAAATTACTTCCAGCAATTTTGGCAGATCCTGATACGATTCTTCCGGATGTTGGTGATTGTGAGCAGGATTATAGCAAGGTGGGACAACATAATAGGCATCTAATTTATGCCCGTCAAAACCCCAGTCGCCGATAAAACGGGCAGTCAGTTTTTTCATGTATTCCCGCACTTCAGGGACGCTTGGACAAAACTGGTACATATCACGACAATCTCTTGGAAAGTTTCCCGTTTCGTCCATGATCAGCCATTCGGGATGATTTTTGGCAACCTGAGCCATACCGGGATCAACCGAACCGCCCCATGTCGGAATTACTTCAGGCTGAACAGGCGTCGGAGCCCACCATATTTTCACCTTAAAACCTTGTTTATGGAGTGAATCGACAAATACTTTCAACTGATTTTCACCACCGGGAAAAGTATAATCACGGATGTTCCAGTCGCCATATTTATCCCACCACCTGTCATCAATAACTACCCACTTTATTCCGAGTTCTTTTAATTTCGGCAGTGTACCGTAAATATCCTGCAATGTAAAATCGGTCAAATAACCCCACCCGCACCAAATAGCTTCATGCGCTTCTTCGGAGGGTTGTTTCTGCCTGACCCCCTGTGCAGCCATTAATGCTGAAAAAGTTTGCAAAGGATCAAAGTAATCCAATGAATGAGCGATCACAGCACTTTTTATGGTTTGAAAACTTTCACCGGGAGTTAATGTTTTGTTGACGTCGTGACGCATCGAAATTTCAACTGTTTTATCAGCCGTAACTTCAACAGGGAAAGAAACTAATTGAGGCTTCGGTTCAATATGCGCAATGGCAAGACCGGTTTTTTCATTCCATAAATCGATAAAGGGTACTCCTCCTCCCGTTTTGGTAACCGGTTGAACACCCATCCAGTTATCCTGCTTAAAACCGTCTTCAATCTTGACAACATCATCCAATCCCCAATCAATGGATGCTCCCTGATACGACCAAAAATCGTATGGTTTATTCTGCCGGTTGGTTTGAGATGCATCCAGCCGAAAGTGGCTGGATACCGATTGGTCAATAATTACATCGGACGATCCGGTGTTTTTATAAGAAACAGAGATAAGAGCAGCCTTTGAAAAATCTTCATAATATTCGATGAACAAAGTCTTCTCAATCCTTTGCCCGTTAGCCAGATCAGCTGTTCCTTTTAAAGACAGTTTTCTCCCTTTGCCAAAAACTGTTTTAACATCTTCAACGTTAATCCGATCATAATCAACAGAAAAATTTGAAACCGGCTTTCCATCAACCACGATAAAATGGCCGGGCCTTATCTGTTTGTCCTTTCTGGCAACATTCAAAGGGACGTCACCATCTTTGTAATAAACAGAGATATACATATCAGGATCGACCTGAAGCTTGATTTCGGCATTTCGAAACCAGATATCTCCTCCTTTTGTGTAGGAAAATTCCTTTGTTGAAGTTGAACAGGATGCAAAAATTATTCCAAAGAGGAATGAAAATAACATCGGTAAGTATTGATTTTTCATATTTACTTCCTATTTTATTGATTGATTTCAGGAAAATAATGGCCTATTCTAACTGCCAAATTTTTTGATAATAATCCATGTATTCTTTTAATTTTTTCAAATATCCTTCCATATCCAGCAGTTGCTCGTCATAAATCAAATAGGACATATCAGCGGTACGGTTGGCATAATGACGGGCGCGGTCCTGCCGGTGAAAGTATTTTTTCTCCGGAGTGGACATTCCTTTAGGCAAACGGGTTTGTTCCCAGATTTCGACTATGTGATTATACACTCTTTCGCGACGTTGCAGGCTGGATTCAACGATCATTTTTGCTTTTCCTAATTGATTAAAGGCTTCTTTTTTGTCGAGAAACGTCAAACGATGCGCTTGCCTGATGGTATTTTCGAGTTCGGAAAGGTCTAAATAGGTTTGGCAAGTATGTTTTATCAATTCGGCAACTGTCCGGTATAATTCGAAATCATACAGATTACGTACTCCTGCCTTTTTATTATTTTCAATAATTTGAAGCGCTTTTTCCATTTTTTCCAATTGTTCCTTTGACTCTGCAACTTTTTCCTTGTATTCCGTATTCCAAAAAGGATCGTATTCAATATTATCGTTCCGGGGCAGGTCGGGTAAGTGTGTTTTGCCGATTTCGCCGTGATGCCATACGTTTCGCTCCAATGTCCATGAATAATAATAAGCGCCTCCGTTCAACAGATCATAAAGTTCGCTCATATTCATTACCGAAGCCCCGTAATAGCTTTTATAAAAAGAATCTTCAAATTCCGGTAATCCGGGTTTGCGACCGTTCCATGAATACGCGGCGGATGTAACGAAGCTGAGCATCCACATCTGATTATGGAGGCCCGAATCATCCCATGAAGTGTTGATCATCCCGTCAAAAGTGCCGGAAATTGCCGCAGCAGTAAGAAATTTATAAGAGTGTTCCATACTTCCTTCGACGATTCGATTTCTACTTTGCCTGAATTTGTAGGGAAGGAAAAGGGGTTCAATACCTGGGTTCGGGTCATACGCATAAACTTCATAACCCAATTTTTTTGATTCTTTGACATATTTAAAATCAGGAGTTTCATAACCATAACTTTCTGTTAAAACCAGCTTTTTTGCAGGAGTCATATTTTTCATCGGCGACCTGCCCTGTTCCCAGCCCATAGGAGATTCCCAGACCATGACTTTCCGCCCCTGTTTTTGAAGATATTCCGCCGCTTTTTTCACAAACAGGTGATAAACGCCGCTCCGGCCTATTTCTTCTGCTTTTGCCCGACATTCATTACAGGCAGCCAGTTCGAAAGTCTCATCAGAACCGATATGAATATATTCTGAGCCGGGAGTTGCCTTAATAGCCTCTTTCCAAAGGTCGAAAAGTAATTCATAAGTACCTTCTTTCAAAGGGCAAAACTCCCAGTTTGAATCAGCAATCTCACTCAAATGGCTATGTTGCTGCCATTTCAATATAAAACTCACATGTCCCAAACCCTGCACAAGCGGGATTATTTCTATATGATATTTTCTTGCAAATCTGGTCATTTCCTGCATTTCCTGAATCGTAAACGCACCGGGAGCGCCAATTTCCGGATGAGTTTCGTAGGCCAGCTTATCTTCCCATTCCCAAACTAACTGATTGATCTTATAATTTGCCAAATCCTTGATAAAACTTTCCACATAAGACCGTTTATCCTGATGATGTTTGGTGTCATAATGGACAGCACGTTTCCCGATGTCAGGCCAATCGGTGATCTTCATTCCTGGAATTTGAAAACCGGCCGGCGATTTTTGAAAAAGCCGGAGTAAAGTCCGGGTTCCGTAAAATAAACCGGACTCGTCTTTTCCTTTAATAATTATTTCATTCCGAGATGTTTCGATTAGATACCCCTGTGACTTTATATCACGTGGAGTTTGCCGGCGGGTTAAAATAATCGTTTTTTCCCCTTTCTTTTCAGATATCCGGGCATTAATATTCCACTCATTTTTCAAATCGTTGATCAGTTCGTTGGCAGCAAACCGGTCGGCATCCGAAGGTTTTGGGTCTAAAACAATGGTCAATTCCCCTGAAAAAGTAAAACTCTCCCCGCCTAAATTAACCTGCTGCGGGTAGGGAATGACATGAAGCCCAAGTTCTGATAGCTCAGTTGCAAAAGATTTAAAAGAAAAGAAAGTCAAACAGGTAAATAAAAAAAGTTTATTTAGCCTGTTGAGCGCGAAAATTGTTTGTTTAAAATTTGTGTTCATTTGTTTTAATTTTTAGATATTATTGATTTTTATTTATTTATTTTTTAGTTCCATAATCAACTTTTCGGACTGCATCTAACTGACGGTCTTTATCGCCGGTAGTCAAATGAATATTTTTATACCTTTCCATCAAAGGAGGATTGGGATCGGTTAAAAGCTCGTAAATATCCGGACGACGTGATTTCAGATGCAAAGCTCTGGTATTATCGGTTCCGTTAATGGCTTTCCACCAATCGCTTTTTGCTATCCGTTCTTTCGAAAAATCAATCTCCGCCATAATGACCACATCTCTTTCTCCAAGCGCTTCTGCAATCACTTTGCCATCAAAATCGATGATTCCATTTCCTTCACGTCCGAGTATAACGGGAGCGATATAAACCGAATTATCTTTTGCCCTGGTGATGAACATGTGCGCTGTTTCAAGCCCTTTTCCGGGGATATTGTCTTTCCCCATCGTCGGATTAAAAATAATATCTGCTCCTTTTAAGGCATAAATCGAGGCTATTTCAGGGAAAAATATTTCCCAGCAGGTTGCAATGGCAATATCTGCAAAATCTGTCCTGAAAACTTCATATTCATCACCTTTAGTAACTAACCATGTTTCTAAAACCGGCATCAATGTCTTTCTGTGTTTTCCGATAATTTTTCCGTCCCGATCAAAAAGAATGGCCGTATTGTAGATATTTTCGCCATCTATTTCATAGATAGGGGCAATAACATACATCTTATATCGTCGCGCAACATCAGCCACCTGATCTGTAATCGGACTTGGAACCGGAACTGCCAAAGAGTTGAACAAAATCTTGTCGCTTTCAAACCCTTTTTTATTGATATGCAAACCATAAGCTCCTATGTGTTGCATATCTTCAGGCCCGCATACCAAATCGGCGCCCATCTTACCTGCTTCCTCAAACAATCCGAGCAATTTATTGAAATGCGCCATCATTTGAGGGCGAACCATAGCCGGATCATAATTTTCCAAAAACGGATCCTGAACAGGAAGTCCATTCGCTTGAATAACAGCTATTTTAGCAGCCTTTTTCTGTGCAGGTGCAGAAAAGGACAACAATAACGCTGCGAATATAAAACTAAATGTTTTCATCTGTATAAATTTACGTTATTTTCAAAAATCTTTCATGATATTTTCCCTGATTTCTATTTCGCCGATGCTATACCATCCATCATCGGTTTTTCCTTCGATGGCCAATTTTACTCTCGGTTCATTCGAAACAGGGGCTACGATGGCTATCTCTAATTGATATTTTCCCAAGGGCGCATCATGCGGGATGTACAGATTATTATCGCACACAATATTGCCGGGTATCCATTCACGAATGTTTACCGACGCAGGCAATACCAAAGTCTTTTGTGCATTACGAAGCCTTACGGCTAATTGATAGTCCTTATAAATAGGGGCACAGCCGACGTTTTCCCACAACGAGGTAAACGATAATTGTCCCTGCCGGTAAATATATGAAGGATATAGGAACTGACGAACTACAAAGCGGTAGCCCATCTTATTCAACCACTTATCTACCAACGGACTCCATACATCGGGCACGGGCGAACTTTTGGCATTGAATGAAGAAATGTGCCATTTCAAGGCTTCATTGAAAATCCATTCTACAGTTTCTTCGTCGTGTTTTAATTTTTCGAGCCATTGCAAAAATGTCCAGCAAATTTCAAACGTAACAGGAGCTTTCTTCCATGCATCGGCCATCCCCATATTGATGATTTCGCGGGGATAGTGGTCTTGCATGTGGCTCCAGTCATTATTTTGTCCAAAATTATTGGGTATTTTTCTATCTGTATTGTAATCGCCCCAACAGTCAACCCTGTAACCTACATAACGCATTTGCGGCCCAGTGCCGTTGTTGCTTCCATCAGGCCACGAGGCAGCAATATTAGTGCCTTTTACCTGCACTGCCGGATCCGCACCACTGCTATTGGGAAGAAAATGAAGCGGAGTCTTTTTGAAATTGTCTACATAACAATTAAGCAATGCAACCCTCGTTTCTTCCTTCAATATTCCGGTGCCTCGACCTTCACCCCAAGGACCAATAATGGAAATATCCACCGATTCCAAATCGGGGTGCCCATCATAACGTTGTCCCAACGCTGTAATAAATCCACCGAAATATTGCACATAGCGCGGATCATAGGGATCGACGCGCCAATCGCCCGCATCAGGTTTTTCTGGACCGACCATTTGCCTGTACCATTCCGGAACGTCTCTAGCAGATCCTGTACCATAAGGTGCCACACGGAACATGAGTGTTTGTCCCCGTGCTGCCGCCGTTCGCAAAGCTTTGTCGATCATCGGCCAATTGTATTTACCCTGTTCGGGTTCCAAAAACTTCCAGTAGATCCTGAAATAGGCGATGGTGGTCTGTGGATGATTCTTGTTGGTGAGGTTTCCATTGAAAGGTTGATATTCGATGGGAAGTCCTTCAGTCCAGCCACTGCCGGGATTCAATTCATCGCCGTTGAAACGTTGAAAAGTGGTAAACCCTATACCCGGATTGTTCAACACATCAAAGATTTCTTTGGGATATACCTTGACAGTTTCCTGAGCAACGGCTGAATAACCTGCCAGCGAAAGAAAAATTAAGAATATGATTATCTTTTTCATGATATGGATTTGGTTATGAATTAATTAATACTCTTCAAAATAGTGATGGTTTTGTCTCGAAATTCCTGCGCGCGCCGCAACCTGTTCCGATCTTCTGCCGGTTTCAATGCCATAACTTCATCAAACAGCGCTTGCGCATCTTTCACCATTGGATGGTTTGGTTTTTCTGCAACAAAATTCTTCAGCGCCAACAAGTAACGGTAATCGACAACCCCGCGGCACAATCGTTCGAACATGAGTGAAGTGACCACTCCACCTTCGGCATTGGTATTCGCCCAGCAGAAATCATCTTCCCGCCCGTCCAGCGCATAATATGGATCGCCTTTGTTACAGTTCCAATGCCATGTAAGACGGAAAAGCATTTTATGTTTCTGCGCCAGCATGAACATATAAGGACCAAACGTCCAGCGGGAGACTATGCCATTATAAAACCCCCAGTCAGAACCCGCTTTGTGCAGCATATCTATCGCCCACTGGTCATGGGTGTCCAGGTTTGCCACATCCATCGATTCGCAAAACTCTTGCTGGAAGGTACCCTTGTCATTCTCCGACATCGACGTGTCTCCGGCGAAACGGATGCGCGAAGTGCTGTATTTTTTGAAAATTTTGTTGAGGGCAGCGCTATTTTTCTGATCAATACTAATGTGCGGTTCATCGCAGGAGATAATGAAGAGCGGCAGCCATTGTTTTTCCTGTGCATGTTTGTCTATCAATTCGATAATATACTTCCATAAGGCATCATCGTCGTCAAAACCGAAATCCTTGGGATCGGTCGGAATAGGATAACCGTAAACATTGAGGTTTTTGCCGTTTTCATCCGGCTGAAATGCGACGCCGTAATTGACTAAAGCGGTCATTCCGTATTCTCTGGCGAGTTTCATCCAATAATCAGCCCGGTCAAAATTGAGTTTCATATCTTTTCCTTTTCCTTCCGGCTTTATGTCAAGGCTAATGGAGAAAGTAGTGAATCCTGCTTTGCGGAGCATATCTGCGCTGGCCTTGTTCAGTTTTTGGCGAAAATCATTCATCTCATCAGGATACCATGCCGCAAGTCGCATCTCAAAGCCCCAGGGACCAACAGGAATATCCAATTTCGGTAACGCTTTGTCGTAAACTACTTCAAAGGCTGCTGCCAATTTCTCTTTTTCGCCGTTACCAAATTCTAAATTGAATTCTCCCATGTAAAGACCTTTGCCGGCAGTTTCCGGAACGTCAAATTTAACATAGAACCAGCGGGTAGTGTTTTCCGGCAGTGCTATCTGGTTTTGATCCATGATATAACGCGGCCTGATGGTGTATGCGTTACCATTCAAATCCATGCGCAAAAGACGGTTTGAAACATAACCCACCTGGATTGCCCCGGATGGAATCACTTTACCATCGTCGGTTTTGAAATCACCGGCGGAGACCTTAACATCGCCGAAATCCCTGTAAGCGCGAATAGCAAAGGTCATGGGTTCCATTGTCCCTGCGGCTCCTGCAGCACTGACAAAATCGGTCAATTCATCGGCTACGGGCCTGGTATCGGGATAGATGTCGTCTTCAACGGAGCGGCTGAAAATTACATAACCTTGCTTACGTTGCGCCTCATTCAGCGTTGGCTCGGGGTTGTTGTCAACTGTGAGTACTTTGTTTGAGGTATAGTCGAAATCAGCGCGACGACGTTCCTTAATTTCTGCCAAGTATTTTTTTCCTGCTTTTTGCTTGTTGGCCGGATAGATGATCAGGGCGGAAAGTGCGATGGCGCTACTTTCTCCTTGTGCCGTATCCCATAAAAACTGGACTAAATCCCCCTGGAATGAAAGCATCAGCCGGCCATCGGAAACTTCCACGTCAAATTCTTTTTCCTGGTAATGCGGTGTGACATATTTTTCGAAGACATCATCGTTATACAGGTCTTCGGTGTGGGCATAGCGGAAATATTTCGCCAACGCTGTTTCCCTGTCCATTTTGTCATTCACCACTTCCTTGCCGTTGGCCAGTACCCGGCGCGTCCGGTAAATCGGCATGTCGCCCCAATACCCTGCGGGGGCGTCTATATTCATAAAAACATGATATTTACCGTTGGGCAGATCAATGATAAAATCGCCTTTTGTAACATAAATCACATTACGATACAGAATGTCCGGCTGAAAAGGATCTATGGGACACTTTACCTCAGCATTTTTCCAGCCATATCCTTGACCGTCCGAATATTGACAGTCTTTGCTGACACGAGTGAATCCTCCCATCACGGGAAGTTTCGGATCGCCGAAACTGAACGCTTTCACCCCGTCGAACCACGCCTTACCTTGTGTGTCTTTTACTACACGGATGTTGTCAAGATAAACAGAAGCATTACCACCTCTGCCTGACAGATTAAAATCCAACCGGGTAACGGCGTTTTTCAGAAATGGGCGTCCCGGACGGGATTTGCTTTCAACCGGTGAATCAAGCGGTATTCTGAAGGTATTTTTACCCAACTTCAGAGTAGTGTAATAATTGATGCGCGTCCAATAGGGATTATCGGTATAATCAGTATCTTTATCGTATACCGCAATGCTGAAATTCAAAGGAGTGTCCCCTTCCAGATAGACGTCCACCATCAGGAAGTCATAATCTTGCCAATTCTGGTTTGCTTGATCCCATGTCACACGACCATAGGAAAACCTCAACGCTTTTGTTCCGTCTGTGGCATAATCAACTTCAACTATCTCGGCATTGGGGTCAGACGCAATAAAAGGAGCTATTTGCCCATCCTCAAACGAGTCAAGTAATTTTACGTTTACCTCATTAGTGCTTTTTTTTTCTATGCAGGATGATAAACATCCTGCCAAAAGCAGCAATACCGTTGCGTGTTTCAAAATATATGTTTTCATTTTATTACAATTCGAACCCTTTTCTGTATGTTCTTTTATCCAAGGCTGCCGCTTCGGGGTTGTCCAGGATAGACCCGGTTTCAACGTCGAAACGAAGCATTTTTTTACCCGAACGATACGATAAATTAGCCAGGTTAATCATTGCAGAGCTCAAAATACCCTGATCGATAGGAGCATTAGGCGTCTTCCGCGATCGGATACATTCGATAAAATTGCGGTAGTGTGCTTCGTCGGGTAAATATCCTGTCTTTTCGGCTATGAGTTTCATATCCTCTCCATACACCTGCCAGCCGCCGCCCATTATTCCAAGATACATAAAGCCCCTGGTTCCATATATTTCAATACGTGTGGAATTGGTGTTCCATACGGGAAATTGTTCGCTGAAACGAATACTGTTTGGCGTTTTGGATAAATAGTCTCCATATTGCGATGCTTCGAGTGAAAACGGATATTCGCCCATATCGTAAACGACTGTTTGGTTGTCAGGGATATCGCGGCTGTCATCAAATATAACCCTTCCTCCTGCGCTATAAACGGTGCGTGGTACAGGGTCGCCCAATACCATGCGTGCAAGGTCAATGACATGAATAGCATCATTCATCTGCGTACCCGTCGAATAAGCCCACCAGTCCATCCATCCTTTATGGCGCGACACGTTATAAGGAACCGATTCGGTCGGCCCAAGCCACAAGTCCCAATTAAGTCCTTCAGGAACGGGACTGTCCGGTTTCATAATCCACCCGCGTGTATCGGGCGTCATACAATATGATTTGACGGTAACAATTTTGCCTAACTTTCCTGAAGCAATATAATCTCTTGCCAAAAAAGCATAATCACCGCTTCTGTTCTGGGAGCCACACTGTACTATTACCTGATTTTCTGCGGTAGCTTTTGCCATTGCGTAACCCTCCTCGAGAGTGAGGCAAATGCTTTTTTCAACAAATACATCTTTACCTGCACGACAAGCCCATACTGTTGCCAAAGCGTGCCAATGATCCGGAGTGGCGATAACTACGGTATTCACGTCCTTGTCGTCAAATACTGTACGCATATCGGTTACTTTTTGCGGTGCAAAACCCTGTAATTTGTTCACGTCTTCTACAATCTTTCCGCCCCGTACATCATCGACGTCACATACATACTTAACATGAGCATTTACAGCAAGTTGAAGTATGTTGGAAATAATGATATAACCACGCGAACTGGCGCCTACAAGCGCAAGTACAATTTTATCATTTGCTCCCTTCATATCTAAATCTAATAAGCTTTCATGATATTTTCCCTGACTTCTATTTCGCCGATGCTATACCATCCGTCGTCGGTTTTTCCTTCGATGGCCAATTTTACTCTCGGTTCATTCGAAACAGGAGCTACGATGGCTATCTCTAATTGATATTTTCCCAAGGGCGCATCATGCGGAATGTACAGTTTATCATCGCAAACAATATCACCGGGCAACCATTCGCGGATGTTTGCGTTAACAGGCAATACCAGTGTTTTTTGCGCATTACGGAGCCTTACGGCAAGTTGGTAATCCTTATAAATCGGAGCAACGCCGATATTTTCCCACAACGAGGTAAAAGATAATTGTCCCTGCCGGTAAATATATGAAGGATATATGAACTGGCGAACAACAAAGCGATAACCCATTTTATTCAACCACTTATCCACCAATGGACTCCATACATCAGGTACAGGCAAACTTTTGGCGTTGAACGAAGAAATATGCAGTTTCAGCGCTTCGCCAAAAATGTAGGAAATGATTTCTTCATCGAAATTGTTTTTTATCAAATCCAAAAATGTAAGGCATATTTCCATCGTAACGGGAGCTTTCTTCCACGCATCTGCCATCCCCATTCTGATGATTTCGCGGGGATAGTGGTCTTGCATGTGGCTCCAGTCTGTATCCTGTCCCCAGTTGTTGGGGACTTTTCTCTCGGGATTGTAATCGCCCAGACAGTCGAACCGGTAACCTACATAACGCATTCCCGGACCGGTACCGTTGTTGCTTCCATCAGGCCACGAAGCAGCGATATTGGTGCCTTGTACCTGTACTGCAGGGTCGGCCGAACTGCTATTAGGAAGAAAATGAAGCGTAGTCTTTTTGAAATTATCCAAATAACAATTCAGCAATGTTACCCTTGTTTTCTCCGACAATATTCCGGTTCCTTCGCCTTCGCCCCATGGACCGACAATGGCAATATCCACCGATTCCAAATCGGGATGACCGTCGTAACGTTGTCCCAATGCTGTAATCAATCCTCCGAAATATTGTATATAGCGCGGATCTTCGGGATCAATGCGCCACCTCCGCGACTTTTCAGGTTTTTCCTTGCCGACCATTTGCCTGTACCAGGGCGGAACGTCGCCGTTGTAGTTATCAAAAACCGAAGTTTCACGTTTCAACCATTCCGGCGTTCTTTTTACCTGTTCATGAGGCGCTATGCGTAACATAAGCGTTTGTCCGCGCTCGGCTGCTGTCCGCAATGCCTTGTCGATCATAGGCCAGTTATACTTACCCTGTTCGGGTTCCAAAAATGCCCATGCCACCCTGAAGTAAGCAATAGAGGTTTGCGGATAATTTTTATTGGTGATATCCCCGTCGAACGGTTGGTATTCGATAGGGAATCCTTCAGTCCATCTGTTTGCAGGATTTAATTCATCGCCGTTGAAACGTTGAAAAGTGGTAAACCCTATACCCGGATTGTTCAACACATTAAAGATTTCCTTGGGATATACTTTGACAGTTTCCTGAGCAACGGCTGAATAACCTGCCATGGAAAGAACTAAAAATGATATGATTATAGTTTTCATGTTACATTTTTTGCCATACCTACCACCAACCATCAGGCATATTTACAATTCCTTCAAAAACTCCGGGTACTCCTTCTGCGGGGCCGTATAATACGCTTCCGCCATAAGTAGTCAGGAATAACATGCCCGGATTGTGCGGGTCTGCTACCGGCCGTTGCCCCCATTTGAAACGGTAACCTTCAATTCTTTTCCAGCTTTCTCCAAAATCAGCGCTGCGAAACGCCGCATTCTGAAAAGTATTAATATACAGGATATTGTTGTTCGCCGGATCAACATCCGCAGCATTTACTCTGAAGCGTTGATCGAAAACCTGTTTCCACGTTTTTCCGCCATCTTCGGTTTTATACACGCCGCCATTTACATCTCCGTCGCTGGTCTTTCGCGGCCAGCAACTTAAATACATCCTCCGGGCATTTTCGGGGTCGATCAATAAGTCATGAGGGCCGTTCACACCTTCCGGAAGCGCTAATTGTTCCCAGCTAACAGCCTGATTATCGCTATAATAAATCACGCCATCAACAGTATTTCCGTCTTTCAAACCGCGGGCGCATAGCACGAATAAACGACCTTCGGAATTTCTGCGAATTTGCCAGGCCAGCAAATTTTCACCCAGTCCTGTATTTGATTCTTCCCAATTATTGCCGCCATCAACAGATTTGTAAACGCCTTTATCAAAAATACTGACATATAATACTCTTGCATTATCCGGTGAAGAGGGGTCTAATAATACATTGGTACAGATTGCATTTTCAGACATTCCATTATTACTTTTCGTCCAATTTTTCCCGTGATCATCCGAAACAGCTACTCCACCTCTGTAATTGCCAAAGCCGCGGGGACTAAACATTTTTGTTCTCGGCAGGTCGTGTGCATTTGCCCAAACCGACCAAACTCTTCCTTTTACACTTGGGTCAAATTCTACATCATAACAAGTATTTACCCATTCGAAGGGAACACCGGTCAGTGAATGAACCCAACTTTTCCCGGCATTGAAGGTATGGAAAAGCCCCATATCAGTGTAACAAATAAAAAAATGATTTTTGTCGAAAGGATCAAAATGTACGCCATAGCAGGTCGTTACGTCCAATCCGCTGCTGGTATATGATCCATCCGGCTGTACATGACTGTAGACTTGTTTCCATGTTTTTCCTCCGTCAAGCGTTTTATAACCCCGTCCGTTATCGCCGGCATAACAAATATCCGGATTTCCGGGAGCGGTTCCAAGGTCGATCGGAGCGCCACCCCATCCCGGATCATAACAAATATCCAACCATGAACCTTCGTAATTGCTGGTCAGGTAACCTCCCCGCGATGACGACCTCAATACGGGTACCCAATCAGCTCCGGCATTCGTCGTTTTGGAAATACTAAAAACCTGCTCAATACCTCCATTATCGTTTGTTTCAGGAGATGTGAAAGAAATGTATGCCACATCGGGCTGCGATTCACAAACAGCCAAACCTGTCCGAAAACTCAGCACCCTGCCTTCAGCTACTGTATTCAAAAGCCCATTGTTCATTTGAATCCAGCTTTCCCCGTGATCTTTACTTACAAACATGCCGCCTGTTATGATTCCGTTTTCATTTCTCATGGCAGATTGAATATATATCCGGCTCCCGTTTTTTCCTTGCCCGCCTTCAACTGCAATCAAACGATTAACAGGTAAAGCCAGCTGTTTCACCTGTTTGGTACGCACGTTAACCTGTACACAGCTTCTTTCGGTAAAAACCAGTACTTCATCCCGAAGTCCGGTTTTTCCGGACGGGAAGATGGCTCTTACGCTTTCGCCGGGCAATCGGGCAATCAAAGTCCATGTTTTGCCTTTATTGTCAGAACGAACCAACATGGCCGAATCAAAGTTTTGCCCTCTGCCTCCTGAACTCATGTAGTCTTTCAGCGGAGCCAATCCCAAATAAACAGATTTATTATCGGACGGATCAACGACTATTTTTTCGATGGTTCCGTCAATAGCTCCCTCAATCACATCAGAAGGTTTCAAATTATAGCTTTGCAAATTTTTGAATTTTTTATTCGCTTTTTTAACATCAGGGAATACGATTTCCCATTTTTTCCCTTTGTCAGTTGATCGGTAAAGCATACTGAAACCTGAACCTCTGTCTTCACTGTGGCTGAAACCACGTGTTGCCACATAAACCGTATTCGGATCAACCGGATCAAATTCAAAATCTTCGGGCACATTCCACAGATTTTTCATATCCCAGCTAACGCCTCCATCCAACGAAATATAGGCTGCGGTCATGTCGCAATGGTACAATACAAAGTTTTCATCAAAAGGGCTGATGGTGGGTTTCATGATCCCGCCTCCGCCTCCCGGACCGATTACTTTCCATTCGTTTTCCGGATTGCCGGTTGTTGTATTGTTTCCACAGCCTGCCAATAACGGTAAGAATAAAAATGGGACAAAATACAACAGTCTATTTTGAGTTAAAAATAATTTTTTCATATCATTAAGTTTTACATATTAATAATTCGCACAAAACCGATTAGTTGATAACTTTAATTTTCCCTAACTGATACCATCCGTCTTTGAGTTTTCCTTCGATTGCCAGATTAATTCTCGGTATGTGTTTTTGGCGGTCAACCAGGGCTATTTGTACATCATACGTCCCGACAGGGAGATTTGCCGGAATATAAATGGCGTCGTCAAAAACAATATCTCCGGGTAACCATTTTTTTAAATCAACATCCGGAAAAACTGTAATATCTTCATTCTTTTCTGATTTCAAGCGGATTGCAGGTATAAAATCTTTATAGCAGGGTGCAACGCCCTTATTTTCCCACCAGGTAGTAAATTCAAGTTTGCCGTTTTGCTTTATTTCAGTGGGACAGGTAAACCTTCTCAAAACAAAACGATACCCCATTTTTTTCAGCCAGTCATCGACAAGGTCTTTCCATTCATCCGGTACAGGTGAAGATTTGGCATTGAACGAAGACATGTGCCACTTCAGAGACTGGTCGAAAATATACTGAACTTCTTCCCTTCCATACTTTTGCTGGTTTTTCCATGTCAAAAAGGTACCGCAAATCTCAAAACTCAAAGGCGATTGTTTCCAACTGTCCTGCATGTCGAAGTTAATAATCTCGCGGGCATAGTAATCGTACATGTGACTCCATCCGTTCTGCTCTTTTGCCCAAAAACCCAAATCGCCGATGCAGTCGACCCGCCAACCCGTCGAAATTTTTGAATTGGCGTATTTATGGGTTTTTTCATCCATTAACAATGCGATCAGCGGCGTTTTTTTAAATGATTCCGTATAAGCGTCTATAAGCGCCTCCCGTGCCGTCTGGCTTAACATTTCAGAGCCGGCGCCTTCGCCCCATGCGCCTACAATTGAAAGGTCTACTGCTTCTAAAGCAGGATGTCCGTCGTAATGTTCACCCATCGCACGGACAAATCCACCGAAATATTGTGCATAGCGGGGATCGTTCGCATCTACCATCCATGCGTTTACAGGGTTGTTGTATTTCCAGTCTTTCGATGAGCCTACCATTTTACGATACCAGTCCGGCACATCATTTCGATCGCCGGTGCCATAAGGCGCTACGCGGAAAAGCAAAGTTTGTCCTCTTTTTTCTGCAACTTCAAGCGCCTTGTCAATCATATCCCAACGATAAACGCCCATTTCCGGTTCCAGATATTTCCAGTAAATACGCCAATAGGCAATGGTTGTGGAAGGATGATTTTTATTGGTCAGGTCGCCATTAAACTCCTGATAATCTATCGGAAGTCCCTCAGTCCATCTTGAACCGGCATTTAATTCGTCTCCGTTGAATCGCTGAAAGGTCATAAAACCAATACCGGGATTCAACAATACATCATTGATCTCTTTTGGCTTAATGATGGTTAATCCATCCGGGTTTTGAGCAAATATCTCAAAATGACAGAAAAACAAAGCCAATACACATACAAAGGTTTTGATACTATTTTTCATACAATAATCGGTTTTAAAAAATTATGTTAAAGATATAATAAAAATTTTTCATTCGTAATAAATTATGCCATAGGACTTCGCTTAATGTTCCACAATAATTTGCTGTATATCCGGTATATTGCTATTGGTATTTGTTGCTGTAGCACTGAAAACCAATTCTGCTTTCAAGGATGTTTTACTTGCAATACTGGTTGTTAATTTGGAGCTCAAATTAAAATCCAGATAACCTCTGCCGCGAATATCCTGGTTCGAGTATGGCTTACCGACATATATTTGTGTAGCACTATTTTGAAAACCGTAGCCACTGGATGGACTGTATACAACACCATAAGGTGTTGTATTATTAAGAGGAATAATTATTGTTCCCTGACCAAATACCAAACAGGAAACACCCAAAAATAAAATTAAAAAAACTTTTTTCATTTGATTGATTTTTAAAAATTATATATGAAACCTAATTTAATATTGCTTAAAGAACTAAAAATGGTAGACTGTGTATTGAAACCTATATAATTGTTACGTAGTTTTTGACCGGTATCCTCGATTTTTGTATTTGAAAAATGTAAACCAAAATTCAGGAACTCGCATGCCGCAATTATGCTAAACTTGTCAGAAAAATCGTAAGATATCGCAGGAAATAAAATT
>Ga0082212_10002547_pt1 | contig 26516 bp, 26 predicted proteins | sample TergutNt197P3_FD_71548 | JGI IMG/M metagenome (GOLD analysis project Ga0082212, IMG submission 71548) | Neocapritermes taracua P3 segment gut microbial communities from Petit-Saut dam, French Guiana - Nt197 P3 | ecosystem: Host-associated > Arthropoda: Insects > Digestive system > Gut ...
TGCATCTTACAATCTTATTATTATTGAAGTGGGGCATGTTACCAAAGGCTATGCTATGGCGTATATCGCACCGATGTTAGGCGGTATTATTTTAGCCTTCCGAAAAAATATCATACTCGGTTCTATAATTACCATGATATTTCTGGGTTTGGAAATTGCATCTTCCCACGTTCAAATTACGTACTATGCCATGCTTATGGTAGGTATTTTAGGAATAGCATATATAATCAAATTTTTGCGGGAAACAAAAGGGATTTCTACTTTTTCTAAAACAATGGGCATACTTTTGATTGCTGCAATTTTAGCCGTTTTGCCCAACGCAGCAGGATTATTACCCATGCAAGATTACGCCAAAGACACCATGCGCGGCGGTTCGGAATTGACCATAAAAGTAGATGGTTCGCACACAGAAGACGGACAACCCAACGCAGGCGGATTGGAAATTGACTACGCATTCTCATGGAGTTACGGCAAAATGGAAACGTTTACCCTGCTCATTCCCAATCTTTACGGCGGCGGACATGATATTTTAGACCCCGATTCCGAAACATCGAAACAACTTCAACAGGCGGGAGCGAATATACGAGCATTGCCCACGTATTGGGGCGATAAACCGTTTACATCGGGACCGAATTATGCAGGGGCAGTGGTTTGTTTTCTGTTTGTGTTGAGTTTGTTTGTTCTCAAAGGCACGGAAAAATGGTGGTTGCTGGCGGCAACAATACTCTCGTTTTTCTTGGCGTGGGGCAAAAATTTTGGATTATTAAACAATTTTCTGTTTGAATATTTGCCCATGTACAACAAATTCCGAACTCCTGAAATGGCGTTGATTATTGCCGGCATAACCATGCCGATTATGGCAATGCTCGCCTTTAAGGAGATTATTGAAAACAAAGTTTCCCAAGAAAAATTGATTAAATATTTGAAATACACCTTGGGGATTGTGGGCGGATTGTGTCTGTTTTTCGTAGTATTTGGTTCTTCCATTTTTTCTTTTACGAAAAGCGATGGCGATGCTGGATTTGCACAACAATTGCTTCAAGCAGGTTTTCCGCAAGCAAATGTTGACCAGATTTTAGACATTTTACGCGGTCATCGGCAGTCTATGTTATTCAAAGATGCCTTGCGTTCACTTGCTTTTGTGGTTTTGGCATTTGGCGTGCTTTGGCTTTTTGTAAAGAAAAAAATTAAAAAAGCAACTTACATAACTATCGCCTTGATTGTCTTGGTTTTAGTGGATATGTGGGCAGTGGATAGACGTTATTTAAGCGATATCAATTTTACGGACAAGCGGAAGGCACGCAGCATCCAACCAACCGAAGCAGATATGCAAATTTTACAAGATAAAGACCTGAATTACAGAGTGTTAAATCTTGTTTCAAATACCTTTAATGAATCTCAAACCTCCTATTTTCACAAATCAATCGGCGGATATAGCCCTGCCAAATTGCGGCGTTATCAGGATATGATTGATTTTCATATAAGTAAAGAAATGAATCTTGCCTATTCGGAAATTGCGAATGCACAAGGAAATATGAGTTTGGTTGATGCAAGTAAATTTGGCATTCTTAATATGTTGAATACCAAGTATTTCGTTCTTCCTGCCGGCAATGGAAATACGATTCCTATTTTAAATCCGTATGCGTTTGGGCATGCGTGGTTTGTGGATTCCATTCGTTTGGTTGCCAATCCTGATGAGGAAATTTTAGCATTAAACAATTTTGAACCGCTTACTACGGCGATTGTGGATAAGTCAAAATTTGGCGATATACTCAACAATTTCACTCCGCAAAAAGATAGTTTAGCAAGCATTGAACTCACACATTATCAGCCTAATAAGTTGATTTACAAAACGTCTTCCAACACGCCGCAATTTGTTGTGTTCCCCGAAGTATTTTATCGCTATTGGCGTGCAAGCATTGACGGCAAGGAAGTTCCAATCATTCGCTCCAATTATATTTTGCGGTCGCTTATCGTTCCCGAAGGCGAACATGAAATTGTGTTTGTTTACGATTCCAAAATTCACACGATTTCGTCAAAAATCAGTTTGTATGGTTCAATAGTTGTAGTATGTTTGCTAATTTTGGCATCCGTTTATCTATTTAAGAAAAAAAAAGATGAAAAATAACAATTCCTCTCCTCAATTTTCAGAACATTTTTTCAACGATGACGGACATTATCTTGGAAAACCTGCTGAATCAACCAATAAAATTATCCAAAGGAGACTGAATTTGGTAAATGCAATTTCTGAATTCAAAGACAAGGAGTTTTCGCTATTGGATGTTGGGTGTGGCACCGGCGCATCGATTATTAGATTGGCACCAGACATGAAATCTTGTTTGGGAATTGATATTAATGATTATCATTGTGCCGAATTTAAAAAATTATGTAAAGAAAATCAAGTTTCAAACTGCGATTTTCAGGTGTTGAATATCGAACAAAATGATGTACCGAATCAATTTGACAGGCTCATTTGTTTTGAAGTTATCGAACATTTTGAAGATGAAAATAAAGGCGTTTCTGCAATGTACAAAGTGCTTAAAATAGGTGGGAAAGCGGCGATTTCAGTACCTAATAAATGGTGGATTTTTGAAACACACGGGGCTAAACTTCCATTACTTCCATGGAACAGAGTACCGTTTTTTTCGTGGCTGCCAAAACCCATTCACGAACGCTATTCAAACGCTCGGATATACACTAAAAAACGAATTGTGAAATTATTGGAAAAACACGGATTTACAATTGTTTCAGCACAATACATTATGGCACCGATGGATGTACTTCCGAATGGAAAATTGAAAAATTTCCTTCAAAACTCTATTTTTCGCAAGGATGTAACAAAAAATCCATTTAAGTCAACATCTATATTTATTGTTGTAGAAAAAAAATAATCTCTTTTATCGTGCTACCAAAAATTTCCATAATAACCGTTTGTTACAATGCAGAAACCTTGATTGAACGAACAATACAAAGTGTTCTAAATCAGACATATAACAATATTGAGTGCCTTTTTATTGATGGAAAAAGTACCGACAACACCTTGCAAGTAATTGAAAAAAATACTCTGTCAAATCCCAATCACAAAATAATTGTGCAATCCGAACCTGACAAAGGTCTTTACGATGCAATGAACAAAGGTTTGTCGCTTGCAAGCGGCGATTATGTGTGGTTTGTAAACGCCGGCGATGAAATTTATGAACCCACGACATTGGAAAATTTAATTCCGTATTTTGAAAAAAAGGCGGATATCATTTATGGTGATATGATGAGAGTAGATGAATCTCGAAATATTCTTGGGCTAGCGATGCAACGACCTCCCAAAAATTTCACATGGAAATCTTTCCGCATGGGCATGACCGTTTGCCATCAATCCATCTTGATTTCCAAAAAGATAGCCCCAAAATACGATTTGCAATACCGATTGTGTGCAGATATTGATTGGGTTATTAAATCAATGAAAGATGCAAAAATAGTTTGCAATTCAAACCAAATTTTGTCTCGCTTTTTAATCGGCGGTTTTTCCAAACAGAACGAAAAAAAGGCATGGAAAGAACGTTTTACCGTAATGCGAAGACATTATGGACTGTTGCAAACGTTGGTGTTTCATGGTGTTATTGGGGTTCGGTATGTTTTTAAGTGAAACACCTAAAAAGCAAACATGCCAATGAAAAATCAATCATTAGCATATTTGCGATTAAATTATATCTCCCAAGTATCGCCGCTATTTAGTAAATCGTCCACAGAGCGAATTTTGGAAGAGGATCTTGCTTCATTGATTTGATTTTCAAGCAATTGGTCGTAAGTCGGTGCAACGGCAGAACGAATAACCCCCAAAGCAATCGGGAATTCGGGCAACTGCATTTTTGACAACATCAAATGCAAACCCGCATCCTGCTGATAGGCATCGTGTACCAAAATATCCTGTTCCGTGATGCCGTTTTTGCCAATGGTTACTACTTCCAACCCTCTATCGCCCAGTATGATACCCTTGTCTTTGTCTTTCCCAAAAATCATCGGTTCACCGTTGCGGAGAATGAGTTGATTATCAGCGGCATTCGTTCGATTGGTTATATGTTCGTGGGTTTTATCGTTAAAGATAATACAGTTTTGCAAGAACTCCACAACAGCCGTCCCGTTGTGTTTTGCCGCATCGTACATTACATCTTGCATCAATTTAGGATTATTATCCACCACGCGGGCAAAGAACGTACCTTGCGCCCCGATTACCAATTCGCCCGGCATAAACGGTTCTTCAATCGTCCCTTGCGGCGATGTTTTGGTTACTTGCCCAAAAGCCGTTGTGGGAGAATATTGCCCTTTGGTCAAACCGTAAATCTGGTTGTTGAACAGCAAAATATTCAAGTCGATATTGCGACGGATGGCGTGAATAAAATGATTTCCGCCTATCGCCATCGAATCGCCATCACCCGAAATAACCCATACACTCAACTGCGGATTGGAAACCCGCACTCCCGTAGCAATGGGATTTGCCCGCCCGTGAATGCCGTGAAATCCATACGTATTCACATAGTAAGGGAAACGAGACGCACAGCCGATTCCCGACACCAAACAAAAATTCTCCTTTTTATAACCAATCTTCGGAAAAATGTTTTCCAAAGAAGCCAAAATGGCATGAGAGCCGCATCCCGGACACCACTTTACCATTTGGTCGCTTGCAAAATCCTCTTTCGTTAAAGGCACTCTTGACCTTTCCATTGTTTCGTAATTCATAACTATTTTCCCTCCAAAATTTGGTTAAACTTCTCTGTTAATTCTTGTGTTGTAAACGGCAAACCCTGTATTTTTCCGTATTTCATATAGGAATAGTCGGGATGCGTCATGCGTAAATAATCGGCAAATTGACCGCTATTTAATTCGCAAACCACTATTTTTTTGAATCCTTTGAACACATCGGACGTGTTTTTGGGCAAGGGCATAATGTTTCTGAAATGTGCCAAACTTACTTTTTTGCCTGCTTTTTGCAATTCTTTCACTGCCACCAGCGTTTGTCCGTAGGTTCCGCCCCAACTTACCACCAATAAATCGCCTTCTTTTTCGCCGATAACTTCCTGTTCGGGCAAACGGTCGGCAAGCCTTTGAACTTTTTCCGCTCGGTAATGCACCATTTTTTCGTGATTGTTCGGGTCGGTGGAAACGATGCCTTTGCCATCCGTTTTTTCCAATCCGCCGATGCGATGACGCAAGCCTTCCGTTCCGGGCAATGCCCATTGGCGAACCAATGTATTTTCATCGCGGTTGTATGGAGCATAATTTTTATCATTGGGTTTTGCCAATGGAGGGTTAATAGGCGGTAAATCAGCCACTTTTGGAATTTTAAACAATTCCGAACCTTGACCTATATATCCGTCCGTCAATAAAATAACGGGAGTCATGTTTTCCATTGCCAATTTTGCCGCATCGTAAGCCGCATAAAAACAGTCGCATGGAGAATCGGCTGCAATTACAATACAAGGACATTCACCATTGCGTCCAAACAAGGCTTGGTACAAATCGGCTTGTTCCGATTTGGTGGGCATGCCGGTGGAAGGACCGCCGCGCTGCACATTTACTATTACCAAAGGCAGCTCCGTTATCACCGCCAACCCAATGGCTTCGGATTTGAGTGAAAGTCCTGGACCCGAAGTCGTTGTAACCGCCATCGAACCCGCATAAGCCGCCCCTATGGAAGAGCAAATGCCTGCAATTTCGTCTTCGCATTGCATCACTTTCGCTCCTAAGGATTTATGTTTCGCCAATTCTATCAAAATTTCGGTAGCTGGCGTGATGGGATACGACCCCAAGAACAACGGTCTTTTGGAGCGTTCCGCCGCTGCCAACAAACCCCATGCCGTAGCCGTATTGCCCGCAATATTCCGATATTTTCCTTTGGGCAAATCTGCCGTTGCCACATGAAAACGAGACTCCAATGCCTCGATGGATTCCGCATAAATATAGCCCGCTTTCAACGAGGCGATATTTGCGTTGGCAATTTTTTCATTTTTCTTAAACTTTTCGGTGATAAATTTAGCGATAGTTTCAATATCTCTATCAAAAATGAATGAAACAACCCCCAAAGCAAACATATTTTTTGTCCGCTCGGACGATTTTACATCCAATCCCAACTCGGCACCGATGCGTTTTGCCGAAGAAGAAACAGGAGCCGTTACCACATTGTAACTCGACAACGAGCCGTCTTCCAACGGATTGTTGTCGTATCCTGCCTTTTCAAACGCCTTCGTATCAAAGGCATCGACATCCACAATGATGGTTCCGCCCGTTGCAACCCACTTCAAGTTGGCTTTCAACGAAGCGGGATTCATCGCAACCAATACATCGCATTTATCGCCGATTGTTCTGATTTCCCTTCCGATATGAACCTGAAACCCAGAGACTCCCGCTACTGTATTGTGCGGTGCGCGGATTTCGGCAGGATAGTCGGGGAAGGTTGCCAAGTCGTTTCCAACCAACGCCGACGTGTCGGAAAAGAGTGTTCCCGTGAGCTGCATTCCGTCTCCGGAATCGCCCACAAATTTGACCGCAACACTTTCTTTTTCAATTACTTTCAAATTTTTACTTGCCATAACGTATTATGTGTATTTTAAATTTATCTATATAATTAAGCATAACTTACAAAGTTATATTTTTTTTTTGAAAAAAACAAGGTTTTTATGGAAAACTTTTATAAAATTATTTTTGATGGCTAAAACCCATTTTGAGGGGATGGGGTAAAAAAGTTATTTTTAGAAAATATATAATTTATTTTTTGTCTTGAACTATGATTAAAATGATTATTTGATAGACTATGATTTTTCCTTATTCTAACAATCAAAGTCTTCATTAAATCACACAAATCATAGCTCGGACAAAAAAATAATCCTCAATTCTCCATTTTCAATTAAAAAATTGTATCTTTGCAAATTAAACAAAAATTTGTATAAAAAACATGGTTGATATTTTTTCAAGAATAAAAGAGACACCGGGTGCGTTGGGACAATTTCAATCCTTTGCCGATGGTTATTACATGTTTCCGCAGTTGGAAGGGGAAATCGGACCGCGGATGAAATTCAGAGGAAAAGAGGTATTGGTTTGGAGTTTAAACAATTACATCGGGTTGGCAAATCACCCCGAAGTGCGTAAAGCCGATGCAGATGCGGCAGCACAATTCGGTATGGCGTATCCGATGGGTGCACGCATGATGAGCGGCGATACCAAATACCACAAAGAATTGGAGTTGAAATTGGCAAATCACGTGGGAAAACCGGCAGGTTATCTCACCAATTTCGGCTATCAGGCAATGGTTTCCATCATTGATGCTTTGGTCAATCGGCGCGATGTGATAGTATATGATGCTGAATCACACGCTTGTATATTGGACGGCGTGCGTCTGCATATCGGGCGGAGTTTTGTGTTTCCGCACAACGATATGGCTAAATTGCGCGAAGTTTTAACACGAGCCACCAAATTTGCCCAAGAGCAAGACGGCGGCATTCTGGTAATTACCGAAGGTGTGTTCGGCATGTCGGGCAATTTGGGAAAATTGGACGAAATTGCTGCCTTGAAAAAAGAATTCAATTTCCGTTTGTTGATAGATGATGCACACGGTTACGGCACGATGGGCAAAACGGGAGCAGGTACGGCAGAACATTTCGGCGTGAGCGATTTGGTAGATGTTCATTTTGCCACTTTTGCCAAAAGTATGGCGGGCATTGGTGCGTTTGTGGCATCGGACAAAGAGATTGTGGATTATTTGCGTTACAATATGCGGTCTCAAATCTATGCAAAATCGCTGCCCATGCCGATGGTTATCGGTGCGTTGAAGCGGCTTGAACTTCTGCAAACACAACCGCAACTTCGTGAAAAACTGTGGACGATTGTCCATGCTTTGCAAAGCGGTTTGCGGGAAAGAGGTTTTAATATCGGCACAACGCAATCGCCTGTAACGCCCGTTGTATTAAGTGGTTCCGTTTCGGAGGCGACCAATTTGGTGGAGGATTTGCGGGAAAATTACGCTTTGTTCTGCTCGGCAGTAATCTACCCTGTTATTCCCAAAGGCATGCTCATTCTCCGCTTGATACCGACCGCCACCCACTCGTTGGAAGACGTGGAATATACGCTGAAAGTGTTTAGCGAAATCAAAGAAAAATTGGATAACAAAGTGTACGACACGGGTTCGGTGCCGTTTAAAGTGGTTTAATTATGCAAAAAAGCAAATATCAACTTAGATGCGTGGGCTGCGGATGCATCACGCCGAATTTTCGGACATGGTTTGAACAAAATCAGGCATGTCCCTCGTGCGGGAGCAAGCATTCGGAAGTGGATTATTTCTCCGATTATACCAAATTGCCCGCACTTTTTAACCAATATCCACGAAATTTTTGGCATTATTTTGACTTTCTGCCCTTGGAACAAAAGCGGAATATTGTATCTTACAGCGAGGGTGCAATTCCTTTGGAACGTTGGGAGTTTTTGGAAGATTTTGCCAAGAAAATCAAGCAGATAGATTGCAGAATTTACGTCTATCGCAACGATTTGAACGGTGGAACGGGAACGTTTAAAGACATTGCGGCATCGATGGCAGCGAGCCTGTTCAAGGAAAACCAAATTGAACAATACTGCATTGCCTCAACGGGAAATACGGCAACGGCTTACGGCAGATACCTCGCTAAGGCGGGCGTGAATGCGGCGATTTTTATGCCTGAAAATGCAGAGCCGTTCTCGATGGCGGAGATTGCGTCCTACGGGCAGCAAGTCTATAAAGTTACGGGCGATTATGCGTATGCTAAAAAAATCGCTGCCGAGTACAGCCAAACGCACAAAGTGTTGATTTCGGCGGGAAACATTGACCCTATCCGCGTGGAATCGAAGCGGACAATGGTGTTTGAGTGGCTGCGGCGATTGCGAAGGATGCCCGATGTCTATGTGCAGGCTATCAGCGGCGGCACGGGACCTTTGGCGGTGGACAAAGCCGTTCGGGAATTAGCTCCGCACCGCTCGGATGTGATACTGCCCCGCATGATTATGGTGCAAACCGATAGGTGCGACCCCATGGTGCAGGCTTGGGAAAGTGCAAAGGCTCAGGATTTTCCAGAGGGTTTTGAAAACAATTATCCCATTATTGAAAATCCACAGACGAGCATTTCCATTTTGGCGACAGGCAATCCTGCGACTTATCCCTTGGTGGCAAAATTGATGCGAAAATGCAAGGGCGAGTTTATCCGTGTAGCCGAAAACAAGGCGTTGGAGATGGCACGTTGGGTCGCTCATGAACGTCAAATTCATATCGGACCTGCCTCGTCGGTGTGTTTATTGGGTTTGCTCAAAGCCATTGAAAACGGCGAAATTGCTGATGGACAATCTGTTTTAGTAAACATGGGCGAAGGCATTAAGCGTTCCCCTGATTTTCTCCTTCAATTAGGGCAAAATATTGCAACGGTTTCTTGTGCGGAGCAGTGCAGACCTTCGGATAAGAAAATTTTTAATTTCGTAACACAAATGTAACATCAATAGAGTATCTTTGCAAATTATTTTTAAAATAGGGATATGAAAAAGTCACGCATTTTGGTTGTTGAGGATGAGGAGAGTTTGTGCGAAATATTGAAGTTCAATCTCACGCAGGCAGGCTATGAGGTAGATGTTGCCTATTCGGCGGAAGAGGCGCTAACCATGCACCTTGCAAATTACGATTTGATGATATTGGATGTGATGATGGGCGAAATTTCGGGATTTCAGATGGCATCTATCATAAAGAAAAACACATCAACAATGGATATTCCGATTATTTTTTGTACCGCAAAAGATACGGAAGATGATACCTTGAAAGGGTTGGAGATAGGAGCAGATGATTATATATCGAAGCCGTTTTCTGTGAAGGAAATTGTTGCCAGAGTAAAGGCGATTCTTCGTAGAAATAAACAATCTGAGAGTTCCAATGAACCTCAAACCGTTCAGCATGGAACACTTTTTATTGATATTGCCAAAAAGAAGGCGAGTGTGGATAATAGAGAGATTTCGCTTACTCGCAAGGAGTTTGAAATCCTGTATTTGTTTTTGAAAAACCCTAATACGGTTTTCAGCCGTGAGAATTTATTGGAAAAAATATGGAACGATGACGTGTATGTAAACGACCGAACAGTGGATGTACACATCACGCGGCTGCGGAAAAAATTGTTTCCCTATGATAAAAACATCACCACACGACTTGGATATGGCTATTGTTTTGAACCGTAAATATGGCTAAAAAAAGAGTATATACACGGTTTCACCTTCGTTTGTTTTGGGCGGTAATTTCGGTTTTTACGATTTTAATACTAATCTTTTACGCCTTTTTGTACACCCGTGAAAAGCAGTTTAAGGTAGAATTGTTAAACAATAGATTGTTGGAACACAACAACTATGTTCATCTTTTGCTTGAAAAAAATCATGATTTTAGTGAAATTGTTCAAGAAAAGAAAATCCGAACAACCATCATCAATTCAACGGGAAAGGTGGTTTTTGATTCAGAACGAAACGATGTACAACAAATAGAAAATCACTTGAATAGAACAGAAGTACAAGCTGCTTTGCAAAAAGGAGCGGGTTATGATGTCCGCCGAAAATCCCAAACAACGGGGGAATATTATTTTTATTCCGCCAAGCGTTACAACGATTATATCATACGTTCCGCCTTGCCTTATGACAACGAATTGATAGCCGCCCTGAAATTGGATGCAAATCTGCTAATTGTTGCCATACTTATATTGGCTGTCTTGGTGTATGTTTTCTATAATGTAATGAGTCATTTAGGAAAAAACATTAATCAACTGCGGAATTTTGCTCTGCAAGCCGACAGGGATGAACAAATTGTCCAGCCCCCCGATTTCCCAAACGATGAACTGGGAGAAATATCTCAACATATCATTAAAATATACAACCGATTGATTTCCACCCGAAAAAAACTGCAAGAAGAACGCACGCATGTATTGGAACAAAAAGAAGAAAAGGATTTGATTAAGCGGCAACTTACGCAAAATATTTCCCATGAGTTGAAAACGCCGGTGAGCAGCATACAGGGGTATTTGGAAACAATCATCAACAACAAGGAACTGCCCAGAGATATAGTAGATGATTTTGTGAAAAAGAGCTACATACAAAGCACACGACTATCCACTTTGCTGTATGATATTTCCACCCTAACCCGCTTGGACGAAGCCTCCGAAATGATAGAAAAAGAACAGGTAAATATTGGTGAATTGGTAAAAAATATCTTAAACGATGTATCTTTGCAACTGGCAGAAAAAAACATGCGTCTTACTACAAACATTGCCGATAAACCGATGCCTTGTTGTGGAAATTCATCGCTTTTGTATTCTATTTTCCGCAATTTGATAGACAACAGCATTGCCTATGCGGGTACGGATATTGACATTGATTTACAATGCTATAACGAAGATTCTACCCATTACCATTTTCTTTATTCCGACAATGGAATCGGCATAGAGGAAAAGCATCTTACGCGGATTTTTGAACGTTTTTACCGTGTGGATAAAGGTCGTTCCCGCAAAGCAGGCGGCACAGGATTAGGCTTGGCAATCGTAAAAAATGCCGTGATTTTCCACAACGGAACCATCTCCGCCAAATCGCGTGCCGACAAGGGAATAGAGTTTTTGTTTTCTATTGGGAAGTAGGAATAAGGGGAATACGCCCCTTTATTCCACTATTTCACACCACCCAAACTTATCCGCTTCTTCCCCGTATTGAATGGATCTGAGCCGGTCGTACAACTTCTGACTCCATGGTCCGGGATTGCTTCCTGATGCAAATTTATAAACCACCCCTGTTTCCCTATCCTGAATTTCGGAAATGGGAGAAATTACGGCAGCCGTGCCACATGCGCCGCCTTCTTCAAATGTGCCGAGTTCTTCCAGCATGATATCCCGCTCTTCCACTTTCAATCCCATATCTGCTGCCAATGCCCGCAGACTCATGTTGGTTATAGAAGGAAGAATGGACGGCGATTTAGGCGTAATATACGTGTTGTTTCTTATTCCAAAGAAATTGGCAGGACCAGCCTCATCAATTTTGGTTTTGGTTTTGGAATCCAAGAAGAAGCACGATGCAAATCCTTCTGCATGAGCACGTTCGCTTGCTCTTAGACTTGCGGCATAGTTCCCACCCACTTTCACATGACCTGTTCCCAATGGCGCTGCTCGGTCGTAATCGCGTGCCAATTGCATTTTAACTGGCTTAAATCCTTCCTTGAAATAAGGACCTACGGGCGTTACAAAAACGATAAACAAATACTCATCCGCCGGTTTTACGCCCACTCTGGCACCCGTTCCTATCAACAAGGGACGAAGATACAACGACCCGCCTGTTCCGTAAGGAGGAATAAAACGTTCATTCAGTTTAATCGCTTTAAAAACGGCTTCTTTGAAAATTGCGGACGGAACCGCCTCACACAAAATGGCTTCTGCCGATTTTTGCAAACGCTTTGCATTCTCTTCCCATCGGAAAATGCGAACTTTTCCATCTTTACCTCTAAACGCCTTCATGCCCTCAAAACATTCTTGTCCATAATGCAGGCAAGTTGCCGCAATATGGATGTTAATTGCCTCAGAGGTTGATGTTTCCAGCTCGCCCCATGCTCCGTCTCTGTAATAGCAACGTACATTATAATCGGTTTTCATGTACGCAAACGATAAATCTTTCCAATTAATTTCTGTCATATTTATAATTTTTTTGTTCTTTTGTTAATAATTTACAAAGATACAATTTTTAAATTAAAAATGGAGGCTTGAAAATGGATAATTTTTTTTCAAAAAAACTTCCCTTACCATCATTTTATTTCAAAAAAAATGGTATCTTTGCAGATTGAGGTAAAAAGAGCGGAAAATTGGAAATGATGAAAATAGAAACGATGAATTTTGTGACAAAAAAGTTTAACAAAAACTTGCTTTTCTCATTATTTTGTGTAACTTCACACACACACACACACACACACACACACACACAAGACTCCCGATAACAATATTGAATCGCGGGCGCGTAATATACCTTTTTTATTTGTATTTCGCAACCGTCCCGCAAAAGTTTTTTTATTGTTTTTTCCCGAATTTTTATACGGGAAAATAACGAATTTGATAGTAAAAATGGATATAATTTATAGTTTATAATTCAGTAATAAAAAAGGTAAGAAATATGCAAAAGTACAAAAATTTAATTATCGGCACGGCAGTTATGTGCCTTACGTTCAGCGGGTTTAGCCAAAACTGCAAAAAGTTTATCAATTACGAGACCAAAACCTTCGATTCGGAGGGCGTGGGGCTATCGTTGCCCGGAGGAATGGCAAAAGGTAATTTCGGCAAGTTCAACATCTCAACCCTGCAACGGACAACCAGCGAAAAGTTGGAACAGCTTGACATGATGCAATTTACCATCTGCCAACAGTTGAAAAACATCAAGAGTACGTTCCTGAGAGACCAGGCACAGGTGCAATATTCCAATCTTCTGATGAAGATTATGAATTTGCTCAATGCGGACGGCGGCGTGGGTAAATCTTTGGCAGAACAAGCCCCAACGGGAAATGAAATTGCGGCAGAAAACCATGCGGCAAGCAACAACCAGCAAGCGGAAATGCCACAACAACAAGTGGTTACACCGCAACAAAATGAAGTGGCGACATCCCCTGTTGCGGCATCTCAACCTCAGGCTACTACGCCTGCTCCCGTTGTAGTACCCGCAGCATCTGCTCCTGCACCTGAACCTGTTTATACCCCTACTGCCGCCCCTTGCGAATCCAATACCTACAAATCGGATAAGGATTATCTTCGTAGTTTTGGGTATGGCGAGTCGAAAAACAGAGGCATGGCAAAGGATTATGCCAGCAGCGCCGCTTTGGAAGGTTTGGCGTTGAGCATGGAAGTTACCGTAAAAGTGGTCGGGCAGCATTACCGATTGAGTGCAAAAAAGGGCGATTACCCGGAAGAGTTTGAGGAACGCCTCGAAAAGACTACGCAAACCTCTATCAATCAGACTGTACGCAATATAAACGTATTGTGCGAAGGCGAGGTACGGAATCCCGTTACCAACAATTGGGAATACTTTATTGTGTATGAAGTAAGTCGGCAGGAGGCGGTAAAAACCGTTTACAATGCCTTGCAAAACGATGCCATGGTGAAGGAAACGCTCCCCAATCACGAAAAGTTTAAACAAACTTTTGACGAAGTGATGAAAGAGTACGACCAAAGTAAGGAAATGAGTTTTGATTTTTAGAGTTTAGAGTTTAAAGTATGATGGAATAAAAAAACCTCTGTGGAACTCTGTGTCTTCTCCGTGAAACGCTGTGTAATAATTTCACGGAGTTGCACAGAGAAAACACAGAGACACACAGAGAAAATAAAGAAAATAGAAATTTGAATATTAAAATAGATTAACAATGAAGAGATTAAGTATTTTATTACTCGCAATAATGTGTGCGGGAGGAATTTTTGGGCAGCAGCAAAAAGTTGCCGTGTATGTAACAGGCGCTACCGAAGAAGGAGTAAATGACTTTGTCGGGGCGTATTTGGTTGATGCGATTGTGAACAGCACCAATTATCAAGCAGTAGAGCGAACTGCCGACTTTTTGAAAGAATTGAACAAGGAGCAAGGCTATCAGCGTACGGGGAATGTAGATGATGACCAAATATCAAGATTGGGAAAACAGTTCGGCGTTCAATTGGTTTGTGTGGCAAAAATTGGCAAAATGGGCGATAAGCAATTTGTTTCCGCTCGTCTTATTGATGTAGAAACAGCAACCGTAAAAAGCAGTACAAAACCTGTGATTTTTACAATGGACGATGTGGATAAGTCCTGTGCCGCCGTTGCCATTTCTTTGATAAGCGGCGAACCTGTTGATGTAAAAAAGCCTGCGGTAAATAGTGAAAATACAGCTACAAGTGCAACTACAGGTACTACGACAAAACCAACAATGGTAAAACCAATAAAGGACTCTACGACCCCGACTGTACTAAGTAATGAACAAAAAGGAGATGTTTCTACCTCTCCCACTATTGATGATGCAGCCATAAAAGGATTAAAAAACCTTATACATACTTCTTGTGCAAAACCAGAAAAATACATAACTGACGAACAAAAATTTAACTCATTAAAAACCTCAAAGAAAGTAGGTATTGAAAGATTGATATTAAGTCAAAGTAAGTTTGCATTAGAGCCATCATCTGTGAATAACAATGAAATATCTTTCTTTTTGCGAAATAGAAAAGATTTGAGGACAATGATGGTCGGATATATTCCTGTCAAAGTTGATGATGCCTTGATATTATTTTTAGATGGTGAAGTTGTTGGATTTGGAGTCGCCTCAATGGGATATTATATTACTTTACCCCAAAATATGAATGGTATCCACACTCTTTCCTTACAGGCAGTTACTTTTCCTATATTCAATATCCAAGTTGATTTTTCTATAAAAAAATATTTTCTATTTGATTGGGACGGTAATAAAAAAGTGAAATTAATAAACTAATGCAGAAAAACGTATGTAAATTATATCCCGTTAGGGATTATCGCTCGGTAGAAAATGGAAAAGACAATCCTATTCGCATGCCGTTAGGTATGCGGACAATAAAATACACCTTTGCATACCTACGGCATGCAGCGGAATGGGGGAATATCTTTTTCTACCGAGATTTTATCCCTAACGGGATTAGGCATTTACAGACCTGTCCAAGTTACGCTCCGCTAAACTTGAACGAAGAAAGAAAAAAAGATAAATAAAGTAAAAGAGAGATAAAATGAAAAAAGCAATAGCAATATTATTAGCGGCGTTTCCGCTTTTAGCCAAGCCGCAGGCGGAGAAAAACTGGCTGCAAGTTAGCGACCGGCAGCAGAACTATCCAAGCGGTGTGTATTTTACCGGCTTTGCCTCCGATGAACTCTTGCCGGGGGAAAGCCAAAACGATGCGGTTGCCCGTGTAACAGAAATGGCACGAGGAGAAGTAACAAAAAGCGTTCGCGTGGAAGTGAATGTGGCTACTCAACACAGAGCCACAAGCACAAAAGTGAATGAGTCGGAAGAGTTTAAGTCTATTTACGAAAAAACGGTAAACACGATTGCTAAAATAACGTTCACAGGCTTGACGACGGAAAATTACATAGCAGGCAAGACCATTTACGCCTTTGCCTACGTGAATAAATCGGAACTGAAAGGCAACTATTCCGCCGTATTCAACATGAATATGCAGCAATTGGAAAGCATGATGAACACGGCAAAACAATTGGAAGACAGCGGCGAAAAAGCCAAAGCCCGCACGCAGTACGAAGAAGCCGTGCCGTTGCTTGCCAAAGTGGAGGATGCGCAAGATGTGCTTGCTGCCCTTGGCAGCAATTTGCAAAGTGCGAAAACAGCAACTTACCACAGCGAAATAGTTTTAGCCTTGGCACGCTTGGCACAAGGGGTGTATATTTATGTGGAAAACAACGAGACTTTGTTTGGACAAAAGGTTGATATTGTGGCAAATAAAGTAAAATCGGGCTTAGCCGCCAACGGTTGCAGTTTTGTGGATAATGCCAAAGATGCCGATTTTCAATTGAAAATAAATGTTTCTGTGCGTTTGAACAGCAACGACAACGGAATAGCGTTTTGCTATGCCGATGCCGCAGTTGAGTTATACGATAATCACAAACAAAAAGTAATGTATTCCGATGAATTTTCTCAAAAAGGCGGTTCCAATACGCAGGAAAAAGCCGGACGAGATGCAATGGAAAAAATAGTACCGAAAATTGTTGAAAAATTAAAAAATTGGGTAAATAATTAGTTTATAAGCAGATAATTAAAATAAATAATAATTAATAATTTAAAAAGGTCTGTTAAAGGGCGGACGTTAAACAAGTTGTATATGAACAAAAAGTTAGGAATTAAAGCAGTAGCAGTAGTAGGAGTAGCAGGAGCATTATTAGTAATGGACTCATGCAAAGTGCAGAAATCGGTAGCAAAATACGAATTAGCAACCAGTAGGGAAGTAAAAGGAATGGGAGTTCTCCAAGTCCCTACCCTTACGGATTTGGATATAGCGCCAACTCGAATAACTTACGAGTATGAGCAAAATATCTTATCAAAACAAATGAAGAAGTTTAGAAACAGATTGGCAAAATTTAGTAAACTCAGTTTAAAAGCACGAAGTCAAAATCAGCAATTGGAAGAACAATTGGATGAACGTTCGTATAAAATGGGTATAGCCATGCAACAAATAGCCAAATCTCAAATGCTAATTACCTATGGTGCGGATATTTTAATTGACCCGCGGTTTTCCATAGAAGTTATTAACAATGAAAAGGTTAAAGTTATTGTATCTGGTTATTTGGGAACATATAAAAATTTCAGACCTATGCAAGCAAAGGATACGGCATTATTTCAAATCTCTCCCACGATATATGTCCCTGAGTACAATATGAACGGAATAATAATAAGAAATTAATTGATTGATGAAAAAGTTTACCGCATTGACAATATTTGCCTTGTTATGGGCAAATATTGTCTTGTCTCAGGATAAAATTAAGGTCGGCGTGGCACCCACATCGGGTACAGCAGATGAGGGGGTAAGGGCGGAGATTACAGATGTCCTTATTCGAGGAATTATAAAATCAGGTTTTTCCGTTGTGGAACGTTCCCAGTATGATAAAATATTGAAAGAGCAAGGACTGCAGGCTTCCGATTTTTCGGATGATAATTCAAGAGTTGAGTTTGGCAATCTTATCGGTGCTAAATATCTCTGTATATCCAGCGTAAATAAAATAGCCCAAAACTATATCATCAACTATCGTATAGTGGATGTTCAAACGGGAGAAATACTTATGAGCGATAGAAAAACAGCCACCGAAACCAATATTATGGAAGTTATCAACGCTCTTTCCGAAGAAAAACTCTTTGTAGTAAAAAGCAGTGCCAATCCCAAATTTTGCGGCTTGGAAATACAAAAAGAAGATTTGAAAGGAACGGAAAATTGCAGTACCTGTGGACAAGGCTGGCGTTTGCCTACGATTTGGGAACTTAAATGTATGTACGAACACCGAAAAGAAATCGGCAACTTTCTCTATGGAGAATATATGAGTAAAGATATGCAAAACGGTTTTCGGCAAGGCATACGTTTCAGTTCAGGCGGACAAACGAACATTATAGGAAAAGCGTCTATACGCTGTGTAAAAGATATTAAATAATAGTTTATAATTTTAAATTTTTAGATATAAGATTTATGAGAAATGAAAGTTTTTATAAAACGAGTTTGATTGCTTTATTATCACTGAGCAATATATTTGTATTTTCGCAAACCAAAGTAGGTATTTACAACAGTAATGCCAATCAACTTGAAAATAAAGTGTTTGCAGGTAATTTAATTGCATCGTTTAGCAGCAAGGATTTTCAATTTGAGGCAAGCGACAAAACCCCCAATATCAACTATTTGTTGAAAAATCAAGGGCAAAATGTGGATGATGGGAATGTCCCTGATGAGGCAATTCTTTTGGTTGTAGATAAATTGGGTTCCGATTATGTGGTAAGTTTTACGCTCTATCCGAACAAAACACAAGACAATGTCTCTGCGAGTTTGCTCAATGCCAAAACTTTTTCGGTGGAGAAAACGCTAACGCTTACTTGCAATAATTTGAAGAACGGTGCAGATGCAAAGGCGGCAGCAGATAAAATCGCTGAGGATTTTTTATTTGGAAGTATAATTGCTGAACAAAAAGCGAAAGAAGAGAAAGCATTGTCAGACAAAAAGGCAAAAGAAGAAATGGCACTTGCCGAAAAACAAAACAAAGAGGGGAAAGCCCTTACAGAACAAAAGGCGAGAGAAGAAAAAGTTCTCGCCGAGCAAAAAGCCAAAGCTGACAAAGCCGCTGCCGATTCTGTTGCTAAGTCGGAGTTGCAAAGGGCAAAAGAAGAAAAATTGCTTGCTGACTCTATTGAGAAAGCCCGAAAAGCAGCAAATCTTACTTTTGAAAACGGGAAGATTTTCAATGCGGATAGTGAAAAAATAAAGAAAAAAGAGGTACGCAGCATCATGGCAGGTACAGACGCTTTGCGGATTTACAACAAAGGCGTTTCAAGGAACAAAAAAGGAAATGCCTTGATAACCTTTGGAACGTTGGTAATAGCAGGCGGAGCGGCGGTAAAAATTATGGATGAAACAAATACTACTTACTATACTTATTATGATGAAAATGGCGACAAAAAGCAGCAAGCAGACCATTACATGTTTGGTGATTACGGTAATATCATTGCATGGAGTGCCATAGGAGCAGGTGCTGCCATGCTCCTGCCCGGAATTACCGTGAAAATTCTCGGTAAATACAATATACGGAAATCCGTAGATGTGTACAACAGCAGGGAAAAGACGGCGTGTGCGGAATTAAAATGCAATTTTACAGGAAATGGTGTGCGTTTCACACTGGATTTTTAACCAATTTAAAATTATTTTTATGCGTAAGAATGTAAAAGAAATGAAGAAAAATAGGCAAAAGTCGTTTATTTTATGGGCTTTTGTGGTGGTGATTTTAGGTAGTTGTTTAATAGCTTGTGAGAAATATGAGCGGGATGTTTTTTCGGAGTTAAAAGTAGTGGAATTTGGAAATTTTGCCGTTTTAGCATGGGATATGGATGGGTTCGATAACGAATATGGCGTTTGTTTATCTACATCGCAAAACCCCACAATAAATAATGCTGAGAAAGTGGTTGATGGGCATTATAATGATATTTTCTACTCATCTGATGAGGAGTATGGTTATCGAGAATACTACTATTTGAGCCAGTATGGTATGGAAGGAAGATATTACGCAGAAGTAGAAGGCTTAACTTCCCAAACAACCTACTATGCACGTGCTTATATAAAATATAAGGAAACTACGATGTATAGTGAACAAATTGAGTTTAAAACAAGTGAAGAACCGGAACTAAGTCTTCCTGTTCTTTCCACTTTGGCGGCGACAAGTATAGCCGCGTCATCGGCTACGTTGGGGGGAAATATTACTTTTGTTGGCTATCCTGCATACACGGAAAAGGGGATATGCTATTCTACCTCGCAAAATCCGACAACAAGCAATCATTTCGTTACCGTTTCAGGTAGTGGAACAGGAAATTATACGACAACGGTTTCCGGTTTATCTTCAAATACAACCTATTATGCTCGTGCCTATGCAAAAAATTCGCAAGGGACGGCTTATGGAGAACAGGTAAGTTTTAAAACGCAAACGCCAACAACTGCGCAAGTGCGAATTAGAACAGACAGAGGTTATAGTAATATATCGTGGATTGGTTTTTATGATGGTGTTACAAATGCAATTATCGCAACTTATAATATTGAACAAGGTGCTCATACGTCTGATTACTTTCATATACCTGCTGGAAATTATAAACTTGTTTATTATGACTCTAATGAGGATAAGTGGTATTATAACCCGAACAATCCTTCAATAGAGAATTATAATTTTCAAATAAGTCGTAAGTACACTGTAGCATTTCTTGATCATAATGTATCCCCATGGGTATATTTTACCGTTACATATGACGGTACGTTTTAATGTATCGTAATATTATCCTAACCCGCAATTTTAATAAGATTTTCAAGATTAGGTAAGCTTATCTTGAAAATCTTTTTTTGGTTGAACTGTGATTAAAATGATTTAATGAAAACTGTGATTGCAAATGAAAAATTATAGGCTATCAAAAATCAGTTTAATCAAAGTTTAAGACAAATTATAAAAAAAATGCTATCTTTGCAAATTATGGGAAATTTGTACAATTTATTGAAACAAGATGTGCGATTCACGGAAGCATTGACTGCCTGTATGAATTGCGGCGTGTGTACGGCAATCTGTCCGTCCGCCGAATTTTACAAGTATGAGCCGCGAAAAATCTGCGACATCGTCCAACGCAAAGACGAAGACGAAATAGAACAACTGTTGCGGTCGGAAACAATCTGGTACTGTGGAGAATGTATGTCGTGCAAGGCACGCTGTCCGCGCGGAAATACGCCGGGATTGGTGATTATCGCTTTGCGGAAAGTATCGCAACAATTAGGCTATTTTACCGAAAGCGAAAAAGGGCGGCAACAATTTGTCCTTCGTAAAGTGATAGCACAGAGCATTTTAGACAGAGGATATTGCGTACATCCCGATATTGTTCATCCTGAAACGCATTTGGAACAGGGTCCGATTTGGAAATGGTATCGCGATAATATTGAGGATATTGCACCGAAATTGGGGGCGAATTATCACGGAAAAGGGGCAGGTGCCTTGAAAACGTCAAGTCAGGAGGATTTGGACGAAATTAAAAAAATATTTGAAGCAACAGGTGCCATGAAATATTATGAGCGAATTGAGCATTTTTCAGCCATTAAAAAAGGAAATCAAAGCGAAGAGGCGTACCTCCATGCCGTTTTTACACAAAATAACGGAACGCATGAACGAGAATGATAATGAATTGATAGATAGAATTTTATATAATATAAATTAAAATAAAAAGTAAGATGAAATTGGAACAAACAGTCGGTAATCCGAATGCGGCAATTGAAGTAAAACAAGGGTATGAAGATTTTTTTTCAGACCTTATGAATTTGGTGAAAAAGAACGAATTGAATGAGCAATTGGGCGAAGAACTGAAACGTTTAGCCTTGGATTTTCCTAATCGTTACGATTTGGAGGCGTTCAACACATGCAGCGATTGTGCTTACGAGCGGACATTTATAGGAAAAGATGCGTCGGGCTGGGAAGCCATTATGATGACGTGGCGGAAAGGCAAACAAAGTGCCATTCACAGCCATCCTCAGTTTGCCGCTTACAATATTTTGAAAGGCAAGATAAAGTTGGAAGTGTTTGAAGATAAGGGCGATGGCGATGTAGCCTTGATAAATACGCTCGAAGTAGATGAAAATACAGGGCTTTTTGCCATCGGGGAGCCGAATACGATGTCCAATCACATTCATCGGATTAGCGGGTTGAGCGAGGCTTCGTATTCCTTGCACATCTACTCCGATGATGCCCGAAAAGGTTTTACTTATAGGGAATGAATGTGTTAGCAAAAAAAATGGAAGAAATGATGGGCGTTGTAGAAAAGGAGGTGTTAGAGGCACGCGGTGGACATTGCAATGGGAATGAGCAATAAACCAAGACGTTAGAAGCGAGAAACCGATAAAGAGTTAGAAATTAATAGATTTATAAACGAAATAATTTTTCAAAAAATGACAAAAAGAATTTTCAATTTGAGGAAAGTGGTTGCGATAGCAATCTGCCTCGCAAGTTTAACAATGTTTTCGGGTTGCGACAAAGAAGGTCAAGTAACAGACAGTGAGAAACTTTGCTCGTATCTCAATATTGAGAATATTAACAAAGTAATACCTATTATTAACGATTATCTGGCAGAACAGAAAAGCAATTTGAATGATGAACAAAAGATGCAGGCATTGGCTGAATGGTTAAAATCCTGCCCTTGTGTTATTGATGCAACTATTTTATGTGTGTCGTGCATTTATACTCTTCCAGCACAAAGCGAAATCAGTTTTTCGTTTAAAGAGGGAGAAGTAACAAAAGTAGTAACCCTTGATATTTTAATGTCCACTCCATTAAAAGCGGGGATATGCAAAATTCAAGGAGCAAGTAATGAAACTAATGTAACTTTGAAAAATACTGAAAGTTACAGTCGTACTTTTGTGTTAGGAGATGAAGAAGGAGCCTCTATTCCAGTTCAAGCACAACATTATGAAACAAGTGAACTTGTTAGAGATGCAAGCACTAATATGAATGTGGAATATCGTTACAAACCGACTTCTGGTTTTGTTGGCAATGACTATGTTATTCTTAATATTCATTACAATAAAACAGGAGAAAACAGTTCTGCATACACAGAAACAGAAAGAATTAACTTTACAATAACAAACTAAAATGTTTCTAAGAGAAGACAACAAAATGCCTGTCTCTAACGTGCGGTATATCAAGTTGAACAAGTTTTATACAGATACAATTCAAAAAAATAAAATATGGATACACGAGCAACATACATGAACATATTGCAGCGTTTCAAGCAAGAGCATGGCAATGAATACGGCATTACGCGCATAGGCATATTCGGTTCGGTGGCACGCGGCGAACATACTGAAGAAAGCGATGTGGATGTTTTGGTGGAGGCGACTGTATTAAGTTTGCTTTCACGCATAGGTATCAAGCAACAGTTGGAAGAAATGATGGGCGTTTCAGTTGATGTGGTACGCAAAACCGAGTATATGCGTCCCCGATTTAAAGCAAGAGTAGAAAAGAAGGTAATATATCTATGATAAAACTTTGTTAACGACCATACAACAAATAATTGCCGATTTGAGATTGAAAAATGAAAGTGAATAAGAAAAACAAACGATACTGTAAAACGTTATAAACTTAAAAAATAAATGAAAAAACATTATTGGAACGAATATCAGAAAGAGATTGCAAGCGACCATTATTTTTATTGCCGAAGTTGCATTCGGCAGACTTTTTTTCCGGGTTCGGAGACCACTTTTTTGAGGATATTACAGGACGAATTGGGCAAAACGGTTTACGATTCGGAACGTGCACATACCTGTACAGGAATAGGTTATCACAGCGATGTAGTGCCGTTGGAAACCACCATGACGATGGTCGCTCGGTTGTTTGCCCTGATGACCGAGCAGGGTTACGAAAATATTGCGCCGTCTTGCATCACCTCTTTTGGGCTATACAACGAGATGCTGGAATTTTGGCATCACAATCCCGACATGTTGGAAAATACCCGCAAAATACTGAAAGAAACGACGGGCAGGGAGTTTGCTATTCCAAAAAATATTGCTCATCCTTCGGATATTGTGTACAAATTCCGCTTTGAGTTGAAGGAAAAAATGAAGTATAAGTTAGTCAATCGTTTCACGGGCAAACCGTTGCGGGTGGTGGAACATATCGGTTGCCATTATGCGAAAATGTTTCCCGAACAAGGGGTTGGCAATGCGGAATTTCCCTACGTTTTGGCAGGAATGATTGAGGCGTGGGGCGGTGAAGTGATTGATTATCCTGAGCGGCGGCATTGTTGCGGATTCGGTTTTCGCAATTATTTGGTGATGGCAAATCGGGGTTTTTCCGTTGCCAATACCAAAAAGAAGTTCGAGTCGATGGAGCCATACGAGCCTGATTTTATTGTGTGTAACTGTCCGGGTTGTCCCATGTTTTTGGATAAATGGCAATACACCATCGCCGAAATGGAGCATAAAACCTACGATAGGGACGGTTACGGCATTCCCGTGCTTACTTACGAAGAAATGGCGGGCATGCTTTTGGGTTACAATCCGTGGGAGATGGGCATGCAATTGCATCAGGTACAAGTGGAACGACTGCTGAACAAAATCGGCATCCCCTACGACCCCAACGAAAAATACAAAGGCGTGGATGGGAAAATTATTCAGTATCCGGAGAAACCGGTGGGATTGAAGATGTAAAAAAAAGCAGAAGAAACGGAATATTAGTTATTATTATGCAAATATTCAAAAACGTACTCTTGTAAAGAATCTTTATTTGGAATAATCTATAAAAAATATTTCTCCATTAAACACGTTTAGCATATTATAATTTCATGGATTTTGGCATATTAGCACATTACAAGTATGAGTACAATCATCATCATAGGCGGCGGACCCGCAGGACTGGAAGCGGCGGCTTCCTTAGCCGATAACAAGCATTCGGTGGTTCTATTTGAAAAAGAACCCCATTTGATAGAGAAGGTAAGAGGGCATTTTACCCTGTTTCCCAATTTTGCCTCTGCGGAGGAAGTGGCTGATAAATTGGTGAATAAGGTTGCCAATCATCCGCAGATAAGTATTCACGTCGGGGCGGAAATTGTCTCGCTTGCTTTCCAACAGGGACAGTGGGAGGCGGAAGATAGAAACGGAAAAAAACAGCAAGGCGATGCCGTTTTGCTTTGCACCGGACATGAAATTTTTGATGCGAGACGAAAAGAAGAACTCGGTTTCGGCATTTATGACGGCATCATTACTTCCGAACATTTTGAACACCTGCTCAAAGAGGGCAAGGTGGTCAATTCCATGGGGGAAACGCCCAAACGCATCGTGTTTTTGCAGTGTGTAGGCTCCCGCGATGAGAAAACGGGCAATCATTATTGTTCCAAAGTTTGTTGCATCACGGCGGTAAAGCAAAGTATTGACGTTAAGAAACTTATGCCCGACACGGAAGTATTTTGCTTCTATATGGATTTGCGTATGTCGGGGCAGTTTTACGAGGAGTTGTATCGCCAGTCGCAGGAAAATTACGGCGTAAAATACATTCGCGGACGCATATCCGAAGCGGCAGGTACGTTTGACGGCAAAATACAGATAAAAGCGGAAGATACGCTGGTCGGATTGCCGTTGAAAATGTCCACCGATTTGTTGGTATTGATGGTGGGCATGGAAGCGTCCAGCGGCACGCGGAACTTGGGAACATGCTGCGGACTGGGACAGGAATACGGTTTCATCGACAGCAAAGATAAACACTTGAAAGACAATCTCACCGAACAGGAAGGGCTGTTTTTGGCTGGCACGTGCAAACGTCCCATGAACATTTCCGAATGTGTTGCCGATGCCCGTTCTGCAAGTATTGAAATTATGAATTATCTTAAAACCAAGTAATTATGTTAAATTTTGGCTATCGTATTTCAAAAACAGGAACTATCAATTTGGATAAAACCAACAATAGGAATGTAGAAAAAATGGAGGAATTGGTTCCGTCTTTCAAACGTTGTGTGTTTTGCGGGGCGTGTACATCTACTTGTTCGGCAGGTAGTTTCACTTCGTTCAATGTTCGCAAGACTCATTCTCTGTTTCGCCGGGGGCAGTATAAGGATTTGGCGGCGGCTTTGGAAAAGTGTATGTTGTGCGGAAAATGTACCTTAGTGTGTCCTCGCGGCGTGAACTTGCGGGCTATGGTTATCAAAATGAGGCAGTTGGTGGCTGACCGTATCATAGTATAGACAAACTGTCTATCCATTTTTGATACACCTCTACATTTAAAAACGAAATTGGTAAATTTGTATTCAATTGTTAAAATTGTGTACGCATTTTATAGTCTTGTTACAAAAAAACAGGTAATTTGTACATTTTTTATTTTCTAATAACCGTCATACATTTGATAAAAAAAGTAACTGCAACAAGCAAGGAGAAAATGCTTATTTTCACAGATTCTTACACAAAGTTAAAGCCTTATTAAAGTAAGAGAATGATATATTTAAAATAAAAAAATAGATAAAATGTTAGTAATCAGGTATATTTATAATGTTTTTCTATAATGGGGGGGATGATGCCTGTATATAATAAAAAAAGGAACCCCACCCTATTGGGTGCAGTTCCTTGAAAATGAAAAAGTATTTATAATTATTGTGTAATAGCCACTCTTGTATTTACTACCGTTTCGCTGGTTAGGCAACGCACAAGGTAAGTTCCCGTTGATACATGCAGCGGAATTTCAATAGAACCTGAAACAGCACTGGTGTGGTAAAT
>Ga0082212_10002548_pt1 | contig 26514 bp, 19 predicted proteins | sample TergutNt197P3_FD_71548 | JGI IMG/M metagenome (GOLD analysis project Ga0082212, IMG submission 71548) | Neocapritermes taracua P3 segment gut microbial communities from Petit-Saut dam, French Guiana - Nt197 P3 | ecosystem: Host-associated > Arthropoda: Insects > Digestive system > Gut ...
TGTGCGGGCGAATCGCTGCGTTGCGCGGTGCTCGTAACCTCAACATATTTCTATATATGATTCGGTTCCTGCGCTCCGTGCGTCTTGCGCTTCATCCCGCACAAGCAATTAATCAGCGCTTCCCATTGCGAAGCCTTCAGTTTTTCGTTTAATTCCAAATAACAATTTTATCGCGTCGTTTAAGTAAAGGTCTTCCATCTTCTGGATTAATTCCCATTTTCAATTTTCACGCGTACCGGTCAAAAGTACGGCAACGCCCGAGGTGAGACGACGTATGCGAACATCGCTGAATCCCGACGTCTCCACTTTGTTCTTTAATTCCTCCGCTGATGGGAAGTTTTGCACGCTCGACGGTAAATATTGATAAGGCCCGTCCGCGCCGGAAAGCCATTGCCCCAGGCGCGGAAGTATTTTAAGAAAATAGAAGCCGTAGATTTGTCTGACGAGCGGCAGGCGCGGCATCCCAAAATCAAGAACACCTATAACGCCGGCCGGCTTTAAGACGCGCCGCATTTCGGCAAGTCCAAGCCGCATATCAGACAGATTGCGCAGTACAAACGCCGAAACTACAACATCAAATGTTTCATCGGCAAATGGAAGCGCAAGCGCGTCGGCTTCGAGTAAATTTATTGGAAACAGTGAGTTCTGATAGATTACTTTTCTGTTTCCCTGGATTAGCATTTCATGGCAGAAATCGCATCCGGTCACCGAACCCGAATCTGAAAAGGCGATGGAAAGATCCGCCGTACCGCAGCCGATGTCGAGAATCTTCGGTAAAGAGGTTTTGATTTGGCGTGAGACTTCACGAACGCAAACCCTTCGCCACCCGCGATCAAGATTGATAGACAGAAAATGGTTCAGAAAATCATAGCGGTGTGCAATGGTGCCGAACATCGCGCGCACATGCCGCGCCTTGTTTTGCGGAATGTCGCCGTCGGTATCGTCGCCACAGTAGTTTTTCATAAAAACAGCGCCGGAGGCGCGAGACATGAATGACAGTCGGTGGAGTGCGAGCGCAGCGAACGTGTAACCGGCGGACGACGCATAAAGGCAAATCCCAGCCCTGCAAGGGCTGAACAATAATTTTAATATTCAACCCTTACAGGATTGGGTAGTATGGGGTGTCTGCTTCCGTCGGTTCAGCGCTTCCGGCGCTATGGAAAAAGTTAAAGTAATTTTTACCTATTCATGTCCATTCGCGGTTCAGATTTTTCTGTAACCGTCCATCTATAGCTTCTGCAGAACGCTTTTTATTTCAGCAGCTTGCGGAATGTTCGGATCCAGATTTAATGCCTGATTCAGAGCATCTTTTGCCTGGGCCGAATCGCCGTTTTTGGAATAAGCCATGCCAAGGTGGTAGAAATAAACCGCGTTTTTGGGCTCCTGCTTTACGCAATCCCTGAGCAGATCAATCGCCGAACGATACGCGCCGCGTTTGTAATAGATCCAGGCCAGAGTGTCCGCGGCTGCGGCGGAATCCGGAAGTTGCTTGCGCGCCAGTTGCGCCAACTGTTCGGCTTCTTTCAGATCACCGTCGGTTTCCGCAAGCAGGAAGGCAAGATTGTTGGCGGCCATCACGTTACCTGGATCGGTTTTAAGCGCCGCACGGTAGTGCTCAATCGCCCTTTTATCGTCTTTCAGATCGCTATAAATCATGCCAAGCGACGTATTAGCCTCTGCCGATCTCGTATTCCCTGAAGCGACCTTGTTCAGTTCGGCTATCGCCGCGTCGTAGGATTTCTGCGCCCTGTACACCTGTGCAAGGTTCATGGAAGCGGCCACTCCTCCGCCGTCCATTGACCCCAGTTTACGAAACGTTTCTTCCGCCTTTGCCATATCTCCCTGATTTGCGTAAACTATGCCCAGCAATTCGTAGAGCCCCGCCGATTGCGGAGATTTCTCAAGCTGCGCGTTTACGCGGGAGATCGCGCGGGCAGGCTGCTTGCGTTCCATATCCAGATTGACCAGCGCGGCCAACGATTCAACGCCGCCGGGATTACGCTCAAGAGCGTTTTGAAAAAGGGTTTCCGCTCTTGCGGCATTTCCGCTTCCTTGATAAGCCATTCCCAGCCGATGAAGCCCTCGGGCGTCCGTCGGTCTTGCATTGATATAAGCTTCAAGTTCGGTAATCGCTTCCTTGTAATACCTTCTTCCAAGAAAGCCCTCGCCCAGCAAAAGACGCATTTCGACGGCGTCGGGATCGGCCTTTAAAGCGTTCCGCCCGTATTGAATGGCGTCATCGATATTTCCGCCGTCAAGTTTAAGTTGCGTCAACGCACGATGGGCCGGAATATATCGGGGATCAATGCTTAAGGCCGTTCTAAACGCGGATTCCGCCTGATTTTCTTTTTTATCCAGCACATATGCCACACCAAGCATATATTGCGCCTGTTTGGAGTTGCGATCGTTGTTGACGGCGGTCTGAATTTCACTAATGCTTTCCGCCAATTTATCCTGAGACCTCAGAATCTCAGCCTTCATCAAACGGATTTCCGTCTCTTTCGGATGCGCCTTTAGCGTTTCATCAACAAGCCGCAGCGCTTTCTCCGGAGCTTTTTGATTTACATGGAAACTTATAAGCCGTTTGCGGGCTTCCATATTGTTAGGGTCTTCATCAACCAGCTTTTTCAGAGTTTCTTCCGCTTTGTCCACACTGCCGGTTGTTGCGTAGAAATCCGCCAGCACCTGACGATATACGGGATTCTTCGGGTCAAGTGAAACCGCCTGCTGAAATTCCTGCTCCGCCTTTACGCGGTCATTTTGTCCAATATACACCCTTCCCAGCAATTCGTGAACCTTTGCGTCGTCCAATCCACGCTTCACTTCCCGGTTGATCCTATCAATCGCCTTATCCGGCTGATTTTGCCTGACATACATGGCGGCAAGTGCGGATAGAGCGTCCGTGTTCTTCGGATCCGCTTCAAGAGCCGAGTTAAAACGGGCTTCAGCCGAGGCAAAGTTACCCTGCTCCATATAGGCAATACCGAGAAGATGCAATCCGGTCGCGTCGGAAGGCCGCTCCTTTACATATTTTTCCAGTTCCGCGGCTGCGTTTGCAAAATCACGGCGTCCGATAAAAGCGCTGCCAAGAATACGCCGCGCTTCCGACGCCGAAGGGTTGATCTCCATGGCCTGCTGCGCGTAACGCACGGCGGCGTTGTGATCTCCCGCGTCAAGTTTCAACTGGCTCATGGCCAGATAAATCTGGGCCAATCGGCTTCCCCTGTCTATCGCGGACTGCCATTCACGTTCCGCACGCACACGGTCGCCGGACTGATGCGCAGCAAGACCCAGAAGGTAGCGTGCTTCACTGGAACCCGGGGATGCCGCAACCGCGTCCTGCAGCGTACGAACGGCGTCCGACGCCTTTTTCTGCATCAGTAAAATCCGACCGCGAAGCAAAAGCGCGTCAATATCATTTTCATTGATTTTCAGCGCTTCTCCGGCGGCGGCAAGGGCCTTATCAGAGTCATTATTTCCGAGAAACACCCCGGCAAGCTGCAAACGGGCGGTGGAGTTTTTCGGGTTTTTACCGATAAAATCCTCAAGCGCCGCGATTCCCTTGTCAGGCTGTCCGATACTCTGATAAAACTGCGCCAGCGTTATATTCAGCGTGGCGTTTTCCGGATCCGCTTCGATCGCCTTTTTATATTCCGCTTCCGCTGCGGCGTAGTCTTTCCTGCTTAAATACACCTGTCCGAGGATTTCATGTATCTGCGTAAGCCTGGGATTTTGATTCAGCATCTGCGTCAGACGTTGAATCGCCGTATCGTGCCGGTTTTGCATTACATACAGCCTCGCCAGCTCCGTTGCGGCCGATATGTTATCCGGGGCAACTTTCAGTGCGGCTTCAAACCGGGCTTCGGCCGCAGCGTAGTTACCCTGGGCTATATACAGCTTTCCAAGCTGTATAATACCGATAGGATTGTTTGGATTCCTCTCGGCAAAGGCTCGCAGTTCCAGAGCGGCCGCGTTATATTCTTTTTTGGTTGCCAGCGCGCTTCCCAGGATAAGGCGCGCCTCATCCAGATTGGGATTCCGGCTTAACACTCTTTGCGCCAGTTGAATCGCTTCATCGACGTTTCCCGCTTCGAGCCTCAGATTCGCAAGTGAAAGCTGCGCCTGTAAAAGCGTGGGATCCAATTCAACGGCGAATTCGAGTTCCGATGCCGCTCTTGAAGATTCCCTGTTCTGTAGATACGCAATCCCGAGATAATACCGGCCCGGTGCGTAACCGGGGCGATTTCTTGACGCAATCTGCAGGTGTCGTATGGCGTCGGCACCTTTGTTTTGTGACAGCATGATACGGCCTGTAATATAATGCGCGACCGCGTCTTCAATGTCTTTATTGATAAGTTCGTCCGCAAGCCTTTCGGCTTTCTCGAAAGATCTCTGGTCAAAATAAACAGAGGCCAGCCGCCGTTTAAAAACGCGATTATCAGGATTGTCGGCGACCATTTTCTCAAGAGCCTGTATGCCGCGGTCGGTTTCTCCGGAAGCAAGGTAAAAATCAGCCAGAACAACCTGGCTATCGGGGTCGTCCTTGCTTAATTCAACATATCTTTTATATTGTTCCTCGGCTTCAACCGACCGTTTGTCGCGTAAATATAAAAATCCCATGGCGGAAACAACATCACGCGACTGGGGGTTGTTCTGAGCCGCCGCTTTGTACTGCTCTTCGGCTTCCTCGTTGCGGCCACGCAGCAGGTAGAAATTGCCCAGGGCCAGGCGCGCTTCTATAGAGTGGCCGTTTGATTCGACGATTTTCCGATAAAGATCTTCCGCTATAACGTCATCCGGTTGCCCGTCATCGGAGGTGCTCCCAAGCAGGATGAACGGTGGTCTCAACTGCTGTTCCTGATCCAGTGATTTGCGGATCTCCTGTATGGAATCGTTGATATGAATCATCCCGACCCATGAATTCGCCCGCAGTATCTGCGCCGCGATATCATTCGGAGTTCTGCCGAGAATCATTTCCGCCTTTTCCCTCGCTTCGCCATATTTACGCTGCATCATAAGGAGATTGCCGATTCTGAGCTGGGCGTCCATTCGACTCTGGTCGGCCCCGATCGTGGCCTCCAATTCCCGCAAAGCACTGGGGTATGATCCGGTCAGCATGTAAAGAATTCCCATCTGATAACGCGCTTCCGGGAAACGGGCGTCTTTTTTTATCGCGTTCTGGAACTCGATACGGGCTTCATTGTATTTGCCTTCATCCAGATATTTTTTCCCGGCTTCGACGGATGCCTGCGGGCTTTTTGAACAGGACTGAGACAACAACGACAGGGTTGCGGCAAACATGAAAACCACGGCGCAACGCATCAGCTTGTTATTATTTGACGACATTGATTCCTCCAAATGACTCATGTTTCAGGAAAGTATAAATAATACCGACATTTTTCTCATAAAGCCATAGCGGTAATTGCGTCGATGCGGCAGAAGAGCAAAGTTTTTGAAATGCCAATTAATTGCCTGCCGCCACACCCCATAATAAGGATTTAATCAGTGTTTTCTTAGGCGCTGGAAATCCAACCGCCGCCTATTACAATTTCGTCCTGATAGAAAACGCAGGCCTGTCCCGGCGTTACTCCCGCCTGTGGCGTATCGAATGTAACCGTCACGCCGCCGTCTTCACCGTCTCTACATGGTTCGATAAGTGCGTGAGCGGGGGTATTGCGTGAACGTATCTTTGCCGTAACCCGTAAAGGCTTCGTCAAATCTGATATTGCTATCCAATTCGGCCGTTCTACCATACAACGGCTTCTGCCGAGCAAACGTCGTTCGCCCACGACGACGGTGTTTTGCAACAGCCGTATTTCCAGCACATAGAGCGGTTCGGAGTGCGCTATGCCTAATCCGCGCCGCTGGCCGATCGTGTAATGATGAATACCCTTGTGTACGCCAAGGACACGCCCGGCGAAGTCGATAATTTCTCCCGGTGGAGGCGTTGCGGCCGGTCTGGAACCATCCGGCGGTTGGTATCGTTCCACGAACGCAGCGTAATCGCCGTCCGGAACAAAACAAATCTCCTGGCTTTCCGCTTTTTCCGCCGTCGGAAGGCCGCTGCGGCGGGCGATTTCCCGAACCTGTTTTTTCGTCAGCTCACCCAACGGAAACAGCGCGCGCGCAAGCTGCTTTTGCGTCAGCCCAAAAAGAAAATATGACTGATCTTTGTTTTTATCACGCGCCTTACGCAGCATGTACCGACCGTTTTGCTCATTGAAGACGATGCGCGCGTAATGCCCGGTAGCGATGCGATCGGCGCCGGATTCCTCGGCCAGGCGCGTCAGGCGGTCGAATTTCAGGTGTGAATTGCAGTGTACACAGGGAGAGGGCGTCCGGCCACGCAGATATTCCTCGACGAAAGGACGCACCACGAAATCTTCAAATTCTTTTCGGAAATCCGCCACGTAACATGGAATGCCGATGCGTTCCGCCGCCGCGCGAGCGTCGTATAAATCGTCGGGAGAACAGCAGCGCGTTGCGTGCAAACAGGCGTTTTCCGTTCCTTCGTCATTGCGCCGTGGATCCCATAGCCGCATGGAAAGTCCTATGAGATCGCAACCGGCTTCTTTGAGCAACAGCGCCGCGGTAGAGCTGTCCACTCCTCCGCTCATGGCAACCGCCGCGCGCTCCATTAGCGAATTAGTCGGCATCTCCTTATCAGCCCTTTCGGGGCATCCACAGGATGCAACTCCGTTCGCAGTGGATATTCTTCAGGTTTGGACGCAGGATGTATTCATCCACAATATCCATCTTTTTTTCGTAACTTTCGCGTAAAAGCGCAATTTTTTGGCGCGATTCCGCCGTGAGGGCGATCAGCCGTTCCTCAAGTTCCGACTTTTTGTCAATACGCGGGATATCAACCTCGGAAGTTTTGGCGGTTTCGGAGATCGTGGCCGACGAAACCGCGTTCAAAAACAGCCCGGCGATATGCTCCGCGTACCGGGAATAGATATCCCTGTCTGTTGCGTCCGGCGTAAGTGGCATCGACTCGGATAATTCCTCCTCTACGATTCCCAGATATTTTTCCTTAAGCTGCTCCTGCATACGATTGAAAATGACACGCAGTTGCTCGATCTCTATGCGCATCTGCTCCAAAAACTGTTCCCGGCAACGGATTATGAATTCCTCACGAGATTCCCCCGTGCATGAATAAATATCCAATTCGGAATTGCGATACAGGATCTTTTTCCATGAACGCGTCAGGTGTTCGATGTAACGATTTTTTATATTAATGACAAAATTATCATCAGCGAATTCCGGCAGTGGATCGAGCCGCACGTTAGGAGGCATGATTTCCTGAATCCTGTCAACATTCGCATCCAGGATGATTTCTTCCGCCCAGCCCATAACCGCGTGGGTGTCATAAATTTTTAACGCACGGGCCAGTTTTTCCGCGCCTTTGTATCCGGTGCGAATGTCGTTGAAATCAATAACGGCGTCAATGTAGACACAGGGAAAATACTCGATTTCGTAATTTTGGTCATTTTGTGCCTTTCCGGCCTTGTCTGACAACTCCGGCGAAAGATACAGACTTTCAATGTATTTCAATCTGTGCATCCAGCGACGATCAGGTATAGTCGTATTCATATTATCTCGTTTCTGAATTCAGTATGGATTTTAGCATGTAAATAAGGATACACGACGTAATAGTTTTTATCCGTTCCAGCGATTCACTTCATAGTATCTGTGGAGTTCAGTTTCGAAAAAATGGTTCAAAACCAACCGAGGTCATCAATTTTCGCGCGGACGAAAAGCACCGGCATTTCAGCGTATATATTTACGACATAATTCCCACTCTGCTTATCGGCGACGATAAGCCGCCGTCATGAAAGCGGGAGCAAGCTCCCGCACTCCAAAAATCAGCGTTTCCTTAATGTTCCGGCGATGGTAATCAAACCTAGAACCAACATGATTACGCATAGGTAATAGGCAATTCCGGTATCAAGCGTCAGCATGTAAATCTTTCTCCTCTTAATATTCAGGGGTCGGCAAATGGCTGAAATTTCTGATCACTGACTGCCGACCACGGATCACTCTTTTACCATTTTTGTCCGCGGTGGGTGATGCGCCAAACGATGTAAAATATCAGCGCCAGGCCCATTGTAATTCCCAAATGCATCAATAAAGCTTTATAAGCCCATGGCATTATTGTCTCCTCCTTTTAAGCACTTTCCATAAATATTCGGGCTAGGCCGGGTATTCGTTCTTTTGAGCTTTCAACTGTTTCAGATAACCGGGTTTACCGGGAAGTATAAGGTTCATGACGATGCCGAAAAACAGGGTGGCAAAAATCGTCGGATATACGTTCAAACTTAAATAGTCGGGCAGCCAGTTCGGTTGCGCAAACGTCCAGAAGAAGTTGGCGAAATAGCCAGCTAGAAGCGTCGTCCAGGCCGCGATCGTATTAACCTTCCATAGCATTCCGATAAGATAGACTCCGAAAACGGGAACCGCGAACGAGAAAACCCAGTATAAAAGCGGCATGATGCCGGGATTGCGCAGGGCCGGAACGATGACAAGCAAAGCACAGACAATGATCATTCCACGCGTCAGAAATAAAAACGTCCGGTCGTTCATGCCTGGATTGACGGCGCGTTTGAAAATGTCGTGAACGATAATATGCGACGCGCCGAGAATAAGTCCGCCGGTAGTCGAAAGCGTAGCCGCTAAAAGCGCGGTCATAAGGATGGCTATCAGCCAGGGAGGAAAGGCCATCAGAGCGAACTCAGGCACGGAAAGTTTCGCGGCGTCGGCTTTGGCGGCAATCACAGGCATCGCCATTCCGACCAGTGCGAGAATCACCCAGGGGAAAGCCGCAAGGCTGTTGATTAACGACGCCCAGAAAACACCGCGGCGGATGTCGGATTCGGATCGCGCCATCAGCATGGGCTGGTTCTGCACCTGCGACGCGCTCTGCATGAACACGGTGAGAATCAGGCAGGGTAAAATCAGGGTGAAAATAACTTCCGGCGAAAAGTTCATAAGGCTTGTTTTCCACGCGGCGCCCTCCGCGGCATAGTGCTGGGCGATGCCGTCCCAACCGCCGTGTCCTTTTGAAAGCCATCCGCCGGTGTAAAACACCGCGATAAACGACCCGGCTATCAGAAAGAAGGCGTTGAACAGATTCATCCAAGCGGCCTGCATCAGTCCGCCTACGAAAATATAGAAGATGGTAAAAAATATGGCGAGAACGATGCAATGCGGATTAAAACTTATTGTGCCGCCGCTGAGCGCGTAAAACGCCGTCGCGGTCGCCAGCACCTCTGCTATGCAAATTCCCAGAATCTGTGCCGGGAAAACGGCAGAAATAACCCATCCGATTTTCTCGCCGAATATTTTACCCATACCTTCAGGAAAGGTTTGGACTTTAAGGCGCCGAAACCAGGGGCCGAACCAGAGAAGAAACAGCGGCACCATTATGCCGCCCGACATTATCCCCCACCACAGAACGGCCGCGCCCATGCTGCTGGAGCTTTCCCAGAGAGAAAGCGTATGGCCGGCGCCAAGCGGCGCAAGTACGAACCCCGTCATAACCAGAGGCCAGGCCAGAGAACCGCCGCCGGTTACGAAATCCACTCCGGTCTTGACCCGCCTTCGCGCCCAGAGACTTACGCCCGCGCTCAACACAAAAAAATAGGCAATGGCAATCATTAACGCTATCGACATAAATCATTCTCCCGTTATGGTAGTTCTTTATGCATAATAAATTATCGTACGCCAAAACCGGAAAATTTTTCCATAAGAAAAACACGGCGATCACACCTCGGCGGCGAAAGCGTGCGACGGTCACGCACCCAATTAACGGTTGCATCAATGTTTTAGATTTGTTACGGATAAGTCACAATTAAATAAGTCATATATTAAAAAGGTAAATATGGAAAATCCGGAAACATCAAAAGTTACATCTATTAAATGTCCGAATTGCGGAGCGGCGGTTCCTGCGAATACCCCTGTTTGCGCCTGGTGCGGCTCCAGGTTCGTGTATTCGCGCGTCTGTAATGCCTGTTTCAGCGTAGTCAGCACAAACACTGATCATTGCCCGAAATGCGGGGCTGAGGTAATGAAATCGCGGCGCGTCGCTCAAAAAAAACTCAAATGCCCGGCCTGCGAAAGCGCGCTCGAAACTCGTGACGACGACGATCATCCGTTTCATACCTGCCCGCAATGCGGCGGACTGTGGCTGGATCATGAAAACTTTCAGCTTATCTGTGAACGCGTGGAAAAACAGACTCTCTCCGAGGGCTATAAACTTCCTGAGTCAAACGCTTTAAAGACTGTAAACTCGCGGCGGGCATATATCCCCTGCCCTGAGTGCGGAAAAATTATGACTCCGAAAAATTTCGCAGGATGTTCGGGCGTCGTTATCGATTGCTGTCGTTTGCACGGCAACTGGTTTGACCGGCAGGAATTGCACCAGATTGTGGAATTCATACGGAATGGCGGAATAGGTAAAGCGGTTAAATTCGCAATAAACCGCGCGAGGGAAGAAGCCCGAAGAGAACAAAGCAACGTGAAATTTGGTTCCGCATTGATGAGATACCTCTCCGATCCGAAAATTAAAGCTCCACCAAATGCCTGACAACCAGCCCGGATATTCATACCGATTCGTAATGCGTCGGCGCGAGAGAGCATGTCTGTCTACCGAGATTCACATTCCTAACGGAATGCGTATGGATAAGTTCATTTTTACACGTTGCGCGTGTTTTGTCTCCTTGACATATTGGCTGATATGCCTTCGTCGCCAAAACTGCGCGCGCCTTGTATCCACTCCCTCTCGCGCCGCAGGAGCGGCGGAATCGGCATGAAATATCCGGGCTTAACGCAATGTAAATAATTGGAGAATAGAGTACACGCCAGATTCGACGTGAGACGGAATATCTCGGCATGGTCGGACCTCATTTATCGTATATTGTTTCGGATAATAAATAGTAAAATGTAAAATTCGCAAAAGAATGGTTTTGGATTAGTAAAGGAAAGGAAAACGATATGGGGCTTTTAAAAGCGGGTACCGGGGCCGTGTCAGGTGCGCTGGCCGATTCCTGGCGTGAATACTTTTACTGTGAATCAATGGATCAGGAAACGCTTGTGACCAAGGGGGAGCATCGCGTCGGCGGCAGGAGTTCGAACAAAAAAGGAACCGACAACATCATTTCAAACGGTTCCATTATCGCGGTAAACGACGGTCAGTGCATGATGATTATTCAACAGGGGCAGGTCGTGGAACTTTGCGCCATGCCCGGAGAATTCATTTACGACTCCGGAACCGAGCCTTCGATTTTCTACGGCAATCTCGGCGAAAGCATCAAGGGAACGTTCAAAAGCATCGGCAGACGTTTTACCATGGGCGGCGAACCGGGAAAGGATCAACGAGTATATTTTTTTAACACAAAGGAATTGGTTGGAAACAAATACGGTACAGCCAATCCGGTTCCGTTCAGAGTTGTGGATTCCCGTGTCGGCCTTGACGTGGATATAACGATCCGTTGTCACGGGGAATACTCTTATAAAATCGACAATCCTATGTTGTTTTATAAAAACGTCTGCGGCAACGTCGCCGTCGACTACATGCGCGATGCGCTTTCCAGCCAGCTCAAAACCGAACTGCTGACGGCTCTGCAGCCGGCGTTTGCGAAACTGTCCGCGAAGGGCGTCCGCTACAGCGAGATTCCCGGCCATACGATGGAACTTGCCGGAGCTCTGAACGAAGTGCTTTCCGAAAAATGGAACGAACTGCGCGGCCTTAAAATCGTTTCCTTCGGTATTTCCTCGCTCAACGCTTCCGAAGAAGACGAAAAAATGATCAAGGAACTCCAGCGCAACGCCGCGTTTCGTGATCCGACTATGGCTGCCGCGCATCTTGTCGGCGCGCAGGCGCAGGCCATGCAGGACGCCGCGAAAAATGAAGGTACCGGCCCCGTCATGGGATTTATGGGTATGGGCATGGCGCAGAATCTTTCTGGCGGCAATATTCAAAATTTGTACGCGATGGGCGCCGGGCAGCAGAGCGCGCAACCTGAGCAAGCGCCTCCGGCGGCTGCCGGATGGGCCTGTTCCTGCGGACGTGCCGGCAACACCGGAAAATTTTGCCAGGAATGCGGCAAACAGCGGCCGGAACCGGCCGTCGGCTGGAACTGCGCGTGCGGCGCGGTCAACTCCGGAAAATTCTGCCAGGAATGCGGCAAGCCGAAACCATCCGGCGCGCCGCTCTATCGCTGCGACAAATGCGGCTGGAATCCTCCTGATCCCCGCAATCCGCCGAAATTCTGCCCGGAATGCGGCGATGTATTCGATGTCAATGACGCTTTATAAGGCCGTATTATGGACGAAACGGGGAGCCATGAGAACGTAAGGGTCGATACGCTGCAAGAAACCGACCGGAAATGCCCGGCCTGCGGCGGCGCTATGAGCTTTTCGCCCCTGACAGGCGGACTCAAATGCCCTTATTGCGAGCATGAAAAGGAAATATCCGCCGCTGGTTTGACCGATGCCGGCGCTCCCGCAGCGGCAGAGGAGCAGGATTTTGCTTCGGTGGAAGAAACAGGCAATTGCAACTGGGGCGTCGATAAAAAAACCGTCGTCTGTAAATCGTGTGGCGCGGAGTCCGTTTACGACGCCCTGCAGGTTGCGGGCGAATGTCCCTACTGCGGCTCAAATCAGGTCATGGAAGCCGCCGCCAAAAAGACGCTTGCGCCGGGCGGCGTCTGTGTTTTTAAAATCGACGCCGGGCGTGCCGGCGCAAACTTTAAAGACTGGCTGAACAAAAAATGGTTTTGTCCCGGCGACGCGAAAAAGAAAGCGAAGCCGGAAGCGTTTCGCGGAATTTACCTGCCGTACTGGACTTTCGACGCCGACACGAATTCACAATACAAAGGTGAATACGGCCATTACCGATCACGAAGAGTAAAAGACCGGACGGAACGCTATACGGAGTGGCATTCCACTCGCGGCGTTCATCACGAATTTATCAACGACGAACTGGTAAGCGGCATTGATCCAAGCCGCCAGGATATGTCGATTTTTTCCATGGCGGAGCCTTTCAATACTGAAGACAACCTTGTTTATAAACCCGAATATGTGGCGGGATTCGTCGCCGAACGCTACTCCGTGGGACTCCGGGACGCATGGGAAAAAGCGAAAGGTTTTATTGCAGGTAAACTTCGCAGAAGCATCGCCGACAAAATCGTACGTGACCACCGCGCCGATACATCGCGGGTTCATAATGTCGCCACGACATATTCGAATGTCAAATACAAATACCTGCTGCTTCCGGCATGGGTTTCCACGTTCAAACACAAGAACAAATTATACCGGTTCGTCGTGAACGGCCAGACCGGTAAAGTCGGTGGACACGCTCCGATTTCCGCATGGCGCGTCACTATTGCGGTCATCCTCGCGCTTTTGGCGGCAGGCGTCGTATATTGGCTCTCGCATCAGTGATAATTCAGCTAATGGAGTGCGTTTGTAGTACAATCAAACAAGATTTTACGAATAAGATTTTAAAATTCTTCTGGAGCGGTGATTATGGCAGATCTGGATGGAAGCAATGGACTAAGAACGGAATTTAAGGCTGTCGGGCTGGCAAACATACCGGGCAGGCTGTCGTTCAGCATCGCCTCGGGAATGGCGAAATATGGAAGCGATTACGTTATTCCAAACATGCTGTACGCAAAATTTCTCCGCAACCCGCATGGCCGCGCGAAAATCAAAACCATGGACATATCGCAAGCGAAAGCCCTGGAAGGGGTTGTAGATATAGTCCGGTGGGACGACCCGGACATCCTTAACATGAAAGGAACCCGTGAACCGCTGATTGAAGACGAGTCCGACACGGAAGACGAGGAAATAGGCGCGATTGTCGTGGCCGAAACTCCGGAGATCTGCGACGAAGCGCTGCGGTTGATAAACATAGAATGGGAAGTTTTTCCGACCATTGCGGATCCGCGCGACGCGCTAAAACCGGATGGAATATTCATCCGGTTCGACCCCAAACTACAGCCGACGCCACAGCCCTATATTACCGGCGATGTGGAAAAAGCTTTCAAAGAGGCGGATCACATCGTTGAATTCAAGTGGGCACATTCGCTTATGGTTTCGCATACTCCGAATCCAGCCGGAAGCGTTTCATGGTGGGCGCAGCATCCTCACTCGCCGCGCGGCGACTACCTGTTCATGGAAGGGCTCTGTCCCAATTGGGGAGCTTTCTTTATACGCCCCATGTATGACCTGACATTTGACAGGCTCCATCGCGGCACCCTGTTTCAGGGAGGCAAATACTGCGACTGGGCGTATCGCCGCTCGCAGATTGTCACGCCGCTTCTGGCTAAAAGAACCGGCAGGCCGGTGCGCTGCGTAAATATACGCCAGAACGATTACTATCCCGCGAATCCACAGCGTTACATGGACGTAAAATTTTCGTTTACAAAAGACGGGATCATTACCGGTGTCGAGGAGACCACGGTCAGCGACGGCGGCGCTCCAGGCAAACGCGCATTCGCAAGCATAAACGGGGGCACATACGAAGCTTCTTACAGCCCATTTAACACTACCAAATGCACGAATCTCAAAAGCACGGCGATACGCATCCCCACAAGCACGGGGAAGTATACCGGCAGCCAGACTTCGCCTTGGAATTGGGACGCCATGACGATTGCCGAACAGATCATCGCGGATAGACTCGACGTGGACGTACTTGACATTGCGATTCGAAATGTTCACGGCCCGACGGGACAGAGCGACCGCAGTGTTCCTCCCGGCCTCGTGGAGTGCATCGAAAAAGGCAAGAAGCTGATGAATTGGCAGTGGCATAAGTCCGGGACAAAGAAGCTGCCCGACGGCAGGATGCACGGCATAAGTTTCCGCTACGCCCAATCCCCCCGGCACGCCATGGCGCCGTACACCGCCACCGTTACGATCCAGGGAGACAACAAGGTTTACGTACCGCTCAAGGGGCCATGGATAGGCGTTTACGCCGCCGACGCCTGCGCGCTGGTGGTTGCCGAGGAGATTGGCGCGAAAGTTGAAGACGTGATTCTGCTCTACGACAACAAGGCGCTTTTTACGCCGGTCGGCGGCGGCAGCGACGGCACCACGGCTTCGGCCTGGGTTATGAAAGAAGCGGCAGTAGCCTGTAAAAAGGCGCTGCTTGAACTGGCCGCATCCAAATGGAAGGTCAGGCCGGAGAACCTTGACACCAAAGACACGATGGTTTATTTAAAGTCTGATCCGTCAAGAGCCGAGCCATTCGGCAAATTCATCGCGGACGAAGGCTTCAACGATCACGACAAAGACATCGCCGCCACGTTCTTCGGACGGCCACCGGAAACCACCTGGCATAAGGGAGGTTTTATTCTTGACGTTTTAAACGCCAGCTTCTGCGAGGTGGCGGTTGATACCGAGACCGGCGCGGTTGAAGTCACAAAGTTCGTTGTCGTCTGCGATCCGGGAAAAGTTCTGCGTATGACATCCTTCGAGGGACAGCTGCACCAGGCTATGTACTTCAGCCAGAGGGGCGGATTGACCGAGGAACTCATTCTCGACAAGGGTACCGGCGTAAAACTCAGCACAAACATGCTTGAGTACAAAGTGCCCACAATAATGGATTTCGGGCCGATGGAAACCGGCGCGGTGGAAACCAGGTCGGGCAACGCGGCATACGGTTCATCAGGCATCAGTCACTGCATGGCCGCGCCTCTTTTGCCGGTCTGCGCCGTAGCTAATGCCATAGACAAGTGGATTGAGCCTCCGGTTACGCCCGACAAAGTTCTGCGGGCGCTCGGCAAGGTGTAATGGAAACGCGAATTTTTAAACAACTAAGAAAGCGCTGATTAATTGCTTGTGCGGGATGAAGCGCAAGGCGCACGGAGCGCAGGAACCGAAGCATATATAGAAATATGTTGAGGTTACGAGCACCGCGCAAACAATTAATCAGTGTTTCACTAATGATTACACCACTTCTGTGCTTGATAATTATTTATTCCGATTCGCGGGGCGTTGCCTTACGACTGATAATGTAAAAAAATAAAGTCCTGTAATGGCGTAATCTACGTGGGTTTTCAATTGCCTCATTGCGCGCGTAATCATGGATAAGCCGCTTGCCATAATTCTCTCCAATACTCCACAGCCGAGTTATCGCGTTGTCGGGGAACTGATCGCCGAATGCCTGCGCGAAGCCGGAATTTCCGTGCTGGAACGCGGCGTTCCCGCGACATCCGACGAACGCGCCTCGCTGGCGAAAGAATACGAAGAACAAAACGCCGTATTTTTTCATAATGTCGCCATGGGTAATTTTCACATCATCCCCGGTATGAAAAATATCGCTCTGCCCGCATACGAATTCAGCCGGATATGGAACTCGGCCGTTGAACAACTGAATCAATACGACGAAATCTGGGTAACGACACGCCATGTGGCCGAAGTTCTTAAAAACAGCGGCGTAACCGCGCCCATAGTTAAAACGCCTCCAGCGCTGGATCGTGGAATTTATCCCGAAAAAACAGACCACGCGCCGCGCAAGCCTTTCCGGTTTCTTTTTGTCGGAGAGCCGCATTTCCGCAAGGGAATCCATTTCCTCATGTACGGATTTATCAAAGCCTTTCCAGACGTGGGCGAAGCGGAACTCGTAATCAGGTCCGGCGACACACCGGGCTGGGACGTACTACGTGAAGATATTAAATTCGCGGCTGAATGGCTGCCGGCGAACGATCTGCGGAATCTGTATGCAGAAAACGATTGTTACATATCGGCTTCGCTCGCGGAGGGGCTGGGGCTGCCGATCGCGGAGTCCATATTGTGCGGACTCCCGGTATGCGCAAATTATTGGGGCGGACACCGCGATCTACTTACGGACGGCGGGTATTTCCCTTTGTCGTTTGTTGAATCGCCCCGGCCGTGGACGGGTGCGCCGCAATTCTATACCCCCGGTCAAAAATGCGCGATTTCCGATGAAACAGCGGTAGCAGCCGCAATGCGCGACATCGTAATGAGCACACCGGAGAAACGCCGGGAAATTGCTAAAAAAGCCAGGGAAAACCTTCTCAAAAATTACGGCGCCGCATCGGTTCGCGCCGTCTGGGCGGCCCATATCGCGCAATTGTGATATGGTGGCGCCTTGTCCGGCTGAAAAATGAAGGCAAAGGAAAAACAATCCAAGATAAAAATGGCATTACGACTCTGGAAAAACGAAAATGTGTCACGGTCGCCTACCAAATTCTTCCATCTAACATGACGTTACTAATCTGCTTTTAGTTCGATCGACAAATGCCACTATAATCCAATTTTATACTCCACGTACCCGGATTATGTGATTTTCACAATACTATTAAAAACAGTTGCTATTTTACGGAATTCCGCAGTAGCATAAGTTTTTTCACGGAGGTGTTTATGGCTGAAATGCCGAAAATAGAGAACATTCAGAGAGAAGCGACCGTATATGAATTGAAACCCTGGAAATCAATTCATGACACTATTAAAAAACCTATGGTCACAGGCCTGGGTTCGGCGGAAATCCCGGAATCCGCGCTTGCGATGGGATTCGCTCATATTACCGCTCCCGACATATTGGGCAGCCCTACCCATGTTCATCCATTCGACCAATGGATATACCTCATCGGAGCGGAAAGCTTTTCTGAGTTTGACGCCGATATCGAGTTTACTCTGGGCGAAGAGATTCTGAAGATCAATTATCCGTGCTATATATTTATTCCCAAGGGCGTGAAGCATTGCCCATTGAATATTAAGCGCGTCGGCAAACCGTTCATCTTCATCGACGCCAGCATCACACAAGAGGCTTCGGTACGCCCGGAAAAAATCGCAAGCGTTAAGCGTCCTACATATCAGGCGCTTAATAACGAAGAATAGGGCAAATAGAAGTAATTGCAAATCCTCGAATGATTACGTATTAAATTTTTTTTGAGTGCGGCGGCTTGCCGCCGCTTTTAGCGCGGAAGCTTGCTCCCGTGCCGCCGGTCAGAAGTCAGCCTCCGGTGCCGGCGGTCGCATGTTTCAAAACGTCGTGTGCCCATTCACTGTAATGACATCTTCGCTTAAGAAATATTAAAGGGAACGGAACTGTTGAAGAAGCTACTGATGGGAAATGAGGCGATTGCGGAAGGCGCGATCCGTGCCGGCGTCGCCGTGGCGACGGGGTATCCTGGAACCCCTTCGTCGGAAATACTCGAAACAATCGCCAAACTGCGTCCAGACGGGATTTACGCGGAGTGGTCCGTTAACGAAAAGTCCGCGCTTGAAGTCGCGGCCGGAGCGGCGATCGCCGGAGCCAGAGCGATGGTTACAATGAAGCAGGTCGGTCTCAACGTCGCGTCTGATCCGCTTATAAACCTGAATTACATCGGTATCAAAGCGGGGATGGTCGTCATCGTAGCGGACGACCCCGGTCCTATCTCGTCACAAAACGAGCAGGATACGCGCCGCTTCGGACAGTTCGCAAAACTTGTAGTCTTCGATCCGTCAACTCCTGAAGAAGCCTGCGCGATGGTCGCCGACGCCTTCGAGTGTTCGGAAAAAATCGGCCGTCCCGTGATACTGCGCCCAACCACGCGTGTCTGTCACAGCTACGCCTCCGTGGAACTGCCGCCGCAATTGCCGCGCCTCGCGCCTGAGGGTTTTACAAAAGACGACGGCCGGTGGGTAATATTTCCCAGACTCGCATATAAAAACAAACCCGCCATTGAAACGACGCTGCGTCGGCTCTCCAAAGAACTGACGCTTTACAGCGGCATCACAGGCGACACAAAAACAATGGGAGTGCCGGGTAAAGGAATAGTAGCGGGCGGCGTCAGTTATCGCTATGTTCTGGAATCATTCGAAATTTTAAAAGAGCGCGGATTTGGCGACGCATTGCAAAATGTCAGGCTGCTCAAAATTGGAACTATTCCTTTCGCCGAACACCTCGGTTTTGTGTTTCTTGACGGGCTTACGGAAGCGCTCGTCATTGAGGAACTCGACCCGGTTATTGAAGACGCGCTCATACGTCTTTCCGGGCTTTACGGCAAAAGGGTAAAAATTCGCGGTAAGATCACGGACGATCTCCCGCTAGCTGGAGAAAATACCGTTGAAACCATAGTAAAATCCATTTCAAATTTCCTTTGCTTAAGCAACGCCGGCGATACAAGCGGATGCGACATACCGGAAACAACAGCCGAAACGCCCTCCTTTCCCGTCCGACCTCCCGTTCTTTGCGCGGGCTGTCCGCACCGCGGCGCGTTTTTCGCGGTTAAGGAAGCAATGGCGGGACGGCGCGCCGTTTTCTCGGGCGACATCGGCTGTTACACTCTTGGAAACGCAAAACCGCTCGATATGGTCGATACCTGCCTGTGCATGGGTGCGGGCATTACAATTGCTCAGGGACTCGACAGGGCGGAACACGACGCCGTACAATTCGCGTTTATCGGAGATTCGACCTTTTTTCACACCGGCGTTTCCGGCCTTATAAACGCGGTTTACAACCGCGCAAACATCGTTATCGTGATTCTTGATAACGGCACGACGGCGATGACCGGCGGCCAGCCGCACCCGGGCATGGCGCGGACGCTTATGGGTACGGCCGCCAAAAGGATTTCTATTTACGATCTCGTAAAAGGGATCGGCGCGGATGACATTCAGCGCGTGAATCCTTTCGATACGGCGATAGCAAAAGCGGCGGCTGAGCGCGCGGCCGATTTGAAAGGCGTGCGTGTAATTATTTTTGAAGGCCCATGCGTCAATATCGTCCCAAAAGGAAACGTTCTTACGGTTTTGTCTGAGAAATGCCGCAACTGTGGAATCTGCGTCCGAAAGCTCGGCTGTCCCGCAATTTCCCAAATTTACGATGGCGCGGACGGGAAAATCGACATCGCTATTGACGAGACGCTTTGCACCGGCTGCGGAATCTGCCGGAACGTCTGCGCTTTTGACGCAATCGTTCCACGCAACGGCGGTGAGGTGAAATAATGAAACCCGGAAAAATCAACTGCCTGATTACCGGCGTGGGGGGACAAGGAACGGTGCTCGCGGCGCGCGTTATCGGCACGGCGGCCATGGCGTCGGGATTTGACGTACGCGGCAGCGAAACAATCGGAATGGCTCAGCGAGGCGGCAGCGTAACAAGCCATGTGCGTATAGGAAAAAATATCGCGTCGCCGCTGATTCCATCGGGCCGAGCCGACGTCATTCTTGCTTTTGAGCCGGGCGAAGCTTTAAGGGCTATCGGTTTTCTTAAGCCCGGCGGGATATTCATTGTCTGTGACCGTCCGATAATCCCCGCGGTAAAAGGCGATTATGACGGAGCGGCGGCCGTAGCATGGCTGAAAGAACAAACAGACACCCATATCATTTCAGGAGAGGATATTATAAAAAACTGCGGCGCGCGAAGCGTTAACATAGCGCTTGTCGGCGCGGCTGCGGCAGCAGAGGCGTTCCCTTTCGGTTTTAATGAAATCAAAGCAGCGCTTACTGAAAAACTTGACGCAAAATTTCTCGATATGAACATTGCCGCGTTACATTACGGCGCGGATTGCATATCATCCATGACAGGAAAACAATTGTGAAAATAACAGAAAACATACTTGCGGGAATTAGAAAAAGCATACGGCACGCGAAAAGAAGCGAATTTTACAAAAAACATTTCGAGGACATTCATCCTGAGGATATTAAAACCGACGCGGATTTTATGAAACTGCCGTTTACGGACAAGGAAGATCTGCGCAACGCCTACCCGTTCGGACTTGCCGCGGTTTCGGAAGAACGCATAGTGCGCATCCATTCTTCTTCGGGAACAACCGGAACTCCCGTCATCATTCCTTATACTAAAAAAGACGTCCTTGACTGGGCGAAGATGTTCAAGCGGTGTTATGAATTCGCCGGTATTACATCGAAAGACAAAATCCAGATTACGCCCGGCTACGGACTCTGGACGGCCGGCATAGGGTTTCAGCTCGGCGCGGAGCTTTTAGGCGCGATGGCGCTTCCACTTGGCCCCGGCAACACGGACAAGCAGATCAAGATGATGATAGACATGGGAACGACCGTGCTGACCGCGACTTCGTCATACGCCCTTCTGCTTGCCGAGGAAATCGACCGGCGTGGAATAAAGAGCAGGATCAAACTGAAGAAAGGCGTTATCGGTTCTGAGCGCTGGGGCCAAAAGATGCGCGCACGGATTGCGGACGAACTTGGAGTGGAGCTTTACGATATTTACGGCCTGACGGAAATCTACGGGCCGGGTATAGGCATCAACTGTATGCATGATTCGGCCATGCATATGTGGTCGGACTACATGTTTTACGAACTGATTGATCCGGCAACCGGAAAAAGGGTAAAGAAAGGCGAACGCGGAGAACTGGTCATTACGACATTGCAAAAGGAAGGCGCGCCGCTCATCCGTTACCGGACGCACGATCTTACCCGCGAAGTTCCGGGCAAATGCGCCTGCGGCAGCGAATATCCGCGCATCGCGGCCATCGACGGGCGGTCGGACGACATGGTAAAGGTAAAGGGAACGGTAGTTTTCCCCAGCCGTGTGGACGAGCTGCTTTCCGGTGTGGACGGCATAAGCAGCGAGTACCAGATCATGATCGACCACATGAACGGAAAAGACATCGTCACCGTGTATTTTGAAACGCAGCGATCAGATCAGGAAGAACGCAACGCGCTGGAAAAGACCGTTGAGCACGAATTCAAGGCGGCTATCGGTATGACGCCGAAGGCAAAGGCGGTCGGAATGGGAGAATTGCCGCGAAGTGAAAAGAAGACGCCGCGCATTTTCGACAACAGGTATTAGTGATGCCGTCTTGTCGATTCTGGCAAGGCAAGCTCTTGCTTTTCCTCTGCCGGAAAGATCGTTGTCAAACTGTTACCTATATATTTTTTTACTTTACTTCATTAACATCAATTCCAGTTCCAGCAAATATTTTTTTTAATTTTTCTTTTAGTGGTTTATTTAAACCAAAGAGTCGAAAAAAATACCTTTAGTTCAGGTAAATACCATTTTCTTTCATCTGTTTAAGAACTCCACAGTTTTAACGTGAAAATGTCCATTCTGGTAAAAAGAAAATTTGTTTATTAAATCCTCCAAGTTGTTTGTATCAATCGACTCATGCCGATCATTCAAAAAATCAATCATCAATCTAATTAATTCATCTCGCCTTAGTTCCAAAGGCGACTTCCTATTAAATCTTATTTTCACATTATTGTGGTGAAATGAAAGCAAGGATTTATATTTCTGGAACTGACTATTCTCAACAACATAGGCTTCGACTATGTATCCATCTGCATCGAAAAAAACATACTTATTGCTATAAATATCCAAGGGGTTCAACAGCGCGGCATCTTCAAGGGAGTTATATACATATATATCTGTGCAAACGGCACATAATAGAGGTAATTTCACTTCACATGAAATGTTTTCAGATAAATCAGCAATTATTTCAGATTTAATAACAACATCTGATTGTAGTTCTCTGTAAACATCTTCAAAGTAATTAATACTTCCTTCATATTCAATTGAAAAAAGGTGTCCACGCACGCACCATACAGATGCAACTAATTTGTTTCCGAGCAATTCGATCTGCACTTTTGCTAAAAGCAATTCAATTGTTTTATTTGGAAACAACAATTCCACGTCAAAATCGGAACGTCCATTCCTTATCATAAAAAAATCAACTTCCACACCATCTGGAAGACGTTGGAATCTATTTATGGCACGCAATTGTTTATCCCAGATCAAGGCGATATCATCACATAGCTTATTCCTGATATTATCAAGAATAAGCTTTTCAATTTCATACAAATAGTTGCCACGTAACTTGTTGATAAATGATTTTATTGACATCTTATCTTGATGCTCCTATTCCTCCAACAACTCCACCAATAACCGTTCCCTTATATACGTTAGGAATTCTCGTAAACTGTTGTTGAATTAGACTAGGTGTTGTTTACAAAGCCGTCTGTGCCGTAATTGATTACGCTCTGCCGTTGATTCGTTCCCGTACCCTGCGTGACGGATTGTAATCTGCCCCGGCTGTCATAGCTGTAATTTACGGGTTCTATTCCGGGAATCCGTGAGCTTGTTACCCGTCCCTGTATGTCTATTGTACTGAAACTTTGACGGCCTTCCGGGCTTGTGTTTGTATATGTCCGTGTTCCGAAGTCAAATACGGATGTCGATGTTCGCAAGTTTTCTGTAATTCTGTACGTTAGACTTTGAATGCTTGACGGGTCTGCAAAAGCCGTCGAGTACTGGATTTCCTGCTTCACTGTCTTTGTTAACATCCTGCCGCTCGGCAGTTTGATTTCCGTTCGGGTCGGTATCGGCGACAGCATCCCGTAACGGATATCCGGCCCGTTTGTTACCGTGGTTTCCGTGCCGTCGGCGTGCTTTACTATCGTCGTTTCGGCAGACGCACTATTGCATAAACCTAGAAGCAGTAATATCGAAACGTATTGAATAAATTTAGATAATGGTTTCATAGAATTAATTCTTTATTGTCCCAAATTGTTTTATTTGCTTGTTTTGTGTTTTGAAACTTTAACTAGTATAATGCCGGAAACTAAAGATGTAATAGACAATATAAAAAACGACTGAACTGTCACAGCGATTGCAAAAGATGCTCCTTTACAAGCCTCAATAGGAAGGCTAGGTGTAACAATCATAAAAAGTAACAAGATACCAAAGGAGCCAACTATTGTCATTAACCCCCAAGTGTGCGCTTTCTTATTTCTGAATAACATGATATTTGAAACCAGAGATATAATCGATATAGGCACAAAAAACACAAAAATATAATAGACAACATCAGTTAAAGGATTCAAAGCGTATGATATACCAAAAATAACTTGGCATTCCTCCCAGATATCTGAATCCGGTAAGGCAAGAGCAAACCATGTCCATGTGAACCATGCCAACACCGTAGTTGATATAATAATTGCAATTATCCCCCAAATTCTAGCCTTCATGGCTACGTAACCTCACAAGTAAATGTTGATTAATTAGTTGTACGAGTAAATCGCTACATTGCGTGGTGCTCGAAACCTCGACTACCATATTGATATGTCTCAACTTCTGCGCTCCGTGCGCCTTGCGTTTCATTTCGCACAAACTATTAATCAGCGTTTCCTTGAATCCATAAGACATTATTTTCTTGGAAGTAACTTAATAATGTCTTTATGCGGATCCATAATTATAATTGGATCATTCGGATTTTTTGATATGGCGTATGCCCAAGTATGTGGCCAGAACTCATAACTATAATCTCTGTGCGGTTCATAATGTGGCCCATGGTTAATATCAAGTCCGAAATCCCAAAAATCATCGAGTTTCGGGGTTATACCTAGCAAGGCGTCACGAACAGTAGACGCTTGGTCGATACAACCTTGATATGGTTTTCCGATCATTCCAAATGTCGCCCAGTTAATTCTATTGATTAAATTATTCCATGCCCCAGGACTTGTTCTTTGTCCACCTTCCGTCATTCTTTTGACAGTTTCGTGAAATGTCTTCTCTATGTTTTCAACGTCCTTAGGACTTAATCCATTATTGTCAATAAAATTCACTGCGTCGTTGAAACTGTAGCCATATAAATTATAGTCACCATTGAATCCGATCGGGTCTTTTGTTGTCCATCGGCCGGTGTGCGGGTCGTAGTCTCTCGCGCCGAAGCGGGTTAATCCGGTGTCGCGGTCGTATAGGCCGCCCGCAAAGCCGAAGGGCTGAAAGCCAGGATTTGTGTCTGCAAGGATGTTTCCAAATTCATCGTAATCCATCCGCTGGACGATGCTTCCGTCCGTGGAGTTGATTATCAATCGCGGGCTGCCAAGATGATCGGCGATTATTCGATATGTTTCTCCGCCTTTTTGCATGTAACTTGGTACATTCGACCGGTCGCCGTAGATGAAGCGTGAAACGATATTTCCCGCGCCGTTAAGCTCGGCCACGATTTGTATCTGGCCGTCGTAAAGGAATCCACGTTCAAATGCTCCGTTTACCTTCTTTCCAATTCGGCGATTTTTGCCGTCTATGATGTATTCTATGTCCGTGCCGCCGGGCAAAGTTGCCGCTCGCAGATTGCCAAATACATCGTAATTGTAGTTCGTTGTTCCGCTCAGGTTCGTCTTTGTCAGCAGCTCGCCGTTCGGCGTGTAGTTGTATGCCGTTGCTCCGTATGTAAGCAATCTGTCCTGATCGTCATACGTTCCGGCATTGTTCATTCCATAGGCTTGCGCCGTCGTCCGGTTGCCGTTTTCGTCATATTCGTAACGCGATACCGATATGCCGTTTTCTTCTACTTCCGTAAGCCTCCCGGCTTCGTCATATTCGTAGTGATACACGGTTGTGATGTTACCTACTGTTTCCGTCTTGTCCGTTATGCGGCCAAGTTTGTCTCTTGTGTATTCTACTCCGAAAACAGGAACGCCGCTGATCTCAGCCGTGTATTCCGTCGTTTCTCCAAAGCTGTTGTATATCCGGCTGTCCGTTACACTGCCGAGCGTCGTTCCAATCAGAAGGCCGTTTTGTATGTCGCGGTCAAGAGATAATTCTCCCGCTTCCGTCAGAAGACCGTCGTTGTCGTAACTGTAGTAAGCAGAATTGCTGCCGTTGACAGACTGAACTATCGGCCATAAGTTATTGTCATACGCCCAGGTGACCCATCCGCCCACACTGCCTTGCCATCCTTCTTCCCGTTGCAGCGGGCCGTCGTAACTGTACAACAACCTTTCATTCCCAGGCCCTGTGATCAGGTTAATTCTTCCAGCGCTGTCATAACCGTAATCGTACCGCCCGGTTGTTGTGGTAATGGATTCAAGCCTTCCGTTTGTCCAGCCGTAGTTGTACGATATCGTCTGCCCGTCCGGCCTTGTCGCAAGCGTAAGCTGTTTGTCCAGATTGTATTGGTACGCTGTCGCCGGATTGCTTGCTCCGGCAATAGACGGAGGTTCATAGCTTGACGTGAGATTTACAGGCGTATAGCTGAACGTATGTTCAGGCTTTTGCGGCGGCTTTATGCCCGTTACATTACCCGACGCGTCGTAATCAAACGCTATTAAACGATTTCCAGGCAGGCTCTGGCTCATCACCCTGCCGGAAAGATCGTTGTCAAACTGTACCGAACGGTTCAACGCGTCCTGTGTGTTGTTTACAAAGCCGTCTGTGCCGTAATTGATTACGCTCTGCCGTTGATTCGCTCCCGTACCCTGCGTGACAGATTGTAATCTGCCCCGGCTGTCATAGCTGTAATTTACGGGTTCTATTCCGGGAATCCGTGAGCTTGTTACCCGTCCCTGAAGGTCTATTGTACTGAAACTTTGACGGCCTTCCGGGCTTGTGTTTGTATATGTCAGTGTTCCGAAGTCAAATACGGATGTCGATGTTCGCAAGTTTTCTGTAATTCTGTGCGTTAGACTTTGAATGCTTGACGGGTCTGCAAAAGCCGTCGAGTACTGGATTTCCTGCTTCACTGTCTTTGTTAACATCCTGCCGCTCGGCAGTTTGATTTCCGTTCGGGTCGGTATCGGCGA
>Ga0082212_10002549_pt1 | contig 26510 bp, 20 predicted proteins | sample TergutNt197P3_FD_71548 | JGI IMG/M metagenome (GOLD analysis project Ga0082212, IMG submission 71548) | Neocapritermes taracua P3 segment gut microbial communities from Petit-Saut dam, French Guiana - Nt197 P3 | ecosystem: Host-associated > Arthropoda: Insects > Digestive system > Gut ...
TGAACCTTTCTATTTCTTTCTTTATCTCCAGCGCGGCTTTATCAGGGTCGCTTGATTCTCCGGAAAAGATGGTGCAGAGATAGTCGTCTCCCGAAAGCGTTTCAGAACTCAGCTCAGCGTCGACAATTCCCTCGTCATACAACCTTCTGTAAAGATCGCTCGTTTCACCGCAGATGATATCGAGCAGCATATCGAACGCTATTTCTTTTTGAAGACGTTCCTTATCCGAAAACGGAATTTCCTTGTATCCAAGACAAAACTGCGGCGAGGATACCGCCATCTTCAGTTCGGCATAATTTCTTACAACAGCATCCTGCTCGCTGCACTGAATAATCTTTGTATCATGACGTCTCCAGTCCTTGTCTGCGAACTCCTTACCGCAAATCTCAATGACTTTTTCAGCCGTTATATTACCGCTGACGGCGAGTACCATGTTTGAGGGGTTATAAAAGGCGTTGTAAAAATCATATAGCATTTCCGGGGTTATTTTTGCTATTGACTCCACCGAACCGGCGAGATCATATTTCACAGGATGTTTTTCATACAGCGACTCCAACAGCGTAAACATCTGCCGCCATCCGGGGTGATCGAGGTACATCTTTATCTCCTGTCCGATTATTCCTTGTTCTTTTTCAACCGTTTGTTCGGTAAAATAGGGAGCTCCGACAAATCCCAGGATCGTTTTTAATGATTGCTCCGCGTTTAGAGACGTCTCAAACAAATAGCAGGTTCTGTCAAATGAAGTATAAGCGTTTGCGGAAGCGCCGGTGGCGGCAAAAAGTTCAAAAGCGTCGATTCCGTCTTGATTCTCAAACATCTTGTGTTCGAGAAAATGCGCCGTCCCTTCCGGAACGCTTACGCTTTTTCCGTCGACAGAGAAATCCAGCGTGGACGAGCCGACCTTTGAGCTGAGCATGGCAAACACCGCCGACTTTCCGGGCAGCGGATAAACGAGTACGGTCAGCCCGTTGGAGAGTATTTCTTTATAGTATCCCTCTGCAAGACGTTCACTTTTAATGTATTCCATCGTGTTCCCCTTTTCGCAGATGCATTGTTACGCTCACCTTGAACAGACTCATTAGAGAAGCTATCTCCTGTTTTGTGACTTCGTCGATCCTCTCTATCTCTTCTTCGGGGGTCACGGATTTTCCCAGTCTGTAGATGCTGTTCAGATACCATCCCGTCAGTCCGTCGGGCGTATCTGACACGCTCATAAGCGCTCCTTTCAACATCAGCTTCGCTTCATCGAGCTCTTTATCGGTAATATTCCCCGCCGCCATATCATCTATCTCATGCAGCACCGCTGTCTTGAGTTTTTGAATATTCCCTGATTCTATGCCGCTGTCGACGGTGAGCGCTCCGGTCATATATCCCGGGCGGCTCGTACAGTAATAACACAGACTCTGTTTTTCACGGACATTCATAAACAGTCTTGAGGTCGGGGATGAGCCGAAAATAAGGTTGGCAAGTCTTAAAACCGACTGTTCTCTTTCGGTAAACAATCTCCCCGCCGTAAGTATCATGGCAAGCTTGTCCTGTTCGACGTCAAAAAATATCTCCCCGGCCTTTTCTTCGCCGTATACCACTGCCTGCTTTTCCCGAACAGGTTTCGGATTTCTGGTTCTGCCGGTAAAGGCGTCGGCAAGCCGCTGCTTGACCTTCTCGTCCCCGCCAACGCAGACTATCTCCACATTAGCGTCGCATAATATCTGTTTATAAACTTCATAAAGCGGCTTCCCCCCGATTTTGTCAAGATCCTCGAGAAATCCGTTCTGCGGCAGCGAACGCGGGTCGTCCTTGAAGAACAGTTCCGACGCCTTTTTGAGACAATATGCCCGCTTATCATTTATTTCCGACATAATAAGTATCCGCAGTTTTTCCTTCTCAATCATCGTCCAGTCTTCTTTAAAAGCGTTGTTCTCAACTACGGGATTGAACAGGATATCCAACAGAAGGTCTGTCCTCGAGGAGTCAATACTTTTTTCTCCGAGATACTTTTCATCAACGCCTTCTATAGTCAGCGACAACATACGCGCATAGTCCATTGAACTTGCCGACAGCGAAAGTGATGAACCGTAGAGCATATCAAGCCGGCGTTTGAGCGCTGTAATATCAGGATACAAGGAGCATCCGCGCTCCATAACAAACGGAAGCAGGGCGGTCGCGGTCAGGTTTGCGCGGCTGAGCGGTATTTGAAGATGAATACTCATTCTGTTGCGTTTATACGATGAGTTAAATCTTGTAAAATATATACCATCAGCAATTTTTTCTCTTGCCATAAACCTACTTTTACCCCTATCCTATAAACTCGTCGTGAATTGCCGCTACCGCGCGGTCAGCTTGTTCTCTCTTAATCAATACTGATATTTTTATCTCGCTGGTCGATATCATAACAATATTCACATCCGCCTCAAACAGAGCTCCGAACACCCTTGACGCCACTCCCGAATGGCTTTGCATTCCCGAGCCGACCACCGAAACCTTAGCTACGCTGTTGTCGATTTTAAGAGCTTTTCCCCCTATGACAGAAAGATTATTCTCCAATATTTCTTTTACCGCGTCACAATCGGAGGATGCAATGGTGAAGGTAATGTCCTGCATCCCGTCGTTTCCCTCCGACTGCAGGATAATATCGACATTTATTCTTTTTTGTCCTAACAGAGAAAATATTTTAAAAGCTATCCCTGGTTTATCCGGAACTCCGAGCACCGAAATAGCGACAACATTCTCGTCTTTAGTTATACCTTTTACAAGCATACCTTCCACTTTTACTACCTCCTTGACTACCGTTCCCGGATTATTCGTTATACTCGAGCGAACCTCTAAATTAACGTTATATTTTTTCGCTATTTCCACCGATCGGTTCTGCAGAACCTGCGCTCCGAGATAAGACAGTTCGAGCATCTCGTCAAAACTGATTTCATCGAGTTTCTTCGCGGCGCTTATCTTTCTCGGGTCGGCGGTATACACCCCGTCAACATCGGTGTAAATAATACATAAGTCCGCTTGTACGGCGGCGGCTATCGCTACGGCGCTGGTATCCGAACCGCCCCGTCCCAAGGTTGTTACATCTCCCGCCTCATTTATTCCCTGAAACCCGGCTACTATGACTATATTATTCTCGTCGAGTTCTTTTCTGATTCTGGTAGTGTCGATCCTTCTTATTCTCGCCGATGAATGGGTGGAGTTCGTCATAAACCCGGCCTGCCATCCTGTCAGGGAAACAGCTTTGCAGCCGCACTTTTCAATAGTCATAGCCATAAGAGCCGAGCTTATCTGTTCTCCTGAGGAAAGCAACATATCCATCTCGCGTTTACCGGGTTTCGCAGTGATGCTGCCGGCAAGCTGTATAAACTCGTCGGTAGTGTCTCCCATTGCGGAAACCACAACTATCACTTCATTTCCCTGCCTGCGGCTGTCGCACACTATACGGGCTGCGTTCATTATCCTCTCGCCGTCGGCAACCGAACTTCCCCCGAACTTCATTACGATTAACGCCATCTTATCACCTTGGTTAACAGTATAATTATTTGTCTGAAATGATGAACTTCAAATCTCCTATTGTCTCGTCAATAGACTCAATAACCGCTCCCGTATTATCCGCGGTCAGCCACAAAGCCTCGAACTGCCGGGTTTTCGGATTCTTACGCATCTCACTCTCTATTATTCTTTTGTATACAGTATTATCTGCGGATACTATCGCCATTATTGCCGAACCGGCTCCGCTTATATAAGTAGCCAATGCGCCCAGCGAGTCCGAAAGCTCAAGCAGTTCTGCCGCGCCGTCTATCAAACTCAAACGGTAAGGCTGATGCAATCTGTCTTTAGCTGCTTCTCGCAAAAGCCGGTAATCTTTTGCCGCAAAAGCCGCGGTCAAGAGCCCGCTTCTTGACAGATTGTATACCGCGTCCTTATGTGACACGGTTTTGGGAATCACCTCACGGGCGACGCTGGTGCTAAGCTCGAACGGAGGGATAAACACAACAAACTGCAATGCTTGTTCTATATCAAAACGCGCGGTCATCACCGACTCGTCCGCTCCTATGACCGACGTCGAAAACCCTCCGGAAAACGCCGGAATCACGTTGTCGGGATGCCCTTCCATCCCGGCTGCTATATTCATAAGCTCGCTTCTTGAATATTCCTTCCCCAGAAGAGCGTTCGCGCCAAGCAATCCGGCTACTATACACGCGCTGCTGCTGCCCAACCCCCTTGTCATAGGGATGTTGTTTCTTTGCCTTAGCATAAGCCCGTCCAATGATTTTCCGGCTATATCAAACAATCTTTTCGCGGCTTTATATATCAGATTGTCCGAATCTTCCGGCACAGGCGTATCATCGAGCGAAAGAATATCAATTCCGTCGTTTATTTCAAAATAAACGGTGTTATACAGTCTTAAGGCTACTCCCGAACTATCAAATCCGGAACCTATATTAGCCGATGTCGCCGGAACGGTTATCTTGTACATATCTCAATACCACTTTTTCAGTTTTATAATATCCTGAACAATTTCACCGTCGGTCCGAGTTTTATCAACTTTTTCTCAAGCTGTTTAGCCTCTTCTCCTGTTATGTTGGAGGTCACAAAACCCACTCCGTTTTCATTTGAGCTGACCGCATCGACCTTATCCCTGACGCTTTCGACTAACGACTTATCTTCGGAGTATACCGTCGCGAAGTATCTCGTCAGGCTGTCGTCCGCTTTTGTGCGGGTATTTGCCTGCCCTGTCCAAAATGCCGGTCGCTCTATGGTTTTTGTTAAAAGTTCTATTATATCGCCGACGACCACTGCCGCGGTCGGAAGTTTTCCCGCTCCGCGACCTGTTATCTCAATCGTTCCGGACATGTTGCATTTAATCGCAACCATATTAAACACATCATCAACCGACGCGAATCTGTCTTCCTTATATACAAAAACAGGCGCGACGCTTGCGTTGACCTCGCCGAACTCGCTGCCCCAAGCGGAAGCTATAAGCTTTATGGCGCCTCCCGCCGCGTCTGCCAGCTCTAAATCGTCATAACTCACATTTCGGATTCCGGTAGTCATCACCTTATCAACAGGAAACTGTCCGCCGTAGGCTAACGACGCTAATATAGCTATCTTTCGCTGAGCATCAATTCCGTCGATATCAGCCGACGGGTCGATGGTCTCCGCGTATCCGAGTTTTTGCGCACGTTCAAGCGCGTCCTCAAAGCTGATTTTCTTTTTCAGCATATTAGTCAGAATGAAGTTGGTAGTTCCGTTGAGTATTCCGTCAATGCGTTCTATGCTGTTCGCAGAAAGAACCCCCGCAATCGCGGAGATAACCGGCATGGTTCCGCCTACCGCGGCTTCAAAAAGAAATCCTGTTCCGGCGTCGTCCGCGGCTTTTAGTATCTCAGCGCCCCGGGTCGCAACGAGCTCCTTGTTTGAAGTGACGACATGCTTCTTTGCTTTGATACATTTTATTACATATTCAAAGGCGGGTTCGGTTCCCCCTATCGCCTCGGCGACCACCGCGATGGAATCATCGGAAATTATCTCATCAATGGATTTGACAAACCTATCGCTTAAAGGATGTAAACTGAAGTCCCTGACGTCAAGTATTTTGGCTATTTCAAAAACCATCCCGGTTCTTGCCGTAAGCAGCAGTCTCTGCTTTTCCAAAACCTCGGCTATACCGGATCCAATAGTACCGAATCCCAATATCGCTATCTTTACCGTTTTCATCTTTATACGCTCCTTGAAGGTTATATCAAATAATCCTCTATAATCAAGCAATTCTAAACTTTATTGTGTTTCATGTCTGTTCGCGGTTATCATACAGATATCAGACAGGCTTTATTATAGAGTATATTGGCATTTTATAAAAGAGCAGGGATTAAGTTTTACATCCGGCAGATGTTTTAATAGCTTTACTCTCTTACATCTTCACCGTAAAAGGTGTTGTTTTTGCTGTAATTTTGTCTTTTCTGCAGATAATTCCGCCCGTAACACCGGCAATAATGATGACTATTTTTATAATATTTTATAAATATTGTGTTAAATTCTGATTTTTTTGCAAAAACCTCTTTACAATCGGAATAATATAGGTTACAATATGGTTACAAAATGAAGAAGTAAGGGTTACAACTTCATTTACATTCTTTTCATCTTCTACATTCTTTTTCCTCCTTTTTAGCGAAAAGAAGCGCCGCGGGACTCGACACCCCGCGGCGTTTCTTTTTTTATACGCAAGTTTAGATATCATTTCTGATAGTCGTTAACTGTTATTATTCTTCTTTATATCATCCCGTTGTTGCTTCCGGGGAATTCTTCCCCGCCGTACCCATTCGCACGCGATACCGGAGTATTCCAGTATATGTCCGGCTTTGAATAAACGGAAATCTAACCGTTCCTTGCTTTTTTTGCTTGCTTTTTATTTCTCTATCTGATATAGTCTTATCCGTGGTTTTATTGAGTATTCTATATTTGTCCGGTGATGTTGTCCGGCGGAATATGAGGTGTGTATATGGCAAAATGTGATTATTGCGGTAAGAGTGTAGCTTTCGGTATTAAGATTTCTCATTCCCACAGACGCTCCAACCGGACGTATAAGCCCAATGTCAAACGAGTGAAATCAATAGTGGACGGGACGCCGAAACATGTTCATGTATGTACGCGTTGCCTTCGTTCGGGCAGGGTGGCACGCGCCGCGTCCTGAGAAGTTTTAAAACAAGGTCACCGGCCGGGGGCAATTCCCGGCCGGTTTTTTGCTTTGCGAAGTATATTATGTTTTCATTCGCTTACCAGCGTATATGCGCTTATTCTGCGTATCCTCAACGCTATGAGCATACAGACAAGGTAGGCTAATATCGTGAGCGAAGCGCATGTGAGGACGGTCCAGATGACAGGAGAAGGCATGTCGACCTGCATTATACCCATACTTCGCACGGTTAAAGTAAATATCGGATTGAAACCGAAATATCCTCCCAATCCGCCCATGACGACGCCGATCAGCACAACCGGCGTAAAACTCAAAGCTATCTGTGTCATCAGCTGAAGCGTGGTAAATCCCAACGCTTTTTGTATTCCGAGCTCGCGTTTTTTCCGCAGGATCATTGCTTTTATCACCATATACAGCACCAAAACCACCACCATTGCCGTAACGGCAAGAAGTCCCGCGGCCAAGGCGCCGAATATACCGCCGTATGAACCGAACTGCGCTTCAATGAGCTCGCTTATATTTACCGTATTGTTAATTATTTCGCCGTATTCGGATTCAATACTCCCGATAAAGGAGTCCGCTTCGTTCCCGTCGTCTAAATAAATATACAACTGTTTGAACTCATAATCATTTTGTATGGTTCTCAATCCGTCTAAGGTCATGATCAGATTCAGTCCGTTATTATTCGCCATTTGAATGATTCCGACTATTAAAAACTCTCTTTCGCTGCCGCCTTGCTTAACGGCGACCTTGTCTCCGATTTTCTTGTTCAGTGTGCCGGAAAAGATACCGTTAAGCGCAATCTCGTTTTCATGCACGGGATATCTTCCGGTTATCAGCATGTTTCCTTCCAGCTGCGAAAAGTCCTCAGCTATCCAAACCGCGACATTATAATCCTGCGCCCGCAGAAATACCTGATCGTATCCGAATGCTTTACGGACATTCTCCATTTCATTTATTCTTTCCATAACCCGAGTGGTTTCTTTACCGTTTTTAAACAAAAGTCCAACGTCAGGTTTTTCACCCATTATCACCGAGGTGAATGCATCCGGTTGAATCCCGATGTTGTAGTATACGGATATTCCGGCGATAGAAGCAAATGATACAACCGCTATTATTACCGCTATTGTCGCCGCCTGTTTTTTGTTTTGCAGCAATTGTTTGCACGCTAACAAAAACGGCAGCGGACCGTATGTTTTTTCAAGCGGCATACTGTTCTTTTTAAAGTTGTGGGGTTCCATTCCGCTGCGCAGAGCAGTTAAGGGAAGGAGTTTGCGGATACGACGGGCTATGGTATAGGTAACGAGCATTACGGATATCAATACTGTCAGGAAAGCGGCGATCGCCGGCACGGGGTTGAATCCCGGTTTCCAGATAACGGCGGATTGGGTTTCCAGTATTCCGGCAAGTATTGGTAAAAACAACCGCGAGATCAAGAGGCCCGCCGCTCCTCCCGCCAAAACAATACTGGCGAATTGAAGTACGATGGAAGATATTATCTGGCCGCTTTTGTATCCTATCGCTTTAAGCGCTCCGACATTTGTGATATCTTCCTCAATACCATTGATTATCCTGAACCGTATGACAATAAGGCATACCGCTAATAGAATGACAGCGAAGGCTATTACCGCTACAGACATAATCATCGGTATAAAAATCCGCGTACTCTTGACTACCGCAAAGCTTAGAATGTCATAATATGAGTCGGCGCTGCCGGAATCCTCAGAAAAAAAGAATTCTTTTGAATAGTCCAGTCCGATTTGAACTCCATCGTCATTTTTCCCCAGGCGGGCGGATTGTAAAAACCCTTTGCAGTCGGGGAAGCGGTCTGAAAGCAGCGTATACATTTCGTCTGAAACATAAAACCTGTAGATGTTCATCATCACCGAACCATAACTGATTTCCTCGGTGAATCCGGCAATAGAAAAGCACAGTTCCTCCGCTGACAGATTCATATAATAATCATCTCCCAGCTCATACCCTCCGGCAGATTTCATCATATACGGAACATATATCCCGTTGGAGTCTAGCGGTTTAGATTCTCCGATAAGCGATAACCCGTTCATCTTCTGCACAGACTCGGCGTTGGCGAAGACTATGACTACCGTGGCTTTCGCGTCATTCATATAATAGTCGCCGAACCCTGTTATAACTTCTTGTTTTTCTATATCAGTCACTCCCGGATAATCTTTGAGATATGTCATTTGTTCTTCGGTGGTAATATCCGCGGTTTGCAGTATTGAGACGTGAGGAGCGTTAAGCTTTCCCGCGCGTTCTTCAAAGGATTTTCCGTAGTCAAATAACAGTACCAGTCCCAAGTTCAGCAGAGCGGCTGCAATGAGTACAAATATCAGCAAACTAACGGCTTGTCCCTTGTTTTTTCGTATATTCGCGAAGGCTAACATAAAAACCTTTTTCATGAGCTACCACCCCATTTCCATCAAGAACGATCGGAGTTTGTTCTGTCTCGGTTCGTCCGAATCTATGTAATTTCCGAGTATGCATTCTCCGCATATCGCGCCGTCTTTTAAATATATAACGCGATTGCCGCGCGCGGCTGACTTGAGGTCATGCGTTACCATAACGATGCTTTGTCCGTTTTGGTTTACCTGCGAAAGCATATCCAATACCGCCGTTCCCGACGAGGAGTTCAGCGATCCTGTCGGTTCGTCTGCAAACACGACTTTAGGGCGGTTTATGAGCGCTCTCACTATTCCGGCTCGCTGCGCTTCGCCGCCTGATATTTGGTTGGGGAACTTGCTCCATATCTCTTTTGAGAGTCCAACCTGCTTAAAAAGGTCCTGCGCTTGTTCATTAAGTTCTTTTTTCTTTTTGCTGACCAGCAATCCGCTTGCCAGGACGTTATCCATTACACTCATATTGTCCATCAGATATATTTGCTGGAATACAAACCCGCAATTTTTACGTCTGAACACCGCTAACTGATCGTTGTTATGCCCGGAGATATCACTGCCGCTAAAAAATATCTGACCGAGCGTGGGTTTATCCATCCCCGACAAGGCATATAGAAGGGTTGATTTCCCCGCTCCTGACGGTCCCATGATAACGGTAAAATCTCCTTCAAATATTTCCAAATCAAGGTTCTTTAGTACATGTTGTTGTAATCCGCCGTTGGAAAAGGTTTTGCAGAGTTTTTTTGTTGTAAGAATTGCTGTTCTCATATCGGTTTGCCCCCTAAAATAATCAAGATTGCGCGTTTACAATCTCATTGTAGCGCCGCAATCCTTAACCGGTCTTTGTTTGATTCTTAATTATTCCTTAAATGTTTAATCAGTTTAGACAAGAATCCTGAATATCTATGCTAATCTTAATATTATTTTAACCAAAAAACCGCCGGTGAGATTTTCGCAAACGAGGTCTCCGCCCATCCGGTTCATCAGATACTTAGAGATATAAAGTCCCAGCCCATATCCGCTCTTTCCCTCGGAGTTGTCCGCCCTATAGAATTTACCTGTTATCAAAGACAGTTCTTCTTCCGGTACTCCCGAACCGAAATCTTTTATATCTATTATAAGATGTTTTTCTTCAATAATCGATTCAATTTCAATAGGGGTACCGGCATATTTATAGGAATTGCCGATAATATTATCGATAACCTGGCAGAATCGCAGAATATCCGCCAGCACAATACATTCGGGTATTAAAAAATCTCTTATGCGTTTTTCATAATCGGCGCCGCGTATCAACTCCGGAACAACGGTACTGTGTGTTTCAACAGGCTCTACCGTCAGTTCCTGCAGCTCTTCGAGCGCGGCGTGAAACATATTTGTTATCAGCGAGTTTATCTGCTCGGTTTTAGCTTCAATTATTTTCAGTCTTTCTTTTTCATTATCATCCTTAGTTTTCGCCGCCATAACCTCGGTAACCGCTTTAATAGTCGCAACCGGCGTCTTGATATCATGGCTGAGGGAAGCGACAAGTTCTTTTTTGCTGCGGTTGGCTTCTCTCTCGTTTTCTCTTGCCCGGTGAAGTTCCTCACGCATTATATCAAAACTTTCGGTAAATGCCCCAAAATAACGATTCTTACCCATAGACAGCGGAACTTCAAGGTCGCCTGACGCAACCTTCCCGGCAAAATCTTTCATTTTCTCAAACGGCGCGAGAATCCCGCGGTTAATGTTCACCAATAATAAATAAAACCCTGCCGACGTCAGGATAACAATAACAAGCAGGATGTTGCGCAGCATAATATCCCTGTTGTTTCTTTGCATATCCATATCAGAGAATAATTCCCCGATCTTGACCTCAGCTTGATTAACGGCTTCGGCTTTGTCATCACTGCCGTAAACTGACATTACTATATCATTGAGCGCCGCCGCATCCGGTTTTTCGCCGTTGCCTCCGGCGAAAACCAAAAGTATGACCGTTATCCCCGCGGCAAATAACAATATCAGCAACGCCGTATACTTTTTCATTTCTCTTCGCCCCTGAAAACATAACCCGTACCCCAAACAGTTTTTATATATCGGGGGTTCTGCGGATCTGTTTCAAGCTTTTCCCTAAGGTGACGGATATGGACGTTCAATGTGTTGTCTCCGGTTATGGAATCACCCCACACATGGCGGAAAATATCATCTTTCGATACAGTGCGGTTGTTGTTTTGGGCAAGATATAACAGAAGTTTGTATTCCATGGTTTTCAGCTGAACGCTTTTTCCGTTTATAATAACCTGCGGATTTTTCGTGTCTATACTAAATACGCCGAAATCCAAAGACGTTCCGTCACTCGTTTCGCGTTTATAACGCTTGAGCACCGCCTTTACCTTCGCCAATAAAACCGACAGCGAATAGGGTTTTTGAATATAATCGTCTCCTCCGATATTAAGAGCAAGCAGCATGTCGTCATCGCTTGTTCTCGCGCTTATAAACAATATGGGAATATCGGTGGTCTGTCTGAGTTTTTTGCATAACTCAAAACCCGATGAGCTGCCTAAATTAATGTCAAGCAGAATCAGTCCCAGCTGATTATCCCTGACAAAGTTCATACAGCTTTCGGCATCCGCCACCCATACAGCCGAAATATCAAACATATTGAAATATTCACAGGTTGACTTTGAGAGTTCTGTTTCATCGTCAACAATCAGACAGTCATATCTCATATATCACCATTCATATGTCAAATTATTTCTTTTTTCCGCGTTTTACCATTAATCTGTTTTCCTGTCCCGCTCTGAGCCGTCTGATATTGTCACGATGGGTATAAAATATTATCAGCGACGTAACCGTGAAAAAAACAGAAGGGTTGAGCCATGGTTGTCCAGATATGATACATATTATCGCGTTTGTCACCGGCAGAACCGCGGCGGTGACCAAAGCCGCTACCGAGGTTATTCTGACCGAGGCAAAAACACTTGAATATATTACAGCTAAAACTAAAAACAATTTCCAGTTTAAGACAAGAATTATTCCCGCCATGGTCATGAAACCCTTTCCCCCGCGATACTTAAAAAATACCGGGAAAAGATGACCTATCAGAACAAAAATCGCGGCGAAACATCCTCCGGAATAGCTGTTATATCCAGCTGTTTCAAAAAGATAATATCCGACATAAACCGCGAAGGTTCCCTTAAGAAAATCCAATACTCCGGTAAGAATCCCGGGAATCAAACCCGCCGATCTAAGCACATTTGCGGTTCCCGCGTTTCCTGAACCGAGTTTACGGATATCCCGGCCTGTAAAAATCTTTGTGAAGATAATAGCGAAGCACAACGAACCGAGCGCGTAACTGATAACCGCCACTCCCGAGACTGCAAGAACTATTTTCAAAACAGAAGCTTCACCGAACGGAATAATCGCAAGAAACGGCATAGCAGGCGCAAGATCAGGCATTTTTTGAACTCCTTTCCCTTATTACCAGTCTTACGGGGGTTCCCTCAAGTCCGAAGGTTTCTCTTATACGATTTTCAATATAACGCTGATAGGAAAAGTGAAAAAGAGAAGCGTTGTTTACAAATATAACAAAAGTCGGCGGTCGTGTCGACGGCTGGGTTATATAAAAGAGTTTTAGTCTTTTACCTTTATCCGAAGGCGGCTCAACCCGCGCCGTCGCCCTTGCTAAAATTTCATTGAGCATTCCGGTCGATATCCGCACAGAATTTTGCTCATCGACAAATTTGATAAGTTCAAACAACCTGTTAATGCGTTGTCCTGTAACCGCTGAGATAAATATGACAGGAGCGTAGGACATAAAAGACAAGTCTTTCATATATTTTTTTCTTTGCTCATCCATTGTCTTTGTGGTCTTTTCCACAAGATCCCATTTATTGACCGCGATAACGCACGCTTTGCCGTTTTCATGAGCAAATCCCGCTACCTTGCTGTCCTGTTCGGTGAATCCCTCGACTGCGTCGATCATAATAACGCATACGTCAGATCTTTCAACCGCGGCAAGCGCTCTCATAACGCTGTAGCGCTCAATATTCCCGTTAATACGTCCTTTCCTGCGCATACCGGCCGTGTCAATAAAAAGGAAATCTCCGAACTCATTACTTACCCGTGCGTCGACCGCGTCGCGCGTCGTCCCTGCTGTTTCTGACACAATCATTCTGTATTCACCCAGAATCGTATTTATCAGCGTAGACTTTCCGGCGTTAGGCCGTCCAATAACCGCGACCTTGATAAGGTCGTCCCGCTCTGTTTGAGCGGATTTGCCGATGTTTTTTACTACCGCGTCGAGTAAATCCCCGGTTCCGTGACCGTGAAGCGACGAAACTGCAATAGGCTGGTCAAACCCGAGCGAATAAAAGTCATAATATTCAACAGGAACCTCGCCTATGCCGTCGACTTTGTTAACCGCGAGTACGGCGGGCTTTCCGCTTCGCGTAAGAAACTCTGCCACCTCGATATCCGCCGCGGTCACCCCGGCTTGAATATCGGCGACCATTATTACAGCATCCGCTTGTTCGATGGCAATCTTAGCCTGTTCGGTAATGTGCGCGTCAAGTTTCTCGGACGGGTCCGCTTCGAACCCTCCGGTATCGATTAGCGTAAAATTGTATCCGTTCCAATCAGCGTCGCCGAAAATCCTGTCTCGCGTCACTCCCGGAGTGTCGTCGACAATAGATCTTCTTTCGCCTATAAGCTTGTTGAAAAGCGTCGATTTCCCGACATTCGGACGACCGACTATAGCGATCACCGGTTTGGGCATCCCTTATCCCCCCTGCCGGAAACCTATCTTCCCAGCGCTTCAAAGAACTCGTAACCATCCGATACGGCTGTTACTTCTTTATTATAATACACTGAAATGTCATTAATTGAAATATCATCCAGAAGTAAATCACCCTCACTGCGAAGCAAGGATTTTGAAATTAAGATTTTATCACCGGATAATTCATCCGGTTTTATCTGGTTCATAATGTCACCGCCGGTTATTAACCCTGCTACCGAAACATTCCCGCCGAAAAACTCATTCTTTACAACGTGAATTTCTGCATGTATCGCCGGAAACTTTTTTTTCGCGGTTACTACCAGCGAGCCTATCCATTCCGCCGCCGCTTCACCGGTTATGATGTCGACGGGAACAGCTTGAAGCTGAGCGGCTTTTTCCACAGCCTCGCCGAACTCGTATTTGAGCAGAGCCAGCATACCGACACCATTTTCGACCTGCAGGAGCTCATCGTAATATTCGAGTTCGGGTACTGATTTATTTGTGAGAACATACCATTCGTCCGCCGGATATATCAACCCTGTCTCAAATGTCTTGCGGCACTTGTCATTAAAAGATTCTATCAGCGATAACACTTCCCAAGCGCTTTTTGCGTCGAAAGGTTCTATTTTCGCTAACCCTTTCCTGTGGGCTGTAAGCCCGGCGGGAACTACGGATATGCTCCTGACCGACGGATAGAGTGACAAAAGATCTAAAAGCGTTCTCTCAAGTTCACTGCCGTCATTTATCCCGCGGCATAGTACTACCTGACAATTTACAGCGGTTCCCTTATCCGAAAGCCGGTAGAGATGTTTTAACGATTCCCCGGCAGTTTCATTGCCCATCATATAATCGCGGAGTTTCGGATTTGTCGTATGCACGGAAATATTTACCGGAGAAAGCCGCATGTCGATTATTCTTTCAACCAATCTGTCCGACAGATTGGTAAGCGACAGATAATTCCCGAAGAGAAATGACAGCCTCTCATCGTCATCTTTATAATAAAGACTTTTTCGCATACCTTGCGGCAGCTGATCGATGAAGCAAAAAATACATCTGTTGGAGCATCTGCGCTCGCTGTCTATTAAGAAACTGTCAAATTCAAGTCCGATATCCTCTCCGCCGGTGTCGGCGGAGCCAAGGATTATTGTGCCGCCGTCCGGACGTGCAAATTTTATATTGATGCTGTCTCCCGCCGAATAAAATCCGTAATCCAGGACGTCGTTTATCTCATATCCGTTTATTTCAATCAGAATGTCCTTCGGCTTAATCCCCAGCCGCTGCGCTGTTGAGTTTTCTTTTACACTGCTGATAACGACCGCCATATTCCGATTCCTTTTGAAATAAAAAGAGGGGGATTCCCCCTCAGATTTCTTTTATCATCTGACTCGTGTAATAATAACTACAGATAAAAACACCCGGACGGGTAATCTTAGCCGATTGAGCTGTTGCTTGGCGGACTCGTTATGTATCTTTCTTTATTACTTCTCTGTTTTTATAGTATCCGCAGCTGCCGCAAACGCGGTGGGGAACCATAAGCTCTCCGCAATGGGAACATCTGGAGAGAGCCTGCGACGGCGCCTTCCAAACCGACGAACGTCTTTTGTCACGCCTCGCTTTTGAAACTTTTCCTTTTGGTACTGCCATTTTCGGCACCTCCTGACGCGGAATGACCGCGTATATCTTTTCCGGCGCCGCTTCCGGCTAACGCCCGTATAAATTCACAATAAAGAATTATAACACAAGTATTCTGTATGTCAACTGCTATTTACCTGAAAGATTACTTCTGGAGGATTACTCTATTCTCCTTATCAATAAGTGTTTAGTATTATTCCTCCGGACGCGGGTCTGTCTTAAGCGGCAGCTGATCCACAGAGGTTATATGCCTTTGCGCCTTGCCGTATACATTCTCATATTTGCAGACTATCTTGCTCATACGCACCCGCGTCTTTTTATATTGTTCTTCAAAAACCACCGGCGGGGGGGTTCTGCCGTTACACGCGCACAGTACCTGCCAGGCTTTTTCATATTCCGCGCTGTCGGAATCGATGAAGGACATCTCGCCGAAAGCCATCACGGAACGATAGTCATGTCCCGATTTATCATAGCTGTTGTAGATGTGATCGAGGAACTTACAGGTCATGGCGCAGACCTTGGGGTTCTTCTCGATCAGATCATTTTTGTGCCCTTCCGGACCGTGGTGGAAATAGAGAACTAGGTCGTCCTCAAACTCATAACCGAAGTTCAGCGGGACAATATAGGGGTAGTCCTCATCAAAGAAAGCTACGTTCATTACGTCGCACATATCAAGAATAGCCTTCAGTATCTCACGGTCATGTATTTCTCTGTCAGCCTTTCTCATCTTTCTCATAACAGCCTCCTTTTAATCAAAATATACTTTATATGCTATGGTCACAGGTATTTTTTTAATTTATCAGGGATTTTATCCCTCTCCTCGGACACGGTAAAAATGACCTTGACATTTTCACACAGAATTTCAAAACGTTCAACCAGCTTTTCGAATCCCGCCATATCGCGGTTGCCTACGCGAAGTATTCCGTCAATGTAGATTTCCATTATATCATAGTTGCCCGCCAGAACGCCCGCCACAAATCCGTAAAACTCATCGTAACCGTTAATATGATATTCATCTACATCAATCAACCGAACCGAATGTTTAATATCATAGATAAGGCTCATGTTCTTTTCGATACAGACTATGTTTCCCGTCGTCTCTCCGGCGGCTTTGTTTATCATATCAATCATGGCTTTTGTTTTTCCCGAACCCTTGGCGCCGACAATAAATTCTATCACATCATTACCTCCTGTTTTCGGACCTTAGCAGCGGTCCGTCGTTTACATTCATTTACTTAAGCTTTTTTCTGAGTTCCTTCCCGGCCGCTTCAAAACCGGGTTTGTCAAGCAAGGCGAACATGTTGAGTTTGTAACTTTCAACTCCGGGCTGGTCAAACGGGTTTATTCCCGACAAAGCGCCGGATACGGCACAGGCTTTCATAAAGAAATATATAAGCTCTCCGGTATTGAACTCGTCTATTTTTGATACTTCTATCATAATATTCGGAACTCCGCCCTCGGAATGAGCCAACAGCACTCCGTCTGATGCCTGCCGGTTTATAAAAGACACCGGTTTTGAAGCTATGTAGTTGAGTCCGTCAAAATCATCGCCGTCTGCCTGCAGCGCGAGATCAGAGGCAGGTTCAAGAAACCTTACCACCGTTTCAAACAATATCCGCTTTCCTTCCTGTACATATTGCCCTAAGGAATGAAGATCTGTAGAATAAATCAAGGATGACGGGAAAATCCCCTTACCCTCTTTTCCCTCGCTCTCGGCGAACAACTGTTTATACCATTCGGCGAACATATAAAACGCGGGTTCGAAACATCCGCAAAGCTCAATAAGTTTTCCTTTGTTTGCGAGTATATAGCGTGACGCGGCGTAAGCGTAACAATCATTTTTATCTATGTCCGCGTCGTCAAACCGTTCCATAGCGTTCTTTGCTCCCGCCATAAGCGTGTCAATATCAAATCCCGCAGCGGCTATCGGAAGCAGACCCACCGGGGTAAGCACCGAATATCTTCCGCCCACGTCGTCGGGGATAATGAAGCTTTCATAACCCTCCATATCAGAGAGGTTCTTTAGCGCTCCTTTTGATTTATCGGTTGTTACATATATTCGTTCGGCGGCTTGTTCCTTGCCGTATTGCTTTTCCATAAGCGCCTTGAAAGCCCGAAAAGCCAACGCAGGCTCCAACGTCGTGCCGGATTTTGACACCACGTTTACAGACAGTCTTTTCCCCTCGCAAAGCTGCAAGACCTTATTAAGGCTATCAGGCGAAATACTGTTGCCCGCGTAATAAATCTTAAGCGGCGACAGTTCGTTGAAATACTGAGAGCCTAAAAGCTCAATAACCGCGCGCGCGCCGAGATAGCTTCCTCCTATTCCTATGACCACCAGCACGTCGCTCGTCTCGCGAATACGTTTTGCCGCGGCTTTTATTCTGTCAAACTCATGTTTGTCATAATTGTCCGGCAACCTGAGCCAACCTAAGAAATCACCGCCTCTCGCCGTTGCCGAATTCAATTCATTATGCGCCTTTTTCACCGACTCTTTGAGCTCTTCGTATTCCGAAGCGCTCACATAATCCTCTAAATAAGCTCTGTTCAGCCGAACGGACATACTCCGCCTCCTTATACCCCCGAAATAACTCTTAAGATGATTTGTTCTTTTGTAGTATACTAAATATAGCCTATATAACCTCACAGCGTCAAGGAAAGCGGCTTCCAAATTTAACGAAGGAATTTTAGCGAATAATACTCGCGTTCATAAGGTGCAGGAAAATGAAGTTTTTTTGTCATACTTTGGGATGTAAATCAAATTTTTACGAGACCGCTTCGCTGACCTCTTTGCTTGAACAGCATGGTTTTTCTGAAACCGATAGTATGGAATCCGCCGACATTATTCTGATCAACTCCTGCACCGTTACCGCCCAAAGCGATAAAAAAACTCGTTCGGCTTTAAACCGCGCGAGAAGGGTTAACCCGGGCTCCACAGTTATTCTCACAGGCTGTTATGTTCAAGCCAATCCCTCCGAGGCGGCGGGTTTGGAAAAAGCGGATATCATAGCGGGAATCAGCGAAATGAGCGATCTCCCGGATATTTTAAAACTCTATCTCATAAATCCTGAACGCAGTGTTGAAATATCTCCTTTTCAAAATGGAGAACCGTTCCGGTATGTTCCGGTTAAGTCTCTCAAAGAACACACAAGAGCTTTTCTGAAGGTTGAGGACGGATGCGATCGTTTTTGCGGCTACTGCGCCGTCCCTTACGCGCGAGGGCCGGTCCGTTCGCTTGACCCCGGGAAAATCAATCTGCAAGCCAAGCTGTTCGCCGAAAACGGATATAAGGAGGTAGTGCTTACAGGAATCAACCTCTCTCTGTACGGAAAAGAAAGCGGATTTGATCTTTGTGACGCCGTACGCGCTGCCAATGTTGCGGGAATCGAGAGAATCCGGCTGAGCTCGCTCGAACCGGATCTTCTGTCTGATGAGCTTTTAAAGAAACTTTCGGATTGCCGTAAACTCTGCGGACATTTTCACCTTTCGTTGCAGAGCGGCTGTGAGAGAACCTTAGCAGCGATGAACCGTCGATACTCCGTGTCGGACTACCTGAATACAGCGGAAAGAATAAAGGAACTTTTCGGAAACGGCGTCACCTTCACCACCGATGTAATGGTCGGTTTTCCTTCGGAAACCGACGGGGATTTTTATGAAAGTCTCAGGTTCGTTGAGGATTTCGGGTTTCTTAAATGTCATGTGTTCCGTTATTCCCCGCGTCCGAACACCGCTGCCGCTTCACTAATCCCGCTTGAAAGCAGTATCGTAACCGCGCGGGCAAAGCATATGACTTCAGCCGCGGACGGCGTAAGAAAACGGATTCTTGCCGGACAAACCGGGAAAACGGTTCGGGTAATCGCGGAACAACAACGCGCAACCGGAGAATACGAAGGTTTCAGCGACGATTATATTCCGGTTGTTGTTAGCGGGGGTCGAATAGAAACCGGCGATATGGTCACAGCAACCGTTACCGGAGTCAAAGGGGATTACTGCACCGCGGACGCAATAACCTGTGATTTATGATATATTTCCCGTCACACAACCTTGAATTTATGGGCGAAAAAGAATGGCACATTGGCTTTTGAGCCGCGCAGTTTCGCGGTCATCAGGAGTCTTACCGACTTAAAAAACGGAAGCGGAGCCATAAGCAGCGGATTTACGTCCATAAGATGGCACAGCGCCGTAGTCGTAGCGCAAAGATCGTTGCAGTAACCGCTGAAATAGACTTTCTTCCTGCTAAGACGCGAAACAAGGCGATCACCGACTTCGTCTATGGCGCAGTGTCCCGCGACCAGCACCCTGCCTTCTATGGCGTCGATTACCTGCGGGTCGTGTCCCTTGCCCATGACCAGAGTCCATCCGCCTTTTCCCCCGAAATCATACGCGAGGCACTGAACAACAGTCAGCGGGTTGTTGCGGCATCCCTCTTTGCAGCAGCGTTCGCCTCCTTTTATTATGGTTATATCCTCGGGAAATTTGGGGAAAAGGTCCCAATCACACCGTTCGGAAAAGCCTGATATATCGCCTATGATCTCTATGTCATCGAGACTTCTCACCCCGTCAGCGTAACCGCGCTCAATAGCGTTTTTAAGATGCAAAACATCGTCTTGCGGGGTAAGCCCGAACAACTTCGCCCCCACCATATCGGCAGCGACAACATTTTTACCGCCCACCAAAACCCCGAACGGCAATACGCATTTGTCCGCAAGCGAAGTAGCCGGATAGTGCCCGAAAACTGTTGCCTCCACCCCTTCTATAAGGGTAAAGTCCGGTTTGACGAAGCTCAGAACATCCACAAGTTTGTCCGCCAGTTTGTAGTTGTGGTCCTGTCTCCTGTCACCCGGCTGAGGGAACGCCCACTGGTTCTTGACCCCCAGCGTGACCCCTGCCATCGAGTGGGTCTTGAGTTTGGGCAAGCTGATATAAAGGTTCTCGTCGGCTTTATCTATGAGGTTTTCGGTAATAAACAGAGGAATTTGAAAGACTTCGCAGTCATAGCTGTCTTGCTCAGACATTTCCGTCCTGTTGGCGCGAAACCGAAAATTTACGTTCTTCTCTTCGTCTAAAAATACCGCTTTCGCCCCGTACCGGCGGCAGATGTCGCTGTACCCCGTAAGCTCGAACACCATCCTTGTAAAATTGCTCTGGGTACAGTTCTCAAACAGATAGATGTTCCTCGCACCGTTCTCCTTAAAATAGCCAATTACCGCCTCTACCAGCTCCGGGCGGGTATAGCTGTAGGCTTTGCTGTCTATGGCGTTGGGTTTCAGATAGACATCCCCGCTGCTTTTGAGCATACCCTTTCCGCCGGCTGCGTCAAATATTTCCTTAACGGCGTCGCCTATTTCCTTTTTCATCTCATCCGAGAGCGGTAGAAAAGATGTGAACGGTTGAGTCTGATGCGGGGTTTTCAGTTTTCTGACGGTGACTGACGCGGCTTTCTGAATCATGATATAATCCTTTCCAAAGAGGTATTTATATGATAGTAGATTTTCATACGCACGCCTTCCCGGATAACCTTGCTCCCAAAGCAATATCTGTTCTGGATTCCGAAGCCGGCGGTATATATCCTCCGGTCAGCGACGGCACCGTCAAGGGTCTGGTCGACAACATGGACCGTTTTGACATAGATGTTTCGGTGGTTTTACCGGTGGTGACCAAGCAATCGCAGTTTGTCAAAATCAACGAATGGTCGGCGGGGATATGTTCCGGCAGGATAACAGGTTTCGGCGGGATATATCCGCACACGGACGACTACAAACGGGACATAGACTTCATAGTCAGCTTGGGACTCAAAGGAATTAAATTTCATGCCGAATATCAGGATTTTTATGTCGACGATGAACAGATGATCAAAATCTACGATTACGCGCTGGGAAAAGACTTGATTCTGCTGCACCACGCCGGATTCGACCCGGCGTATCCCGCTCCGTTCAAGAGTTCTCCCGAAAGGTTCGCGAGGGTGGAGCGGACGCTCAATGGCGGAACGGTGATACTGGCGCATTTGGGAGGCCACGCTCAATGGGACGATGTCGAGGAATATATCGCGGGAGGTTCGTTATACCTCGATACCTCGATGGGGTTCGGATACTATTCCCGCGAACAGTTTCTGCGCATTGTCAAAAAGCACGGCTCTGATAAAATTCTTTTCGCCTCCGACGCGCCCTGGAGCGACGCCGGGAATGAACTTAACTGTTTGAGGTCGCTTCCCCTTTCTCAAAATGATATTGACGCGATTTCCGGAGGCAACGCCGAAAGATTGTTGGGAATTTGATATCAGGTCCGCAGTGATTCCGCGCCGAACAGTAAAAACGCATCTTGATTGCGGGCTTCCTGTATTATATTTCGCATATCGGTTAAAAACCCAGGGTTGGTTTTCTGTAGCTCATTCATGCTTTAGTTCCCCCAATTGCGTCCGCACCGCGGACGCAATTCATTTTTAGGATTAAGAACGCGCGCGTTCGTAATCTCATGTCTTTTATTTTTCTTCTAACAATCCCTCGGTTTCAGATTTCAACGCTCGTATATTCGCAATAATTTCCAAAAACTCCTTCAATTGCACAGGTTTGTAAAAACGTTTTGCAAAGCGGATTTCATAGCCAATCTGCGTTTTACTCTCGCCAGCTCAAGCGTCGGGCGCGTAGGGTAGCATTTCTTTTGTCCGAGATTTTTACGAAGCTGCAATTTCAACGTCGCAGCATCGATAATCTGTATCTTCCCTTTGAGTCGCGCTTACCTCGCATACTTTCCTGATTATCAGTTCATTTCTCCGGTGAGGTTATATCATTTTTCTCCTATACTTCTGATTCCGTGCGGTTGGATTTTGCGGCAGGGTCATTTCCACAAGTCCCGCATTTATCGCCGGACGCAGATAATTTACCCGGAAGGTCGGACGGTGTTTAAGCTCAAGCATTTCCATAAGTTCTGACGCCGAAAGGATTTTCGTTCCCAAAACACGCAGCAGTCGCTTTACTTGGTCGGTTTCCTGGTCGGTTTCCTGGTCGGTAGGAGCGTACTTATTCAACGTATCCCATATGGTTTGTAAAATAAAAAGAATAAATTCCGTGCAGTCATCCGCGTCGTTTGAACGTCCGAGCGCGGCGTAATACTCCTGTCTGCGTTCCCATACTATAGCTTCTACCGGAAGCCAGGTGAAGATTTTCTTCCAGCGGCGGAGTAAAAGCGACTGCCATAATCTGCCCATACGTCCGTTTCCGTCCGGAAAAGGGTGAATGATTTCAAATTCATAATGGAACACGCTGCTTTTAATAAGCGGATGAATATCCGCGTTCTCGGTCCATTGCAGTAAGTCAGACATCAATCCCGAAACATTATCAGCCGGCGGTGCGATATGTACAATATCATTGCCTCTGGCAACGGCAATATTACCCGTCCGGAATCTGCCGGGTTCTTTTAGCAGATTTTTCATAAGTATTTGATGCGCATTTAACAAATCCAAAACATCATACGGGTCAAATTCCTGAATTCTATCGTATGCTTCAAACGCATTTTTGGCTTCTATAATATCCTGCGACGGGGCTATAACTTTTTTTTTCTCGGATAACGCAGCGATCTGTTCTAATGACAGCGTGTTGTTCTCTATTGCAAGAGTTGAGTGGACAACCCGCAAGTGATTGATTTTTCGCTGTCCCGGATCATTCTCTATATCGTTTCGGGCAGCAGCATCAACGCGGGAGGTGATCTGCGTGACAAGATTTAATATTTCATTCGTAATGATATATTTAGGTTTATATAATAAGCTGCTCACGACTCTGTCGGCTCCCATCAGCATCACTCGGAAATGCTTCTTTTAGGTCTTTCATTTTATCAGTCGGTTTCCCGGTCGGTTGGAGCGTATATTCCGGCATGAAATTATTGTTCTTTATGTTTCTCTAATATTTTTTTAAGAAGTCCGGCTGCTTTCTTTCTGCGCAAAGATGTTTCGTTTTCATCAGTCTCATAGGTCCCGTCTTTTTCGTTTAAAACCGCACCTTCGGATATTCCGGGCGGAAGCAGACTTTTATTTATGGTTCTTTCTTCGCCGTCATCGAACAGAAGCACCGCAAATTCCTCTTCTATTCTGTCTATCGAGCAAACGCGCATCTAAGCCGCCTTTCTGTCTTCATATATAACATTTATCAGTTTTCCGTCGCTCAGGAACGAAATTGTTCCCTCAAGGTCGGTCCGGCAGATTTCCGCTCCCGCTTTTGTGATCCTGTCGACGGCTTGCTCATGCGGATGTCCGTAAGAGTTGCCGGTTTTACAGCTTATCGCGGCGTAGCAAGGTTTCGCAGCGTCTAAAAACTCCTCGCCGGAAGCGTTTCTGCTCGCGTGATGTCCGACCTTGAGAAGGTCGCATGAAAGGTCAAACCCCTTATTTAGCAAATCCTTCTCCACGGGAAATTCAGCATCTCCCATCAGCAGAAACGAGGTGGAATCATAGCGGTACATCATGACCAGCGAGCAGTTGTTGAGATCGTTGAACCCTCCGGCTGAAAGCACCCTTATGCTGCCGAGTCTCAGGCTGTAACTGCCGTTTACTTCGGCTATTGACAGGGGTATGTCCTTTTTATCTATTATTTCAAGCAGTTCCATAAAGACCTTTGAAGTCGGCATCATAGCCTCGTCTATCCGTGTGAATATTATCTCTCCGATTTCATAACTTTCAATAACCAGCTTCATTCCCCCGATGTGATCCGAATGAGGATGGGTGGCAAAGAGATAATCAATCCTTTTTATACCGTAACTGTCCAAAAATGAAAGAATGGCGTTTTTACTTTCCCGGGATGTATCTCCGGCGTCTATCATCGCCACCGTACCAGCCGCCTGAATGATTATACAATCCCCCTGGCCGACGTCGACGACGCTCACCAACGCATCGGTCGGGCTTAGCGTTTTTATTCTCACCGGCGACCTTAAACCGAAATCAGCAAGCTTTCCGTAATACGCCGCAACGAAAACTGCGATAAAAAGGACGGCGAGCAATATGACAGTCACCGTCGTAACGGTTCTTTTTTTCGCGTATCTGCCCGCCGGCTTCGCAGTCTTTTTCATCCCTGTTCCCTGTTAAGTCTCATCTCATGCCATTGCTGTACAGTCATATTAACGGTTCGCGGTTTGCTTCCGTCCTGCGGACCTATTATCCCCATCTGCTCCATCTCATCCATGATCCTCGCGGCGCGCGCGTAACCGAGTTTGAGTCTGCGCTGTAAAAACGACGTGGACGCCTGTCCGGATTCCACTACCGTTTCAATGGCGGCGTCGAGCATACTGTCCGCTCCGTCCTCCGAAGACGAGCCGGATGACGAACCTCCTTTTTCTTTTGCCGCCTGGCGCTCTATCTCTTCAAGAACTTCTTTGTCATACTCCACCGCGTTTTTCTTCAGCTCCCGAACAACCTTATCTATCTCCTCGTCGGCAACAAAACATCCCTGCAGCCGCACCGGTTTCGGAAGATCGAGCGGCAGAAACAGCATATCGCCGTTTCCTATCAGCTTTTCCGCTCCCGCGGAGTCGATTATGGTGCGGCTGTCTATCTGCGAGGATACAGAAAGCGCTATGCGCGAGGATATGTTCGCTTTGATGACCCCGGTTATGACGTCAACCGAAGGACGCTGGGTGGCGATTATAAGGTGAAGCCCCGCCGCGCGCGCCATCTGCGCAAGACGGCAGATGTAGTCTTCGACCTCGCGCGGCGACGCCATCATCAAATCCGCGAGTTCGTCTACTATCACGGCTATTCTCGGCAGTTTGCCCGGTAATTCGGGCTGTTCATCTTCATTTTCGCAAACGTACGGAAATTCTCCACGTTCCGCCATTCTGTTATATGCGGTGATGTCTCTCACCCCGACCTGAGAGAAAAGTTTGTATCGCTCAAGCATCTCCTTGACCGCCCAGCCAAGAGCTCCGGCGGCTTTACGCGCGTCGGTCACTATGGGGATAAGCATGTGAGGAATACTGTTATATATCCCGAATTCCACCATTTTCGGATCGATTATCACAAAGCGCAGATCCTCGGGCGGGGATTTATAAATCATGCTTAGGATCATGGAATGCAGACACCGCGATTTTCCCGAACCGGTCGTTCCGGCTATGAGCAGATGCGGCATTTTGGCAATATCGGTAACCATCACTCTGCCGCTGATATCTCTGCCGAGCGCTACTGTCAATGGGGATTCCGAATCAGCAAACTCTGAACTTTCTATTACAGAGCGCAGTCTTACTATTCGTTTCTGCTTGTTGGGTACCTCAATGCCTACCGCGGCTTTGTTGGGTATAGGCGCCTCAATACGCACCCCGGCAGTCGCGAGATTCAGCGCGATATCGTCGGCGAGATTGGTGATCCGGTTGAGTCTTACACCCGCGCTGGGTTGAAGTTCATATCTCGTTACGGTAGGTCCCCGTGATATGTCCACCACCCTTGTCTGTACCCCGAAGCTCTCCAAAGTTCTGACAAGAAAGTCGGCGTTTGCGCGCAGTTCTTCGGTCGCGTCCTTTTCCGCGTGTCTCGTTTCGCGTTCGAGCAGTGAGACAGACGGAGTCCGGTAGGAGGCTTTTGTTTTTTCCGGTTTTATATCCTTAACCGGAGGTTCGTCCTGTTCATAACCGCCGGCTACCCTCTTGATCAGCCGCTCGGTTTCCTGGTCCAACATGCCTACCGGTTCGGTTTCAGGCGCAGGGAAACTCGCGAATATCTCACTGGTTTTTCGGTTCAGGCGGTCCGCCTGTTCGAACATGCTAAGGACCATCTGCTGCTCCGGGGTTTTTGGTTTGTTCCTGTCGTCCCGTGTCGCGAGAAACAAAGGACCCTTATCATATTCCGCGCCGGAGATATTTTTGGTGTCTTCCGCCTGTTTTGACGGCGGCTCGAGCGGGATGTCTATTCTGCTTGGCTTTTGCGAAAGCGGAATGTCTATTCCGTTGTTTTTATGTTCTGAAGCGGCGTCAAAAGCCGGTCGCTTAACAGGTTCGGAAGCCTTTTCATCCTCCAGTTCGATTGTTTCCTCCCCGAACTCATCAAGCAGTT
>Ga0082212_10002550_pt1 | contig 26510 bp, 27 predicted proteins | sample TergutNt197P3_FD_71548 | JGI IMG/M metagenome (GOLD analysis project Ga0082212, IMG submission 71548) | Neocapritermes taracua P3 segment gut microbial communities from Petit-Saut dam, French Guiana - Nt197 P3 | ecosystem: Host-associated > Arthropoda: Insects > Digestive system > Gut ...
ATTTACGGAATGCTATGAGCACACGTCATCCTCCTGCTCCCCCTCCCGTGCCCGACATGCGCATCAACCGGGAGCGCATGGTGCGCGAACAGATTGAAGCCCGTGGCATCTGCGATGCCGGTGTGCTTGAGGCCATGAAGGCGGTAAAGCGCCACCTCTTCATGACGGAAGCCCTCTATGCGCGTGCGTATGAGGATCGTCCTGTTCCTATCGGGCACGGGCAGACTATCTCGCAACCGTACATCGTCGCCTTGATGAGCGAGTTGCTTGAAGCCCGTCCTGGCATGCGCGCGCTTGAAATCGGCACGGGGTCCGGCTATCAGGCGGCTGTGCTTGCCGCCATGGGATTGACCGTCTTCAGCGTGGAGCGCGTCCGGGATCTTTTTTTCGCCACCCGCGAACTCTTGCAGCGTCTGTCCATCCGCAATGTGCATGTGAAGCTCGCCGACGGCACGCTCGGTATACCGGAAGCCGCACCCTTCGAGCGCATCATCGTCACCGCCGGGGGCCCATCGGTGCCGCCGCCGCTGCTGGATCAACTGGAGGATCCCGGCATACTGGTCATGCCTGTGGGCGAGCAGCGCCGCACGCAACGACTCGTGCGCGTAATACGCGACAAGGGTAAAATATATACGGAAAACAAGGGCGCAGTCACCTTTGTCGACCTGGTCGGCGAACATGGCTGGTGATGTCGTGCCCGTGCAAAATTGGCCTTGAGTCAGGAGTCGCCATGCCTTCGTGTTCCTCATGTTCCGGCGGAGGGGGCCGTCACGGGCCTGACGCCGCAGCCTTTTTTCAGGATACGCTCATTTCCTCCACGCTGAACAAGATCCAGTACAAGCTCTTCGTCATGAGCGGCAAGGGCGGGGTCGGCAAAAGTTCGGTCACGGTCAACGCCGCTGCGGCGCTTGCCAGCAGGGGCTTTTCCGTGGGCATTCTGGATGTGGACATCCACGGCCCGAGCGTTCCCAGACTGCTCAATCTTTCCGGGAAAGTAGAGGCCGATGCACGCGGAAAGCTTCTCAATCCCGTGCGGTATAACGAGCGGCTTGCCGTCATTTCCATGGATAGCCTGCTGCGGGATCGGGACAGCGCCGTTCTCTGGCGCGGCCCCAAAAAAACGGCCGCCATCCGGCAATTCATCTCCGATGTGAACTGGGGGGAACTGGACTTTTTGCTCATTGACTCGCCTCCCGGGACCGGCGATGAACACATGACTGTTTTAAAGACCATCCCTGATGCTCTCTGCATTGTCGTCACGACCCCACAGGAAATTTCGCTGGCCGATGTGCGCAAGGCGGTGAACTTTCTGCAATATGCCAAGGCAAATGTGCTTGGGGTGGTGGAAAATATGAGCGGCTTGCACTGCCCGCACTGCCGTCAGGAAATTGAGCTTTTCAAAAAAGGCGGGGGCAGGTTGCTGGCGGAGCAGTACGGCATAGCCTTTCTTGGCGGCGTGCCTCTTGATCCGGCTACCGTTACGGCGGCTGACAAGGGCGTTCCCGTAGTTTTTCTTGAAGGCGATTTTCCCGCGAAACGCGGCTTTCTTGAGTTGGCGGACAATATCGCCAAAGGAGCGGCCGGCAGCCTGGAAGCTCTTGCCAGTAGCCATAGTTGAATATATGCATGTTCCAATAATGCGACTATTCCTGATTGAGAGCATATATATTTCTGCATGTGTAAAAATTCCTGTAGAAAACTGATTGACAGAAGCACGATATTCGCGCATATACCGACCACACGAATTAAGGAGGCTTTTATGGAAGAAATGGAATTAATGACCGCGATCATTGCAAGCAATCCCGGCATCAGTGTTGAAGATGCATGGAAAATGTACCGCGAACTTGTTACGCGTGTTCATGCGTTGAATTCTCAATTGAAGATTGGTGAATCAGAAGCGTCGGCTGAAGTCGGCAGTGATGGGCAAAGCCCGGAAGGCGCAAAGGGCGCGAAAGCATCCCTGACAAGAGGGTATACCCGCAGGAGCTTGAAAGTAAAACCCCAGGACGCCATTAAGAAGGATTCCATCACGTGCTGTATTTGCGGAAAAAGCCTGAATTCCATCAATGCGCGGCATCTTGCGTCCCATAACGGACTGACCAAAGAGGGCTATATAAAACTGTGCGACTACCCCAAGGATCAGGTCCTGATGAGCCATAACCATCTGGCCAAAATGCGCGCGCAAGTGGGCAAGGCGCAAAAAGCCCGGGAAAAGAAACAGGGCGCAGCCGGCGGCGCGTCTGTAAAACTGCGCAAGAACAAGCCGGAAGCGTAAACGCTCTTTGTACTTTGCATTGCATGTCGTGTTCAGCGTGATGCCGCTGAACACGACATTTTTTTGGAGCGAATGCCGCTTTATCTCGTCAAGGCGCCGAAGCGCGCCCAGGCGGGAGGGGCGAACGTGTGTACGCGGACCGCGGCGCGCATGCCGGATTTCAGTGCGGCATGACTGCCGGCATCGTTGGCGGAAAAACGGATGCGGACGGGAATGTGCCGCGGCTGCCCCGGCGCGGCAAGAGGAAATTTTGGCGCCAGGCTGCCTGCGGGCAGAACCTGTTCCACTGTGCCGGAAAAACTTTTCCCAGGCGCTTCCAAGACAAACACGCTGCACATTTGGCCGGGCAGTATGCGTGCGCCGTCGTGTTCGGGAAACCAGGCGGTCGCCGTCAGCGGGCCGGCTTCAGGCATCAGGGCGATAAGCTGTTGTTCAGGCAAGGCCCAACTGCCCGGCTGCACGAAGATATCCGTGACAACAGCATGTGTCGGCGCGACGATTGTATCCGGGGGGAGAGGCATGAGCGGCGCGCCTTGCTGCGCTTGGCCGCCATAGCCGGCTTGCCTGCCTGCATTCTTCAGCGCCGCGAGTTCTGTCTTGATGCGGGAGAGTTCTCCTTCCGCGGCGGCACGCACACGGCTGTATTCCTCGCGTGTTGCACGGGCTTTTGCCAGGTTTTGCCCGGCGCTGTACACATCCGTGCTGGCTTGATCGCGAAGGGCGCGAGGCACGGAATATTGCGCGCTGAGCGCATCCAAACGCCGCAATTCCAACTGGGCCTTGGCATGCGCCTCTGCCTTGCCTTGCACGTCACGCGCCGCCTCGTCTTCCGCCGCGCGGGCCTGCATGATGCGGTTCACCAGGGTCTGTTCAGCGGCCTGCGCATCGGCAACCCGCCGCGCCACATCCTCCATGTCGGCCGGAGGGGGGAGAAGATTGCGCACCGACGCGACCTGGGCCTGGGCTTCAGCGGCATTTGACGCATCCGCGCGGGCGCGCAAGCGGATAAGCGCGTGCCCTGCCGGCACGCGTTCGTTCTTTTTCACCAACACTTCCGTTACCTGCGCGGGAACAGGCGTTCCCAGCACGAGCGGATTGTTTTCAATCACCGCGCTGGGCGTGTGCACAGAATAATACATCCAAGCGCCATACGCGGCAGCGCATACGAGCAGTCCAAGTCCGGACAGCGCTGCCAGCCTGCGGCCCCAGCCGCGTTTTTTTCCAGGTTCCGGAAGTTCCAATTTTGCAGTATGTTCAGCCATGGCACACCTTGTAAGACATTTTTACTTCAATAACGTGCATGCTTCATGCCAGCACGGCATCCGTGAAGCAAACGGGGATGTTGCCGTCATGTTCGTCAAGGAACCGACAGGAGAGCGCCGCTACGCCGAAATGCCTCGTCAGGCTGTATTTACTTTATCGTGAAGGAACAGTACAAGCCATCTCGAACCTTGTTTGATTTCTTACCCTGTCACCTTGCGCGCCATGTCCAGCCACTCCATTCGCCGTCATTTTTTTCCGCAATGCTGTGTCCTGCTTTGTGTCCTGCTTTGCGTGTCCGCATGCAGCCTGCGTTCGGTACGCGTGGTGCAGGAACGCCAGTTCAAGACCATGTGCGCGCATTTGCGGCCGGAAATGCTGCGCCGTTCCCTGCTTGACGAGCAGGGCAACTATCTTGCCAGCCCATTGCCCGCGCTTCCGTCGAAAAGCGATTGCGGAGAGAACCTGTTCCGGCAGCTTTCTCCCTCATTCCGCTACAGTGCCGATAACCCCATGGCTGCTCCCAAAACATTTGCGGAAAGCGCCGCGTCCAGGCGTGATGTCCACATCCGCGACTACGGCTTTACGCTCAAGCAAGGGCTGGATACCGTTGATCTGGATCTGATCGCCCGGAGCGACTGGGAAGGAGACGGCCGGCAGGAATGGCTGCTTGCCTGCAAGGTGACGTTCGGCAGCACTCCCGTACATCGTACATATTATCTGGCGCTTCCGTCGTTGGAGGCGGAAGGCGCGCTTACCGCGCGCCTGCTCGCCGTGTTCGAATGCATGGCCTATGACTGCGGCCTGTATTTGCCGCAAGCTGGAGAAGCCGCCTATCTTCCGGAAACGCCGGTCATTGAAGCCATGCCCGGACAGCGCACAGTCACAAGCCCGACTATACATCCGCCTGCTCCGCCCGCTGCCGGGCCTCAAAAACCAGGCGTTCCGCAAAAACGCGGCCTCTGATATGCTCGTACGGCTTGTCATGCTCATTCTGTGCGCGTTCCTGTGCCTTACGGCCTGCAATTCCGGCAGGCGACAGGCGCAACATCTTGCCCGGACGGCGCATTTCCAGTTCACGCGTTTTGAAACGCCCGCCTATGTCCTGTACGGCTGGCTGAGGGAAGGCAACGGCCCCGTGTTGCATGTCTACCTGGAGGGAGACGGCATGGCCTTTGTCACCCGCACCCGTCCTTCGTCCGATCCCACGCCGCGGGATCCTGTGGCCTTGCGTCTGGCCTGCCGTCATCCTGGCTCAGGCCCGGTGCTGTATTTAGGACGCCCCTGCCAATATGTGAAAGATGCCGATACAAAGGGGTGTACGGAGGCTGTCTGGACTTCGGATCGCATGAGCGAACGCGCTGTCCGCAGCACAGCCGCCGCCGTTGATCAGGCCAAGCTGCTTACCGGGACGACACGGATTGCCCTGTACGGCTTTTCCGGAGGCGGCGGCATCGCGGCCCTGCTGGCTCAACGCAGACAGGACGCCATCTTTCTGGGCACCATAGCCGGCAACCTGGATCACCGCTTCTGGGCGGCGATCCAGAACCTTACGCCCTTGCACGGCTCCTTGAACCCCATGGATGGGGCCGCGGCGGTAGCGGACATTCCGCAGCTCCACCTCACGGGCGGCAAGGACAGCGTTGTTCCCTCGATCATGGCGGAGCGATGGTGCGCTGCGCTTCCTCCCGGGAGTCCCTGCCGGCATAGACACGTCCCCGACATGACGCATGGTGGGGCATGGGAAAACGTCTGGCCGGAGCTTTTACAGCGGCATTATGTTGTTTTTTTCCTCCAAGCGCTATAAATATATGCCTCCAGGCGTCATGCAACGCTGCAAAACGTATACATGAGCATAACCCATGTTCAGAAAATTTGCGGTTAAAGATCTTCGTCCCGGCATGTATATTGCCGATACCTTGGGTTCAGCCTTGGACAGCCCGGTCATGTATTCGACGGAAGGCCTCCTGAAAAGCGCCGAAGAAGTGAAAAAAATTGCCGGACAAGGCTTTACGGAGGCTGTGGTTGATCTTGAGCGGAGTTACAAGGAATGGGCCGCCCTGTATGGAGACTCCTCCGAGCAGTTGCTTGTGGAAGTCATCACGAAAAAACCGGATCCTTCCAGCGCGCCGCGTCCGCAAAGCTCTCCGCTCGACCCCCAGGTAGAACTGAAGGAGGAAATACCCAGGGCGACAGCGCTCTACAATGACGCCGTGAAGACGACCCAGCGGGTCATGCAGGACTTCAAAAACAGCGGCGAGCTTGATGTCACGGCCGGCAGCGTTGTGGTGCAGGACATTGTGGGCAGCGTCCTGCGGAACATGAACGCGCTGCAGGCCGTCAGCAAGCTGCGAACACAGGACGATTACACCTTTTCCCATTGCGTGAACGTATCCATGCTGACCGCCATGTTCGCCCGCCATCTGGGACACAGCGACGATACGGTGTTTGAAGCCGGCATGGGAGGCTTTTTCCATGACCTCGGCAAAGCCCGGATGCCGGCAAAGATACTGACCGCCTCAAGACGTCTGACGCCTGAAGAATTTTCGACCATGCAGCGCCATCCCGGGGTCGGGTATGAGTACCTGACGAAGGTTTCCGGCATTTCCGAAACTGTCCGCCTTGCGGCGCTTGAACACCATGAACGCATTGACGGCACGGGCTACCCGGACGCCAAGCGCGGCGAACACATCAGCCTGTATGGCAAGATCGTGAGCATTGTAGACGTCTACGATGCGCTTTCCAGCCGCCGCGCTTACAAGGACGCCATGCTGCCGCACCGGGTTCTCGGCCTGCTGTACGGCATGCGCGGGCGCGACCTGGACGAGGAACTGACGGAACAATTCATCCGCTGCATGGGCATTTATCCGGCGGGAAGCATCGTCAAGCTGAGCACCGGCGAAGTCGCCGTCGTCACCCAGATAAGCCACGCATTACCCCTCCACCCCAAGGTGCTCATCGTACGGGATACCCACACCGCCCCTGTGAAGCCGCATGAACTTGATTTGGCAACTATCCCGGAAATATCCATCGTCGCCTGCCTGGAGCACGGCGCTTTTGGCATACACCCGGAACGGGTGCTCAAAATCACAACGCCCTGACACGGCCATGGTCAGGGCGTTGCGCGAGGAATACGCGAGGCGGAGCAAGGCATGTCCTGTCGTTACCAGATTCCTGATCTCGCTCCCGGCCAGGCGCATAGCGCACAGATCGTGATCCGCCGCAGCCGTTTTCTTGCTGCAATCGCTCACTGTGCAAGCGTTGAGGACGCCCGATCGTTTATCCAGGACCGACGGCAGCAGTATGCCGACGCCACGCACAACTGCTGGGCTTTTTGCGCGGGGCCTCCCGGCGATACCGCCAGGATTGCGTGCAGTGACGGCGGCGAACCTCACGGCACGGCCGGCCGCCCCATGTTGACGGTTTTGCTGCACAGCGGGGTGGGCGAACTTGCCTGCGTAGTCACCCGCTATTTTGGCGGCGTCAAACTCGGCACGGCCGGTTTGGCGCATGCATACCAGGATGCCGTGCGGGCGGCGCTTGCAGAGTTGCCGCTTCGTCTGCACGCGGAAACCGTCTCTGTTCGCGTTACGGTAGATTATAAATATATTGATGCGTTACGGCGTATTTTGCCCGCTCACGAAGGGCGCATCACCATGGAAAGCTTCGCGGAGGCAGCCTGTTTCCATATTGCCATACCTAAAGTGCAACTTGAAGTTTTTCGCCTGCTCCTCAACGAGCAAAGCGCCGGCTCAGCCCTGATAGAACATGCGGCATCCTGAACATCCGCGGCATAACCGGTTATGGCGGATTACCAGGCGGCTGCCTGTCCGTCGCAGCGGGGTTCTGATCCGCAGGCCAATACGCCGTCTTCATTGCGCCAGATAATCTGTCCGCGTCCGAAACCACGGTCGCCCACCGCGCCAAAACGTACGTCATGCCCCATGCGGCGCAGGGCTTCCGCCGCCGGAGCGGAGAAGCCGGCCTCCACGTCCACCCGCAAGCCTTCTTCCCAGCGGAAGCGGGGCGCATCCAGCGCGGCCTGGGGATTGAGTCCGTAATCAAGCATGTTGCTGACGGCCATGACGTGTCCCTGGGGCTGCACATAGGCGCCCATGACGCCAAAGGCCGCAAGGGGCCTGCCGTTTTTGCTCAAAAAGCCGGGAATGATGGTATGGTAGGGACGCATGCCCGGCGCGAGGCAATTGGGATGATCCGGATCGAGCGAAAAACACAGGCCGCGGCTGTGCAGGGCGATGCCTGTGCCCGGAACCACCATCCCGGAGCCGAAGCCCCAGAAATTGCTCTGAATATAGGAAACCATGTTGCCTTCGGCATCCGCCGCGGCAAGATAGACTGTGCCTCCATCCGCGGCTTTTCCGGGCGGCGGCGCGACGGCGCGATCTCCAATCAGTTTGCGCCGGCTTGCGACATAGGTCTCGTCAAGGAATTCCACGGGATTGACGCGCATGCGCCTGGGGTCGGCAATGTGGGCAAGGGCGTCGGCAAAGGCCAGCTTGATCGCTTCAATGCGCAGATGCCAGGCGCGGGGGCTGTCAAGGCCCGGGGCTTCAAAGCCGTCCAGGATCCGCAACGCTATAAGCGCCACAAGTCCCTGCCCGTTGGGGGGCAGTTCCCAGACATCGGCGTCCCGGTATACAGCCTTGAGGGGTTCAACCCACTCCGGCGCAAAGGCGGCCAAATCCTCATCCCGCAAATACCCGCCGCATTGTTTGCTGAAAGCATGCATGGCCTCGGCAAGTCCGCCTTCATAAAAGGCCTTGGCATTGGATTCGGCAATAACAGTAAGGCTTTGGGCGAGTTCTTCGGATCGCCACATTTCTCCTGCGTTAGGAGCGCGATCTTCGGGCGCGAAACAGTCGAACCAGTGCCGGAAGGAGGCGTCTTTTTGGCGTTTGAACTCGGTAAAGGCTCCGGCCCAAAGCTCGGCCGCCACGGGGGAGACAGGCGCGCCATAACGGGCATACTCTATGGCGGGACGCAGGGTTGCGGTTAACGGCAGCGTGCCGAAACGCTGCGCCAGGGCTGCCCAGGCGGCCGGAGCGCCGGGCACGGTAACAGGCGTTATGCCGAGTCGCGGCATGCGTTCAAGTCCGGCTTTGCGCAGAGCCTCCAGGCTGAGTGTTTGCGGCGCCGGACCGCTGGAGTTCAACCCGTGGAGTTTGCCCTGATGCCAGACGAGCGCAAAAGCGTCGCCGCCGATGCCGTTGGAGACCGGTTCCAGCACGGTCAGAGCGGCGGCCGTGGCGACAGCCGCATCTATGGCGTTGCCGCCCTGTTTGAGAATGTCCAGTCCGGCCTGGGCGGCAAGCGGGTGTGAGGTCGCCACCATGCCGCGCCGCGCGAAAACAACGCTGCGCTGCGAAGGGTAGGGGAGATACAAGGGATCGAAGGCTTTGTTTTTCATACAACAGGCCATTTTGAGCAGGGCCCCAGTTCTGGGGCGCTACTCTACTTTGGGATCGGCACGGCGCGGAAGGACACCTGCCCCCGCCGGCTGATCTGGAGCATCACAGCGCCGCGCTCCCTGGCGTCCTCCGTCACGATTTTGGCAAGATCCTGCGCAGTTTTGACGGGCTTGAGGTTGGCGCTGACGATAACGTCCCCTTGGCGAATGTCATTTTCCGCCGCTGGCTTGTCGGGGGTTACGCTGACAACCATCAGGCCGCCCTGGTTTTTTTCCAGCTTCAGGGAGCGCGCTTCTTCAGCGGTCACCGGGCGCACGGAGATCCCCAGGACATCGGACTCCACGTTTTTGCCGGGTTTGCTTGGGCCGCCACGCTGGGCGGAGAGCTGTTCCGGCGTGCGCTCGCCGAGCGTGAGGGACAGTTCGTGGGACTTGCCGTCGCGCCAGGCGATGATTTTGATTTCCGATCCGGGGCTTTTTCCGGCAATGGCGCGCAGCAGGGCGTTTGAGTCCGCGATGTCCTGGCCGTCCACGGAAAGGATGACATCGCCGGCCTTGACTCCGGCCTTGTCGGCGGGTTCTCCGGTCATGACCGAGCCAATCAGCGCGCCGCGCGCCTTGTCCAAGCCGAGGGCCTTGGCGCTGTTTTGGTCAACATCTTGTATTGTCACGCCTATCCAGCCGCGGCGGATCTTTTTGCCGTCCTTGATCTGCTCGACAATCTTGGAAGCCATGCTGCTGGGGATGGCAAAACCGATGCCTTGGCCGCTGGCGATGATGGCGGTGTTGATGCCGATGACTTCGCCTTGCATATTGATGAGCGGCCCGCCGCTGTTGCCGGGGTTGATGGAGGCGTCTGTCTGCAGGAAGTTGTCAAAGGGTCCGGCATGGATATTTCGGCCCTTGGCGGAGAGGATGCCCGCCGTAACAGTATGATCGAGGCCGAAGGGGTTGCCGATGGCCAGTACCCAGGCCCCGACCTGCAGGGCATCCGAGTCGCCGAATTTCAGGAAGGGCAGTTTTTCCTTGGCGTCCACCTTGAGCAGGGCAAGATCAGTCTCTTCATCCGAGCCGATCAGCTTGGCGGTGACCGATTCGTTTTTCGTGTGGCTGCCCTGAAAATTGATGCGGATGATGTCGGCGTCCGCCACCACATGGTAGTTGGTCACTATGTAGCCGTCCTCGGAAATGATGAAGCCGGAACCTAATGAACGTTGCTTGCGTTGCGGGCGTTGCTGCTGCCCGTCGTGAAAACGCTCGAACTGTTCGAAGAATTTTTCAAAGCCCGGAGGGGCGTTGCGGAACATTTCGCCAAAAAAGTTTTCCGGCCCGGATTTGCTGGTGCGTTCCGTGCCGATGTTGACCACCGCAATCCCGCAACTCTTTGCGAGCCGTGTAAAATCCGGAAGGTCGGCTGCATGGAGCGGCAGGGCAAAACTCAGGCAAAGCAGAGCGCACACAAGCGCGAGGGAGTATTTTGCACGCATGGAAATCTCCTCTTGGTTTATTACCGCGTCTTCAAGGCGTTTTGCAGCGCTTGGGCCATAATGCCCAACCCGCCGGATGCGCCGGCGCTTTCAACGCCATGTTGTTTCCAGCTTTGGTCTTCGACTGCGGCGCAGTCTTCAGGAACTAAGGTAATACGCCGTTGTTCCTTGTCCAGTGCCTGCACGACAAGGCTGACGCTTTCGCCGGGGGCCAGCTTGGCCAGCGCGGAAGCCTGCCTGGAAGAAGCGGCCGCCGCATTGGGCATGAGGCCGGTAATCCCGGGTGCAAGTTCAACAAAGAGCCCAAAGGGCGCGCGTCGTTCCACCGCGCCCTGAACGAGGGATCCCACCGGGAAGCCTTGTTCGACATCCGCCCAGGGATCGGCGCCGGCATCGCGCAGACTCAAGGAAATACGGCGTTTTTCCGTGGAAACTTCTTTCACCATGACATTGACACGCTCGCCTATGCTCAGGATATCGCCGGCGTTATGGACGCGCTTGCCGAAGGACATTTCGGAAAGATGCACCAGGCCGTCTACGCCGGGGAACAGTTCCACAAAAGCGCCGAAGGGGGCCAGGCGTATCACCTTGCCCTGCATCGTCTGGCCGGGACTCAGATGTTGATCCACACCGTCCCAGGGGTCGCCTTCCGCCTGCTTGCGGGAAAGGGAGATGCGCATGTTCCCCTTGGCGTCCTGTTGTACGGCAAGCAGCTTGACCTTGATGCAATCGCCGGGCTTGACCGCTTCTTCGGGATGTTCGATGCGCGCCCAGGAAAGCTCGGAAATATGCGCCATGCCTTCAACGGAAGGGGCAAGCTCCACGAAGGCGCCGTAAGGCGCAAGGCGTGTTACCGTACCGTCAAGAATGTCGCCGGCCTTCAGCCCGGCAAGCAGGTTTTCAAGGGATTCGCGGCGTTCGCGTTCCACCAGCGCGCGGCGGGAAAGCACAATGTTGCGCCCCCTGTTTTCCACGCGGGTGACGAGGAAGTGCAGCGTGCGGCCGACAAGATCATCAGGTTCCTGCAAGCTTGCGGCATCCATCTGGCTGCCTGGGCAGAACGCGGATTTGCCGAGCACCTCGACCGTATAACCTCCCTTGCAGACGCTGCTGATGCGTCCTTCCACGGGAATGGCGCTGTCGCGGGCATCTTCCAGCGCCGCCACGCCGCTGCCGCTCATGGAGCGGGACAATCGGATTTCCTGCGCGTTCATCGCCACTACCCAGGCTTCCACCGTATCGCCTATGCCGGCCGCAGGTTGGCCATGGGCATCCAGAATGTCCTTCGTATCCATAATCCCGTCGCGCTTGACCCCTACATCAAGAAAGACGGAATCGCCGGACATGGCGATGACGACAGCTTGCACCCGATCTCCGGGACTCAGGGCCTTTGATGGGCGCTTGTTGTCCTGGGCTTCAAACATGGCGGCAAAATCTTCGCCGGCGTCATCCACTGTGGGTTCATGGTTTTGGGACATTCTCGATCCTCACTCGTTGTGTAAAAAATGGGACGGCATGCGTCGAATCAGCCGGTGCTTTTCGAGCCCAAAAAGCGTATGGAAACCAGCTCGTAGCTGATGCGTCCGCGTGGGGCGTCCACAATGACTTCATCGCCCGCTTCCTTGCCCAGCAATGCCTTGCCGACAGGAGACTGGATGGAAATGGAGCCGTTCGCGTAATCCGCCTCATCCGGGCCGAGCAGGGTATAGGTCTTTGTTTCTCCTGTATCCAGATCTTCCAGCTCCACGGTTGCGCCGAAGACAGCCTTATCACCGCCCATGGTATTGATGTCTATGACCTGAAATTGCGCCATACGCGATTCAATATGGGCAATTTTCGCTTCAAGCATGCCCTGGCGTTCGCGCGCCGCGTCATAGGCGGCATTTTCACTCAGATCGCCTTCTTCCCTGGCTTCCTTGATGGCCTGGATAACGCCGGGCCGTTCCTGTTTCAGACGCTCAAGTTCTTTTTCCAGGCGCCGATAGCCTTCAACGGAAATCGGAATGCTCATATCTGCCTCCGTGCGCGGCGTAATGCGGTACGGCGGACTTGCGTCCGCCGTAATATTTGCTGGTGCCGCGCGGGATGATCATTTTGCCTGGAGGCGAACTTCGTCTATGCCGTCGCGCTCTTCCAGCAACACGTTGACATGTTCCGAACGCGCGGTTTCCAGCGTTTGCCCCACATAATCCGCATGGACGGGGAGCTCCCTGTGCCCCCGGTCAATCAGCACGAGCAACTCCACCTTTTGCGGACGGCCGTAGTCAAGCAGGGCTTCCAGCGCGGAGCGTACGGTTCTGCCGGTAAAAAGCACATCGTCCACCAAAAGCACCACTTTGTTGTCGAGTCGCACGGGAATGCTGGATTGCCCGATTTGTGGCTTGCCGAGCAGGCTCGTCCAGTCGTCGCGGTACAGGTTGATGTCAAGCGTTCCCATGGGGATCGCGCATTCAAGACGTTCGTTGATCTGCGCCGCCAGACGCCTGGCCAGATCAACCCCGCGCCGCTGAATGCCCACAAGCACGAGCGAGGAACAATCTCCATGGCGTTCAATGATTTGAAGCGCCAGGCGCTCGATGAGGCGTTCAATATCTTCGGCGCGCAGCAACAGGGTGGAACTCATAAAAACCTCCACGGTAGGTTGGAAGTGTATACCCTTTTACTTCGGCAGGGAAGTGGCAAATAGGGCTATACGGCATTGACAAAGGCCGGAACGCGCCGTATGTTTTTTTGGCATACAGCCCAAGGCATTAACCCAGTGGAGGCTTTTTCATGCTTGAGTTGAGTGAAAGCGCCCGTACAGAGCTTGAAGCGTATTTTGCGGATAAGGATCGCGGGAATATCCGCATTTATCTCGCCCCAGGCGGCTGAAGCGGTCCGCGTCTTGCCTTGGCCCTGGATGGGCCGACCGATGCCGATGAACAGTTCAATGAGGGCGGATTTGCGTTTTGCATCAACAAGGAACTGCTTGCCAAGATTGGCGGCGTGACCATAGATATGACCTACATGGGGTTTATAGTGAACCCCACCATTCCCCTGCAAAGTCCGGGCGATTCGTCCGCATGCGGAGGCTGCGCCGGCTCCACCAGTTGCAGCGTCTGAACGTATCGTACGCGTGATTCTCAAACATACAACGCGCTGGCGGCAACACCAGCGCGTTGTATGTTTTGATTCAGGGGCGGATCAGGCCCGTAACGTGGCGGAAAGCAGCAAGGGCGTATCCTCCGGTAGACGGGCAAGTTCTTCCAACGCCTTGGCCACAGAACGTTTTTGCCCGCAAAAAAGGCAGGGTTCGTTCTTGATGCGGCAGGCGTAGCGGGCGAACTGCTCCGCGCGCAGGATAACGCCGCGGGCGAGAAAATGCCCGGCCAGCAGGGTGAGCGCCAGGCTGAACAGGGCCAGTTCCACCTTGCCGGGGCCGGGAGTGGCCGCTTCCGCTTCGCGCGCCCTGAAGGTGATGCCGGGCCGAAGGCCGCGCACTGCGCTGCCGCTTTTCATGGCCAGTCCGGCTATGCCGGGCAGTCCGGCGGCCAGGGCCAGGCGCGCGCCGTGGGGCACAATGGCCGTTTCCGGCGCGTCCACGGGCTGGCCGTCCAAAAGCATGACGTCAATGTGTCCGGTCTGCTCCGGCGTAAGGCCGAATTCTTCGCGCAGCAGCATTTTCAGGGGAATGCCCACCGTGCAGTGCAGGCTCACCCCCGACTGCATGATCAGTCCCCAACTCCGGGCGGCGGATTTGATATTCACGGTGATCTGCGGCGGCTCCGCGAGGACGGGGGGAGGCGGTGCTGAAGGGGGCATGGCATGCTCCAGTGCGGCATTCATGAAAAAAAACAAGCCGCCGGCGGCACGCGCGCGGCGGCTTGCATAGAGACGGACCAGGAGAACTTACAAGGCGGCCTTGTATATGGCGGCCACTTCGGCGTCCTTGGCGATACGGGGGTTGGTGAGCATGCAGGCGTCTTTCTGGGCATTCTTGGTCATGATGGCGATGTCCTTTTCCTGCACCTTTTTGCCATAACGCTTGCCAAGTTCGACGAGTCCCTTGGGGATCTCGACATCGGCGGAGAGCTTGCGGATGGCTTCCACAGCCTTGAAGGCGGCGTCGCGCGTGGTCATGCCGCAGGTGCATTCGCCGAGCATGGGGGCGATGGCGGCGATTTTGTCCATCCTCGCATTGATGTTGAATTCGGTCACGTAGGGCAGAAGCACCGCGTTGCATTCGCCGTGGGGCAGGTCGTAGTAGCCGCCCAACTGGTGGGCCATGGCATGCACGTAGCCGAGGCTGGCGTTATTGAAGGCCATGCCTGCCAGGTACTGGGCATGGGCCATTTGTTCGCGGGCTTCCATGTCCTGGCCGTTGGCCACCGCTTTTCTCAGGTACTTGGCAATGAGCTTGAAGGCCATTTCAGCGCAGGCGTCTGTCATGGGGGTGGCTATTGTGGACACGTAAGCTTCCACAGCGTGGGTCAGGGCGTCCATGCCGGTGGCGGCGGTCAGGGCCGGGGGCATGCCCACCATGAGCGCGGGGTCGTCAATGGCGATGTTGGGAGTGGTGCGCCAGTCGACGATGGCCATCTTCACCTTGCGGGAAAGGTCGGTGATGATGCAGAAGCGGGTCATTTCAGACGCCGTGCCCGCGGTGGTGTTCACCGCCAGGTACGGAGGCATGGGTTTTGTGGATTTGTCCAGGCCTTCAAAATCATGGATTTTGCCGCCGTTGGCAACCACAAGGCCGACGCCCTTGCCGCAGTCATGGGCGCTGCCGCCGCCCAGGGTGATCAGGGAGTCGCACTTTTTGTCCTTATAAACCTTGACTCCGGCGTGTACGTTGGCGTCCGTGGGGTTGGGGATGGTCTCGTCAAATACGGCAAAATCCATTTTCGCGGCTTTCAGAAGCTCGGAGACCTGCTTGGTGATGCCGCAGGCGGTGATGCCCTTGTCCGTGACGATCAGGGGTTTTTTACCGCCGAGCGCTTTAACGCGGGCCGGAATTTCCTTGGCTGCGCCGACGCCGATCAGGGTGATGCTGGGCATGAAGAAGCCGAAAACTTGTTCGATAACTGCCATATAGAACACTCCTGTTGTTTAAAGGGGTACTTTCCGGCGCGGCATGTTTGCCGTGCGGTCCAATTATATGACTAAAGCACATTTTATCGGGAATTGGAATATGGTTCTCGGTACTTTTGTGCAAAAAAAGCGTTTTGAACCCGAAAACAGGCAAGAAGCCCGCGCCTGTTGCGCCGCAAGAAAAAGCGGCCTGTCGCCTCTGGTTTGCGACGACAGGCCGGCATAGAACACGAGCGGACTTTACCAGTTGAACACGGAATCCAGGTCTTTGTCCGTAATGTCGAACTTGACGTTGTGAGGCGCCAAGGCTTCATTCTTGAAGAATTCGGGCAGGCGGTCGTCTGCCTGGGTGAAGCCTGCGTGTTTGTTGAATTCCCGTTCGGTCTTCAGGATGCTTTGACCCAAGGTGACCACGTCGTCCGTTTTGAGGGAGAGGCCGTACTTGGCGTTCAGCATATCAACAATGGCCACCAGGGCGTCGGGAATATCCAGCACTGCAAAGGCCACAAACAGGCACAGGCCCGTGGCGTCCACAGAGGCCGTGGCTATCTGCAGGTTGCGGGAAAGCGCTATCTGCCCTTCGCTCTTCAGGGGATCCACTTTGCCGCCCACGCCCAGGATATTGGCTGTTACGGAATAGCCGGCTGTATGGTCTGCGCCCATGGGAGTGGTGGCGTAGGTTACGCCTACGCCCTTGACCGCGCGCGGGTCGTAGGCGGGCAGAGCCTGTCCCTTGACCACGGGCACGCGGCGCACGCCGAAGACTTTACCCACAGCGGCCGCTCCGCACCCGACGATACGGCCCAAGGGGGTGCCCTTGCTGATTTCCTTGAGAAGTTTGAGCGCGCCCTTGCCGTCGCCGAACTTGAGCACGCCGCCTTCCATGGCTACAGCCATTGCCGCGCCCACCTCAATGGTGTCCACGCCCACATCGTCGCAGATTTTGTCATACTGGGCGATGATGTCCAGATCGCTGACGCCGCAGTTGGGGCCGAAGGCCCAGATGGTTTCATACTCCGGCCATTTGCCGACAAGTTTGCCCTTCTTGTCCGGGAACAGGCCGCTGCAACGCATAATACAGCCGGTCATGCAGCCGTGGGATACCACGCCTTCGCCGCCGCGATCTGTGGTCAGCTGGTTTAAGGTTTCGCCGGAGACGCTCTCGTGCTTGTCAAAGCGGCCCTGCGCGAAGTTGAAGGTGGGCAAACCTCCGGCTTCGTTCAGGATGTTGATCAGCACCGCGGTGCCGTAGGTGGGCAGACCCTGACCGCAGACCGGATGGTCGGTCAGGGCTTTGGTGAAGCGCTTGGAAGCCGCCTTGAAGGCTTCCTCATTCTTCAGGGGGTGATTTTTGCCGCTTGCGGGGTTAATGATGATGGCCTTCAAGCCCTTGGAGCCCATCACCGCACCCACGCCGCCCCGACCAGCGTGCCGCGCCGGGCGCAATTCGCGGTCGGTAAAGGCGATGCTGGCGGCGGTCAGCTTGAACTCGCCGGCCCGGCCTATGGTCACATAGCTGCAATCCTCGCCGTACTTTTTCACCAGTTTGGCAACCGCATCGTAGTTGTCCAGGCCGGTCACAGTGGAGGGAACAAGCTTGGCGCTGTTTTTGCCGACCTCAAGCTGGAACCATTTGCCGTCTGCCATGCCTTCTATCACAATGCCCATGATGCCCAGTTTGGCCAGGTGGCCGCCGGGCTGGCCGCCGGAGTTGGCTTCTTTAATGCCGCCGGTCAGGGGGCTTTTACAGCCCACGGAAATGCGCCCGGAGTTGGGGCAGAGCGTGCCGCCCAGCAGTCCGGGGGCAAAGACAAGTTTGTTGTTGGCCCCCAAGGGGTTGCAGGTGGGATCCACTTCTTTGGCCACAAGGGTGGAAGTAAGGCCGCGACCGCCCATGCCGGCGTAGGCGGCGGGAATGTCTTCAAACGTGCAGTGTTTTGTGGACATATTGACGCGTAAAAGCTTGAACATACTATCCTCCACATTCCGGTTATGCTTCTCAGGCGGAATTCTGAAAGTGCCACGATACCTAAAATGCAGAAAGATAGAACGTTGTCAATATGTTGTCTTGGGCATAATGAAAGCATTTGCCGGAATCAGGCATCGCGTTCTGAAGGCAATTCCGCCTTTTCCCTGTTTGCCTGGATGCGCCGCACAAAGGCGTCGCGGCAATCATAGCTGCAAAAACGGTATGTCGTTTCGCCGTCACGGACGGAAATAGTGCTGTCAGCGGTAATATAGGCCCCGCATTCGGGATCCTTCACCATTTCGCCGGAAGCCACCATCTGTTCGTGCTGGCTTTTTTCATCTTCCTTGCTTTTCCGGCGTTTTTTCCAGTCATTCGTGAAAAGACGGTACAAGGCATACGCGGCCAGGGCGAAGATAAGCCATTTCCACATAAGTACTCCCAACGGCTACTGGTAGATGCAGTCAGCCTGTAAACGGTATGACAGTGCCGCCAGGCAGCCTTGCAAGCTGCGGCCGTCCGGAAACACCAGTTCCGGGGCGATATTTTGCAGCGGCACCAGGACAAAGGCCCGCTCAAACATACGCGGATGCGGCAAATAAAGCTGTGCATTCTTGCATAGCTCAGTTCCGAAAAGCAAGAGATCAAGATCGATGCGGCGCGGTCCGAAGCGCGTTTCCCCAAGTCTTTGCCGCCCCAGCGCGGCTTCCAGGGCAAGCAGGGCTTCAAGCAGGATGGGGGCGGACCATTGCGATCCGCATGCCAGATGTACAACTTGATTATGGAACCAGCGTTGTTCCTTTTTGCCTTGTGGTTCTGTTCTGTATACAGGCGAGGCCGCCAGCAGGCGGATGTCCGGCAAGGCGGCCAGGGAGCAACGCGCCGCCGCGAGCCGTTGCGGCGGATTGTCCATGTTTGAGCCCAGGCCGATAAATGCGCTTGTCATACGGAGTTCCGCCGCGTCAGCAGACTGTCCGCGAAATCCTCCGCCTGTGCGCCGCCGCCGCCCATGCGCCCCAATTCCTTTTTTACGGCTTCGGGATTGAGTTGCGTGCAGAGCGTGAAGGTTTCGTTGTTCCGGACTTCCTTGCTGACATAAAAGTGGCGGTGCGCTCTGGCCGCGAGCTGCGGCCAATGGGTGATCAGCAGCACCTGGCGTTTGGATGCCAACGCGTCAAGCCTGTCCGCCAGGCGCGTCAGCGTGAGCCCGCCAATACCCGCATCAACTTCATCAAAGATCAAGCTTGCCTGTTCCGCTTCCGCCTGTATGCCGACAAGCGCCAGCAAAAAACGGGAAAGCTCCCCGCCTGAGGCTATGCGGTCCAGCGCTTGCGGCGCCTGCCCGGGGTTGGGCGCCCAGAGCAGGCGGGCGCGTTCGTCCACGCAGGCGGGCAAGGCCTGGTCGGCGGGCGTCAGCTCTATTGGGCTGAAATCCACTTCCACCCGAAGTTCTGCGGCAAAGCCAAGTCCGACAAGCTCCTGTTCAAGACGGCGGGCAAAGCGTTCGGCCGCGGCGCGGCGCGCCGGCACGAGCTTTTGCAGCAGCGCGGCCAGACTTGCGCGCAACTCCCTGTCCCTTGCCTCAATGCGTCGTATTTCGAGAACGCAGACATCCAGAAAAGAGAGGTTTTCTTCAATCTCTCCCTTAAGTGAAATGATTTCTTCCAACGAACGGCGCAACGTGCGTTTGAGTTGGGCCAGGGCGTACAGACGGGCTTCAAGGGCATCCGTTTCCCTGGAAGAAAGGGCGGCAGGCGTCCGGCGCAGGCGGCGTTCAAGGTCGGGAAGTTGTTCACGCAGCCTCGCCACAGCGTCCAGGGGTTCGGCGAAAAAAGCATCCTGCGCGGCCAGGCGTTCCAAAGCGCGCTCCAGGCGGTACAAGACGGAAGGCAAGCCTTCTTCATCGCCATACAGGATGTTCAGCGCGTTTTCATACTCAGCGGCCAGTCCGGCCTGTTCCCTGGCTTGCGCGCGCTTGGCTTCAAGCTCTTCCTCTTCGCCGGGCCGGGGGGCTATTTTGTCGATTTCGCGTTGTTGCATCTCCAAAAGTTCTCGGCGGGCCGCGAGATTTTGCTGCTGGTCGCGCACGCGTTCGCCTTCCGTATGGTTTTCCCGCCATTCTTTCAGGAGGCTATCCCGTTCGTGCAGCAACGCGGGAGAATCCAAAGCGGCATCGATTAGGGCGGCCTGAAAGCCGGGTTGCAGCAGTTTCTGCTGTCCGTGCTGGGTGGTATGCAATACCAGTTTGCCGCGCAATTCGCGCGCTGTTTCCTGTGAGCAGAGCCTGTCGTTCATGTACAAGCGGCTGCGCCCGCTTTCGGCGGCAAGTTCCCGGCGCAGGACGAGTTCTTCGTCACGCAGGCTGAATACGGCTTCCACCAGGGCGCGTTCGGCGCCGGGGCGCACCATGTCCTGGCCCAGGCGATCTCCCATGAGAAAACCCAGCGCTTTTACGATAAAGCTCTTGCCGGCCCCGGTTTCCCCGGTCAGCACGTTCATGCCGTCGCGGAATTCGAGTTCCATGTCCTGAATGAGCGCCAGATCGCGTATCCGAAGATATTCCAGCATAGACACCTGTGCATTACAGGGCGGCTTCAAGCGCCCGCGTTACTGCGGGGCTTTTGCGCGCCATGGTCCAAAATGCCTGTTCCTGGCCGGCTGCGGCTGCCGTGTTCCAGGCGCGGATCAGCATGTCTTCGCCTTCCGGCAATGCGCAGACCCGGAAGAGGGCCAGCGCCGCGCGCAATGCCATACGCCAGTCTTGCGGCGAGCAATGGGCAAGTTCCCGCACGGTATCGGCATACAATTGGGGATAGGCGCGCGGCACATGCTCCAATCCTACAAGAAGACGACGCCATTCCCTGTCTTCCCCGGCAAAGCGTCCGGCAAGCAAAAGCGCTTCCAGGGCGCTTTCCGGGCACGTGCCCTCTTTGAAGGGGAGTCCCGGCTGGGCTATACGACCCAAGCGCATGTATTCCCGTGCCCAGAGCAGACAGGTGTGATACAGGTTTTCCGGCTTTTTCACCCGCTGCCGTTCGGCGTTGTGATGGTAGCGATACCAGAATTGTTTGGCAAGACCCAGATCATGCGCCAAAATTGCCGCAAAGGAGCAAATGCCGTCCACCTCAGGCCGGCCGGCCCCCAAACCGGAAAGAAGGCTCTCCTGGAGCAGTCGGGCGCAAAGTTCTGTCTGGCCCGTTTCCGACGCGCGTTGCACCCTGGCGGCAAAGGCCAGCGGATGGGAAGAAGCGCGCAGGCGCGCGTCCGTGATGCCTGCATCTTCCGTAAAAATGTCGGCCCGCGTCAGTTGGACGATACTCATGAGCAGATGCAGGGCGGCTTGTTCTCCTTGCGCCGCATGGCCGGAATGTTGCGCTTCGCGCAGAATGGCCGCGGCCCTGTGTTCAGGCAGGTGCTCCGCCTGTATCCGCCGCCAGGCGGCGCGTCCTATGGCTTCCGTCTGTTCGGGCCTGGCGGCGATCTGATCAAACAATTCCAAAAGTTCCAGTCCGTTCGTATAGATGAGGCATTCTTTCCCCGGTTCGAGAAGCGCGTCCTGATCTTCGCCCACATCAGGCGTCATCAGGCAGCAGCCGCAGGAAGCGCCTTCCATAAGCCGGAAGTTGACCTCCGTGCAGAGCGATTCATTGGGCAGGATGCGCGTATTGTCGTAGAGTTCCAGCATGGCTTTACGTGAAAGCCCGTCTTGGGGTTCAAGACCGCGCGCAGCCAGCATGCGCAGCATGTTTCCGCGCGGGCCGCGATCCCCGGAAAGTCTTCCTACAAAGGCAAATGCGTGTTTGCGTAGCGAATGCCGTTGAAAAGGGCGGGCCGTTCCTTCCTTCGCCAGGCGCGCAAGCTTGGGAAGCCGCCAGTCCTCCGGCTGGGCGGCGTGCAGGGAGAGGTGGGGGGTGAGCACGCAGTCGAACAGGCGGCCGTAATGACGGTGCCAGAACATATTCAAATGGCTGTCCACACTCCAGAAAAGCTTGGGGCAGGGCAGGGCGGGGAGGTCGGTGAAAATGACGCGCGGGCCGAGGCTTTCGGCCTGGAAGATCAGGTCCGGAACAAAGGCATGTGTTGCAAGCAGTTTTTGCAGGGAATGCAGGCCCGGTTCGGGATGCAGGGCCAGAACGGCATGCCCGGCTTTCCGCATGGGGGGCGCCATGCCGCTTGAAACACAGACAATGTTCATCGCTTCAGGCGCGGATCCAAAATATCGCGCAGGGTTTCGCCCAGCAGGTTGTACCCGAGCACGGTGACTAAAATGGCCAGGCCGGGATACATGGACATCCAGGGAGCGATTTCCAGGACATCCTTGCCTTCCAGCAACATGTTGCCCCAACTGGGATCGGGCGGCTGTACGCCCAGGCCGAGAAAGCTCAAAGCGGATTCGATGAGGATGGCCCCGGCGATGCCCAAGGTGGCGGAAACCAGCACGGGCGCCAGCGCGTTGGGCAGAATATGGCGCAACAACAGACGCGGAGCGCGCGCGCCGGCCAAACGCGCTGCGTCAACAAACTCCCTGCTGCGCAGGCTCAGGCTCTCGGCGCGCACAAGACGGGCCACGCCCATCCACGAAGTCAGGCCGATAACGACCATGATATTGCTTAGACTGGGTTCCAAAAAGGCGATGACCGCAAGAATGAGGAAGAAGGAAGGAAAACAGAGCATGACATCCACGGCGCGCATGACAAGTTCGTCAATCAATCCGCCGCAATACCCGGCGATGAGGCCGAGACTGACGCCGATGCACAGCGCGATTCCCACCGCCACAAAACCGACCCACAGCGAAACCCTGGCTCCATACAGCAGGCGGGATAACAGGTCGCGGCCCAGCGCGTCCGTTCCAAGCGGAAAATCCATACAGGGCGGCATAAGCAGGGCATCAAGGTGCAGGCGCGTGGGGTCATGCGGCGCCAGCCAGGGGGCGAGCAGCGCGGCGAGCGACATGCCCGCCACAATGCCGAACCCGATCAAAAACATAAAGTGCTGCTTTAAGAATATCCGGCATTTCAGGAGGCTGGGCACAGCGTTCATGCATCCCCCTTGCCGGAGCGTATGCGCGGATCCGCAAGGCTGTAGCAGAAGTCCGCAATCAAGTTGCCGAGCAGGGTGAGCACGGCCCCCAGTACGAGATTGCCCATGATCAGCGTATAATCGCGGGCCATGACCGCCGCGTAGAAAAGCTGGCCGAGCCCGGGCAACGCAAAGATGGATTCAATGATGACGCTGCCGCCGATGAGCCCAGGCACGGAAAGGCCGAGCAGGGTGATGAGCGGGAGCAGGGCATTGCGCATGGCATGGCGGAAGACAACGAGCCGTGTCGGCAGACCCTTGGCCATTGCTGTCAGCACATAGTCCTGGCGCAAAACCTCCAGCATGGAAGCGCGCATGAAGCGCGACATGCCGGCAATGCTGCCCACGGTATAAACCGTCAGCGGCATGACCAGATGCCGGGCCAGATCCCAGATTTTTTCCAGGCTGTTGAGTTGTTGGTAATCCAGGGAAGTCAGGCCCGAAAGCGGCAGCCATTGACGTTCAATGCCGAAAAACATCATGAGCAACAAGGCCAGCCAAAAGGACGGCATGGCAAAACCTATGAAAACGAGCAGGGTGACCGCTCTGTCAAAGAAGGAATTTTGCTTCCAGGCGGACAGCACGCCCACGGGAACGGCGATGATCAGCGTCAGCACAAGCGAGGCCACATTCATGCCCACGGTAAGAGGCAGGCGTTCGAGAATCTTGTCCAGCACCGGACGGGCGTCGGAAGACATGGAGTTGCCGAAATCCAGGCGTATCATGCGACCGAGCCAGTCGAAGTATTGCTCGTGAAGCGGCCTGTCAAGGCCGTACAGGGCGTCAAGCTGCTTGCGCGTGGCCTCGCCGACCATCGGATTGAGCGTGGTTTCCAGGTCCGTGGGCGAGCCGGGAGCGAGGTGGATAACGGTAAAGCTGATGATCGTGATTCCCCACAACACGCACGCCATCCAGACGAGCTTTTTGAGCGCGCGCGCCAAAAACGGCTTGATGGGGGAAAGGGGCTTGTTCATTGTCGGTTCACTTGCCTGATCAGTCTGTATAATACAATCGTTGCGCCATGCAAAGCGGCTAGAGCGTGTGCAGCAGGCCAAGGCGGGGAAAACGGGCGTCCAGGAGGCGCTGCAACTGCGGCATAATGCCGTGCCGTTCCGCGCGTTCAATGAGGGCCGCCAGTTCGAGGCGCGCGCGTTCGGCGTCACACAGGCGCAATGCGCCTTCTATATATGCAAGCGATGCGTCAATGGAATCCTGCGCGTTCAATTCCAGCCGGGCAAGGGCGGTCAGGTCAAGATGCGGCATGCTGTGCCTGAAGTGGTCAACGCTGTGTAAAGCCAGCGCCCAAGCCGTGCCGTGCGGCTCCAGATGGGCGAGCAGCATGTTCATGTCAAAGGCGCTGCAACAGCATCCTGGCGCAGACCGGCAACCGTGCGCGATCAACTTTTTATCTTCCACAAGCGTGTTGAACCAGGCAAGACACTGATCCGCCGGCGTATTTGCGACTGCCCGCGCCTGCCTGCCATACAGTCCCTCGTAACGCTGGTAAAAAGAGCAGCTTTGCGCCGGCTTGCCGGCAAGCAGGGCAATGCCGCCACAAGCCACTGCAAGCGATGCCAAATCCTGACGTGCCGCGTTTTGCGTTTGAAAGAGATTTTCCGCCTCAGTAAGAAGAGAGCCGGCGCGCGCCATGTCGCCGCGTTTCGCGGCATCCCAGATGCGTACAGTACACAGCAGGGGCGCGCTTTTGAAATATTTCTCCACTTCGCCGGGGAAGGCGCTGTCTGCAAACACGCCGTTTATATGCATGCAACTCAGCGCCATGGCGAAGCAGTCAGCCGCTTCATCGCCGCGTACGGCCTGCCTGCCGCTCGTAGCCAGCGCATCACACACGCTTCGCGCCCTGTGGCGCGGCAGGTGCTCAGCGCCCACCCGCGTCCACGCCGCTTTGCCGACTGCCTCCGCCATCATCGGTTCGCGCAGGCAGGCATCAATGCAATCCACGAGTTCCAGCGCGTCCCGGTAGACAAAGAGCTCTTTGCCGGGTGCGAAGAGCGCGTCCTGATCCTCGCCTATATCCGGGCTTATAAGACAACAGCCGCATGATGCGCCTTCGATAAGGCGGAAATTTGTTTCAAAGGCTATGGATTCATTGGGCAGGAGACGGGTATTGTCATACAAATTCATCATTGCCTGATGAGAAAGTCCCTGCCGGGCTTCGAGTCCGTAGCGTCCTTGCAAAAGCGAGCAAAAATTGTTTCGGAGCGGGCGTTTGTCGGACAGGCGTCCGACGAATTCCAGCGTGCCGTTTCTTGCCGCATGCGGGATCCATGGTCTTTGCGTCCCGGGTTTGGCAAGCCTGTGCATGGCTGGATGGAGCCATTCCTCCGCAAGTTTTCCAAGATAGGCTTTGTGGGGAGTAAAAAACAGGTCAAAAAGCCGCCCGTAGAAACGTTGCCAATAGTAATTCAGATGCGTGTCAATGGACCAAAAAATCTTGACGCAAGACAGCCTGTCCAAGTCATTGAACAGCACCACCGCTCCAAGGTGTTCCTGTTGCAAGAGCAGTTCCGGTTCAAAGGGGCATATGGCGAGGACCTCTTGGACGGAAAACACGCCGTGCCTGGAAAGCGACACAGAATGGACGCTGTGCCCAAGTTGCCGGAAAGCGTCATCAAGCTCCGAATTTACGGAAAGTATGCGCATCAGGGCACATCCGCAAAATTTTCCATGGACAAGAGGGCTTCAGGCGTGTTCGGTCATCCATGCGTGGACCTGGCGCGCCTCGTCCGCCCATTGCGGGCTCAGGCGCAGGCGCAGAAAGGAGGCATAGAGGCAATCCAACAGCGCCAGGCAACGCTCCATAAGATACATGCGTTCCAATAAAGGCGCGTCCGGGTCGCCATCCGCATCGCCCTGATCCGTTTTGGGGCCTCTCAGACCGCTTACGGCGAAATCTTCAGCCCTGAGCGAAAGTTGCCAGCGCAAGCCGTCCTGTTCAAAGCGCAGGGTCGCCCTGGTGACCTTTTTGCCCGTGGCAAGGCCGAAGCGGGCTTCACGCAGAGGCGAAAGCGCGCCGGAGACCGAGGTGGTTTCCAGCGTGTCGCCTTCGCCACCCTGAACAACCACACGATGCTCCATAAAGAGCTGAAAGGGAGCGTTTGCGGCGTCGCTAAAGCTATGGGACTGCGCATCGCTTTTGTGCCAGAGCCAGGTAAGGAATTCCTGGCCGAGAATCATATCCGTGCTTTGGGCGGTCGAGGCTGGACGGGGCGGCATGTGGACTCCGGGCATATCAGGTGAAATGTGTGGGTTCCAGGGTGTCGAGACGGTTGATTTCGTGCTCGGCCAGGCTCATGGCGGCAAGCCCGTAAGGAGTCAGTTGCTCCAGGGGAAGTTCAAAACATTTTATAAAGTATTCCTCAAACATATCAAGAATCTTTCTTTGCGTGGAGGCAAAATAGACAAGGCCGGCATCCGTGGCCCAGATAATGTCGAAAATGGCCGGTATGGGGAGAAAATGCCGCATAAGGCGCAGTTGGACCTGTTCTTTCAGTTCTTTTTTGCGTTCGCGGCTGATGAACTGTTTGTTCTGTTCCGCCATGCGCTGTTTTTCTTCACGCAGGGACAGCGCATGGTGTTTTTTGAGCACAGCGGGCGGAACGCGCCTGGTTTCAAGGCGCAGGGCGAATGTCATATAGGCGCCTTTTTCCGGAGACGACGCAGTCCATTCGGTGTCCAGCATATCGTCAAAGGATGTCCAGCCGAAGGAGCGTTCCTCGCCGGGAAGCGCATCAATATCCTGGAAGGCATAGCGTTTGAGAAGCGCGGGGATTTGCGGCCATAACGCCGCCGGGGGCTGCTCAAGAATTCGGTATCGGGTAAATGTGCAGGAAGCGCTGGCAAAGCCCATGCGTAAACTCCTTTTTAAAAATATACGATCCGCGGGCAGGCAAGGCAAGTTCGCTTTTATCGCACATAATGTCA
>Ga0082212_10002551_pt1 | contig 26504 bp, 25 predicted proteins | sample TergutNt197P3_FD_71548 | JGI IMG/M metagenome (GOLD analysis project Ga0082212, IMG submission 71548) | Neocapritermes taracua P3 segment gut microbial communities from Petit-Saut dam, French Guiana - Nt197 P3 | ecosystem: Host-associated > Arthropoda: Insects > Digestive system > Gut ...
ATTTGCGTTGCTCCGGTATCGCTGTGCGGTATACACGCTCCCTCCGAACCAAAAATCACCAGTGTATCCTATATATTTCACACTATACTGAATATCGCCTTTCACTTGAATAAAGAAATCATAAAAAAATGTCGAATATATATAAAGAATTTATTAAGATTTTCGGAAAATTCTTTTGAAAAAATCAGACGTTTATGCTATGATATATCCGCACGCGTACACCGCATTGGCGATGGTGTCCCGGTGAAGTCGGGCGTGCATTTCCCTTGCGCGGGGGCAAAAGGAGCGAAAAGAAAGAAACAATATGATACCAAAGGAAAAGATACTCCTTGTAGAAGATGAGAAAAATTTAGCCTCCTTTATCATTGCACTTCTTTCCCATCATGAATACGAGATCATACACGCGGACTCGGGCGAGACCGCGGTCCACATGACAGCATCCCATATGCCGGACCTGATGCTGCTCAACTTGGGCCTGCCCGATATGGATGGCATATATGTCCTCGAGCGTGTCCGGGAGTGGTCGGATATCCCCGTGATCGTTTTGAGCGCCCGGCATGGCGAACAGGAAAAGGTAAAGGCGCTCGACAAGGGCGCAAACGACTATGTTACCAAACCATTCGGCAGCGATGAACTGCTGGCGCGAATCCGCTCGGCTCTGCGTATCTACAGAAAGTCGGTGAGCATAAGATCGGCAAGCGTTTTTACGAACGGCGGCCTGAGGATCGATTATGAAAAACACATGATTTCCGTCGACGGGAATACGGTGCAGTTGACTCCCACAGAATACCGCATCATCGTACTTCTTTCGCAAAATGTCGGCAAAGTGCTTACGCACGACTACATACTCCGTTTTTTTTGGGGCCCTTACGCGGGGGAGAATCAAACCCTTCGTGTGAATGTTGCGAATATCCGGCGGAAAATAGAAAAAAACCCGGCCGACCCGGTTTACATAGTGACTGAAGTAGGCGTGGGGTACAGGATGATGGATTTCAGCGACTCCGGCGCTACATAGCCGCGGAAGGCTTGCCGCCATTTCGCCCGTATGATCATGATCTTCGAATATCTGCGCACAAGAGAAAACTCCGCGTCACCCGGGACAGCGGAGTTTTCTTTTTCAATTATCAAAACTCAGATCTCAACGATCCTGACGCTGCCGCTCAGCGTCGACAACTCAAACTGCGCGCCGCTGCTTTGTATCGTCATCGGAATATCGCTGCTCAACCTGCCGGAGGTCGAGGAATGATGGACTGAGATACTGCCCTCGTTTGGGATGGCTATGGTTATGCTGCCGGATGTGTTGTCCACCTCCACTTTTGACGGGACCACCGTGCTCCTGAGGTCGACGCTGCCGGACAAGCTGTGCAGTTTTGCGTTGTCAAAAGAACCGGAAAACTCCATCGAACCTGACGTGCTCTCTGCAACTAAAACTGAACGCTGGGCGGAGTTTTCAACCTTTTGCCTGCCGGATATGCTGTTGAGTTTCACGCTGTCAAAGGCGCCTGACAGTGTGATGCTTCCGGATGTGGAATCGACGTCCACAACCTTAGCTCCTGAATCCGAGACCCGTATAGAGCCTGATATACTGTTGATTCTCATATCTTCCGGATGCGCGTCTTTAATTGTTATGGAGCCGGATGTTGAACCGGTGTTGAACGTCCTTGATATAATGTTTGTAAGCTCGATGCTGCCTGATATCGAATCCACTCTAAACGTATCGGCATTGATGTAGTCGACATGCACGCTTCCCGACGTCGTATCAAGCGTGAATCTGTTCAGCGCCTCGCACAATGACCGCGGGATGAGAACTTCAAGCCTCTTATGCGGCATGTTCCCGCTGAAACTATGCTCACGGAATCTCACTGTAAGCGTACTTCCTGTTGTGTTAAGGTAGAGTTTTTCTTCGTCGTTCAGCTGCCTCTGCGCGTATTCGTTGACCACTACTTCACTGCCGTCATGCGGTTTGACGTCGATGTTGCCGGCGATCCAGTCTATATTGACGGAATCAAGCCCCGATGTACCGACATTGTAGGAACCGGCAAGTTCATATGGCCCCGTAAGGTTTTCCCATCCGCCAACGCTGAAGTTCAGATTGAAAGGGCGGTTGGTGTTTCGTCCGTTTATCCTTATCCCGTACAGCGTACCGGTCAGAAACCATGTTGCGAGTCCGGCTATTGCCAGCGCAGTTATGATCCAGCAGACTGTCGTGATTATCTTCATTGCTTTCAACTTTCCCGCCTCACTTCCTGAACATAAGAAATACGTTGATCAGCGCTTCAAGAACAGCCCCGAGGAGGAATAAAATCCACGTAACATGCCATGCCCCGGTCCAGAAGCTGATTATGAAGTAGAGCGCCACAAGTATCGTCCAAAGCGCCGAGGATATTGCTTTCCGCATTGATTTGCGGTCATTCGTGCCCGACTGCCACTCGCGGAACTCCTCGACCATCGTTGCGGAACCCTTGACGTACTTCGGTTTTGTCATATTGTTGTAAACCAGCAGCCCCGTCGCGCAGGCGATAACTGCGAGCATGAACGGCACGCCTATCCTCCCGGCAAACCGGCTGTTGAACATTTCCAGCACTACCAGCGGCAGGACGCTGAGTATATAGGCAACCACCGCGACCGCCGTCAACATAGCCGACCTTTGCCTGGCCACCTCGAACTCCAGATACTCCGGCGAATCCGGCGCTTCTACCTCAAGTTCCGAAATCAGGGCGCCCACGTCTCCGACTCCCGCTACTACGATGTTGTAGGCCGCCTCGGGCGTTTTGCCCTCGGCAATAAGATCATTGTATTTATCTTCCATGTTTTGTAACATCTCCTCTTTTAATTCAACTGCTTTTTTGGTTGGCGCGGTCCTCGCGAAAAGTCCGTCTACGTATCTGCGAAGCTTGTCTTCCATCTTATTCTCCCTCCATAACGATAAGTTTGTCTATCATCTCTTTAGCCGTCTTCCAGTCGTCGATAAGTATTCCGTATGTCTCCCGTCCGATATCGGATATTCTGTAGTACCTGCGCCGCGCGCCCGTCTGCTCGTCGCCCCAGTAGGATGAAATGCACCCCGCCTGCTCAAGGCGCCGGAATGCGGTATAGAGCGTCGCTTCTTTGAGTTCATATCTGCCGCCTGTTTTTTGCTGAATGGATTTGTTGATCTCGTATCCGTAGTTGTCCCCGCCCATCAGCCTTGCCAGTATTATAGTGTCCGTGTGGCCTCTAATTAAATCGGATGCTATAGACATGTTACACCTCCAGTGCTGTTTTCTTTTGCGTTAGATGCCTGTTTCACGCTTGTTGCAATTGCAATTCTATTTATACCACAATATACCTCGCCTGTCAAGGTATATTATCAGTTAAATTATTATTTGTGATAAGTTATCTAAACATTAAAAATACATTAAAATCGATAATACACAAAACCTCTCTTCATGCCGGACACAAAAGAGAGGTTTCTTAGTTTTGATTTGAATCTGTCGCTGCTTTTGTATATCGAATGCCGGAGCCGGCAGCGGCGCTGCTGAAGCGGAATCGTTACTGAAAGACTTCCGGCAAGTTTATAATGCAGCCTTCAAGTACCTTTACAGGAATTGAATCAGTATCGCTGTAGGCTTTCGTACAATACTCGCCGCCTTTTAAGATATGGACGGAAACAGTTTTGCTCTCAGGGCTGACGATCCAGTACTCTTTGACGCCTGCCTGCATATATTTGTCAAACTTTATCGTCATGTCCTTTTTTGACGTCGACGGCGACAAAATTTCAACAACCATATCGGGCGCGCCTATGCACCCTCTGTCATCCATCTTCGACTCGTCGCATATCACGACAAGATCAGGCTCCAGTACAGTATCGGCGCCCTCGCCAACTGAAAGGCGAACGCTGAACGGCGAATAATAAACCTTGCATGGTTTGCCTTTCAGAAAACTATATAACTGAACATACAGTTCACCTGATATCCCCTGATGTACCCTGGCGGGCGTCGCCAGCAGATATATTACTCCGTCAATCAGTTCATACCTGATATCGTCGTCACGGTTTAAATAATCCTCGTAAGTGTACTTTCTTACAGCTTCTCCTACCTCATTTTCTTCCATTTCGCATCAACTCCTCTCAACCCGCCCGACACTCCGGATCATCAGGCATTGCATGCCACCAGATGCTCTGAATAGTTTTTGCGCATGAAGTCATGGATACACTCTGCAATGAGTCTGTGTCCCTTTTCATTGGGATGGATCCCGTCGTCGCAGATGAACTCCCGAAAGTCCTCCTGATATAAAAACTTCCTGCGGATATCTATAAACCCCGTACCCATCTCATCGGCGATCTTCCCGATCACGCTGGAAAAACGCTCGTGCCACCAATAAATGTGAGTGATACTTCCTAAAAACGACAAAACACCATTCTCCATCTTCGGATCGTCCCGGCAAATGAACCGGAAATACCTGTCCGCATCGATCGGAGGAAGATTGATCAGGACTGAAGTAATGTTCTCGCGCCGCAATCGCGCGACCATATCGCGTATGCCCTGCTCAAACTGCGCGAACGGCGTTTTGCACTCGTGCGACGCATCAGGCTCTTTTGCGACCTCCGTCCAGTTAAAATCGCAGTCGTTACCGCCGAGTTCGATCGCCACAGCCCGCGGCTTGCTTATCAAAAGACGTTGTTCCAACGCTGCGCGCGCCTCGCTGAGCGTCCTGCCCAAACGCGAAAGATTGATCACTTCCGTACTGAATATCGGACGCAACAGGTTGTAAAACGACTCCCTCATCACCGAGAACCGCCCCTTCTCGTTATCGAAAGCGACCCCTTTTGAGAGTGAATCCCCCAGTAAGAATATCTGCATAATAAAGTCCGGTCCTTAATAATAATATTATATGGTCACTTCACGCTGACCTCATACCACGCTAAATGTAACATACAACTCCACCTGTTGCAACACAGCTATCTCCATGCGTTGCAATATTTACAAAAGTTTTACAATCCTCAGCACAAAAGTAAAGCACTTAACGATTTCGTATTGCTTTTGATAATCCGCTATGGTATCATAGCCAAACAAGAAATACTGATGGAGGACAGAAATGAAAAATACGTTTAAGCTACTATCGCTGATACTATGCGTAATTCTTGCAGTATCACTGTTTTCAGCCTGTGACAAAAGCTCCGGCAGTTCATCCGGATCAGGTTCGCCGGCGCCCGCCTCAAACGCGCCCGCCCCGTCGGCCAGTACGCCCCCCAGCGCTTCGCCCGCCGGTAGTCCCCCCGCGCAAAAACAGGTTTTACGCGTAGGCATGGAATGCGACTTCCCGCCGCATAACTGGACCCAGCTCAAAGAGAGCGAGTACACCATACCCATGCCCGACGGAACATTTGCAGACGGTTATGACGTGCAGATAGCGAAAATCATTACGGAAAAACTCGGCTATGAACTCCAGGTCGTAAAAGTCGACTGGGACGGGCTGCCGCCCAGCCTCACATCGAATAAGATCGACCTGATAATCGCCGGTATGACTGACACTGAAGACCGTCGACTCGTCCTTGACTTCACAGATATTTACTGGTCGTCCGACCTCGTGATCGTCGTTATGAAAGACGGCCCGTATGCCAACGCTACGAAACTGGCGGACTTTTCCGGCGCAAAAATCACCGGTCAGATCGATACGCTGCACTACGACCTGATAGATGAGATCCCGGGCGCAGTCAAGCAGCAGGCAATGGATGATTTCCCCACAATGCTTATGTCCCTCTCCGCGGGCAGGATAGACGCCTATGTAGCCGAGACTCCGGCGGCTATATCTGCTCAACTCTCAAATCCCAACGTAACATATATCCAGTTTGAAGGCGACAATGGTTTCGGCGAGGAAATGCCGGTCTCCATCGGGCTGCGCCACGGTGAGGACGACCTCAGGGAGAGGATCAACACGATTCTCGCCGGCATAACAGCCGAGCAACGGCAAAAACTGATGGAAGAAGCCGTCACCCGCCAGCCTCTGCAAGGTTAATGCTGATCGGCAACCAACTAAATAGAGGGTGAATATATGCAATTGTCGGTGCTTGAATGGATAATAAAGCTGCTTCGCGAGTACTGGCCGCAGTACCTCAGAGGGGCCGGGATGACTATCCTTCTGGCTGTGGCAGGAACGATCATCGGGTTTGTGATCGGTTTGATAATCGGGGTCATCAGAACGATCCCAAAGCGATCCGGCAGTCTTGACGGGCTATCGCCGAGATCCGTGATATTATCCGTTATCAACGCTGTTCTGGCGACATATACCGAAGTTTTCAGGGGCACTCCTATGATGGTTCAAGCTATGCTCATTTACTATGGATTAACTGAGTTTGCGAGCATACGGATAGCGGCTCTTCCCGCCGGTCTGCTGGTCATCACGCTCAATACGGGGGCGTATATGGCGGAAATCGTACGCGGCGGTATCCACTCTGTAGACCCGGGCCAGACCGAGGCTGCGAAAGCGATCGGTATGAATCACGGGCAGACGATGCTTCATGTAGTCCTTCCGCAGGCGATCAGAAACATTCTGCCGGCCACCGGAAATGAGTTCGTACTGAATCTTAAGGACTCGTCGGTTCTCAATGTTATAACGGTCGGAGAATTGTTTTATGCCACCAAACTCCTCAAAGGGGTGTACTACGTTACGTATCCCGCGTACATCATAGCGGCCGCTATATACCTGACGCTGACAGTGGTATCGTCGCGACTGCTTCGGCTGCTTGAGAAGCGAATAGACGGGCCAAAGGTGTATTCGCTCGCGGATGACACGCCGGAGATACTGTATAAGGTGCGCAAGTCAAGATGGCGCAGATGAAAATGCAGAATGCAGAATGACGTTCCCGGAGGATCAACAAATGCCAACTGTGATCGAGGCGCGCAACCTCCATAAATACTTCGGCGCAAATGAGATACTGAAAGGGATAGACCTCTGTGTCGATCAGGGGGAGGTCTTATCCGTTATCGGCTCGTCCGGTTCCGGCAAATCAACGTTCCTTCGCTGTATCAACCTCCTCGAATGGCCGACCTCGGGAGAGATTTTTTTCAAAGGCGAATCAATAACTGCGCGCGGCTTTAAAATACCGGAATACCGCGAGAAGGTCGGGATGGTTTTTCAGCAGTTTAACCTTTTCCAAAACATGAACGTACTGCAAAACTGTACGGTCGGGCAGATACAAGTCGGAAAAATCGGCAAAAAAGAAGCCCGGACCGTTGCTCTCGAATGCCTGGAAAAAGTCGGCATGAGCCAGTTTATTAACGCAAAACCACGCCAGCTTTCCGGCGGACAGCAGCAGCGTGTCGCGATCGCGCGCGCCCTCAGCATGCGCCCGGACGCCTTGCTGTTTGACGAACCGACGTCATCACTGGACCCGGAGATGGTCGGCGACGTCCTGAACGTGATTTCCGGACTAGCGCATACGGGCCTTACGCTTATCGTCGTTACACATGAAATGGCTTTCGCCCGCGACGTCTCCGACAGGGTCGTTTTCATGGACGGCGGGATAATAGCGGAGCAAGGCGCCCCGGAAGAAATATTCACGAACCCGAAAAGCGACCGTTTAAGGGAGTTCCTGACGCGCTTTTTGAGTTAGTACAGCTTAACCCGGCGTAACACAAATACAAACAAGTTATAGATAATTAAAAATCCCCAAAACGGGGATTTTTAAAACCGGCACAGAGAGGTAGACCATGCTATACAAAACCGACCCGCTGGATCTGACGGGAAAAACCGCGGTAGTCACAGGCGCTTCCGGCGGGATAGGACTCGCTTCGGCGCAAATACTTTCCGCATACGGAGCTTCCGTAGCGCTTTTTGATATCAATGAAGCGCAGGGCAGGATAGAAACAGAAAAAATAAACGCGGAAGGAAGAACCGCGCGATTCTATATATGCGACGTGACCAGCGACAAAGATTGCCGTGCTGCAATAAACGCCGTCGAGCGGGATTTCGGGAGGATCGACGTCCTGCACAACAACGCCGGGGTCACGTTCAGGAAAGACGTCACGGCGCTGGAAGAAGCCGAATGGAACCTCGTGCTTGACGTCACACTCAAAGGAGTATATCTCGTGTCAAAGTATGCTGTGCCGGTTATGGCGCGCGGCGGGGGCGGGAGTATTATTAACACCGGCTCAGGTTGGGGTCTCAAAGGCGGAGACAAAGCCGCCGCCTACTGCGCCGCGAAGGGCGGCGTCGTCAACTTGACGCGCGCGATGGCTATCGACCACGGAAACCAGAATATAAGGGTAAACAGTATCAATCCGGGAGACACCGACACAGCCATGCTGCGCAGCGAGGGGCGGCAGCTCGGATTAAACGAGGAGCAGTTCCTGATTGATTCCGCAAAGGGCCGCCCGCTGGAAAGGCTTGGTACCCCGGAAGACATAGCGAAAGCCGTACTGTTTTTGGCCAGCGACCTGTCCGCCTGGGTGACAGGTTCTTCCATAGTAGTAGACGGAGGCGGGATAGCGTGAAAATAAGAAATAATAACGCAGAATTCAGAAATAGAGACCGTTTTGTGGCAGTTCATACCGCAATGGCAAGTACAGACGGAGGTTTACAAAATGAGGGGACTCGATAATCATCCGTATATTCCGAATTCGGCGCCCGCAGCGCGGGCGAAGATGCTTGAGTATCTTGGGTTGAAGTCCCTTGACGATCTGCACGCTGAGATACCGGACGAAATCAAGCTTAACCGTGAAATGAACCTCCCGGAACCATTATCGTCTGAATTTGAATTGCGCCGCCACGTCGAGGGTATACTCTCAAAAAACAAAACGACAGGCGAGTACATCAGCTTTCTCGGCGGCGGGTGCGCCGAACACTATGTCCCCGCGGTGTGCGACGAGATAAACGGGCGCGGCGAGTTCCTTACCGCGTACGGAGGCGAATACTATAATGACTTCGGGCGTTTTCAGGCCTTGTTTGAATACCAAAGCCTTGTCGCCGAACTGGTGGGGATGGATGTGGTAAACGTCCCGACGATGGACTGGGGGCAAGCCGCCGCCACAAGTATCCGTATGGCTTCGCGCATGACAAAACGCTTCACCGCGCTTGTACCCGGGACAATGTCCCCCGAAAGGCTTGCGATCATCCGCAACTACTGTGCGCCCGATATCAGCATCGCTGCGTTGAAATACGATGATGCAACGGGTGAAACCGACCTCGGCGATTTAGCCGCAAAACTCACCGGCGACACAGCTTGCGTTTACTTTGAAAATCCGTCGTATCTGGGTTTTTTTGAGACTCAGGGGCGGCAGATCGCCGGTATGGCGCATGACTCGGGCGCGGAACTCATCGTCGGCGCCGACCCGATATCCCTCGGCGTGATCGCCCCGCCTCCCGATTACGGAGCGGACATAGTTTGCGGTGACCTGCAGCCGCTTGGGATACATATGAACTACGGCGGCGGCCAGTCGGGCTTTATCGCCACGCGCGACGAAGAACGCTATGTCATGGAATACCCGTCGAGGCTTTTTGGTATCTGCCCTACTTCCCGGCCGGGCGAATACGCGTTCGGCGACGTGGCGTACGACCGCACATCATTCGGGCACCACAGGCATGAAGCAAAAGAATACGTCGGCACGCAGACGGCGCTCTGGGGCATCACCGCCGGTGTGTACCTTTCCCTGATGGGCCCGGCAGGCATGCGCGAGGTCGGCGGGACGATATTGCAGAAAGCAGCGTACGCGCGCGCCGCGCTTGCGGAAGTACCGGGTATTGAGATAAGGTTTTCAGGGTTCAAGGAGTTCGTAGCCGATTTCAACGACTCGGGTAAAACAGTCCGGCAAATAAACAAAGCGCTGCTTGATCGCGGTATTTTCGGCGGTATAGATCTATCGGGCAGTTTCCCCGAACTGGGGCAATCCGCCCTTTACTGCGTGACCGAAGTCCGTACAAAGCAGGAGATCGATTTTCTCGCGGCGGCGCTGCGCGAGGAGTTAGGCGTTAGGCGTTAGAAGTTAGGAGTTAGGAGTCAGGAGTTAGGAGTTAGGAGTTAGGAGTCAGGAGTTAGGAGTTAGGAGACGAGGGTTGCGATTTGTAGGGGCGGCATTCTGCCGCCCGCAGGAGTTAGGAATTAGAGTTAGGAGACTCAGACTACAAGTTATGGATATGAATAGAATCGAACGTAAAACGATCAGGGATTTTCATCAGGCAAAATGGGACGAACCTGTCATATTTGAATACACTGCCCCCGGCGAACGCGGGGTCATCCCTCCGCGCGCGGAAGCGGAAATCGCGGCAAGAACGGCGGAGGAACTGGCGCCCGCTTCCCTCATCCGCAAGAGCGCCCTGAACCTGCCGGAGGTATCTCAGCACCGCGTCCTGCGGCATTATACCCGGCTGTCACAGGAAACGCTAGGCGCGGACGTGAATCTGGAGATCGGCCAGGGCACCTGCACGGTCAAATACAGCCCCAAGGTCAACGACCAGCTCGCCCGTCTTGAAAAAATGACCCGGCTGCACCCGGCGCAGCCCGTTGAGACTGTCCAGGGAATATTGCAGATCATGTATGAAACGGATCTGTATATGCGCGAGATCTCCGGTATGGACCGGTTCAGTTTCCAGCCCGGAAGCGGAAGTCAGGCCATACTCGCAATGGCGTCTATCGCGCGCGCGTACCACGCGTCGGCGCACGGCGCGGAAAAACACGGCGCGAGTAACTCACGCCGCGAAGTGATAACTACGATTTACTCGCATCCTTCGGACGCGGCGGGACCGGCAGTCGCCGGATATGACGTCGTCTATATCCACCCCGACAAGGATGGTTACCCCGACATAGACGAGTTCAGAAACGCGCTGTCTGAACGCACCGCCGCGTTCGTAGTAGCAAATCCCGAAGATACAGGAATATACAACAAACGAATAACAGAGTTCACGAAGATGTGCCGCGACGCCGGCGCGCTGTGCTGCTACGATCAGGCTAACGCAAACGGCCTGCTGGGCGTCACCCGTGCGCGCGAAGCCGGTTTTGACATGTGTTTCTTTAACATACACAAGACATTTTCAGCCCCGCACGGGTGCGGCGGCCCCGCCGTCGGCGCCCTCGGCGTTACAAGCGAACTGGAGCCATTTTTACCCGTGCCGCTCGTTGATTTCGACGGTGCGAATTACTCGCTCAATTACGATATGCCTGATTCTATAGGAAAAGTCCGGTCATATACCGGCGCGGCTCAAGTCGTGCTCAAGGCGTACGCGTGGATACGCGCGCTCGGGGCGCAGGGGTTGTATGAAGCCGCAAAAATCGCTGTACTGAACAATAATTATCTGTACAGGAAGCTGCTTGAAATTGACTGCGTCGATGTTCCTTACCCCGCGGGACAGCAACGGGTCGAACAGGTCAGATATACGCTGAAAAAACTTCTTGACGATACGGGGATAGGTACTGCCGACGTTCAGCGCCGTATGATGGATTTCGGTATGCAGTACTGGTCCAGTCATCACCCATATTACGTGGCTGAACCTATGACGCTCGAGCCGACTGAGTCACCGTCAAAGGCTGATTTGGACGAGTACGCCGCCGTATTGGCGCATATTTTCCGTGAGGCTTATGAAACTCCGGAGATATTTGAAAACGCGCCGCACAGAAGCGTCTGTCACAAGATCGACGAGAGCGGGATGGACGACCCGGACAGGTGGGCGATCACCTGGAAATCATATCTTAAGAAGTATAGCTGACAGCGTCAATACCCGAGTTCCTCAAGAATTTCCACCGCGTTTCTGACTACTCCGTAGCATACCGTTTCTCTTTTTGCCAGGTATATAGCATGCCCTTCCTCGGTCGTCGGGTCGCAGTCAAGCAGTTCACGGCAGGTCAGCGCGCCGTTGTTCTCTTTGAATTTCTCGTTGAATTGCACGACGTGCGCCCGGCAGTTTGCTTTCGCGCCCGCGTCCCCGACCGTCTCCTGGCCGAATTTCAAGCCAATGACAAGTAAAGAACCGGAAACAGCGCCGCAAATCTCACCCAGGGCACAGCCGCCTCCAAGCCCGCAGGTGAGCCTGGCGGCTGTATCTGTTTCAAGGTCGTAATCTTCGCAGAACGACGTTAAGACCGACGTTGCGCAACCAAACCCCCCCGAAACTTGTGATACAGCAAATTCACTTTTTGAACTCATGATTTTTCCTCCCAAATATAAGGTGGAGCCATTATATCCCAACCCGTTGGGATTTACAACGCACAAAAACCCTGATAAGCAGTGCGCTGAGGTTGGGTATCATTTTGAGACCCAACCTCTTTGCTTACGGTCTCTTTCGCATACGCCTTACGGCGCACCTGTGTATTGCGTGTAAATCAGCGGCTCGTCCTTGAGGTTTTCCACTATCCTGACAGAGATCGCGAGGGCCTGCTCGCGTGTCGCCACGGCATAGTTCGCCGCCTGCTGCGCGGGGGTCGCGGCGCGCGGAGCGAACAGGTTGCCCGGCATACCGTTGATGATCTCGTTTGCGACCATGAAGTACACGGACGTCCTCGCGTAATCGCTTATGTCGGCGTCGTCGGCGAAAACCGGCGGCATCGTGAATGTGAGCGTGTATTGGTTATCGGTATCGAGCGTCCAGCCGTCGATGTACGCCGCCTTCAGCACGCGAGTCAGCATAGTCGCCATCTGTTCGCGTGTCAGGCTGTCGTTCGGCGCGAACCTGCCGCCGCCGACGCCGTTGACCGCGCCTATATTGAACGCTTTCAGGACTTCAGGGTCGCTTGTATCGCTGAACGTGCTCGCCGGCGCGGGGGCCGCCGCCGTGCCGGTAAGATTCTCATACAGCCTGACGGATACGGCCGCGAACTCGGCGCGAGTGATGGAGCGTGTCCAGTCCTCGCCAATCAGGCTGCCCGGAATAAGCCCGTACTGCGCCGCTTTTTCGGCGATTTCCTGATCCTGCGCCCAACCGGACGTCTGCGACGCGCCGCTCACGGTGAACGGGACGGACATGACTAAATACTCGGCGGTGGCGTTCCAGTTCCCGTCGTCCACAGAATACAAACGCACCTCAAACTCGCCGTTTTGATTGGGCGCGTTCAACGTGATAGTTCCGCTCCCCAGATCAACATGTCCGCCTCCGTATGATGTTGTCCCTGTGTTTCTCTCGTGGATCCTGACAAACGCCTTTGCGTTGGCCATTTCCTGGGTAATGCCCGAGTATGAAACGACGATCGGCTCCAGGGCCGTGTACGCTGTCTTATCGAGCGATATCTGCCCTTGTTTGGCGACTCCCCCGACAGTGAACGAAATGGAGGAGACATAAAGCTCTTCGAGACTTCCGTTTTGCCACCATTTGCTGAGAAGGACTATCTCATATTCGCCCGGCTCTACCGGGGCAGTCACGTAACTGATCACACTGACGCCCTCATCGTGTATCTGGGGACAACCGGATATGTGCTCACTGCGCAAACCTTTCGGGCAGATGTAGCAGCACGCCATGTCGTCGACCATCTGCTGTGTGATACCGAAAAAGTAAATGAGCATCGACTCGTTCGGGTCGAAGTTATCGCTTTCCAGCTTGATCCACTGATTGCCGTGCGAAAAACCGCTGTTGAGCCCTACGAAGAAGGTCAGGGAGGACAGGAAATATCTCTCTAAATTTGCGGCGGAATAGTCCCCGTCGTCCTTGCTGTAAAGGCGCAGCTCATATTCGCCGTCCTCGTCCGGGACGTGAAACCACGCATAATCCTGATAGTCGGGGTCGCTTCTGTCATTGAAGTGGGCGATCCTGTCGCCGTAATAGCCATCGCTGTACACGTCTCCGTGCGCCGCGCCTTTGTCATAGACGGCCACCCACGCCCCGTCGCCTACCATCTGCGCGGTGACGCCAGTCACGTGTATCTCTATGTTTTCGTCCTTGATAAAAGTGCGTCTTTGGATATGGATCCATTCATTGCCGTAGGCTTGCGCGGTCAGCGGCGTCAGTGTAACGCTTACCAAAGCGATGCACATAGCCAGCGCCAGAGTTATGGATAATGCTTTTTTCATTGTCTTTCTCCTCGTTAAGTATTTTGGTCCGCTCCGGGACAAAATTGAGAACGCTGTTTACTATGATTTTACCTCTCCGGGTGATTTTCCGATTATAGCATGTTTGATAAGATAATGATACAGATATTTTCTATGGGCCCCGGACCTCTCATAACTCACGGGTTATTTCCCTGAACTTGCTCTCGACGTTGAGGAAAACGCCGACGAGAGTCGGGTCGAAATGCGTTCCCGATCCTTCTTCGATCACTTTGCAGGCGGACTCGTGAGTGACCGCTTTCTTGTAAGGACGGTCGGAGATCAGCGCGTCGTACACGTCGACTATTGCCATCAGGCGCCCTTCCAGCGGGATCGTGTTGCCCCTCAGCCCCGCGGGATACCCGCTGCCGTCCCATCTCTCGTGATGAGTGCCGGCGAGGTATATCGCATGGAGCAAAAACTCGTTATTGAAGGTGTTGCCCTGTATCTTCCTGACAGCGGCGACGCCCTCCGCCACGTGAGTCTTCATAGTTTCAAACTCTTCGCTCGTGAGCCTGCCGGGCTTATTGAGTATGTGATCCGCGATAGCGATCTTGCCGACGTCATGGAGCTGCGCCGAAGCCAGGAAGAACTCCATGTTCCACTGCGATAATATATCCGTATAGACGTCGTTTTCTATCATTTCATCGACCAGAGTTTTCAGGTAAAGGCATGTTCGCATGATATGCCCTCCGGTGTTGAAATCGCGGAACTCTACAAGGTCGACGACAGTTTCCATGACGGCGTTCTGGAGACGCCTTATCTCCGCAGTCTTTTTATCGATCTCATCCTGCAGATTACTCAGTTTGCTTTCATACTCCCGAGTCAGCTTCAGGAGATCCTTTTCACTTTTCGCGATCAAAAGCGCCCTCTTGATACACCTCAACAGGGTCGGGGCAGTAAACGGCTCCAAAAGAAAATCTACATCCAGACCGTAGCTCGCCAGTTTGCTGTCGGCGTCGCCCGCCGCCGTAAGGAGTATGATCGGGATCGTTCCGAAATCGCCGTCAGCCCTAAGCTGCCTGACGACCTCAAAGCCGTTTATCTCCGGGCCGTCGGCCAGTAAAATGACGTCGGGCGCGTTGTTTTTCAGTGATTCAAAAGTCTGTCCGGCGGACGAAGACGGAATAATATGGTAGAAAGTGCCAAGTACGCCGCGCCTTTCCTTACTGCGCGCGCTGTCGCCGTCCGCCAGGAGGATAGTGTTTTGGCTTTTGCTCATCTTTTTTACCACTCCTCATACTGTAACCATTATACCAAGCCGCGACGCAAGTGTAAACATCGTTTTAGTTGAAGAAAACTCTCTTTTGTGATATATTACCAATACTGGCCGCAGCGAGCTCCCGGAGCGCCGTTTATGCGCATTTTTACGCTTTGCGCAATGCCGCGCGGTTGGCGCGGTTGGCGCGGTTGGAGCGGTTGGCGCGGTTGGCGCGGTTGGAGCGGTTGGCGCGGTGAGTACGCAGAACACGCAGAACTATGGGGTGAACTTATGTTGATAATGCACGGCAGTACCGTGGAAGTTCCGAATCCCGAAATTCGACAGGCGAGATTCAACAAGGATTTTGGCGTCGGTTTTTACTGTACGAAAATAGAAGCTCAGGCGTACCGGTGGGCGACCAGATTCGGCGAGGGTTGCATCAACTATTATGAGTTTGACGCGGCTGCCGGACTTAGCTCCCTGTCTTTTCCGGTTATGACGGAAGAGTGGCTTGACTTTATATCCCTGTGCCGCAGTGGCGGCGCGCACGAATACGATATTGTCGACGGGCCTATGGCAAACGATGAGGTTTATAACTATGTAGCCGATTTCCTGTCCGGCGTTATATCAAGGCCTGCGTTTTGGGAGCTTGTGAAGTTCCGGTATCCGACGCATCAGATTTGCTTTCACACAGAAGAATCACTGCGATCAATTCGATTTGTAAACGCAAGGATGGTGAAATAGTTTGCTGGATAATAGTCTGTTCTACACATGCAGTTTGATCGAGTACATAGGACGGGAAACATCAAACAAGCGCTTTACTGTGGTAGAAGCGCTGGGAAAGGAAAACACCGCGCGTATTTACGAATACTCGGACGTTTTCCATAGCGAGCCTATCGAGGCTGTATCGGCGCAGTGGCGCGAACGCTGCTCCATCAAAGACGGCGCGTTCGATAACATATCTGTCTGCCGCTACCGGCTGCCTACTTTTTGGGATATCGGCAAGGTCTATTGCAGGCTGATCCAGTCGTTAAGCGGAGATGTGATGAACTCCCTGCATGAAGTATACTCGTCCTGGCTGGCGTCAAAGATAGATGACTACAACATCGCGGTTTACTACATGTCTCCCGAATATCTTTATGCGTCATACATGGAAGGCGCTTTACTGGACGATTAAAAGGATGGAGGATGATTGATATGGCGCAATTTAACGATTACCCGAATGTTTTTACGCCGCTGCGGGTCGGACCGGTCAAACTGAAAAACAGGATCCAGTTCTCGCCCGTCGTATCCGCCCACGCTCATCCGGAGACCGGCGACGTTACAGAAGGACTGGTCGCGTGGATCGGAGCGCAGGCAAGAAGCGGGGTTTCGCTCGTGACGATCGGCTCGACGCCGGTCGATTTTGACAGAGGACGCGACTATCTGGGCTGCCTTTCTGTCGTCAAGGACTCCGATATCCCGCAGCTCATGCGCTTATCCGAAGCCGCTCATCGCTGCGACGCAAAGATATCATGCGAGATCATGCATGCGGGGCGTATAGCATATCCGCCCTCCCTGAAGGGGAAGAAAGCGTTCGTTCCGTGGCTGGCGCCGGATATGGATCCTGGCAGCTTTGAAGAAATCGGGAAAGATGGGATCGAAGACGTCATATCCCATTTTTGCGACGCGGCTTCGCGGCTTCAAAAGGCCGGATTTGACATGCTGATGGTCCACGCGGCGCACGGGAATCTCGTCAGCGCCTTTTTCTCGCCCCTGTATAACCGGCGCGCGGACGAGTACGGCGGAACGCTGGAAAACCGGATGCGCTTCACGCTGACGCTCCTTAAAAGGATACGTGAAACCGTCGGGCGAAGTATGGGCATTGAGCTTCGCATAAGCTCCAACGAGTATCTCGAAGGTTCTCCCACCCTGGAGGAGATAATAACTTTTCTCCAACGTTTGCAGGAGTATATTGATATAGTCCATCTGTCGGGCGGGTTGATTTTCCATCCGGACAAGGTAAAGTACATGATGCCCGCGTACCTGGAGCCGCGCAGCCTGAACGTTGAGCGGGCGGCGATAATAAAGAAGAATCTCAATATTCCCGTCGCAGTCGTCGGCAACATACCCGGCATTGAAGACGCTGAGAGAATACTCCGCGACAAGCAGGCGGACGTGGTCGCTATGGCGCGCAACCTGATCGCGGATATGGACTTTGTAACAAAGGCTTACCGCGGCCGGGCGGAGGATATCCGTCCGTGCCTGCACTGTGTTTCCTGCTGTCTGTACCCGTCGAGGGGCGCCGCCGTTCGCTGCGCCGTCAATCCTTTGGCGGGGCACGAATCGAGCGTCAGAAAGGTCGAAAAGTCGGATACGGTGAAAAAGGTCGTCGTTGTCGGCGGAGGCCCGGCGGGGATGACGGCCGCGCAGACCGCGGCAAAACGCGGCCATAAAGTAGTTTTGTTTGAAGCAAGCGACAGGCTCGGCGGCAGATTATATGAAGCTTCATCCATGAAGTGTAAAGACTATTTCCGAAGGTATCTCGATTGGACGATCCGCGAAACGCTGCGGAGCGGCGCAAGGGTCGAGCTTGGCATTAAAGCGGCTCCGGAGACGATTCTCGCCGAGGCGCCCGACGCGCTGATCCTGGCGACAGGCGCCGAACATATCGTCCCTCCGATAAAGGGTCTGGATAACTCCCGGACGATCACCGTCAGCGAAGCCGATCTGCGCCTGAAGCACGTCGGCGACAGGGTAGTGATCATCGGCGGCGGTCTGAGCGGCACGGAATGCGCGATCGACCTGGCGGAAGAAGGCCATAAAGTCGCGCTCCTTGACAGGCTGCCGCAGGAGCGGCTGCTTACGGAAGTGATGGAGTCCGTATCAGGAAGCCTGACGACGCTCATGCGGGAAAACCGCGTCGAGACTCATTTCGGCGTTGATATCAGGGAGATAACCGGGGACGCCGTGATCATCGCGGCAGACGGCGGCGAGGAGACCGCGATCCCGTACGATACCGTCGTCATAGCGGCCGGGATGGCGCCAAACGACGAGTATCTGGAAACGCTGTCCCGCCTCATCCCCGACACTTACATAGTCGGCGACTGCCGCGAAGCGCGCAACATTCTCTGCGCAAACCGCGACGGGTTCTTCACAGCTTTTGAGATATAGGGTCTAAGGCTTGTGAGATATAGGGTCTAAGATATAGGGTCTAAGTGTAGACAACATGCGCAAACTCGGCTATACTTACAGAATAACACCAGAGTGTCCTCGAAAACTCCAGATGTCATCCTGAGCAACGCGAAGGATCTTTTTGTTGATATTAATGAAATAACGGGGGTAAGATTCTTCGCTAACGCTCAGAATGACAGTAAGCGCAGTGGTTTCGAGTTTTCGAGGACATAACACTAATAACAGGAGGAGACGAAAACATGAAAGATTTCGCGGGGAAAGTGGCATTCATCACAGGCGGGGCGTCGGGCGCGGGTTTCGGGCAGGCGCAGATTTTTTCCGAGGCGGGCATGAAGGTCGTCGTCGCCGACGTGCGGCAGGACCACATGGACAACGCCGCCGCTTACTTCAAGGGCAAAGACGCGCAGGTTCACTTTATCAAGCTCGACGTCATGGACCGGGCAGGATGGGCCGCTGCCGCCGACGAGACTGAGCGAGTGTTCGGCACAACGCCCGATCTGTTTATTCAGACTGCCGGAGTTAACGCGTTCGGCCCTGTGGAAGCGTCTACGTTCGAGGACTTCGACTGGGTCGTCGGCGTGAACTTCGGCGGGATCGTCAACGGGCTCATAACGTTTGTGCCGAGGATGATAAAAGCCGGCAAGGGCGGCCACATAACCACCACAGTTTCACTGGCGGCGTTTATGGCAAGCGCCGGAGTCGCGGCTTACTGCGCTTCAAAGACCGCGACACTGAATCTTATGGAGAGCTATTTCCAGGCGCTCAAGCCGTATGGAATCGAGGTCTCCGCCATGATACCCGCGAACATAAAGTCGAACATCAACGACGCGGTGCTGAAAACGCGCCCTGAGCACCTCAAGAACACAGGGTTCAACGTCACGGAGGAGACCGCCGAGTTCATGTACGACAATATGCAGGCGTACGGGATCGACCCGCGCGTCCTTGCCGAGCGTTACAAGAAGGGGATCGAGGACGGCGTGTTCCTGATAGTGCCGTATCCGAGCGGCGCGAAGATATTCGCGCGCAGCCTGGAACGGTGGGCTCTGTACACGACTCCGGAGGGTATGAAGGAACTGGAAGACCGCATGAAGCGGCCTCCGACCGAAGAAGAGAACGCTCTGACCTTTGAAACCGAAGGGTATCTCAGGAGCGATCTCCGCCCGTCGAAAAGCAGGGAGGAAGTCGGCGTCTCCATGGCAAGAAAAGATCTCGACTGGGTAGACGCGAGCAAGAGAGTGAAGTAAAAAGAGAAAGGGCGTTGAAACCATGAAAACTCTTATCGTTTATTACTCGTACTCAGGGAACACAAAAAAAACCGCGGAAGCTCTCGCCGAAAGCGAGTCCGCGGATATCGAGGAAATAGTCAGCGTCAAGCGCCCCTGGAAGCTTAAAGCCTATACGGCGGGAATAGTGGCCGCGATACGCGGTAAGGCGTGGCCGATACAGCCTCTTGAAAAGGATCTTTCGGAATATGAACGGCTCGTATTGCTTGCGCCCGTTTGGGCGGGTAACCCCGCGCCGTGTTTCAACGCCGCGCTGGAACTGCTGCCCGAGGGAAAAAGCGTCGCCGTCAAGCTTGTGTCCGCCAGCGGAAAAAGCGACTGCGCGGAGCGGCTTGAGTCGGCGATCAAGGCGAAGGGCTGCGCGCTGGAATCAATCGAGGATGTTAAAGTATAGGAGATGTCAAAAATGCAATCAAAAAGTGATATTGCCGCCGGGTACTTGGACGAGGGTTTTTCCTGTTCGACGTCTATTCTGCTGACTTTCCGCAACGACGACGAGCTTGACGCGGAAACGGCCGCCAGGATCTCCTGCGGGTTTGGCGGGGGCTGTTCCTCCGGCGAGCTCTGCGGCGCGGCTGTCGGCGGGGTCATGGTAATAGGCCTGAAACACGGGCAGGAGTCGGGCTCCGACACAGGCGCGAAGGCGAACTGCCGCGCGCATGTAATAAAGTTCATAGGAGATTTCAAGGAGAAAAACGGCGCGCTCACATGCCGCGATCTGCTCGACTGCGATCCGACGACCGAAGAGGGGCACGCGATATATCTCGCAAAAAGGGCCACCGTCTGCTACGGCGCGGTCAGAAACGCGGCGGACATCCTCGCGGACGCGGGGTACTGAGGCAGGTAAAGCGTCTTGCAGACGCTCTGGCGTCTTGCAGACGCTCTGGCGTCTTGCAGACGCTCTGGCGTCTTGCAGACGCTCTGGCGTCTTGCAGACGCTCTAAAGGGCGACCGGGGACGGTCGCCCCTACGCGGGCGCGAATGTAATGGCGGAAACCGGTCAATGGGCGACCGGGGATGGTCGCCCCTACGCGGGCGCGGCGGGCGTTCTCGACATCAGCATGAACCACATTATGAGTTCCGCTGATTCTGCTCTTGTGATATCGTCTCCGGGCCTGAAAATCTCTACGTCGTTTAGCGACTCAAAACCCGCGTTTCTTAAATTCATCACGCTCTGACGCGCCCAAACCGATATCCGCGCGTCGTCTATGTAGGACGCCGCGGGCGAAACCGACGGCATCTGCACGTTGAACAAAACGCGGCACCGGTCAAGCATCGCGTAGAATTGCTCGCGCGAGATATTATCGTTCGTTCCAAAAACCGTATCAGAGTATCCGCCCGCTATGCCGTTCGCGCACGCCCATTCGACGCCTTGCGTGTACCATTGCCCGGCGGGAACGTCCTCAAACGCGCCGGCTGCTCCCGGCGGGCCGCTTTGCCCGCCCGGCGGCGGCTGATCGGCAGACGGCGACTGCGAAGCCGACGTCTGCTGCGCAGGCGGGGATAAGCCTCCGATAGTCGCCATCCTCCATAGCACGGTCACGGCCACCCCGCGCGTCATAGGCCTGTTCGGGCTGAACCCGGTTCCGTCTCCGCCCATAATGCCGGTATCCTCGACAAACCGGATAGCGGCCGCCGCCCAGTGCCTGTCGATAAGCGACTCGTCATAGCTTGCGGGGCTGGCGTTATACGCCGAATAGTAAATATTGCCATTTCCCGGCGTCACGCCCTTGAGCCGGAACAGTTCGTTGAGCGTGACAAACTCAAACCCGCGCGCTTTGAGCGTGTCAATAGCGTCGAGCGCGGAGTTGACGTTCGCCGCGCTTGTATCATGAAGAATTATTATCGCGCCGTCGCGGACCGACGATATCAGGCGGCTCGTCATCGTCGCCTGAGCGGTCGGGTGAACCCCGCCGGTCGGGTCAACGTTCCACATGATCAGCGGCACACCGGCCGCCGCCGCGACGCGTGAACTGACAGCTCCCAACGGCGGGCGGACCAGAAAATCAGTAAGGCCGGTTATCTCGGTAAGCAGATCCGCCGTGCGCGCTATCTCATTGCGTATCTGCGCGTCCGACAGCGACGTCAGCGCGCTGTGCGTCCAGGTATGGTTCGCGATCTGATGCCCCTCGTCGTACATCCGGGTTATCAGGTGCCGCTTATTCGCTATATTTTGCCCGATGACAAAGAACGTCGCCCTTACGTTTCGTTCTCTCAGGCCGTCCAGCAGCCTCGGAGTATATGTTGTGTGCGGGCCGTCGTCAAACGTGAACGCCGCTATTTTGACGTTGACCGCGTTGGCTTTAGGCGCGCCGGCGGCTATAAGCGCAAGCGCGACCGCTATGCATATCAGGCTTTTTATTAAGGCGCCCGCGCGTGATTTCTCCGCAGACCCGGTTTTTCCCGCCGCAGACCCGGTTTTTCCCGCCGCCGACCCGGCTATTCCCGCCGCCGACCCGGTTTTTCCCCGACTAAAAGATAATAATGACAAACTCCGCATCTCCCTCACGTTTTTATCGCGTTGCGTAATGACCGCGTTACAAATACCCGCTTGCGCAAACATCATCCGGCAAACAAACCCGGAACGCGCCCTCTGACTACACAAAACGGGAACGTCTTTCCGTACGCGGGTATAGCATAAGTTATCACATGCGTTTCGCCGCGTCAATAGCGGATTTTCGCTGGCGTCTCCCGACGGATCGATCCGGCCTTAAGGCACGATTGGAAAACAAAATGAACTCAGAAACAGAAACAGAAAACATCGACAAGCAGATCGACATCGAAGTCGAGAATCCGGGGCAGCGAAGAAAGCTGATCATAGCCCTGACGTGGCCGTCGCTTGCGGAGAATCTGCTCGCGTCATTCATGAGCATGGCCGATATGATCATGGTCGGAGCGCTGGGCGCGTACGCTATTTCCGCTGTCGGCCTTGTCATCCAGCCCAAGTTTATTATGCTGGCGGCTTTCATGGCGATGAGCGTGGGGACGACGGCCCTTGTTGCTCAATGCAAAGGAGCGCGCAACCCTTTGGGCGCGAACCTTGCGCTTGACCAGTCGATCATCCTTACCATCGCCATGACCATAGTCATATGCGCCGCCATGCTGCTGGCAGCCGAGCCCCTGATCCGCTGGATCGCGGGCGGGGATCTCGCGGAGCAAACAATTCTGGAAGGGATCGATTACTTCAGGATCCAGATATACGGGTTCCCGACGGTCGCGCTCACGTTCACGATAAACGCGGCGCTGCGCGGGGCAGGCAACACAAGAGCGACATTCTATAACAATACAGTCGCAAATATCGTGAACGTCGCGCTTAACTACTGTCTTATCAACGGGCGGTTCGGCTTCCCGAGGATGGAGGTCCGGGGCGCGTCGCTTGCCACTGTGCTCGGCCAATGCGTGGGCCTCATAATGGCTGTCATCGTAGTTACGGGAGGCAGGCAATACATAAAGCTCAACCTGAAAAAACGTTGGAAACTGGACTTTTCAATGATAAAGCGCATCGTGAACATCGGTATCCCGTCTTTCGTCGAGCAGGTGATCATGCGGGCCGGCTCGCTATGGGTCACTACGATCGCGACGTCACTCGGCGACGCAGGCTACGCGGCGCATATGGTCACGCTGAATATCCACCAGCTTTCATTTACGACGGGAATGGCGTTCGGCACGGCGGCGACGACGCTGACGGGACAGAGCATAGGCCGGAAACGGATCGACCTTGCCAAAGTTTACGTGCGTATGACCCAACTTCTCGGGTTGGCTGTGTCCGTGGCGATTTCCGCCCTAATGTTCGCTTTCGGAAAATCCATTGTCAGGATGTACAGCGATGAAACCTTGATCATCGCGCTTGCGGCGGATATGCTGAAGATCATAGCGATAATAAATCCCATAATGAACGCGAGATTCATCTATGCGGCCGCCCTTCGCGGGGCGGGCGACGCGAAGTCGATAGCGCTTGTTACGTTCATAGGCGTCCTGCTCATACGCCCGCTTGTGGCGCTGCTTCTGGTCAACGTTTTGGATTTCGGCCTCACCGGCGTCTGGCTGGCGTTTTCCGCCGACTTCGTCGTGAGTTTCTTCGTTATATGGATCCGCTTCAGAAAAGGGAAATGGTCTCTGATAGAGATTTGACGTCAACACAGCGATGAAAAAGCGCCTGCCGGGAAAGTATGTTTATCCCGGCAGGCGATCAATATGCGTTTACTGGTTTGCGTCGGCGGGCGATTAATAATCACCCCTACTCTTCTTTATACGTCGGCGGGCGATTAATAATCACCCCTACTCTTCTATGTGCATCGACGTGCAATACAGCTTCTCATTGCTCTTTATGACAATGCCGTTGACTTCGATTATCGGATATTCTATGTCATTCGGGTCAAACTCGCGGACGACGCCGATAGTCCCGTCTATCATCACGACCGGTTTGTCAATAAGCTCGACCGGCATATTCTGAATAAACACGTTGACCAGATCGCCGTCGAGATCCCTGTCCCTTAGCTCCGCGAGATAAGCCATAATACTGAACGGGCTGCGCGGCGTTTTATACGCGCGCTGCGAAACCATAGCGTCATAAATGTCGGACACCGCCGTGATGCGCCCTTCTATCGGAATGCTGTCGCGCGCGAGGCGGTCCGGATACCCCGCGCCGCTCATTTTCTCGTGGTGGGCGCGCGCGGCGAGCCTTACGGGTTCGAGGAAGTCGGTCAACAGTTCATAGCTGTATACGGAGTGCATTTTTATGACCTCGAACTCTACGGCCGTCAGCTTGCGCGGCGCGTTGAGGACCTTCGGCGGAGTCACGGCTTTCCCGCAGTCATGCAGAAGCCCTATCAGGACAAGTTCGTCGACCTCTCTTTTCGGCAGGCCGAGCCAGCGGCCGATCAGCCCGTTCAGCAGGCTGACGTTGACGCAATGCCGCTGTAAATACTCGTCTACCGGCGCCAGCGCGTTGATAAGCGATAATATAGTCGAGGGGCTGTTGACTTCCAAACGGGTCGAAAGTTCGTCCGATACCGTGCGCAGCGCCTCCTGTTTGACGACTTTGTTGCGCGCTATCTCGTCGAGCAGCTCGAATGTTTCGTCCTTTGCCGCTGAATACCCGGTACTCTCCTCTATCTCCCTCCGGTTGGGGATCGGTATCGGGGGCAGTTTTTCTACCAGTTGCTTGTAAGTGTCGCCGGAAACGTATATGGCGTCCCTGCCCGCGTTGAGGTCCCTTATTCTTCTAATGCTTTCGGCGTCCAGTACGGCGCCGCGCGCAATTATCATATGCGTAGCGTCGGCGTCATAAATATCCTCCTGTACAGCCATGCCGTCGTACAGGAGATTTATCGAAACCGCTAAAAGCCTGCTTCCCTTTGAAGTGCCGTCGCGCACCGCCTACACCACCTTCTCGCTGCCAACCAGAAACCGGCAGCCGTATTCCGACGATATTGACTCCTTGTCAACGTGGTTTATAACGTCGGCTATAAGCAGTTTTTCTGTGTCGCTTATCCTTATCCGCATCTGGAATTTGTCGCCGACCGTCATTGAGTAATGCGGTGTACGGAAGCGCACCCCGCTCTTGCTGATGTTTAGTAGAGTGACTTTAAGCGGCGTATGCAGCGGGTACGCCCGATTGTCGCATATGAGGTTTTCAATAAGCGCCGGGTAGTTGACCTTGTACCGCATAGAGCCCCGGCTCTCTTTTTCTTTGCCTTTGTACATCGCGATGACCTTCTTCGCGCCCTCTCTTGCGACCCTGCCGAGAAACTCATAGGGTATGGGCGCCGATAAGATCAGCAGTCTGCATCCGGCGCCTGCGTCGAGCGAGTACGGCATCATCTGCACTTCTATCCGAAGAGAAGCTTTGTCATAAGAAGTCACCACTGAGTCGCCTAAATGATTTCCGGCTTCGTCATAAATCAACACGGAGCAACCGCTGAAATCACCGCTCATAGCTGCCATAAGCGCGCGTCTCCTCATAAAAGTAATATGGGGTATTTTACCACGATATGCCGGTTTCGTCAAATTCTGCGCATTAGATAGGTTACAGTACACGAGGCGCCGCGGCTGCACTCTGATTCGCATGAAAAGTCGCGTGGCCGGCTCAAACAGCATACCATCGCTTTATCCCTACCCCGGGATGCGCGTCTGCCGGCCTCCGCCTGACGATTAACGCATCATCAGAGTTCATCCCCGCGCCTTTAGGCGCGTTGCGCCCCGTGTACTGTTACTCAGAAAGTATCCGAATTCATTGCCGCAGGAGAACCCGGATTCGATACTAAGCCCGTTTGCGCGGACAAACCTCATCAGCGCGGATTGTTCGCGCTTTTCCACGCTTTCAAACTTCGTCATAGATTCGCGGCTCGCCGTCGCCAGCAGCCTTGCGGCCGGGAATCGCCCCAGGACCTGCGTCACGCTCCCCTCTCCTTTGCCCGCCCGGTCAACGCGATCAGCGACCGGGACCAGCTTAAGCATGAGCGCGACGTCGTAACGCTCTATCCCGGTCAGAGACTCCAGCGAGGGCAGCCCGGCGCCGATATCCCATGTGTATGATTTCAGGTTCCCTATATCGAGTTTCCTGGCGTAAACGCGGACTATTTCGGTCGCCTCCGCGTCTTTGTCGACGGCTATATAAACGGATAATTTTTTGAAGAACTCCGGGGGATACAGCAGCGGGCCGAACCCGCAGCCGACGTCGATTACGGCGCTGCCCGGCTCTATGGCTCCGCTCAGAGTTTCGATGAACTCCGCTTTATGTTCCAGCCTCTCCTTGGTGCTGACGTGCTCCCCGAGCAGCAGGCCGGATATCTCCGCGACCTCGCTCCGCTCACATTCGATGAGCCGCGCCAGCAGTACGCCCGCCATGCTTACCGCCGG
>Ga0082212_10002552_pt1 | contig 26503 bp, 15 predicted proteins | sample TergutNt197P3_FD_71548 | JGI IMG/M metagenome (GOLD analysis project Ga0082212, IMG submission 71548) | Neocapritermes taracua P3 segment gut microbial communities from Petit-Saut dam, French Guiana - Nt197 P3 | ecosystem: Host-associated > Arthropoda: Insects > Digestive system > Gut ...
CTCATTGGTATATGCCGAAAGTTGGTACTTGGATATTGTTTCCCCACATTGGGAAGCGCTGATTTTAGGAGATTATGAGTATGTGATGCCCCTGCCCGTAAAGAAAAAATATGGAATTTCGTTTTTGGTGCAACCTCCGCTAACCCAACAACTTGGCATATTTTCATCAAATATAATTGATGAAAATATGGTGGAATATTTTATTAAAAAAATACCCTATCGCAGTTATCATTTGAATTTGAATAAACAAAATTCTTATAATAAAGGATTTAAACAACCTAATTATATGCTGAATTTGAATCAGGATTATGATGCAATGTATTCTAATTATTCTAAAAATACAAAACGGAATATAAAAAAGGCGCAGCAGGCAAACGTCTATGTTTCAGATAATTTAGAACCCAAACAATTTTTAGATTTCTATTTTTCCAACATCAATAACAGCGCAAAACCTAATGAAAATTTAACAACAAATGTACTTAATACCGGCTGCAAAAAAGAGAAATTTCGATTGTATTGCGCCTATAGTCAAGAAAATGAGATAATTTCCGTATTGGGATTACTATGCTCTAAAGAAAGGCTGATTTATTTGTTGGCAGCCTCCAATGAGGCAGGCATAGATGATTCCGCTATGTCGTTAATGGTGGATAAGGTGATTCAAGATTTCGCCAAAACCCATACTTATTTAGATTTTGAAGGCTCGAAAGTGGAAGGTATTGCTCGTTTTTACACGGGATTTGGAGCAGAACCCGCTACTTATCTTCAAATTAGAAAAAATAGTATTTTGCAGATTATGAATATGTTAAAAATTAAAAAATGCAAATAACATCTTATAATCGTACACAACTTCAAGAATTGATAGATTCCGATTTTTATAAAAACCTGAGTCAAATTCCTATGAGTTATCATCGGGCGGTTTCGCATATTCATAATCCTGATGTTCAAGATGATGATGATTTATTGTGGGTGGCGTACCATGAAGAAAATTTAGCCGGCTATGTGGGCGTTTTGCCCGGTTACATTAATGTAAATCAAGAACGTAAGAAAATATTTTGGCTGAGTTGTTTTTGGGTAGATGAAAAATGTCGGAAAGAAAATTTGGCATCGTTGCTTTTTTTCTCTTTAATAAAAAAATATAAAGAGCAACTTTTTATTTCAAATTTTGATGTCAGTTTGGAAAAGACATACCAGAGTTTAAATATTTTCAAACCAACAATGTACAAAATCGGCAGCCAATTTTATTGCAAAAGTTGTTTCGGCGATATTTTGCCGGTTCGTTTTCCAAAAATTCGGATTTTTAAGCCTATTTTTTCTTTTGCCGATTTTTTGCTTAATGCAATATGGAGGGTACGTCTTGTTTTTTACCGCGAAGCGCGCAAAGGGTTTACGCAAAGAACGCAAAGTGTTGAATATAACTCATCTATTTATTGCAACGGTTGCGGTAAAACTCAATATTTTGATGCCGAATTTGAAAATTCTATTCAAAATTTTTACAAACAAAATGACTTTGTGGAGCGATTTTCGAAACATTTTGATTGGATTTTGAATTATCCTTGGGTGTTGCAAGGAAAACCGGATACCGAAAGCAAAAAGTATTATTTTTCGTCAAAATCTGAACAATTTTGTTACAATGCTGTCAAATTTTACAAAAACAACGAATTATCTGCTTTTCTTTTGCTAAAAATTAGAAATAGAAAACTTACTGTGAGTTATGTATTTACAGATGATGAAATGACAGATGATATCGTTTCATACATTATGCAGAAAGTTGTAAGCGAAAATTTGATTATGATTACTTGTTTTGATGAAAGAGTTTCAAAAAAAATAAGAAAATATAGAATAGATTATTTATTTGAACGTTTTTGTAAACGAGCCTATATTTTGCCCAAAACACAAGATATAACGCCCGATAAATTTCAAGAAGGCGATGGCGATAATGTTTTTACTTAGAAATATGCAATGACAAGATTAGCAGTACTTAGCAATGTAAATATTGATCCTTTAAAAAATTATTTGCAAAAAAATGATTCTTTAGAACTCTATTTTTGTGGTTATAACCGCTGGCAATCCGATTTATTAGATACCGCTTCTGCGTTGTATCTGTTTGAACCGCAATTTGTTTTTATTTATTTGAATGCAGATGAATTGAAAGAAGAATTAACCGAACTTTTGTCATGTATTGAAACTTTTTCTCGCATTGCGGAAAAAACAAATTTTATTATTTCCAATTTTAATCCGCCGCCCTATTCTGTGAGCGCATATTCTGAAAAAAATGATACTATTTGTTTAATGAATAAAAGATTAGATGAATTTGCGCTACAAAAAAATAATGTATTTATTCTTGATTTTAATCGTTTGATTCGGTGGTATGGGTATCAAAATTTATTTGATGACAAGTACTGGTATCTCGGTAGCATTAAGTTTTCCAATGCCGGATTTAAAGCGTTATCTTGTGAAATTCAGAATGTTTTGACTTGCGCGCTCGGAAGAACCAAAAAAGTATTGATCCTTGATTTGGACAATACCTTATGGGGAGGCATTTTGGGAGAAGAAAGCCTGAACAACGTGCAACTTTCGCAAGAAGGAGCAGGGCGGATTTTTGTTGATTTTCAAAAAAAAATAAAACAGTTGAAAGCGATGGGTGTGTTGTTGGTTACTTGTTCAAAAAACAATGAATCGGAGGTAAAAGAGATGTTTGAAAAACACCCGGATATGCAATTGAAGTGGGACGATTTTATTTTGCATAAAATAAATTGGCGACAAAAAGCGAAAAATATTGCAGAAATTGCAGAATTATTGCAGTTAGGGTTAGATTCTATGGTTTTTATTGATGATAACAGCAGAGAAAGGGAACTCATAAAACAGACGCTTCCGCAAGTGGAAACTCCTGATTTTCCGGAAGATATTTCACATATTAATTCATGGTTTGTATTAGATGTAGTGTATCCGTTTTTTCAAAAAAAGCAACTTACCGAAGAAGATAAAGAGAAAACCAATCAATATCAACGCAATATAAATAGGTTGAAAGTGCAAAAAACATTGAATTATGATGATTTTTTAACTTCTTTACAAATGCAACTAACGGTTACAGAGCCTGCTGAAACACACCTCGCTCGTGTAGCGCAATTAACCCAAAAAACCAATCAATTCAACTTAACTACCAAACGTTATACTGATGCTGAGATATTTGCAATGTATGCCAATCAGCAATTTAACATATATATCTGCGAATATGAAGATAAATTCGGCAAAGAGGGGATTATTGGTTGTGCTATTGTAAAAATTGAAAATAATAAAGCCGTTTTTGACACTTTTTTGTTAAGTTGCAGGGCGTTGGGAAGAAATGTTGAAAACCATTTTTTGAAACATATTCTTTTCGATATCAAACAAAAAGGAATAACCCATGTGGAAGGTATTTACTATGCCACTGCCAAAAATGAGGTGGCAAAAGATTTTTATGTCAAAAACGGATTTACCCGAATCAATGATCAATTGTTTTTTTTAGATAATTTGTAACATGGAATTAGAAAAACAACTACGAAAACTGTTTTCGGAAACATTTAATGTGCCGGAAGAAAAAATAACACGCTCCACCCGCCCGTCAAATCTTGCGGAATGGGACAGTTTGGGGCAACTTCGGCTTTTTATGAATATGGAATCTGAGTTTCAAATTTCGTTTCATATTGATGAAATAAAAGATCTTAACTCTTTTGAAATGGTTTTAAATCGTTTGCAAGAAAAAAAATGCAATATTTTATGAAAAATTTGTTGTTTTCCATTACCAAAAAGAGCGCTTTATTTTACGGAATGTGGGGAATATTGTTCTTATTGGCATTTGCCCCCAATTTATACCTGTTTTTTTATGACGAAATGACTTTAAAAAGCGCATTATTTTTACTTTTATGTGCTTCTTTTTGCCTGTTTCCTGCACTTTTTTTAAAATCAAAAATATATTTCGGCATATACTTCCCATTTGTATTATTAGCGCCGTTAGAAATTGGGCATATTATGGTGAATAACATTTCGTTAACCTCAGGATTTTTGTTAACGCTGTTCAGTACCAATTCTAATGAAATCATCAGTTACTTGTCAAGTTTTACAATGATGATTGTTTTAGCGCTGATTTATTGGGCTTTGTATGTTTTTCTTTGGGTAAAAATTCCTAACGAGCATCTATTAAGTACAAAAAAGAGAAAGATGGGTATGTGGGCTTATGCGTTTTTGTTTGTTGGGTTAATGATCCTCGCAATGATTACATTAATCATTCGTTCCGAAAAGCCAAGAGCAAAAGATGTTTTACCTTCTATATCATATAGTTTCAAATCAAAATTAATTAAAATTTATCCATACAGCATTGGAATGAAAACTTATCATGCAATATCTGAAAATAGGGAGAGCATGAATCGGTACAAAAAAATAAAAAATTTTAAATTTAATCCATTGATAAAGAATGAAGAAGAATGTGAAATTTACATTTTTGTCATGGGAGAATCGGCTCGTTTTGCAAATTTCGGGCTCAACGGATATGAACGAAATACCACTCCTTTTTTGGATATACTGAAAAATGAAGAAAAACTATTAACCTTTTCTAACGTGTATGCTTCCGGAAATCTGACCAATACGGTGCTACCCATCCTCATGACTCGCGCTACTGTTTTGGAAAAGAATATTGGGAATCATGAAAAATCGTTGATAAGCCTTTTTAAAGAAGCGGGTTTTAAAACCTATTTACTATCCAATCAGGGTGAAAACGAGCCATTTTTACGGCAAATTGCCATAGAAGCCGATTATAACTTTGTTAATAACAACGACTTCTCTTTTGACGAAAAATACGACGGGCTTTTATTACCTCATCTTGATTCTATCTTCAATGGAAAGGAAAAAAAGAAGTGTTTGTTTTTATTTACGCAGGGTAATCATTATAAATATAACTACCGTTATCCGCCTCAATTTGAAAAATTTAAACCTGCCATTGCTAAAACTTTTTTTTCATACGAAATTGTGGAGAAAAACAAAGAATTATTTACCAATGCTTATGATAATGCCGTTTTATATACCGATTTTTTCATCCATGAAATAATTAAAAGAATTGAAAATCAAAATTGTAAAGCTTCGTTATTTTACATTTCCGATCATGGGGAAAATATTTTTGATACGCCGGAAGTGAATCTCGGACACGGAACGCTGTCGCCCACTCAACAGGAACTGCATATTCCCATGTTTATTTGGTTTTCAGATAGTTATTTGCATGCAAATGATTCTATTATGATACATTTGAAAAACAACGTAGATAGCAAAATAAATTCAACCAATGTTTTTTACACTTTTGCCAATATTGCCGGAATTAAATATGGTTTATATCAAAAGGAAAAGGATTTTTCAGCGAAAACATTTGTACCGGACTCGACGCTTTGGGTGCTGAATCCCGACTTGGAAGCATTGAAAATAAACGAATGGTAACAATATAACTATTAGAATAATATGATAAATTTGATGGTGTTAATCACAAAACAAAAAATGCTCCTTCCGTTTTATCATACGGTAGCCGAGCAGCCGTTGCCGCATATCAAGCATCTTTATCATACAAAAACAGTTAAGGAATTTCAAAAAGATTTGGAGTTTTTATTACAACATTACGAGCCGATTGATGCGGAAACGCTGTATCATTTTCATATCAATAAAACAGTTCCCAAAAAACCTGTTTTTCATTTAACATTTGATGATGGTTTGAAAGAAATTTACGAAATAGTGGCGCCCATTTTGTTGGAAAAAGGTGTTCCGGCAACGTTTTTTATCAATTCCGGATTTGTTAATAATAAAGCGTTGTTTTATCGCTATCATGCATCGTTAGCCATAGAAAATTTACAAATAGAAGAAAAATTTACAAATATTTTGAAAAATGAAATTTTAGCTTGTTCATATCAAAATAAAAATGCATTATTTCAATATTTTTCACAAGAAAAAGTTAATGATTTTTTACAAAAAGAACAACCTTATTTAACCACAGAACAAATAACAAATTTAAGTAACAAGGGGTTTTCTATTGGAGCACATAGTATTGATCATCCTTATTATTATGAAATTTCACTTGACGAACAGTTGCGACAAACTCGTGATAGTTTGGATTTTATTTCATCTATCGTAAATCAAAAATTGAGATTATTTGCTTTTCCATTTACGGATTTTAATGTATCGAAAAAGTTTTTTGAAGAGATACGATCTGCGGTTGATTTAAGTTTTGGAACCGCCGGTTTGAAAAAAGATGAAATACCTTTTAATATTCATAGAATTGCTGCAGAAGAAAAAAATGCCAAATCGTTAGAATCAATTTTGAAAAATGAATATTTAAAATTTGGGGGAAAATTTTTTGGGGGGAAGAATAAGATTTGTAGAAAAAATGACATCTAATTTGGATTAAAATTTACTTTCAAATTACATAAGTAAATTATTATTTTTCGAGATTATTCGCCTCGTTTTTTTCTTATATTCGCGCCACCAAAAAAAAACCAATATAATATTATAAGTACTTTAATTCCATAAAATTATGTCAGAAAAAAATTTTTTATCCTGCGATGGAAATTACGCAGCAGCCCATGTGGCTTACATGTTTAGCGAAATAGCCGCTATTTATCCTATTACCCCAAGTTCAACCATGGCAGAATATGTGGACGAATGGTCGGCGTATGGTCGTAAAAATATTTTCGGAGAAACCGTAAAAGTAGTAGAGATGCAATCGGAAGCGGGCGCTGCCGGTGCCGTACACGGCTCGTTGCAAGCAGGCGCACTTACCTCTACATTCACTGCTTCTCAGGGGCTTTTGCTAATGATTCCCAATATGTACAAAATTGCAGGTGAGTTGCTTCCGGGCGTATTTCACGTTTCGGCTCGCTCATTGGCAGCACAGGCATTGTCCATTTTTGGCGACCACTCAGACGTGATGAGCACCCGCCAAACCGGCTTCGCTATGTTAGCCACCGGCTCCGTGCAAGAGATTATGGATATTGCCCCTGTGGCACACCTTGCCGCTATTAAAGCGCGTATGCCGTTCCTGCATTTCTTCGACGGCTTTAGAACTTCCCACGAAATTCAAAAAGTGGAAGCCGCCAATCAGGAACAAATAGCAAAATTGATAGACTATGAAGCCCTGCAAAACTATAGAAGTAATGCGTTAAATCCGGAACACCCCGTAACGCGCGGTACCGCTCAAAACCCCGACATCTATTTCCAAACCCGCGAATTGCAAAACAAATACTATGATGCACTGCCCGACATCGTGAACGAATATATGGAAGAAGTGAGCAAAATAACCGGCAGAAAATACGCGCCCTTTACTTTCTACGGCGCCGCCGATGCTACCGATGTGGTAATTGCAATGGGTTCTATTACAGATACTTTGAAAACGATTGTGGATAAGTTGAATGCCGAAGGTAAAAAAGTTGGGTTGGTTTCTGTGCATCTCTACCGTCCTTTCTCTGTGAAATATTTGGGCGCAGTACTTCCCGAAACAACTCAGAAAATTTGCGTTTTAGACAGAACCAAAGAACCAGGCGCCAATGGTGATCCGCTCTATTTAGATGTAGTTGAAGCATTTGCAAACTGCAAAGATATTCCTTGCAACAAAAAACCGTTAATTATCGGAGGTCGTTACGGATTATCATCAAAAGATACTACGCCCGCTATGATGTTGTCGGTTTTCAATAATTTAGCATCAGAAAATCCTAAAAATCAATTTACTATCGGTATAACAGACGATGTTACGCACAAATCTCTTCCCTTACTTCCCGAAATTTCCGTATTGCCCAAAGGCACCTACGAAGCAAAATTCTATGGTTTGGGCGCAGACGGTACGGTGGGTGCCAACAAAAACTCTATCAAGATTATTGGCGACAATACCGATAAATATTCTCAGGCGTATTTTGCTTACGATTCTAAGAAATCGGGCGGTTTTACCTGCTCGCACTTGCGTTTCGGCGACCAGCCCATTCGCGCTCCCTATTTAGTGGGTACTCCCGATTTTGTTGCAGTTCACGTTCCTTCTTACTTGGAAAAATATGACACCCTGAAAGGCTTGAAAAAAGGAGGCACTTTGCTTTACAACTCTCTTTGGAACGCGGAAGAAACCAAAAAACGTTTACCCGACTATGTGAAGAAATATTTGGCGGAAAACAACATTAGTATGTTCATTATCAATGCTACAGAGCTGGCGGAAAAAATTGGTTTGGGTAACAGAACCAACACAATTCTTCAATCTGCATTTTTCAAAATTTCTGAAGTAATTCCTTACGAAATTGCGGTTAAAGAGATGAAAAAAGCCATTGAAAAAACATACGGACGTAAAGGCGATGAGGTTGTGAAGATGAACAATGCCGCTGTGGACGCAGGCGCCGATATTATCAAAGTGGAAATTCCGGCAGAATGGGCAACCATTGCTATCGGTAAAACTGCGGATACCCGCGATATTCCGGAGTTTATTAAAAATATTGTAGAACCGATGACCGCACAAAAGGGCGATAACCTTCCGGTAAGCGCATTTTTGGGCTACGAAGACGGCACATTCCCCGCAGGCACAACGGCTTACGAAAAACGCGGAATTGCGGTGAACGTTCCTTGCTGGATTCCGGAAAACTGTATCCAATGTAACCAATGCGCACTCGTTTGTCCGCACGCTGCCATCCGCCCCTACTTACTCAACGAAAAAGAGTTGGCAGGAGTTCCCGGAGCCCCCAAAACCTTAGTAGCGCAAGGCAAAGAGTTGGAAGGTTTACAATTCCGTATGCAGTTATCCCCGTTAGATTGTTCCGGTTGCGGCAACTGTGCCGATGTGTGTCCTGCTAAAACAAAAGCATTAGAGATGAAACCGTTAGAATCTCAATTAGCAGAACAAACCTGTTTTGACTATATGGAAAACAAAGTAGCTTATAAAAACCATTTGGTTAACATTGCAGCAAATATTAAAAACAGTCAGTTTGCACAGCCGTTGTTTGAGTTTTCAGGCGCGTGTGCGGGCTGTGGCGAAACGCCTTATATCAAAACTATTACGCAACTGTTTGGCGAACAAATGATGGTATCGAATGCCACCGGTTGTTCTTCTATTTACGGCGGCTCTGCTCCTGCAACGCCTTATTGCAAAAACAAAAAGAGCGGCTTTGGTCCGGCGTGGGCAAATTCACTGTTTGAAGACAATGCCGAGTACGGTTTTGGTATGGCGCTCGCAGTAAAACAAATGCGTAACAGAATAGAGCGCATTATGAAAGAAGCGATTGCAGGTTGCAATACATGCACCCCCGAACTGAAAGCGCTTTTCCAAGAATGGATTGATAACAAAAACAGCGCCATTGAAACGCAACGTATTGCCAAACAGATTATTCCACTTACAGAAAAATGCGATTGTCCCTATTGCAAACAAATTACCGATTTGAAGCAATATTTGGTTAAGAAATCGCAATGGATATTTGGAGGAGACGGCTGGGCATACGACATTGGTTTCGGCGGTTTGGATCACGTGTTGGCTTGCGGCGAAGATGTGAACATTTTGGTAATGGATACCGAAGTTTACTCCAACACCGGCGGTCAGTCTTCCAAAGCAACGCCGGCGGGAGCGGTGGCTAAATTTGCTACTTCAGGTAAAAAAATCCGCAAAAAAGATCTCGGAATGATTGCCGCTTCTTACGGTTATGTTTATGTAGCGCAAGTGGCTATGGGCGCATCACAAACGCAGTGGCTCAAAGCATTAAAAGAAGCCGAAGCATTTGACGGTCCTTCTATCATCATTGCGTATGCACCCTGTATTAACCACGGGTTGAAATTAGGTATGGGCAAAACGCAATATGAACAAAAATTGGCAGTTGAGTGCGGTTACTGGCATTTGTGGAGATACAACCCCGATTTGGAAGCACAAGGACAAAATCCGTTTACGCTCGACAGCAAAGAGCCCGACTGGAGCAAATTCCAAGACTTTTTGAAATCGGAAGTACGTTATGCGCAGTTATCCAGCACCTTCCCCGAAGAAGCGAAAGAGTTGTTTAAGGCAACCGAAGAGAATGCGTTGTGGAGGTACAATCAATATAAGATGCGGGCGGGAAAATAGTTTAATTACAAATTATTAATTCCGAATTACGATGTAGGGGTGTTGAATGCAACGCCCCTATTTTTTCTTTTTTACCAACAAATTTTTAATATCATTTAGTTTCATCAGCGCCTCCACCGGTGTTAAACGGTCAACGTCTGTATCCATAATTTGTTCTTTTACTTCCAACAGCAACGGGTCATCTAAATTGATGAAACTGAGTTGGTAGCCGGTTTCTTTCTTTTCAATTACGGGTTTAGCGTCAGAGGTGGCACGGGCGCTCTCTAACTGGTGCAATACCTCTTCGGCGCGTTTCAAAACGGAATAGGGCATGCCCGCCATACGCGCTACATGTATCCCAAAACTGTGTTCGCTGCCGCCATGTTCTAATTTTCTTAAAAACAACACTTTGTTGTTAATTTCCTGCACAGTAACGTGAAAATTTTTAATACGCGGAAACTGCTCCGCCATGTTGTTCAATTCATGGTAATGTGTGGCAAACAACACTTTAGCGCGGTATTGTTTGTGTTCGTGCAAAAACTCTGCAATAGACCACGCAATAGATACGCCATCGTAGGTGCTGGTGCCGCGCCCAATCTCATCTAACAATATTAAACTGCGGTTGGAGATGTTGTTCAAAATGCTGGCGGTTTCGTTCATCTCTACCATAAAAGTAGATTCGCCGGTAGAGATATTATCTGAAGCGCCGACACGGGTAAATATCTTATCTACAATACTTAAATGCGCGCTTTCCGCCGGAACAAAGCAGCCCATTTGCGCCATCAAAACAATCAACGCCGTTTGGCGCAACAACGCCGATTTTCCCGACATATTCGGTCCCGTGATGATGATAATTTGTTGATGTTCATTATCTAAATACACATCGTTGGCAATATAGAACTGCCCGGGGGGCAACTGCTTCTCTATCACCGGATGCCTGCCGTTTTTTATTTTCAGCGCTGTACTTTCCTCAAAAACAGGTTTGGTGTAATTGTTTTCAATAGAAACCATAGCAAAACAGAGTAGCACATCTAAACGGGCAATAAGGCGTGCATTAAGTTGAATGGTAGGAATATAATCGAGCATACTCACTACCAAATCGTTAAACAGGCGGGTCTCTATTTCAATAATTTTGTCTTCCGCGCCCAAAATTTTCGTTTCCAATTCCTTTAATTCTTCGGTGATGTAACGTTCTGCATTCGTGAGCGTTTGCTTGCGAATCCATTCTTGCGGCACGCGGTTTTTATGCACATTGGTAACTTCTATATAATAACCGAAAACATTGTTAAATCCAATTTTTAATGAAGGAATGCCGGTAGCAATCGCCTCGCGCTGTTGAATTTTTGCAAGAATTGATTTGCTGTTTTTAGTAATGTTGTTTAATTCATCTAATTCAGAATCCACCTCATCATTAAAAACACGACCTTTATTGATCACCACAGGCGCATCTTCATAAATCTCTTTTTCAATACGTTTGCATAACGAAGTGATGGGGTTCAGTTGTTCGGCAATTTTCACCAACGCCGGTTGTTGTGCGGTTTGGCAAAATGCTTTCAACTTTTCCACTGCCCGCAGCGAGCGCGCCAACTGTAGCACCTCTTTGGGGTTTACTTTTCCGGTGGCTACTTTCGACACCAAGCGCTCCAAATCGCCAATGGGTTTAAAAGTGGAACCGATACTTTGTGAAAGTTCCTCGTTTTCAATAAAATATTGCACCACTGTCAGCCGCTCTTCAATCATTACCTTTTCTTTGAGGGGCAACACGAGCCACTTGCGCAACATGCGCGAGCCCATAGGGGTTTGCGTTTGATCCAAAATATGCAACAACGTAACCGCATTCTCATTGGGCGAATGGATCAATTCCAAATTGCGCACCGTAAATCTGTCCAACCACACATAGTGTTCTTCTTCAATGCGATTGAGTTTGTTAATGTGTTGTATTTTGTGATGTTGTGTTTCGTAAAGATAATGCAGCGCAGCACCGGCAGCAATAATACCCAACGACAGGTTTTCAATTCCAAAACCTTTCAATGAGTTGGTTTGAAAATGTTTAGTCAATAGTTCGTAGGTAAAATCCTGCGTAAATACCCAATCTTCAAACGTAGTCAATAACATTTTATCTCCAAAAAGATTTTTAAAAGAATCTGTTTTATATTTTTGAATGACCAATTCGGAGGGTTTGAAATTTTGGAGCAGTTTATCCATATATTCGTGGTTTCCTTCTGCCACATAAAACTCTCCGGTAGAGATATCTACAAAAGCGATGCCGCACAATTTTTCTGTCAGATGAATAGATGCTAAGAAGTTATTTTCTTTTTGTTCCAACACTTTATCATTGATAGAGATGCCTGGGGTAACCAACTCTGTAACGCCTCTTTTCACAATGGTTTTTGCCAACTTTGGGTCTTCCAACTGTTCGCAGATTGCCACGCGCAAGCCCGCCCGCACCAACTTGGGCAGGTAGGCGTCTATGGAATGGTGGGGAAACCCTGCCAATTCCACAAACTGCGCCGCACCGTTGGCACGCTTAGTGAGTACAATACCAAGCACTTGGGAGGTCTTAATGGCATCTTCGCCAAATGTCTCATAAAAATCGCCCACCCGAAACAACAAAATCGCATCAGGGTGTTTCGCCTTAAATTGGTTGTATTGTTTCATTAAGGGGGTTTCGGCGTATTTGCTCATTTTTTGCTTTTGGGCTGCAAATATATTTTTTTCTTTGTAATGATAAATACAATATTATGCTTTTTTGCATAACGCTTTTTTGCATAATCATAAAAAAATATATTTTTGCCGAAAATATATACATAATCATTATGAATCCTTTTTCTTACGGAACAATAGTTAAAGGCAGCAGTTTCTACGACAGGGAAGAAGAGTGCGCCCGCATTGTAAACACGCTTTCCGGTGGCAATAACGTAGTGCTTTATGCGCCGCGCCGTTTTGGAAAAACATCATTGATTTTTAAAGCCATAGAGCAATTGGAGAAAATGGGGTTCATCTGCATCTATTTTGATTTTATGACGGTGTTTTCCCCCGAATCTTTTGTTAGACTATATTCTAAAGCGCTGGCAGACAAACAGTCGAATTTGAGTAAGTTTGCGCAACTCTTTTCTTCAATCATCAAAAGTATCAGACCCATTTTAACTTTTGGACAAGATGGAATGCCGGAGTTATCTATTGATTTTGCAAACGCCATAGTGGATGAAACCGTGATTTCACAACTTTTGAATATGCCCGAAATGCTGGCAGAAAAAAACAAACGGGTAATTGTATTTTTTGATGAATTTCAGGAAGTTGCAAGGTTAAAAGAGATCAATTTTGAAGCGATGTTACGCAGTAAAGTACAGCAACAAGAAAGAACAAATTATCTCTTTTTCGGCAGCAAAACACATTTACTTAAAGAGATGTTTAACGATAAAAAAAAGGCGTTTTATAATTCTGCTTTACAAATGACTATTGGCTCACTGCCACAACAAGATACAATAGCATTTTTGCGTGAAAAACTTTCTTTATCAAATATTAATATGGATGAAGATACTGCTAAATATCTTATTGAAGTAACAGCCGATATTCCACACTATATTCAACTATTGGCTTCGGAAGTGTGGCAAAATACGGTAAATAGCCAAACCGTTGTAACTAAAAAAATTGTGGATGAATGTGCGGAGCAACTTCTTGCCCTTAAATATGATTATTATTTGGAATTGTATGAACATCGCTCGCAAAATCAAAAGCAATTGCTTCGGGCGCTCACGATGGAAGGGAAAAACATTTTTTCGGCAGATTATATAAAAAAACACCGATTGTCTTCTGCAAGTACTTTGCAAAGATCTGTTCAAGAATTGGTTAATAATGGTATTATTGAAAAAAAAGGAGATGAGTATTTTTTTGCAGATCCATTTTTAAAACTGTTCGTAATGAAAAATTAACTTTTACCCCAATGACCTATCCGCAAACTTTTGAGACAAAAATCGGATTCGATATCATTCGCGAGCAAATTAAAAATTTGTGTGTAAGTGATATGGGAAAAGAATATGTAGATAATATTCAATATACTACCCATTTTGATGCCCTTACGGTGGCGCTGGAAGAGACTTTTCAGTTTCAACAGGCACTGCAATTTGATACGGCATTTCCGGCACAGGATTTTCACGATGTGCGTCCGTTGCTGAAAACTATTCGGTTGGAGGGTAGTTTTTTAGAGGTAGATGAGTTGGCGCAAGTGCGCGGGATGTTGCAGGCAATTGTGCAAACGGTGGTCTATTTTAGAATTAAAAATGAAGAGGAAAAATATCCGCGCCTGTGGAATTTGTGTAAAGATATTTTGTTGGAAAAGAATCTGTTGGAATCTATTAACAAAATTATAGATCCCAAAGGGCAACTTCGGGATGGCGCTTCGGAAGAGTTGCGCCGCATTAAACGGGAAATTATCAAAATTTCGGGCGAGGCGGATAAGAAAATCGGGAAACTGTTGAAAATAGCCAAGCAAGATGGTTTGGTAAAAGAGGACGCAGAGATGACCATTCGCAACGGGCGGCTCTGTATTCCCGTGTCGGCGCAGTTTAAAAGGCGTTTGCAAGGTTTTATCCACGACGAATCTGCTACCGGACAAACGGTGTTTATTGAGCCTACCGAAGTGTTTGATGCCAACAACGAACTGAAAGATTTGCTCAACGCCGAGCGCAGAGAAATTATTCGCATTTTAACCGAAATTGCCAACGAAATAAGAGTTTCTATCCCCAATATTTTAGTTGGCGTTGATTTTTTAGGGACTATCGATTTTATTCGCGCCAAAGCCTTGTTTGCCGTAGCCATCCACGCCACGCTGCCGCATCTGTTTGATACTCAGATTATGGAATGGAAAAAAGCCATTCACCCCATCCTGTTTTTAACTTTTGAAAAAGAGCGTGCAGCCCATAAAAAAGTGGTTCCGTTAGATATTCATCTACATAAGGAAAAAAGAATTTTGATTATTTCCGGACCGAATGCCGGCGGAAAATCGGTGTGCTTGAAAACCATTGGTTTACTGCAATATATGCTGCAATGCGGCTTGTTGGTTCCGTTAGATTCTACTTCCGATATGGGCATATTCTCTTCCTTTTTTATGGCTATGGGTGATGAACAATCTATTGAAAATGACCTGAGTACATATAGTTCGCATCTTAAAAATTTGAATGTAATGTTAACGCATCTCAATCATTCTTCTTTGTTTTTGATTGATGAATTTGGGGCGGGAACGGAGCCTACGCTGGGCGGCGCTATGGCAGAGGCGATATTAGAGGAACTGTACCAAAAAGAAGCGTTTGGAATTATTACCACGCATTATGGAAATTTGAAACTTTTTTGCGATACGCATCCCGAAGCGGAAAATGGCGCTATGTTGTTCGATACTACGCAAATGAAGCCGCTTTTTATGCTAAAACAGGGCAAGCCGGGCAGTTCGTTTACTTATGAAATTGCGCGACAAATTGGTTTGCAGGAAACCATTATCGAAAATGCAATTTCTAAATCGGGAACTGCACAAATTGACTACGAGCGAAAATTAGATGAGATTGAAGTAGAGAAACTTGAGATTGACAATATGTTGAAGCGTGTTACGCAAACCGATGACAAATTGGCGGAGATGATTGAGCATTACAGCGCAAAGTTTAAAGAGTTTGAGCAACATCGCAAAGAGATTTTACAAAACGCAAAGAATCAGGCGTTTTCTATTATTGAAGGAGCCAACAAGGCAATAGAAAAAACCATTCGCGACATTAAGGAAGCGAAGGCAGACGCCACAAAGACAAAAGCCGTGCGCACGGAGGTTTTTCATCATAAAGAAAAAATAGAAAAAGCAATTCAAAAAGCAGAAAAAGAGGAAGTTATAGATCCTGTGGTGCCTTTGCGGCAGGAAATTGCAAAACCGTTACCCGAACCGTTAGATCCGAAAATTCACATAGGCGATGCGGTGTTTATTAATGATATTCAAACTATTGGAGAGGTTACGCAGCTTCAGGGAGAAGATATTACCGTTTCTTTTAATTCCATATCGTTTAAAACGCGCATGGATAAGGTTACGAAAATCAGTAAAAAGGAGGCGCGGAGTGTGAAGCGCGGCGCGGCGAAATTGGATGGCACGCGCATTGGCGACATTTTGAATGAGAAAGTTGCCAAATTTTCTCCCAAGATTGATGTGCGGGGCATGCGCGCGGAGGAAGCCCTGCAAACGCTTGAAAGTTATATGGATGAGGCGGCTTTGCTGGGCATTCATCAGGTAACCATTTTGCACGGCAAAGGAAACGGCATTTTGCGGCATGTGATCCGGCAGTTTTTGGCAAAACGCAGCGAAGTATCTCAATTTTACGATGATGCTGTGGAGCGCGGCGGCGCCGGAATTACAATTGTGGATTTAATTTAAGATTTAAAGTGTCTATAAATATTACAAACAATCCCAAAATCCCCAAAAAAATTTAAAACCATACTGTTTTTCGTAAACTTTTTTCATTTTATCCACCTCCAAAGGTACAATGCTGTACTTGGCGCGTAAAGCGTTTACCTTACTTTGCGAACACTCAATACTATCTATCGTATTACTTATCAGTGTACTTCCAATCCTAAACACACCATTTTCTTTAGCCAATTTCGGACAATTTGCATGAAAACTGTTATTGGCTTTTAATTCATATTGGCATTGTCGGTCGTATATAAATCCAAATTCTCGCGGATGCAAATTCCCTTTTGCAATTTCGCCTAACAGAATATCTTTTAATTCAGTATATGAACATCCTCGATGATGCAATAAAACCATAATAAAATGCTGGGACAATATGTCATCATCTGTTTTATAATAATCTAATTGCGGATAAGATCCGGTTCGTTTATGCAAATCGGTTTCTTCTCTTTTTGCTTCTGCAAAAATATTCTTACATTCAATACCAATAGTCTTATTACTCGGAAAACCATTTTGTTTAATTTTGGAAATCAACGAATTGATATAATTAAGAGAATACACCGCATAGTTACTTTTCTTTTGTTCAATTTGATCTTCAATTCCTAAATTGTATATCCAGCTGAGGTACTCGAAATTGATGCCGGATAAATATTTTTGCCTGATTTTCAAATATTCAGGAGTCTTTTCATAATTTTCTATTTCAGAAATGATGCCTGTTGTTGTTAATATGGGAACTTTTTTAAGATGTGAAGATTTTAAACCAAATTTTAATCCTTTATAAATATATGATTTGTACTCTTTCTTAGAATAACAGGCGATTTGCGCTGCATTTACCAAATCGTGAACATAATTAAAACTAAATGTTTTAAATGCAAGATTGTAATAATACAAACAGCTATCCTCATTATATTCTAAAAAAAACGCGGTCTCCGCTTTGCAAATAAGTTCGTGATATTTCCAATAATCTTCGGATGGAATTTCCTGATTTTGTGCAAATAAGGATAAACTGCTAATCAATAGAGAAAGTGTAATAATATGGATTTTGGTCATAAAAGAATGTAACGAGATAAGGATTGATAATGATGTTTTTTATAGCAAATTTTCAGGTGGCGAAAGTAGCATTTTTACGAAGCAATTTTTTTCACTTTGCTTCCTTTTCTATATCCCCAATAAAATACCTGCGGTAATACTGTAAACGACAGTATCATACAGATTAAAATACCACCTACAATCATAATTGCTAATGGTTTTTGAATTTCGGAGCCCATACCGGAAGAGAGCGCAGCCGGAAGCAGCCCCATAGACCCCATCAGCGCAATCATCAATACCGGTCTTATTAATTTAGCAACAGAATCGTTAATGGCTTGGTTCAGGTTTTTGGTTTTTTGAAACTGCTTTTTCGTTGCAGAGACTAAGAGGATACCATTGATGGAAACGATGCCAAACAGTATGATAAACCCAATTCCGGACGATATTCCAAAATCGGTGTTTGTTACCCAAAGTGAAATAAAACCGCCGATAAATGCGTAGGGCATAGCGCTTGCAGCAATTAGCGTGTCTTTTACGGTTCCAAAATTCATATAAAGTAAAAACAGGATGATTAACAGTGCGGCAGGTAAAATTACTTTCAATCTTGCCGTTGCGCGTTGCTGGCTTTCAAATTCGCCTGCCCAAACCATTTTGTAATCTTTTTGTTGCACAGACGCATTGCAATGCGTCTCTACCATTTTCTGCGCTTCTGCAATAGTTGAGCCCAGATCTCTGCCTCTAATACTGAACCCCAAACCTACATAACGGCTGCTGCCATCGCGATAAATAAAGGTAGGTCCCGTAATTTTCTTAATGTCGGCAATCTCTTTTAAGGGAACCTGTTTGCCGTCCATCGTGGGAATCAGGATGTTGCCAATTTTATCGGGATTATCTCTAAACTCTTTTTGAAAACGAATTTGCACATCGAAAGTGCGCTCGCCTTCGTAGAATTTGGTAGCCGCTTTTCCGCCAATTGCCATTTCTATAACAGCCTGTGCATCAGCCATAGATACGGCGTAACGCGCCATACGGCTCTCTTCCAACTGTATTTGCAATTCCGGTAACCCGATACTGCGAAACACATTCACATCTTCTATCCCACGAACCTCTTGAATAATGGCGGCAGTTTGGTCGGCAAGCGCCTCCAATTCCTGCAAATCATCACCAAAAATTTTGATAACCAACGAACTTTTTACCCCCGCCACATACTCTTCCACATTATCTTGGATAGGCTGACTAAATCCCAAAATAATCCCCGGATACACATCCAACGAATCTTTTATATCGTTAATTAATGCCTCTTTTTTAATCTTCCGTTTCCACTCTTTTTCGGGTTTCAGTTCGGCGTGAAATTCAATATTAAAGAAGCCTGTAGGGTCGGTGCCATCGTTCGGTCTGCCGGTTTGGGTAAGTACAAACTTTACCTCGTCAAATTGGCGAATTTTCTGTTTCATCTCTTTGGTAATACGCACCGACTCGTCCAAATTTACACTGTTTGGCAAAGTGGCGCGGATATAAATGGCGCCTTCATTCATACTCGGAATAAATTCTGTTCCCCAAAAACTAAAACGTACCACACATATTGTCAATAATATACAAAATGCAAATAATGTTTGTTTTTTGCGCCGCGAGCAAAACAGATACATATTATATATCCCGTTTGTAAAGAAATTGCTGATGTGGTTTGTTTTTTCTTTAATCTCTTTTGTTAACAACAATTTACACATTACCGGCACGTATGTTAACGATAAAATTAAAGATCCTAACAAGGCATATCCTAAGGTAAATGCTAACGGGGAAAACATTTTTCCTTCCACTTTTTGGAATGAAAAGATTGGAAATAAAGCTACTACCAAAATAAGTTGGGCAAAGAAGATTTGAGACGCCACCGTTCCGGCGCTTTTTTTAATCAATCCGCCCTTGCTTAATCTCGCAAAGCGTGAACCCAACTCCCGCGATCGTTCCTCCATCGTTACATAAATAACCTCTACAATTACCAGCGTACCTTCCAGCAACAAACCGAAATCCAAAGCGCCCATTGAAATTAAATTGGCGGGCAACCCTTGAATGCGTAACATAATGATAGCAAACAAAAAAGCTAATGGAATAACCGAAGCCACTATCAAAGAGGTGCGCCAGTTAAAAAGAAAAATAAAGACCACTATGGAAACCAAAATAATACCTTCCAGCAGATTTTTGGTAACGGTACGCACGGTATTATTCACCAGCGTTGTCCTATCTAAAAATGGTTCAATTCTAACCTCATCAGGCAAAATGCGGTCGTTAAGTTCATCTATTTTTATTTTTAAATTTTTGATAACCTCTCCGGGGTTCTGTCCACGCAACATAATCACAATGCCTTGTACCAGATCGTCTTCATCGTCCAAGCCCACTTGCCCTAATCTGGGGCGGGAAGAAACGCTCACTTCGGCAACCTGTTTCACACGAATAGGGGTTCCACCTTTCACTTCAATCAGCGTATTTTCAATATCTTCAATACTTTCCAACAATCCGATACCGCGCACCACAAAAGCCTGACTGCCTTCCTGAATCACATCGCCGCCCACATTGATATTGCTATTCGACACCGCCTCAAACACTTCCAAGGGAGATAAATCATAATTGAGAAGTTCAATCGGATTTACTTTTATTTCGTAGATTTTTTCTTCGCCACCAAAAGTAACAATATCTGCCACGCCCGGCACCGACAACAATTCGCGCTCAATAACCCACTCATTGATAGCCGAAACCTCGTTTACAGGCAAACTGCTTTTAATAACATATCTGTAAATTTCGCCTGTAGCTCCCGATGGAGGCTCAATGGAAGTATCGGCGCCTTCGGGCAAGTCTAAATCCTGCATCCGGTTGGAAGCGTACTGTTGCGCAAAAAAGTCATCTACGCCATCTTCAAAAATAACCGTAACCACCGACAAACCAAACAGCGAAGTGGAGCGCACATCGGTTTTACGCGGTATAGTGTTCATTACGCGCATAATGGGCAACGTTACAAACTTTTCTACTTCTTCCGCGCTACGACCGCTCCATTGCGTAATAATCCGCACCCGCGTATTCGTTACATCCGGATATGCCTCTATCGGCGTATTCGTATAACAAATTACTCCGGCAACCAGCATAATTGCCGTTAAAAATAAAACCAATATGTGGTTTTTTAATGAAAAGCCTATTATATTTTCAACAAATTTGTACATAATCTTTTCTAATGGTTAATGGTTAATGGTTTTTCTTCTTTTAGTTTGGAGAAGATTAACAACTGATTTTCAACTACAACATTTTCGCCCTCCGATAGTCCTGATAAAATATAGGAAATTTTATCGTGATGCCTTGTCAAAGTTACTTCTCTAATACTGTATTCGTTAAGAGCATTTTCTACCACAACAAAATAGCGGTTGTCATCAAAAAGCAAAGCAGTGGTAGGAATAGAAACAAACGGAATATCTTTTTCGTTTTTCAATTTAACGATGACAGACATTTCGGGTTTGAATTTCAAATCTTTGTTAGCCATAAAGATACGTGCCTTAAGCACTTTTTCTTCGGGGTCAAAAACCTGAGAGAGGGTGTTGATTTTTCCTGCAAAAATTTCATCAGGATAGGATAAAGTGGTAATGCTTACTTCCATTCCTTCGTCAACAAATTGCAAATCACCTGCATACACATTGGCAACAATCCAAACCGTGCTAAGGTCGGCGATAGTAAAAACAACATCACCACCCTCTGCAATTGTACTTCCCGATGAAACATTTTTATGCACCACATACCCGGCCATAGGGGCTTTGACTGAAAACGTGCCGGTTTCCTTGTTGTAGCCAAACATAAACATATCCATTTCTGTTTTCTGCAAGGCGGCTCGGCATTGATTCAACTGTGCCTGCGCCTCTAACAACTCGCGCTCGGAGAGCATTTTAGACTCAAACAAAGACTCGGCGGTTTTTAATTCCCGCTCGGCAATTTTTTCTTCCGACTTCAAAGAGGTTAAATCTGCCTGCAACTGAGTGAGTTCTGTACTGCGAATATCAAACAGCACCTGCCCTTTTTGCACTTTATCGCCTAAGGAAAAGTAGGTGCGTTCCACCACGCCGTTGATAAGCGGAACATAATTGATGATTTTGTCGGGGTCGTAATCCACTTTGCCCGTCAAGGTCAATTCTTCTTGCCGGTTACTCAAAACGGCTTGAACGGTTTTTACATTGGGGCAAACATCTTGGTTACCTGTATTTTCCTGCTTGCTATGGATGCAGGAGGTTAGTAGGAAAATTCCTACTGCAATAGTTATTATTTTTTTCATTTTGGGTTTGGTTCCGTAGGTTGAAACCTACGGTAAATAAATGTGTGAAACTTACGGTAAATAAAATGTGAAGTCCCTGTGGAACTTTTTGTAATATAGTGTTACTTCCTGCATTCCGCTTTCTAATCATATCAATCACATAAATCTTAGAAATCATAGTTCAGACTAAATTGCAATTCCGCGAAACTCGTATCCACATTCTTTTTGGCAACGAGAATGGCTTGTTTGGTGGTTTTGTAGGCATACATAAAATCAATATATTCAAGCATATTGATGTTTTTGTTTAAGAAGTTTCGAGAATAGGCATTTAACATCTCCTCTAAATCCTCCGAAAAATCGTTGTCCATCAGTTTATTATAAAATTGATAGTTCATTTTGTAATTATTAAAGAGTTCAATAATTTCGTGATAAATTTCATTTTTTTGATATTCAGCATTATAATTGCTTTGTTCGATTTGAAATTTTGCAATTTTGATGTTTCCTTGATTAAGGTTAAATACCGGCAAATCAAGGCTAATGCCCACGCCCACAAAGTTTTTCCACACGCCGCCGTAACGGTCGTAGTTTACGCTTAATGCAATATCGGGCGAACGTTGCGCTTTTTCTAATGCCAACAGCTTTTCGTTGTATTTCACGCTCAAATCAGACAATAAAAATTCGGGGCGGGAGGTTTGTGCCATCTCTAATAACTCTGTAATGTGCATTTCATCAGGGTTTTTAGTAGATGTCAAAGTCGGCAAAATGGAAATAGTAATTTCCGGCTTAATATTTAGCAAACCTTTAAGTTCTTTATACTGCTTGTTCAATTCTGTACGCACCTCATTTTCTTCTGTTTCCAATTCTATTAAAGAGGATTGCAGGCGAATGAGTTCACTCTTGGCAATATTTCCTACTGAGGTTTGAGCCTTATAGACTTCCACCAAATTACTTATTGCATCTTTTTGAATTTTAATAATTTCAACATAAGATTGAAGGTAAATGGTTTCGTGTAAGGTAATTCTTAACTCGGTTTTTAATCCCAACAAAAATGCTTCAAATTCTTGAACAGCAATCTCTTTGGATACTTTTTCCAAATTCATCAATTTTTTTCTTTTTCCGGCGGTTCTAATAACCTGTTCCAACTCAACGGAAAACTGTATGGGCGGATTATTATTTGCCTCAACAGCAGTTGCGTTAGAGGTCCAAAAATTAATGTCACTTACACCTATAGTCGGGTTATTCAACAGTTTTGCCTGCACAATGGCGGCGTCTGCAATGCTAATGTGGCAACGCTCCGCCAACAAAAGCAAATTGTTTTCTAAAAACTGTTCCTCGGTTTGCTCAATGGTCATTTTTAAAGTGTCTTGAGCATCTATTTTGATGTGTGTGCATAATAATATAATTATGCACAGTAATAGTATTTTACTGATTTTCATAAAATTAAAATTAATAATGATTTTTACCGCAAAGGCGCAAAGATTGTACGCCAAGTGCGCAAAGAATTAACAATTAATCATTAACCATTAATCACTAACATTCAGGCGGTTGCTCAATTCGGCAATAAAAATCAATGTTGTAAAGATCTGCTGTCGCTGGAAAAACAGTTTTTATTTCTTTGAAAAACAGACTTGCTAACATAATATTTTGTGCAAGTTGTTGAGAAAAATCAGGTTGAAGAATTTTAATAAAATGACAACAGGTTTGCGAATCGCCGTCTTCGTCAATATCGTTGCTTTCGCCGGTAATCAGTAGAACGATATATTCGGCTACGCTATTTATCTCACCGTCAGTATTATTCATTTCAAGAGCATCAGAAATAAAAAACCCCCTGTTGATATACATCAGCAGGAGAAAGATCGTTAACAAATATCTTATCGTGGGTTTTTGCATTTTCTTTTTTATGATTTTTTGAAACGTAAAACGATGTGAAAAATTGTACATTTAGCAATCTATATTTACCACCACCCGCACCTGCTTATATTTAGAGTGGGTTTGAAAGTGAGTAATAATGTTTTTCAAAGTTTCTTTTTTCTTTTCCAACGATGAATTTTTTGCAAATTTAAGCCAAATCTCTTTTAAATATTGACTTTGTAAACGGGCAATGAGTGGAAATTCCGGTCCCAGCACCTGTTTGGGAAATCTTTTTTGCAGTTCGGTTGCCAACTCAGTAGCCGCTTGATTAACCAACTCCACATTATTGTGTTTCACCGTGATTTTTATCAAACGATATACCGGAGGGTAACGGTATTTTTTCCGTTCTTCTATCTGATTTTCGTACATTGCTTGAAAATTATTGCCAAGCACATATTTCAAAGCCGGATGCCACGGTTGGTAGGTTTGAATAATCACTTTTCCGGGCAACTCCTTCCTGCCGGCACGTCCACTTACCTGAGACATCACTTGAAAGGCGCGCTCAAATGCCCGAAAATCCGGAAAAGTGAGCATATTATCCGCTTCTAAAATTCCCACCACGCTTACGCGATCAAAGTCTAATCCTTTGGTTACCATTTGAGTACCCACTAAAATATCGGTACGCTGTTTTTCAAAATCGGAGATAATTTTTTGATATGCCGTTTTTGAGCGTGTGGTGTCTAAATCCATACGAGCCACTTTGGCATCTGGGAAAATTTGCGCCAAAGTCTCTTCAATTTTTTCGGTGCCAAATCCTTTCAATTCAATATCAGAACTTTGGCATCTGGGGCATTGCACGGGCGCCGCAATCGCATAGCCGCAGTAGTGGCACTTCAGTAAATTTGATTTTTTATGATACGTTAAAGTAACATCGCAGTGAATACAGGTGGGCATAGTTTGGCAAGTATTGCAATAGAGCCGCACCGCGTAGCCTCTACGGTTCTGAAACAGAATAATTTGCTCTTTTCTTTCAAGTGCTGCTGCCATATTGTCAATAAGAAAATGCGACAGATGTCCCTCCATTTTTTTCTGCCTGCGTGCTTCGGGAACATTTTCTATCCAAATCTCCGGCAGTTGGCTTTCGGCGTAACGCTCAAACAGTTCTACCAATCCATATTTGGCTTGTTTTACATTGTAATAACTTTCTAAAGAGGGGGTGGCGGTTCCCAGCAGCACGGGCGCATGGTGCATTTTCCCCAGCACCACAGCAGCATCGCGAGCGTGGTAGCGAGGCGCCGGATCTTGCTGTTTGTACGAAGCGTCGTGCTCTTCATCCACAATAATGAGCCCCAAATTTTGGTAAGGTAAGAGGAGGGCAGAACGCGCCCCAAGAATCAGCGAATACTTTTGCTCATTTTCTGCGCCATGTTGCAACACCCTGTTCCAAATTTCTACCCGTTCAAATTCATTAAACCGTGAATGATACACGCCGACTTTGTTTCCAAAATATTTTTGCAAACGACTCACTATTTGTGAAGTGAGCGCAATTTCAGGTAACAGATACAACACCTGTTTCCCTTGCGCCAACACTTCATCAATCATCTTCATATAGATTTCGGTTTTACCGCTGCCGGTAATGCCGTGCAACAAAACCACTGAAAACTGCATAAAAAGTTCTTTTATTTGCAGAAAACTTTTTTGTTGCGCTTCCGACAAAACAATTTCATCAATTTTTTTTAATGATGAAACCTCCGGTAAACGACTGCTTTGTATCTCTTTTTGAATGAATACATTATTATTAATTAATGTTTGTAATGATGAAGGGGAGCATTCCGATTTTTTCAGCAACTCTGTTTTTTTTACCCGATTTTCATCTTTTTTTAGCATTAAAAACGCCAATAAAACTTGTGATTGTTTTTCTGTTCTTTTCGATGCGCTTAATCTATCCAACAGTTCAAAAAGTGCGGGTTCATCGTTTAAATAATCATCATCTAAAAATATGTAAGTTTCTTTTTTTGAACGGTATGGGTTTTTTATCTCTTCGGTGGTTAGAATTACATTTTTTTCTACCAACGATTTGATAACGGGGAAAATCTTTTGAATGCCTGCAATTTTTTGCATTTCTGCCACAGTTACATGTTGCCGATAAGTGAGCGCTTCCGTGATTTTCAATTCGCGCTCTGTAAGTGTTGATATATCGCCTTCAAAATTAGGATGTAACATGATAAGCGTTTCGCCTGCCAATTTAAGACCGGAGGGCATCGCAGCAGCCATCACTTCTCCTTTGTGGCACAAGTAGTAGGGTGCAATCCACGTCCAAAGCGCCAACTGTTTTTCGGTAACAATCGGTTCTTTATCAATAATATCCACAATATATTTAACATTCAGAAACGCAGGTACATTGGTGTGAATAGCCATTACCAAGCCGGCATAGAGTTTATTTTTTCCAAACGGAACTACGACCCGCGCGCCGGTTTTCATCTGCTCGTTCAATTCAAAAGGTACACGATATGTGAAAGTGGCGGGCAACGGCAAAGGAAGAAGAATATCGGCGAAGTAGGTGGTCATGCAGGATGTGGTATAGAAATTAAAATGCACGGATATGATAAACGAAAAAAGCACTTCAATTATTTTACTACATTTTTTTCGACTTCTTCCTGACTTCGACGGTACCTCGCCCTCTTTCTCCAATCTTCCCCTTGATTAGCAAGGTGTTTTCTTCGCAATTTATGGAATATGTTTTGTAGTGAATATGGGTAGAAAATGTTGATTTTCTTATAGTTATATTTATTTTTGTGTATTTTTGCCGCATGTTTGTACGCACCATAAATCAAAGCAA
>Ga0082212_10002553_pt1 | contig 26498 bp, 24 predicted proteins | sample TergutNt197P3_FD_71548 | JGI IMG/M metagenome (GOLD analysis project Ga0082212, IMG submission 71548) | Neocapritermes taracua P3 segment gut microbial communities from Petit-Saut dam, French Guiana - Nt197 P3 | ecosystem: Host-associated > Arthropoda: Insects > Digestive system > Gut ...
CAGCTGCCGCTCGAACTCCGCCAGGATCTCCCCCGCGCCCTTCACGTAGCACGCCGTCCCCATGCAGATGCTGACCACGTACTTCCCGATGGGCTCCGTCGTAAACAGGGAGTAGAACGTCACCACCCCGTATATCTTGCTCAGGGGCATCCCCATCTCTTCCGCCATGTACGACAATACTTCCTCCGGCAGGTACCCCAGCTCATGCTGGATCTGCTCCAGGTTCTGGATGAGCATCGACTCATCCCGCCCGTTCTGCGCCAGGACCCTGTCGATCACCGCGAACCGCCCGTCCTTCACCGCAGAACCATTTGTACTACTCATGCTTTCTCCTCCTTTGTGCTATGTTTGATGGGGCTCTGCCCCATACCCCGTCGGCGTTCGCGCACATGTCGCTCACACCTCCGCTTCGCGTTGCGCATTACATCCCAGCCTGCGCCAGCAGGTCCGGCACCTTTGATTCCCAGCCAAGGGCCATGATATGCAAGCCCTGGCAGTACGCTTTGCACTCTTTGACGATACGAGCGGCAATCTCCACCCCTGTGATACCTGCTTTCGTCTTCTCCGGATCCTTGTTGAGTTCGTCCAGTATCTCCTGAGGGACGTTGATGCCTGCCACGTTGGCGTTCATATAGCTTGCCATCCTGGCGGATTTCGGGATGATCACCCCCAGCATGACCGGCACGCCGAAGCCCTTGGCCTTCTCCATAAACTTGATGAACATCTCCGGCTGAAATACAGCCTGGGTCTGGAAATACTCCGCCCCGGCCCTGACCTTCGCTTCCATCTTCGCCAGCTGTACGTCCACAGAATCGCTGCATGCCGACACCACCGCGCCCTTGGCGAATTTGGGCGGGTCGCCCACGAGCTTATTCCCCCCCAGATCCTCGCCTTCCTCAAGCTTCTTCACCGCGTGGATGAGGGAGACGGAGTCCAAATCGAAAACGGGCTTGGATTGGGGATTATCCCCCAGGGAGGTATGGTCGCCGGTGAGCAGCAATAAATTCTCTATCCCAAACATAGCGGCGCTCAACACTTCCGTCTGCAGCGCCATACGGTTCCTGTCCCGGCAGGTGAGCTGGCAGATGGGGGTCAGGCCTTCGTCAAGCAGGGCCTTGCATGTGGCAAGAGAACCAAGCCGCATGACGGAGGACTGGTTGTCCGTGACGTTTACCGCTGTGACCCGGCCTTTCAGATAATTATTCGCCTCTTCCATCAGATGCCCGACATGGAACCCTTTCGGAGGGCCTACTTCCGCCGTGATCACGAACTCGCCGCGTTGAAATAATTCAGTAACTCTCATTTTCTATCGCTCCTATTATTAGTTTTCCGGGTCAGTCCGCATCCGGATGGTTGAAATCGCGTATCTTGGCAGGGTAGCCTAATGTGTCGAGTTTGTTTAACGCCTCAAGCTTTCTGTATATCCGCTCCCATCCGCACTCCATGTCCTTGTCTACTTCGCATTTGCCGTTTTTCGACCCGCCGCACTGGCCGTTCACCAGGCTCTTTGAGCAGGCGGTGATGGGGCATATGCCCCCGGTATAGTTCAGGTAACATTCCCCGCACTGGCCGCAGTCAAACTCTAGGGGCGTCACCCCCTGGAAGCCCGGCAGAGGGTAAGTATCGCAGCCCGCGTACACCCGCTTGTCCGCAAGTGACTGAGCCGTAGTCTGCACGCCTACGCCGCAGGAGAAGACCAGCACCGTGTCTGCGCTGTCGATTTTCGCCATGTGCTTCTTCAGCTGAAGCGCCTGGTGCTCCGGATTGCAGATATAATCGGTGGTGATGATCTCTGAAATATTGCCGTTTTCCACAAGCTCCTTCTGCAGCTCGGCGGCTTCATGCTCCGGGAAGTAGACTTCCTTGCACCCGTGGCAGTTGATGATGACCGTCTTCGCCTTAGCCAGGGATTCGATGGTATCTTTCGATTTGAGCTGGGTGATCAACATATCATTTGCCCTCCCTTATCGCTTGTTTCCCGGTCTTGATCATGCTCACGATGGGGATCTTAGAAGAGCAAATCGTATCGCAGCACTTGCACTCGATGCAGTCCAATACATTCTGGTCCTTGAAGCCCTGCCAGTTTTCCGTGCCCGCGTACTTCGTGAAGTATAGGGGCTTCAGCTCCATAGGGCAGACGTCGGCGCAGCGGCCGCACTTGATGCATTCGTTGGGCTCCGTGACCACGGTCTCTATGGCGATGATGCCGTTGGTACCCTTTACCACCGGCACGGCAAGCTCCTTGAGCTCAAAGCCCATCTGCGGCCCGCCCATCTTCACCGTGACGTCGTCGCCTACGACGCCGCCGCAGTAGTCGATGATCTCCTTGACGGAAGTGCCCACCTTCACGATGTAGTTGCCGGGTTTGCTTATCCTCTCCCCGGATACGGTGAGTACCCGCTCGATGAGGGGCAGGCCCCTTTGGATAGCGTCGGATATGGCTTTGACGGTGCTGATATTGCTGACGATGGCGCCAATGTCGGCGGGCAGCCCCCCCGAAGGCACCGAACGACCCAGTATGCGCTTGATGAGCATTTTCTCCGCGCCCTGGGGATACTTCACCCGGGTGACGGCTACTTCGATATTTGCCGAACCGGCCGTCTTCGCCCGGAGTATCTCGATGGCGTCGGGTTTGTTCTCCTCGATGGCGATGATGCCTTTTTCAGCGCCGGAAGCTTTGAGGACGGCTTTTAGACCAAAGAGGATATCGTCGGCGTACTCCACCATCACCCGGTGGTCGGCGGTGAGCAGCGGCTCGCACTCGCAGCCGTTGAGCAGCACCACGTCTACCGGCTTTGGCGGTATGACCTTCACGGCGGTGGGGAAACCCGCGCCGCCCATGCCTACGATGCCCGCCTCACGGATGACGGCGGCTATCTGCTCGGGGCTCATATCCTCCAGGTCGCCGGCGGGCTTCACGGATTCGTGCAAGGTGTTTTTCCCGTCGGACTCGATGACCACGGAGAGGACCATGGCCCCCGTGATGGGATGCAGCCGCGGCTCTACCGCTTTCACCACGCCGCTCACGCTGGCGTGCATGGGGCTGCTGATGAAGCCGTTCGCCTCGCCTATCTTCTGCCCGGCTTTCACTTCGTCGCCGGCGGCTACTACCGGCTCCGCCGGCGCGCCCGTATGCTGGGACAAGGGGATGACCACCGTCTTGGGGTCGGGGAACTTCACCAGGGAAAGATGCTCGCTGTACTCCTTGCGCTCCGAGGGGTGGACGCCGCCGTAGTACCCGTCCAGGCGCTCTTCGCGAATAGATTTAACGTACTGACTGATGGTTTTATAATTGATTTTCGAGTAATCCCGTATCTGTAGCGGTTGATTCAACAGCTCCGCCTTGCGCCCCAGTTTCTCCATCCGCTCATATATCATTTGCCATCCGCAATCCATGTCCTTGTCCACTTCGCATTTGCCGTTTTTCGCGCCGCCGCACTGCCCGTTGGTAAGGCTCTTTGAGCAGTCGACTACCGGGCATATCCCGCCGGTGAGGTTCAGGAAACACTGGCCGCAGGCTTCGCATTTGGCGGTGGTCAGCGCCATACCGTGGCGGCCCCTATAGGAAATCGAATCGCTGGCGGCGTAGACCGGCTTGTCCGTGACGTCCGCTACCGTCTGAATGCCTAAGCCGCAGGATATGACAAACACATCCCCGGCCTCTTGGGGCAGCGCCGAGAGGAGAGCCTTCTCAGTCGTGGTCCTGTTGCACAGGAAATCCACATTCGCGCAGCCGGTGACGGTCTTGCCCGCTTCCCCGGCTATCTCCTGAAATCTCCCCAGCTCCGGCTCCTCCCCCAGCTCAAACTCCTTGAAGCACTTGTTGCAGGCTACCACGAAGAGTTTGTCTTTGTCCTTCAGGAACGGGGCCAGCTCTTCCTTTCGTTTCAGCTTAAACTTGGTATAATCCTCCAATGCCACTTCCCCCTAAACTTTGATTTTCCGCAAAACGTAGAAAAATGCCCCACTAAGCTAACGCGCAGCCAAGTGGGGCTTCTGTACCGAATAAGCCTAAAGCGCGGCCGTCTTACGCGGCCGATAAGCGCGACCTTAAGCTAAGCCCGCGCTTTTTTTCGCCGCCTCTACCACATGGCTGATGGACACGCTGGTGGTGACCGTGCCTACGCCGCCGGGCACCGGGGTGATAGCCCCGACGATGGGCTCGGCTTCGTCAAACTTCACGTCGCCCACGAGTTTGCCTTTTTCATCGCTCCAGTTGATGCCTACGTCGATGACGATCTGCCCCGGGCTGAAGTAATCCGCCGTGACAGTCTCCATCTTGCCGGCCGCCACGATGACGATCTCCGCTGCGGCGACTGTCTTCGCCAGATCCTTCGTCCGCGTATGGCAGGTAGTGATGGTGGCGTTTTTCGCCATGAGCATCATGGCGACGGGCTTGCCCACCACCAGGCTTCTGCCTACGATGGTGGCTCTCTTGCCTTCGCACTCGATGCCATAGTGGTCCAGTATCTCGATACACGCCTGGGCCGTACAGGGCGCGAAACCCTGGCCGCTGTTGGCGAACACTCCCGCCAGGGAGCCGTCCGTGATGCCGTCGATGTCTTTCTTCGGGTCAAGGGCGGTCCTGACGGCTTCCCCGTCCAGATGCTTGGGCATCGGGCGGAAAATCAGCACGCCATGGACCCCGGCGTCTTTGTTTAAGTCGTCTACCGCCGCCATGACGGTAGCCTGATCCACGTCCTCGGGGAAGATCACGTTCTTGACGTTCACGCCCACTGTGTCGCAGCGCTTGGTAGCGGTCTTCTCATATGAGATGTCGTCTGGCCTCTCCCCTACGCGCAGTATCGCCAGGGTGGGGCTGACGCCTTTCTCCTTCAGGACGGCTACGTCGGCAATGATCTTCGCGTTGATGGCTTCCACCACCGGGGCGCCTTTTAATAATTCAGCCATGCTACTCCATCCTCCCAAAGACATAGTCGTATACCTGGTCGGCTGCTTTGCCATATTTATCCAGCAGTGACTTGACCTCGGTGTTGAGCCCGTCGGCGAAAGCCCTGTCCTTCATGCTCTTTGTGTTGATGAGCACATTGAGGGCCGCCCCCTGCATAGCCGCTTTGCAGAAGACCACACCGCAACCGGCGTCGGATACGGCCAGGGCGCTGCCCTTCTCCGCGAAGCCTTTCTGCAGGTCGATGACCTTGCAGCAGGCGCGGAGTATCCGCATGGGCACGTCGGCGGCTATCTTCAGGCAGCTTTCCATGGTCTCGTCCCGGGTAGGGTCGTCCTTGGGGATCGAGTACGCCTTGGATAACGGCTCGAAAGCCACGGCGTCTTCGTCGATGAGGCCCAGGAGCTCTTTCCTGAGACCTTCGATTTCCTCCATGAGCTTGACGATCTCGCCTTCCACCGCCGCGTAGGTCTTTTTCCCCACCGTGAGGTTGCCGACCATGTTGCCCAGGGCGGCGCCCAGGGCGCCCACCAGGGCGCATCCGCCGCCGCCGCCGGGTGTGGCGGCCTTCGACGCCAGGGCGTCGGAGAAATCCTGGATGTTATTTGCTAAAAAACTCACCTTAGAAGAGCCCCCTTACTTTGCCGGTATCGGTATCCACGTCGATGCGCCGGTAACCCGGGTCAGAGCCCGTGCCGGGCATCATGCTGATAGTCCCCGCCATGGGGCAGAGGAACTTGGCGCCGCCGTATACCAGGATGTCGCGGATGGGCAGCTTCCAACCTTTCGGAACGCCCTTCACCGCCGGGTCATGGGACAGGGACAGATGGGTCTTCACCATCATTGTGGAGAAGTCCGCATAGTACGGGTCCGCTTCAAAGCGCTCGGCCTTCTCGATGGCGAGAGGCGCCCACTCTACGCCGTCCGCGCCGTAGACTTCCTTGGCGATGATCTCGACGCGCTCACGGAGGGGCATGGACAGGGGATAGAGGTAGTTGATCTCGGCGGGCTCTTCGCAGGCTTCCACGACCAGCTCGGCCAGCTCCCTGGCGCCTTCGCCGCCAAACTGCCAGTGCTCGCTCAGGGCGCAGCGCACATTTTGCTCGGCGCACAGGCGCTTGATGAGGGCGACTTCTTCGTCGGTATCCGTATAGAATTTGTTGATGCATACCACGGGCTTGATCCCGGATTTCTTGACGTTGTTCACATGATGGAACAGGTTGGCCAAGCCTTTTTCCAGGAGGTCGAGGTTCTTCTCGGTATACTCTACAGGCAGCGGGCGCCCCGCTACCACCGCCGGCCCGCCGCCGTGCATCTTCAGGGCGCGGATCGTGGCGACGACTACTGATACGTTCGGCTTCAAGCCGGACAGGCGGCACTTGACATTCCAGAATTTCTCAAATCCGATGTCCGCGGCGAAGCCGGATTCTGTGACATGATAATCAAAGAGCTTGAGCGCGAGACGGTCGCCGATGATGGAGCTTTGTCCGATGGCGATGTTCGCGAAGGGGCCCGCGTGCACGAAGCAGGGCTGATGCTCTACCGTGTAGCACAGGGTGGGGTTGATGGTGTTGCGCATAAAGGCGGTCATGGCGCCGTCCACTTCCAGGTCGGCTGTGGTCACGGGCTCGCCCTTCTTGTTGTACGCCACAATGATCTTGCCGATCCTCTCGCGGAGGTCTTTGAGGTCCCTGGCGATGGATAGGATGGCCATCAGCTCGCTGCCTACGGCGATACCGAACTTGGAGTCCATGGGGAAGCCGTTGGTCTTACCGTCGCCGCCCAGGCCGATCTTGATGTTGCGCAGGCCCTGGGCGCAGAAGTCCAGCACCCAGCCCATCTCTACGCGCTCGGGGTCGATATCCAGACGCTTCAGCCCGATTTTCGCGAGGCGCTCGTCGTCATAGTTGCGTTCATGCTGCATACGGGCGTTCAGCGCCACCATCGCCAAGTTGTGGGCGTTCATGATGTCGTTGATGTCGCCGGTGAGGCCAAGGGAGAACTCGGTCATGGGCATCAGGAGCGCGTTGCCGCCGCCCGCCGCGGTGCCCTTCACATTCATTGTCGGGCCGCCGGAAGGCTGACGCAGGCAGCCGCCTACATTTTTGCCCAGCTTGCCCAAGCCTTCGATGAGGCCAAGGGATGTGGTCGACTTGCCCTCGCCCAGGGGGGTGGGGGTGATGGCGGTAACCTCGATGTACTTGCCATCGGGCTTGTCTTTAAGACGGTTCATGATTTTGATGAAATCCAGCTTCGGCGTCTTGCCGTAGGGGATAATCTCCTCAGGTAGGAGCCCCATCATTTCCCGGAAGTGCTCCACGCTGGGGAGCGTCTTCTCCGCTTCTTCGGCGATTTCCCAGTCTTTAAATTTGGTTGGATCCAGCATCATTTTTTCCCTCCATCAATTTTTTCGATAGAACCGGATAGTCTCAGGCTCGCGCCGGGACTACCCCTGTCCCCAGAACATAATAGCACATAGCCAGGCGGGATGTCACTGTCAAGTTTCACAATGTTAGTCCGCGCGGGAGCATAAAAATGACGATGGAAAAGTATTGCGCAAACGCCGCCGGGACGGTATGATTTCAGTGAACTGTGACGAGCGAAAACTACGGCGCAGGGCAGGGCGGGCTTGGGGCGACGTCGTGTCACGCCTACGGATTTGCCAGGTTTGCGATTTCTTATCTGGCATACGAAGCCGTTCAATCCATCGCGACAGATAGGCTCGTCCCAAGCCCGCCCTGCCCTGCGACGCAACAAACGAAAGGCTGTGAGGTTTTGATCATCATCGGCGAAAAAATCAACGGCGCCATCCCTTCCGCCGCGAAGGCCATCGCCGCCCGGGACGAAGCCTATATCCGGGAGACGGCGCGCAAGCAGGCGGAGTTCGGCGCGGATTATCTGGACGTCTGCGCCGGCGGCGCCCCCGAGGGGGAGCGGGAGACGCTGGCCTGGCTCATCGGCGTGGTTCAGGACGAGGTGGACGTCCCGCTCTGCATAGACAGCGCGGACTGCGGCCTCATCCTCGACATGCTCCCCCTCGTGAAGAGGCCCGGGCTCATCAACTCAGTGTCCGAGGAGCGGGGCAAATGCGACCTGCTCCTGCCTCATATAGCGGACAGCGAATGGAAAGTCGTCGCCCTCACCTGTGATAACGGCGGCATCTCAAACGACCCTCAGGTCAAGTTCGGCATAGCCGTGACGATGGTCGAGAAAGCAAAGGCCCTCGGCATAGCCGAGGACCGTATATTCATCGACCCGCTGGCTACGGCGCTGAGCGCCAACGGAAGCGCCCTGGCCGGCTTCACGGAGACTATGGGCCTGATCCGGAGCCGCTACCAGGGCGTCCACTTCACATCGGGCCTGAGCAATATTTCATTCGGCATGCCTTTCCGCAAGGCGATCAATCAGCAGTTCCTGTGCCTGGCTATGGCGGCGGGCATGGACAGCGCCATCATGGACCCCACCTCAGCGGACATGCGGGCGACCCTGTACGCCGCCGAGGCTATACTGGGCAAAGACCGCTTGTGCCGCCGGTATCTCACGGCTTACCGCAAGGGCGTCATCGGGGCGTGCTAAAACGACATGTTCTCGATAAACAGATCCTCGAAATCCTCATCCTCCGACAAGCTGAACTCGGAGGATTTCTGTATGATCTCGTCCAGGGCGCCCGCCCGCCGGGGGTCGACCAGGTAGCTGACCACGCCGCCCAGGGAGGTATTCCCCGTGACCTTGATTTTCCCTTCCAGCTCCGGCGGCACCAGCCCGATGCCTACCCCGCTGCGGAAGTCGATATTCACGCCAAAGCCGCCGGCTATATACAAAGTCTCGATATCGCCGCAGCTAAGCCCCGCCCGGCGGATCAGCAGATCTACCCCCGAGCGGATCGCGCTTTTCGCCAGCTGCACTTCCCTTACGTCCTTCTGGCTGATGAAGATATCCTCCCCGGCGGCGGTCTTGGCGATGACCGCCCCAGCGGCGGCGTACTCCCCCTGGAACCGGCCGGTGCGGTTCATCAGCCCGTGCTCCAGGAAACGGAATATCCCTTCGATCACGCCGGAGCCGCAGATGCCCACAGGCGGCTGCCCGCCGATGGTAGCGCAGGTAAAAGCGCCTCCCTCATACTGTATGGACGATATCGCCCCCGGCACGCTGCCCGTACCCCATGTGATATTGACCCCCTCCAGGGCCGGCCCCGCCGCAGTGGAAGTGCACAGCAGCTTCCCGTCCCTGGCCAGGGCCATTTCGCCGTTTGTGCCGATGTCCAGCAGGATCTCCGGGCGCTCGCTTTTATGCATATCCAGATAGAGCAGCCCGGCAGTGATATCGGCCCCCACATAGGTCGATATCCCCGGCAGAATGTCTACGGGGCAGGACAGTTCGCCGCTGAAAAGCTCCTTCCAGGGGACGGACAGGCGCTCCAGGGTCACCGGGGTAAAGGGGTATTTCCCTAGAAGGTCGCAGTTGAGCCCCAGCAGCAGATGGAGCATAGTCGTATTGCCGGCGACGGCCACTTTTATGACCCGGCCGCTTTCCACGCCGTACTCCCGGCATAACCTGGCTGCCCCTTCCGCGAGCTGCGCCCGTATCGTGCCGCTAAGCAAGGGGAGCTCGCCGCCCTTGGCTTTTACTATCCTGGTCACCACGTCGGCGCCGTACTCCCGCTGCCGGTTCACCATGGAGAGCCGGCCGATCACGCCGGGGGCCCGGAGGTCTACCAGGGCAAAGCCCAGAGTCGTGGTGCCGATATCCACGCCGATGGCGTAATGACCTTTCGGCGTTGCGTCTATGGAGACGATATCGCCCCCGTATCTCGTGATGGTATACGCGGCGTCCGGTTCCGCCGCCATCCGCCCCGCGGCCTGCAGCAGCGAGAGCCCCAGCTTCCCCACGCTTTGCGTCTGTACCGCTATACTATCCTTGCTTTTCGCCAGCTCCACTATTTCCGCCGTCAGCGGCTTATATCCGCCGTCAGCCAGCTGGAAAGCGATGACGCCGTTGAAGTCTTCTTCGCCGTCGGCGTTGAGCTCGACGCCGATATCCGCTTCGGGGTACGCCATGCAAGACAAGCGCCAGCCGGCCTCAAGGTCGGTTTCAGAGAAGAATGCCCTGTCCCCGCTGCCGGGCGCCAGCTCCCCTTGCGTCACCTTGACCTTGCAGCTGCCGCAAGTCCCCCGCTCCCCGCATAAAGCCCGCAGGGAAAAGCCCATAGCGCGGATGGACTTCAGCAGGCTCTGCCCCGCAGGGACCCGTATGCTTTTTTCTTCGCCGCGCCTGAGCGCTTTAATCGTTATCTCATTCAAGTGTTTTCACACACCTTTCAAACACCTTTCAAAGCTTCTTGACAGCGCTTATAATTCTTTATATAATCAGTATCGTCGTCGGGGCGTAGCTCAGTTTGGCTAGAGCGCTACCTTGGGGTGGTAGAGGCCGCAAGTTCAAGTCTTGTCGCTCCGATTTCCGTATCTGCCGCGAAAGCCTTTTGCATCAAGGTTTTTGCGGTTTTCCTTTGTCTAATTTGTTGTCATTGTCCCCTACTTGCCGCTCCGGAGCGACCTTACCAGCATTATCGCGAAAACACCCGCCGCCAGGGCAAGAAGCATCTTGTTGTCGGCGGGGGCATCGGCAACCACGATGTACGTAATGCAAAAAAGCAGGCAGGCCAGCGGAAGATACATTTTTCTATTCATATGCCGGTACCCCAATGATTGCCCTCAATAACCAGAAGTAAAAACGATGTGTCAGACGCCTTCGACCCGGAGGACGGTGACGATCTTTTTCGTCACTTCCAGCCTGCCGATCTCTTCCAGCGCCCGGCGCATATCGCCCTCCCGCACCAGATGGGTCACGAATACCAGCTCGGCGTCCCCTTCGATAAGGTCCATCTGATTCACCGTTTCGAGGCTGACGTTATATTTGCTCAGCGCCTTCGTGACCACGGCCAGCACCCCCGGCATGTCCGCCAGCAGGAGCCGCATAAAGAAACGGGTCTCCACGTCGTCGATGGGGACGATCCCCTTTTCCCTGCCGTACACCCGGGTCAGCCTGCCGCTGCAGTTAAAGCGGATATTCCTCACGATCTCCGCTACGTCCCCCAGGATGGCGCAGGCTGTGGGAAAGCGCCCGGCGCCCCTGCCGTATAACATGACCTCGCCGAAATGCCCCCCCTTGACGAATATCGCGTTGAATGTATCCTGCACGGTGGATAGGGGATGGCTCTTGGGCAGCAGCGTTGGGTGCACCCTGGCTTCTATCCCCCCTGCCGTCTCCTTGCAGATGGCAAGGAGCTTGATGGCGTAACCCATCTGCTCGGCAAATAGGATATCCTCCCGGGTGATCTCCGTGATCCCCTGGATATATACGTCGTCCAGGGTGACCTGGCTGTGGAAAGCCAGAGACGACAGTATCGCGGCTTTACGCCCCGAGTCTGTGCCTTCCACATCGGAAGCCGGATTCACCTCGGCGTAACCCAGCCTTTGGGCGTCTGCCAGTATAGCGGAGAAATCCCCGCCTTCGTCCGCCATGCGGGTCAGGATGTAGTTCGTCGTGCCGTTGACAATGCCCATGACCTCCTGGATGGGGTCTGAAGTCAGATTCTGCCGCAACGAGTAGAGGATGGGGATCGCCCCGCCCACGCTGGCTTCGAAGTACAGGTCGGCGCCGGACTCCTTCGCCACGGCGAAGAGCTCCTGCCCGTGTAGGGCAAGGAGGTCTTTGTTTGCGGTCACTACATGCTTTCCGCTTCTCAGCGCCTCGGTGATGAAGGTCTTCGCCGGCTCTATACCCCCCATGGTCTCCACGACGATGTGGATATCCGGATCCCCCAGCACGTCCTGCCATTCGCCGGAAATGGGGATGCCCCCCCGGTCGAAGTCCAGTTGTTTATCGTAGAACTTCTCCAGTATACGCTTGAGGACAAGCTTGTAGCCCAACTGCTTCTCCAGGAGCTCGCTTTGCTTGAGCAGCATGATGGCCACCCCCTGGCCCACGGTGCCCATGCCGATTATCGCAATATTTATCGTATCCATCATCAGTCGCCCTCCACCCGGATCAAAGATAGTATTTTCTTCGTCACCGCAAGCTCGCGGATCAGGGACACCGCTTCCTGCATATCGCCCTCCACCGCCTCGTGGGTGATGAACACGACCTCCGCCGCGCCCTTGTCCGATATGGACTGGTGTACCCTGGCCAGGCTGACGCGAAGCCTGCCCAGTATCTCCGTCACGGAAGCCAGCGCCCCCGGCTCGTCGGCCAGGAGCAGCCGCAGATAGTATCGGGTATGGATCTCCGACATCGGCAGGATGGGCAGGCCCCTGTTTTCTAATGTATTGAGCCATCCCTGGCAATCGTTGACGATATTGCGGGCCACAGCCACCACATCGTCCACCACCCCCACCGCGCTGGGCCATCTGCCCGCGCCCAGGCCGTAAAACATGGATTCCCCCAGTTCGTCGCCCCGGATGAATATGGCGTAATAGGTGTCCTTCACGGCGCTGAGGGGGTGGGCCGAGGGGATGAGCGCCGGATGCACCCTGGCTTCCACGGCGCCGTTTTCGTTCCGGCATATGGCCAGGGGCTTGATCCGGTAGCCAAGCTTCCTAGCGAACTCGATGTCCTCTTTGGTGATTTTGCCTATCCCCTCCGCGTATACGTCGCTGAAATCGACCTGGCTGTGGAATGCCAGCGTCGCGATGATAGCCAGGCTCCTGGCCGCGTCGTGCCCCTCCACGTCCGCCAGGGGGTCGGGCTCGGTGATCCCCAGCTCCTGGGCCCCTGCCAGGGCCTTCTGGAAATCGCTCCCCATCTCCATGCCTGTAAGGATATGGTTGCTCGTGCCGTTGATGATGCCCATGATCTGGGTCAGACGGCAGGCGCTGAGGTTTTGGCGCAGGGCCCCGATGACCGGGATGGCCCCTCCCACGCTGTTTTCAAAATACAAGTCCCTGCCGGCTTCCCGGGCTGCCTGGTATAGCTCATAGCCATACTCCGCCAGGAGATCGTTGTTGGCGGTCACGACATTTTTGCCCGCTTGCAGCGCCTGCAGGATGTATGTGCGAGCCGGCTCGATGCCCCCTATGGTCTCCACAACGATGCGGATAGAAGGGTCGTGGAGTATGTCTTCCCAGCGGTTGGTGCATATGCCTTCCGGCAGCTGGACGTCCCTTTTCCTGGTCAGGTACTTCTCCAGCACCCTGCCCAACTCGATCTCGCATCCGGCGTTAGCCGCAAGCCTGCCCTTCTGCGTGTCCAGCATCGTGACCACGCCCTGCCCTACGTTGCCTAACCCCAATACAGCGATTTTTATCTTATCCACGCCCGTTCACCCCTCCTAAAGCGTCGCAGCTTCTTCCGCCCCGGCTCAGCGCTCCTCCGTATCGGGAAGCCGCGAAGCGCCGGGCGGCATGACCTTAAGCGCTAAGGCTGCGCTACGATCTCGACTTTCTTTACCCCTTCCTGGTTCTGCAGATTCTCCACCAGCCGGTTCACGTCCCGGACCTGGCTCGTGTTTATGTTCATCGTCGCCACCGCCACGCCGTGGACCGGTATGCTCTGGTTGATGGATTCGATATTGCCCTTCATCCCGGCTACGGCGTTGAGTACGTTGGAAAGGACGCCGGACCTGTGCTCAAGGATCAGGGTCAGGGCGGTGATGCGCTCCGTATCGTCCTTGTCGTTTGGGATGATCCCGTCGCGGTACTTGTAAAACGCGCTGCGGCTGAGGCCAACCTTCTCCACCGCTTCGTTTACGGTCAACGCTTCACCCCTCGTCAGCATTTCCTTGACCCGGGCCGTCTTAATGATCGCCTCGGGCAGGATATCTTCCTTCACGATGTAGGACCTGCTCGCTCTCTTCGTCTTCAACTCTCTCAGCCTTTCCTGACGCACTCGTCACTGCCCGGCTTCAGCCCGGGCTTCCGCGGCGAAGCTCTTTTCCGTATTGGATATCCATTTTTTGGATAAGAATAAGATCAACATGCAGGCTGCCAAAGGTATAGCCTGGAAGCGGTACATCATCCTGTACCCCAGGGACTGGGCGACCAGCCCCCCCAGCAGCGGCCCGAAGAGGGCGCCGAAATCCATACCCAGATAATTGGTGCTGCTGGCCGCGCCCCGGCGGTCGCCGGCGACGGCTTTCATGCTCAACGCCTGAAGCGAGGGCTGGCATACGCCGGAGCCCAGGGCGGCGATGAAAGCCGCGACGAGGAAGTGCCACAAGGCGTGGGCATTGCTGATGATGAAACAGGAAATCACATTGCAGCATAAAGCCGGTATGGCGACGATGACTACGCCGTACTTGTCCGTGAGCCTGCCCAGGAATGGCCGGGTGATGAGCACGGTGACGGCGCTCACCGTGAAGTATAAGCCGATATTGGAGGTGACGCCCTGCTCCCTGGCATAAATGATAAGGAAAGAGCCGCCGAAGCTGTAGCCGGTGATGACCAGGAGCAGAAGTATGGTCGGTATGGCCACTTCCTTCGCCAGGACGTTCTTCACGGAGAGGGTGAGCTTTTTCGTCCGGGTGAAGTTCAGCTTGATACGGAAAGCCAGAAACGCGGTGACCAGCATGATGCCGGCGTTCATGGTGAATGTGGCGGAATAGCCGACCTTATCCACCATCCAGAGGCCGACGGACGGCCCCAGGGCCTGGGCGATGACCATCGCCAGGGAGAAGTACCCGATCCCCGCGCCATAGCGATCCTTGGGTATCATATCCGACACCATGGCCAGGCAGCAGGCATTGCCGAAAGCCATACCGCAGCCCTGCACCAGCCGAAAGCCGATGAGTGAAGTGATGCTCCCGGACATGCCGAAGCCCAGAAACGCCACAGCCAGGGTCAGGGCGGCAAAAACCACGATATACTTCCTATTGTAGGTATCCATGATGGGCGAGGAGATGAAGCGGAAGGCGATGGCCGACACGGCGAAGGAACTGGCCACTACGCCGATGGCAGCCGCGGACGCCCCTAATGCGTTGGCATAGACGGGGAGGAGGGAATTGCTCATATTCTGACCCATATTGAAGGTCAGATTCGTGACAAACAGGGTGATAAACGCCATGTTCCATATCGTAGCGGGCTCTTTCTTATCCGGCGCCTGGGCCGGGCTTGCGTTCTGCATTAGCCGCCTCCCTCGCGTTTCTGCGTTTGTTGATATTCTATCACAGAATATTGACATCATAATGGTTTGAAGCTAAAATTTTTATAAATAATCTACCGGCGTTAAGTCTTCCCGGTACGAGTACTTCTATCGACAAGGAGACTTCAAGAATGCATGTTGCGATCATGACGGACAGCACCAGCGACCTTGGTCCGGGCGCGGAAGCGTTATTTCAAATCGACGTCATTCCGCTGATGGTCACGTTTGGCGACGAGGTTTTCCGGGACGGTGTAGACCTGACCAGCGGGGAGTTTTATTCCCGTTTATCAAAGGCGGACGCCCTTCCCACCACCTCCCAGCCTTCCCCCGCCGTATTCCACGACCTCTTCCGCAAGCGGCTGGATGAAGGGAAAGACGTGGTGGGTATTTTTATCGCCTCCACCCTGAGCGGCACTTATCAGACCGCGGTGATGACCCGGAGCCGCTTCGCCCCGGAGGAGCAGGAGCGGATCACCATCATCGACAGCAGGCACTCCACCGGCAACCTGGGCCTTCTGGTCATCGAAGCCTGCCGGAAGCGGGATCTGGGGGCCGGCGCCGCGGCGATCCGCGACCATATCCTGGACCTCATCCCGCGCCTAAGGCTTTATTCTACATTTGATACGCTGAAGTATCTCCGGATGGGCGGTCGCCTCTCCGCCGCCGCGACGGTAGCGGGCAACCTGCTGAACATCACCCCGGTCGTGACTTTGTACGACGGCAAAATCAGCGTGGTCGCTAAAATCAGAAGAAGCCCCAGCTCATTCCGCAAGTGGCTTAAGGACAAGATCCTCGGCGAGCCGCCCGATCCCGGCTCCACCGCCGTATTCCTCCACGCGGACGACCTTGCCCTTACGGCTCCGATGAGGGAAGAATTCAAACTTCTCCTCCCCCAGGAGAGCACTTACGACCTGTGCCTTGGCGCGGTGATCGGCGCCCATACGGGGCCCGGCGCCCACGGCCTGGTGTATGTGGCGAAAGAGAAGTAGCGCCGCCTTGGGTTATCGGCGTGGCTCGCTTTATATCATCACATGTAGAGCAGCAGGAATATAACGGCTGCCAGGAGCAGAGCCAGCCCGCAGAGGGCCTTGTCCCGGATGACGACCTCCACCGGGTCCCCGTCCGAATCCCCTTCCACATCCAGGCTGTACTTCAGGCAGATCAGCATGACCAGGGGCACTGTCCAGAGCATGCCGCCGGCGCGCGAGGGCCCGCCCGCCGCCGGTCTGCCGCTTTCCGCCGCCCATAGGGCATAGAACGCCACCGCCAGCGTCAGGCACATGTTCATGCTTTTGTCCAGGAAGCCGCGGTTATACGACGCCAGTACCCGCCTTGTATCCTTCTGCCTGGCCAGCTCGCCCCGGCGCTTGCCCAGCCCCATGTAGAAGGACATAGCCAGCACGGTGAGGAAAAGCCATCCGGATACGGCGATGCCGGTCAGCGCCGCGCCGTAAGCCAGGCGCAGCAGGAAGCCGGTGGCCAGGATAGCCACGTCGAGGATAGCTACATGCTTGAGACGCAAGCTGTAGGCGGCGTTAAGCAGCAGGTAGGCGGTCAGATACAGCCAGGGCATGGCGTTCGCGCCCCCCGCAGCCGCCTGCAAAGCCAGGCTCGCGCATACCAGAGCCCCAGCCAGGGCGCACGCATATCCGGCCTTCGCCGCCCCTGAAGCCAGGGGGCGGCTGCTTTTCACGCTGTGCGCGCGGTCGCTTTCCCTGTCCAGTAAGTCGTTGAAAATGTATACCGCGGAGCTGGCCAGGCAGAAGGCGGCAAAGCCGGTCAACGTCTGCCGTAGAAGGGGCCACTCCAGCAGCCGCCCGCTGAAGAACAGGGGCAGGAACAGGAAAATGTTTTTGGCGTAATGATGAGGCCGCATCAGCCGCAGATAAGGTCGCATTTTGCTCATGAAAAGCCTTTCGATAGCATTGGCATGCCTGCTACTGGCCCGACATGGATAAATCACAGCCGGGGCTCAGTTCGGGTAGTAGAAAAAGCCGAAACGTATCAGCTCCCGGAGCTCCTGGATGTTTACCGCCGCGACGACAAGGAAAGCCGCCGCCGCCAAACCGAAGCGGATGAAGGGATGCTTCGCCAGGGCTTTCGTCAGGCCGGCGAAGATCAGCGCGAGAAACGCCCAGGAGAAGTACAGCGAATACAGGATCATGCCGTTTTCTTCGGCGCCCCAGCCGGCCAGGCACAGCAGGCAAAAGGAAAACAGAACCCAACTGAGGCTCATGAGGCAGAATTTGTTTTTGTAGTTAAGGGCGAAGCCGGCCAAGGCCAGTACCAGCAGGGCTATGCCGACGCGGCTCAGCCCTTCCGGGGCGGGCAGCTGATAGGACGCATGGGCGTAAGCGTGGCTGGCGGCGCCCCCCGGCGCCAGCAGGCAGTCGGCCACGAACTTGAGGTACAGTTGAAGCTTTTCCATGAAGGGCAGACCCGCGGCGGCGAAGCGGGATAGTCTTCGTAAGGCCGGTACCGCCCCGGTAAATAAGGGGAGCTGCCCGAAGGCGGCTACGAAGGCGCAGAAGGCAAGGCCCGTCTTGAGTATGGTAAGCAAGCCCTGCTTCCAGCCGCCCTCCCTTGGGGAGAAGAATATAAAGAAACCGCTTGTCAGCAGGGAGCCGGACGCCCCGGCGAAGCATATCCCCAGCCACGGGCCGCTTGCGCCCTTGCCGGCTGTGACCGCATATAGATACAGCATCAGCCAAAACAAGGCCATGATGTACTGCTCTATGGTCAGTAAGAAAAGCATCGACGGAAAGCTGATGTAGTACAGCAGGAGAAAAGCGATTTGATCCAGGTGCCTGAGGCCGGCGAGGCGGGAAACCAAAACCATGGCCAGCAAGAGCGCCAGAACCTGCAGAAAGGACAGGGACAATACATAAGCCAGTTCGTGGCTGCGGAAGCAGTAAGCTATCCAGGAGGCCACGATCCCCACAGGCATGGAAAACAAGCCAAATAATGGATGCCGCAGGTCGTTTTCCCCCGCGTTGAGGTTGGCGAAGGCGTTGGTCTCCATAAGTATGCCGGAATCAGAAGTGAAAACCGCGTCATAGAGCACGATATGGCCGTCTCGCGCCGGGAGGTAGAAAAGGTTCGTCCGGCTGTAGACGATGAAGATTAGCGCCATGGATACCACCACCCCGGTGACCAGCAGGGCGATCTCCGTGCCGTTTAAGCTGCGGATGAAGGGCGGCGCGTAGATCCGGAGCCCGTTGGCCATCCAGTAGAAAACCAGCCACAGGGCTATGCCCGTCATCACGGTCATAAGCGTCTTGGCGTGGGGGATCATGGCCCTTGCCGTGCCGGCTGCGGCAGGGAAGACGCGGGCCAGTAGCCCTACCGCCCCTTCCGACAGCTTCTCGAAGCGGAAGTAGAAGTAGCCCATATATATCCGCGCGGCGGCGGCGGCAAAGGGCAGCGCGGTTATGCCGCATACGGGGGAAAAGGCCCGCACGGCGCCATCCAGGACGCCCTTGTATAGGAAAAGCCAGCAGTAGAAGGCAAAGGATAGGGCTACCCCGGCCAAGCCCGCCGCCGCCGAGCCGCGCAAGGTCGCGGTAATGGTCATGACGGTCCCGGACAGGATAAAGATCCACCGGATGAGGTTCCAGAGGGGCTTGGGCATGCCGAAAACTTTCGGCTTGAAATACTTTTTCGTCTTCGTCATGTACTTCTTTTTCATAGTTGAATAGTACCATAAACGGCGCGAGAATCCAAGCCGCCCCGGGATATTGGCGTATCCCCGATTTTGCTTGATTTTTATCCCCGTTATTGATATATTAATCCTGAAATTAATCCAGAAGGATTTGGAGGGAATTCAAGCATATGATGAAAAAAGCACTGGCATTATTACTGACCGGCCTTCTTCTCGCCACCCTTGCCGCCTGCGGCGGCTCATCCGCGGGCTCAGGCGGCGACCGTGGCGGCGGCGGCGGCTCCGCTGCCGGCAACGACGTAGTCCGCATCGGCGTATTTGAGCCCCAGTCCGGGGACAACGGCGCCGGCGGCAAGCAGGAGATACTCGGCATGCAGTACGCCAACTTTGAGACCCCTACCGTCGTCATCGGGGGTAAGACCTATAATGTCTTTCTGGACATAGCCGACAACCAGTCGTCTAACGACAAAGCCCCCTCCGCGGCGCAGACCTTAGTGTCCAACGGCTGCTCCATCGTGCTGGGTTCCTACGGCTCCGGCGTCAGCATCGCCGCCTCCAGCACCTTCGGCGACGCGGGCATACCCGTAGTGGGCGTCACCTGCACCAACCCCGCCGTCACCCAGGGCAACAGCCACTACTTCCGCATCTGCTTCCTGGATCCTTTCCAGGGCCCGGTGCTCGCCCATTTCGCCAAGGAAGAGTATTCGGCGAAGAAGGCTTACTGCCTCGCTAAGCAGGGGGACGACTACTCAGTTGGCCTCTGCAACTACTTCATGGACGCTTTCGGCAGGGATAACTGCGTATACGAGACCTTCCCGGACGGCACCTCAGACTACAGCTCATACGTAGCCAACGCCAAGACCGCCGGGGCGGACGTCTTCTTCTCCCCGGTGTCCACGGAAGCCGCGGCCCTGATCATCGACCAGGCCGCCACCCAGGGGCTCACCATCCCCCTGCTCGCCGGCGACACCTGGGATTCCAACGTCATCCTCAACGCCGCCGAGGGTAAGCATGTCAACATCTGCGTCACCACCTTCTATCAGGAGGGCGGCAACCCCACTTTCGACAACGGGATCAAGCAGTGGATCAACGGCAACTCCCAGGCCAAGGCCAACAACGGCGGCGACGATAAGATCGCGGCGGTATCCGCCATGGGTTACGACGCCTACTATGTGGCCCTTGAGGCTTTGAAGAAAGCCGGCTCCACCGATCCGGCCAAGGTACTGGAAGTGCTGCCCGGCGTCACTTATAATGGAGTATCCGGCGCCATCGCCTTCGACAACATCGGCGACGCCGTGCGGGATGTGGCCTATGTCAAGTGGTGCAACCCGGACACCGCCGAGTGGGAATTCATCGCGCAGCAGGGCATATAAAGGGACTTGACGGTGGGACTGTTTCAGATCATCCTCCCTTATCTGCTGGCAGGGGTCTCCGTAGGGGGGCAGTACGCCCTCATGGCTATCGGCTACTCCATGGTCTACGGTATCCTGCGCCTTATTAATTTTGCCCATGGGGATGTATTTATGGTGAGCGGCCTGATCATGGTTTACATGGCTCAGGCCCTTCCCCTTTATCTCTCCATACCCGCCGTCATCCTGCTGACGGTGCTCCTTGGCTTCGCCGTCGAGCGCGCGGCATACAAGCCCCTGCGCAGCGCCCCCCGTATGTCGGTGATGGTGAGCGCCATCGCGGTGAGCTATCTGCTTCAAAACCTTGCCCTGTACATCACCGGGGGCTTGAATAAGAACTACCCCGCCATCCCCTGGGTGTCCGATTCCATCACCGTACTTGGCGCGACGACCAAGCGGGTGACCATCATCACGCCCTTCCTTATGCTGGCCCTGGTGGCGGGCCTGGTGGTCCTCATACGCCATACGAAGATCGGCATGGCGATGCGGACCGTAGCCAAGGATTTCGAAACGAGCCAGCTCATGGGGATCAAGCTGGATCGGGTCATCTCCTTCACCTTCGCCATCGGATCCTTCCTGGCGGCGACGGGCTCTATGCTTTACTTCTCCAACTATCCCGGCGTCATCCCCACCGCGGGGGGCATGCCCGGCCTGAAAGCCTTTGTAGCCGCCGTCTTCGGCGGTATCGGCTCCATCCCCGGCGCGGTGCTGGGGGGCCTTATCATCGGCGTCTGCGAGAGCATCATCAAGGGCATGGACACCGTGCTTGTCCACCTGGGCCTGATTCGAAGCCCCCTGGAGCTTGCGACTTTCTCGGACGCCTTCACTTTTGTGCTGCTCATCATCATCCTCGTATTTAAGCCCACGGGGCTTTTTGGCGAGAAGACCACCGACAAGGTATGATATGACGAAGAAAACTCACCGCCTGACGGCCGCGGCCCTGCTTGCCCTGATGTTTGCCATGATCATCGTCCTTGAGCAAATCATCAAGCCCACCGACGCCGCCGCTATGCTGCTTACGGTACTGAAGAAAAGCTCAGTCTACGCCCTGGTCGCGGTATCCATGAACCTGCTGAACGGGTTTACCGGCTTATTTTCCCTTGGGCAGGCGGGGTTCATGCTCCTGGGCGCGTATACTTACGCGATTTTTACGATACCCCTGGCTGACCGGGAGTTCGTCTACCAATACTATGATTGCGTCGTTCATTTCTCTTTCCCCGAGGCCCTGGGAAGCATCATGGGCGGCTTCGGCGCGCTCCTGGGGGTGGCCCTCGCCGTCATCCTGGCGGGTTTAGTCGCGGCAGCGGCGGCTTGGCTCATCGGCCTCCCTGTGCTTCGCTTGAAGAGCGACTATCTGGCCATCGCCACTTTAGGTTTCGCCGAGATCATCCGCGCCGTCTTTCAGTGGGGCAAGCTGGGCCCGGTGACCAACGCCGCGAACCCCCTGAAAAACTATGTCCGGCTCAATTTTTTCCGATTGAGCATCGGCGATACTACGATCAATCTGTCCGCCTTCGCCTCGGTGATGATGGCTACCCTATGTATCGGCGCCATCGTCCTGCTGGTGAACTCGTCCTACGGTAGGGCTTTTAAAGCTATCCGCGAGGATGAGATCGCGGCGGAAGCCATGGGCCTCAACCTTTACCGCCTCAAGCAGCTCGCCTTCTGCATCAGCTCTTTCTTCGCCGGTATCGGCGGCGCCATGCTCGCTATGTTTGCCAATACAGTCCAGGCTAACAATTTTAAAGCCGCCATGACTTACGAGATACTGCTCATCGTAGTGCTGGGCGGCATTGGCTCCATATCCGGGAGCTGTATCAGCGCCCTGCTTTTCATCTTCTCCTCCGAGTGGTGGCTCCGGGGGCTGGACTCAGGCAGGTTCCTGGGGATCGCCGCCCCTTCGGTCTTCCGCAACGGGTTCAGGCTGGTGGTCTTTTCCCTGATCATCATGGCGGTGGTCCTCTTCTTCCGCAGGGGCATCATGGGGGACAAAGAGCTCCCCTACGCGGCGGGCCGCCTGTGGGGCAGGCTGCGCGCCTTCCTGGCTAAAGCGGACAGGAAGGCAGGTGAGCCCAATGGCTGAGGCGGTGCTGCGCCTGGAAGACGTCACCATGCAATTCGGCGGCGTAGTCGCCGTCAACGACCTGTCCCTCGAAGTCAACGAAGGCGAGATCGTAGCGCTCATCGGGCCCAACGGCGCTGGCAAGACTACCGCTTTCAACTGCATAACCGGCGTGTACGAGCCCACCAACGGCAGGGTGCTCTTCCACGGGGAGGCTATAGTGGAGGGTTATCCCCAAGGCAGGATGAGAGCCCAGTATAAAGGGGAGAACCTGGGCAAGTACGCCAATACGATCCGCTATACGCCGGACAGGATCACCCGGCGGGGTATCGCCCGCACGTTTCAGAATATCCGTTTATTCAAAGCCCTGACTGTTTTTGAAAACGTCCTCATCGCCAAACACATGCGGGCCAGGCAAAACGTCTTCTCCGCCGCCTTGCGGCTCAACGCGAAGGAAGAGAGGCGGATGCGGGATGAAGTCAAACTCCTGCTCGACGCCCAAAACCTTGCCCATTTGAAAGATCACGTCGCTTCCAGCCTGCCTTACGGGCTCCAGCGCCGGCTGGAGATCGCCAGGGCTTTGGCTACCGGCCCTTCCCTCCTCCTGCTGGACGAGCCCGCCGCCGGGATGAACCCCCAGGAGACCCAGGAGCTGGCCGCTTTCATCCAGGAGCTGAGGGAGGAGTACAAGCTGACGATTTTCCTCATTGAGCACCATATGGACCTGGTCATGAAGATATCCGACAGGGTCTATGTGCTGGACTTCGGCAATCTGATATCTCACGGGACCCCCGATCATGTCCAGTCGGATCCGCGGGTCATCGAGGCTTATCTGGGGGTGGCGGACGATGCTGAAGATTGAAGACCTCCGTGTCAACTACGGCGGCATCGAAGCGGTGAAAGGCGTCTCCCTGGAAGTGCCGGAGAAAGAGATCGTCACCCTCATCGGCGCCAACGGCGCCGGCAAGTCTACGACCCTGCGGGCCGTAGCCGGGCTGGTCAAGCCGGCTTCCGGGCATATCCGCTTCGACGGCAAGGATATCACCGGTTTGCCCGCCCACGTTGTGGTTTCCCTGGGGATCACCATGGTGCCGGAAGGCCGGCGCGTCTTCCCGGATCTGACCGTGCTGGAGAACCTGAAGGCCGGCGCTTACCTGCGCAAGGACAACATCAAGGACGATATCCAATGGGTCTACGACCTCTTTCCCCGCCTGAAAGACCGCTCCTGGCAAGCCGCGGGCACCCTTTCCGGCGGGGAGCAGCAGATGCTGGCCGTAGGCCGGGCGCTGATGAGCAGGCCCAAGCTCATGATGATGGACGAGCCTTCCCTGGGGCTCGCGCCCCTGGTGGTCAAAGGCATCTTCGCGATCATCCGGGAGATCAACCGCCAGGGCGTCACCATACTGCTCATCGAGCAGAACGCCAACATGGCCCTCCACACCGCCCATACGGCTTATGTGCTGGAGACGGGCCGCCTGATCATGCAGGGCGTGGGCAAGGACCTGCTCAAGGACGAAGCCGTCAAGAAGGCGTATCTAGGGTGAGTTTTCTTTGCATATTCGGCAAAAAGGTATATACTTTATCCAACGACCAACTTCAAATCAGAAAGGATGGATTCTCTATGACCAACCCAGTACTCGAAGCTATTGCCGACCGCCGCAGTATCCGCGGTTACAAACCTGAGCAAATCACCAAAGAGCAGCTTGATATCATCCTGAAAGCCGGGGAGCAGGCCCCCAGCGCCAGAAACCAGCAGCCCTGGCACTTTACCGTCGTACAAAACAAAGACCTGATCAAAGAGATCAATGAGGAAGCCGGCAAACAACTAAAACGCGAAGGCAGCGCCGACGTCTTCTACGGCGCGCCCACGGTGATTTTCCTCAGCTGCGACCCCGACGGCCATCCCTGGACCCGGCTGGACTGCGGCATCGCCGTAGAAAATATGGCCCTGGCCGCCCACGCCATCGGCCTGGGCAGCGTCATCATCGGCATCTGCTATATGGCCTTCGAAGGAGATAAAGGCGATTATTTCAGCAAAGCGCTGAAGTTCCCCGAGAAGTATACCTTTGCCGTCTCCATCGCCATCGGCGCGCCGACCATGACCAAGGACGCCCATCCCATCGAACCCGGCCGTATAGACTACGTGTAGGTAGGAGGTATTATCATGGGAGATATGTTGAAGGGCCGGGTCGCCCTGGTGACCGGTTCGGGGCACGGTATAGGCCGCGCCATCGCCATAGCCCTGGCCGCGGAAGGCGCCAAGGTCGTGACCAATAACCGCAAGCCCGGCGGCAAGATCGACGCCATCATCTCGAAGGATCAATACGACGCCTTGGATGAAGCTTCGAAAAAGAAACTGAATGAAGAGTATGAAAACTACAGCGGCGACGCCGAGAAGACAGCCGCCCGCATCAAAGCCGCGGGAGGCGAGGCTACGCCCTGCTACGCGGATATCTCAAACTTCGCCGACGCGAAAAGGCTCGTAGAGACCACTGTTTCCACTTACGGTAAGATCGATATCGTCGTCAACGTAGCCGGCATTCTGGCCAGAGGTTCGGTAGACGAGATCACCGAAGAAGAATGGGACGTCTGCCTGGATACCAAGCCGAAAGGGCATTTCAATGTCATCCATTTCGCGGCGCCTTATATGATCAAGCAAGGGTACGGGCGTATCGTAAACACATCCTCCGGAGCTTTTATGGGCAACCTCTTTTATGACGCGCCCCACTACTGCGCTTCCAATGCCGGCGTCGTGGGCCTGACCCGCGCCGTGGCGGGAGAGCTCTTCTCCCAGGGCATTACCTGCAACGCATTTTGCCCCCATGCCCAGACGCGGCCCCGGATGGACGACATCGCGCCTAAGCAGGACGACGGCAGGCCGGTATTTCCCGCCGCGCCAGACCCCATGAACATGACGCCCTTCATCGTCTTTCTCTGCTCCGAGTTGTCCGCCCATGTGAGCGGCACGGTGTTTTTCCTTAATGACAACCTGATTGCCCGCCATAAGGAGCCCATCGCTGTACGGACAATGATAAAGCCAATGGAAAAAGGCTTCTGGACAGTAGAAGAAATCGACAAAGCCGTGGACGCCCAGCTACTGAACGGCTACCACAGCATCGTCGGCAAAGTGAAATAGGCGCGAAGGAGGTAGGATATAGTGGCAAATACATTAAAAGGCAAAGTCGCTATCGTCACCGGTTCCAGCCAAAGCGTAGGCCGAGCCGTAGCCATTGCCCTGGCCGCCGAAGGCGCCAAGGTAGTCACGAACAGCCGGAAAGCCGGGGGGACGAAGTTTCTCAATATCAGCGAGGCGGAGTATAATTCCTGGCCGAAAGAGCGCCAGGCCGAGTATGACGCGCTCCTCAAGCAGATCGGCGGCGACGCCGAAGACACAGCCCAATACATCCGCGACCACGGTGGCGAAGCGGTAGCCTGCTTCGGCGATATCTCTCAATGGGAAGTCGGCGAGAAACTGGCTAAATGCGCCGTGGATAACTTCGGCACGGTAGACATCCTGGTCAACGTAGCCGGCGGCTTCGGCGGCGGCGGCGTCGAGGATGTGACGGAAGAGCAGTTCGACATGAACAACGACATCAAGCCCAAGGGGTACTTCAATGTCATCCGCGCCGTCGTCCCCATCATGAAAGAGAAGAAATGGGGCCGCATCGTCAACTGTACCTCCAAGGCCTGGCAGGGCGACGTGGTGAAGTTCACCCAGTACGTGGTCTGCAACGCCGGCGTGGTCGGGCTGACCAGGGGGCTTGCCCTGGATCTGGCGAAATACGGCATCACCGTCAACGCCTTCTCGCCCCATTCGAAAAACAGAGGCGGCTACGAGGGCGTATTTAAAGCCGGCGAAGCGGCCCCCCGGGTGGGCATCCCCGGCAAGCCCGCTTTCCCCACCTTCGACACCCATCCCGAGCCGGAGGCAAACGCGCCGTTTATCTGCTGGTTATGCACGGAGCGCGGAGGCAAAGTGAGCGGTTCTGTCTTTTCCTTCCACAACAATGAGATCTCTTTGCACCAGGAGCCCACGGCCCTGGCGATCATCAACAAGCCGGTAGAATACGGCGTCTGGACCCAGCCGGAACTACTGGATGAGTGCAAACGCCGCCTATTCCTGAACTACAAGAGCATCTGCGAGCCCGACACGCCTATAGGCTGACGGGCGCCTTACATGGCAGGGGCGGTTCTCTTTTTGCGCGCAAGCCGAAAGAGAGCCGCCCCCGCCGCGCTTATTGGACAAGCTCTTTTCCGGAATAGAACTTTTTCGTGAAATACAGGCAAACCGCGATTACCAGCGCGGGTTGCGCTATATACAAA
>Ga0082212_10002554_pt1 | contig 26491 bp, 3 predicted proteins | sample TergutNt197P3_FD_71548 | JGI IMG/M metagenome (GOLD analysis project Ga0082212, IMG submission 71548) | Neocapritermes taracua P3 segment gut microbial communities from Petit-Saut dam, French Guiana - Nt197 P3 | ecosystem: Host-associated > Arthropoda: Insects > Digestive system > Gut ...
GGTCGTTGCAGTAACAGGTGGAGTAAACAGTGCCGTGTCAGAATCATGAGCAAAACTCACCTCCACATCCGCCACCGGATTACAGTTCTCATCCGTGACCAGGGCAGTGATCATAGCTGACTGTCCAGCAGTCTTCGAGGTCAGATTCCCATACCCGGCCTCACCAAAAATCCTGGTTCCCGGCAACCCATTGTCACAAGTTTCAGGAACCTCGACTGTTGGTAAACCAGTGGTGAACTCGACCTGTGCTGGTGAACCATTCATGATCTGTTGATCAACAGGAATCGAACCAGTCACATTCACGATCTCAGCAACACTGCCAGTCAACACCACTGTTGCTAAACCATTCGAGTTGGTCGTTGCAGTAACAGGTGGAGTGAACGTGGCCGTATCAGAATCATGAGCGAACGTTACTTCGACATCACTAACAGGATTACAGTTCTCATCCGTGACCAACGCAGTGATCATGGCTGACTGGCCAGCAGTCTTCGAGGTGAGATTCCCATACCCGGCCTCACCAAAGATACGTGTCCCAGGCAACCCATTATCACAAGTTTCAGGAACCTCGACTGTTGGTAAACCAGCGACAAAGCTGATCGGTTCAATGTTACCCACTGCGGTCGTGTGATAGGTCAGATCCACGGTGTATTCACCAGCAGTCGTGGAAGTGTAGGTCACTGAATAGCTCCCGTCACCATTACTGCTCATCCCAGAAATCACCACGAGATCGGTGGCCACACCCGAGGAATACACACCCCAAACGAAGGCATTCAATTGAGCAACATCGGGTGCGGGAACAGTGTTACCCTTCGAATCTTTCGGTGTCAGTGTTCCCTTCCAACATTCCATTCCATCAGCAACAACCACACTCGCCCCCGGATCACAAGTGGTCACAGTGAACAGTGAATAGGTGGCACTAATGTCACCAGCAACAAAAGTCACTGCGGCCGTACCGTCCAAGAAAGTGATCGTCCCTGAAGAACCTTGAACCTCCGCAGTTTCAGCCACATCATCGGTGATAGTCACGAAAGCCACACCATCAACCCCAGTAGTCGCGGAGGATGGACCCACAAAAGTGGCATCCGATCCAGGAACCAGGGTGAAGTTAACCACAGCATTCTCGATCGGGTTACAGTACCCATCCGTCACACGAGCTTTAATAGTTCCATGGTCACTGACAGGCACCGACACAGTATCTGTCCAGATCTCAGAACCTGGGCGATCTGTGTTGGTTGAATCCGAGCAGGTTTCACTCGGTGCACCAGCGGTGTAATTCACTTGAGCTGGTGAACCGTTGATGATCTGCTGATCGGTAGGAATCGAAGCAGTCACATTCAACATGTGTGCAGTGATCTCTACCACATCAACATACGCGATACCGGAAGCATCAGTAGTGGCTGTCGCCATGATCGGATCAAAAGCAGCACTCCAAGAATCAGAATCGAAAGTCACTGCCACACCGGAGACAGGGTTACAGTTCTCATCAGTGATCAGTGCAGTAATCCTCGCTGATTCATTGACGCTACGCCCAGTCACTTCACCGTACACATCACCATAGATCCGTGTCCCTGGACGCCCATCGATACATGTTTCAGGAACCTCCACTGTTGGGGAACCAGCCGCAAAGTTCACTTGAGCTGGGGAACCCCACTTGATGGCCTGATCAGTGGGTATCGTCGCAGTCACATCAACCATGTGTGCTGTGAGATCAGTGACAAACACTGATGCCAGCCCACTGCTATTCGTGGTCGCAGTGGACGAGTCGAACGAAGCAGTCGACGAGTTCTTCGCAAAAGTCACGATCACACCTGCGACAGGGTTGCAATTCTCATCTGTGACTAGAGCAGTGATCTTGGCTGATTCACCAACACCGCGTTCAGTCACTTCACCGTACACATCACCATAGATCCGTGTCCCAGGGCGTCCATCCACGCACGTCTGAGGAACCTCAACTGTGGGTGAACCCGCAACGAAGGTGATGGTTCCACCACCCGTACCGCCAGTAACGAGAGTATCCATGTACGTGGCCGTAGCGGTGTAATCACCAGCGACGAGAGAAGTATAGGTCACCTCGTACTTTCCTTGGCTCGCCGCTTTCGAAGTGTCTATCGCAGACACACTCACGATTCCAGCCGGATCGACCGGGAAAGCAAACCCATCCAGGGCAGTCGCAGACAGATCCTTGATGAGGGTCCCTGTGGAATCCTTGGCGAGGATCGTACCCACCCAGCAGTCAGCACCATCGGCTTTCACCGTGGTCGGGGTTAATACACCACAAGGAGCAACAGTGAACTCTGTCCTTGACACATCGAGCGCGCCCACAGTGAACGTAATCGGCAGTGGAGAGTTAGTGAGGTGCACAGGCGCACCACTCACCTCTACTGTTGCGGAAAGGCCAACCGTGCCAGCATCCAGACCAGCAACGTCAGCGAAAGCTTCACCATTGAGATCAGTGGAAGAGCGGATGTTTCCGAGATCACCAATAGCGGGATCGTTCACGCTGAAGGACACTTCAACCCCCGGAATCGGGTTACAGTTCGCATCCGTCACCAGTGCTGTGGCGTGAGAGGTTTGACCCACCAAGAGATTGTTTTCATCCACTGACAGGTTCGACCCGGTCTTTGTCGGATCGTCACATGAGGCGCTCGGATCGACTATTCCAGGTTTGAACGGAATAGGAAGCTCAGTCACTGCACCAGGATCGCTCGCCACCGACGTGGTGTCTGTAGTCAAGTTCACTTCATCCACTGTCACACTTGCGGTGATGTCTTTAGACGCCAACGTCGAGCTACATGTCGAGGTATAGGTTCCTGAAGGGCTGATTTCTGTGAAAGTGCCACAAGTCGCTGCGCTCGAATTGGTGTAGAACAAGAAACTACTCGATGCTTTTCCGGTCACACCATTGCCGTAGGCATCTTTCAAAGATGCCGTCACCGTGTAGGAGCCACCTGTGCTGGTTGCTGTCTTCACTTCCTGCCAGTTCGTCTTGTCTGAATCCGACGGGTCGGCAATAGGACTCACGAAGAACATCGAGTTCCTCAGGTCGACTTGTGATTGGGTGAAGATCGGGGAGAGTTTCGTTCCTGGAGCTGGCCCCAGATTAACCGGGCTCCCAGACACCATCATGGATGCTCCCACTTTCCCTGTGAACGTGGTTGCCACAGTGGAGAACAATTCCACCGTGCATTCGCCGTTATTATCAGTACGGCACGCAGCAACCGTATCGGTACAAGTGGATGCATTCTTCGGGTCACTATCGGGGCAGAAGAACAAGTTCGCATCAGTGGATTCAAAAGTCACCAGGGTGTTCGCCAAGGGTGCGTTACCTGATTCGACCACTGTTGCTTTCGCCAACTGTGTTGTCCCCGCTGGCACACCGCCAGGAGTCACAAGAGATATCGACGACTTGCTCGGATCTGGTTTCTTCGACAACGCCACCTCGAGGATCACATCCGAGAAACTGTCTGGAGTGTAGGTGAAGGTTGCCCCGCCACTGGTGGGTACAAAAGCTGCCACTCCGTTTGCTGCTGCGCCCGTGAGTGAATCTTTCGCCGTCACACTGACCACATCGAAGTCTGAAGAAACACCACTGACCGTATACGTACCAGCAATAGCAACACCGGGCATTCCGAGCTTCGGACCACCATCGACTGCGAGCGTACGACTCCATGAGTCTGTACCTGAGGGACTTGCAATCGTCGCACTACCCTCTCCACCACTGGTCACCAAGGCGGGACGGGCAACAGAATCCACAACACGGAACTGGTAGTCCTCAATCTCACCGAAAGTCACCCATGGTGCTGTACCATTCTTTGCGGAATCATAGTACTGTGCTGACGAGTTCAATGGTGCAGTAATGGCAGGGGTAGCTGGACTCGCATTCACACGGAAACCGTAGATACCATTCGTGGTGAAACTGATGTTTCCTTCACGAACAGCTCCAGTCGTACTGGGTGTCCACGCGGGGGTCGAATTCCAGGCTGGTTGTGCTGGTGGATTCGAGGATCCACTGGGTGCGACCCAACCCAACACTGATGCGGTGTCGGCTTGGGTGCCACTAACATCCGCCTGGAAAGTGTAAGGCTTGCCCCGGGCAAATAACTGGTTGTTGAGCTGGATGCCCTCGCCATCCTCGTCATAGTCGAGGACCAGGCTCACCCCATCATCAGTGGGATGGAGGAAGGCACTATAAGCAGCAACGTCATAGCTACCCAAGGACTCCCCCAACCATACTGGTGTCTTATCAATTGCAGCATTAATATGGTACGGCATTCCTTGGCCTACTTCGGTGGGACCCAGGTCCCCAAAAGAACCCTTCGCATGAATACCAAAATCAGCCGAAGCGACATCCTTAATAGACTGGACAGCTGCTTTCGAATAGATCATGAAAGTCTCAGGATCTGCCGAGGAACCAATGTTTCCTAATGGAGGATCAGCCGCAGGCATCTTCTTAGCGCCAAAGCACGGACCATCAAATTGAGGATCGGAAACCGCTCCACTCTCATTCCAACACACCGGTGTCGTGGAGTTGATTCCATCAGTTTCAGTATAGGCTTCACCTTTCGCCCAAGTCTGAACAGCATTAATTCCATTGATCTGGGGTTGCACGACACGGAAAATGTAGTCGCCCCGACCAGGAAGAAGCGCAGAATAGGAACCGGAAGCGTCAGTTTGGAGTGTTCCTTCGAGAACGTAACGCCCTGCCACCAACCGATAGACCGCTACCGTCACCCCAGCGATACCTGTATCCCCTGAATCGATGGAACCGTTACCGTTAGCATCGTTATAGACTGTCCCATCAATCACCATTGCTGTCTGCGTAGCAGCAAAATCCTCAACCCATAGATTTGTTGGACCCTGGAAGGCTTCCCGGGTTCCCGTCAAAGGATTGATAATGTCATAGTAGGTGTCGAACCACTCACGTCCGGTATACAGTTTGCCATTGTGAAAAGCCATACCCCACGCCATGTATTGGTTGCCCAAAGGGATCCCACTCTTCACAATGTTATAGGTCCAGGGAGTGTTGGGAGCATCCGCAGGAGCAGGAACGACACGAACAAGAGCGGCACTCTTTGTGGAGTCGCTTCCCTCCTGAACAAGAACATAGGCATTGCCAGCCCCATCCAGTGCCATGTCAGAGGAAACTCGACCACCGAGGGCATTGTTATGCACAACAGCATCAGAGGGGGTGTGGGGGCAAATCTTTCCAGAGGCACGCCATTTCTTAGTCTCAGGGTTGAAGATCATCATGACGAAAGCCTGCGTGGAGGTGGTGTTTTGACAGTTGGCACTGGTTGGCATGCGATAACCCTCGTACCCTGATAGGAAGATTTCACCGGTTTTTTGGATGACCTCACCACCTGACCAGCCAGATCCAGCATAAGCATAAGTTGACGATGGTGCAGGGACCATGAGTGTGTCAGCGGTATTGGAGCCTTCTGGAACTCTCCAAATGGTACGGCCATCCCACGCCCACATATAGTACACATTGTCTTTTCCGAGGCGGGCCTGACGGCTCCCGTCAACAGCGAGAGTGGAGAGGTTTTGTGACGCACCGCGTTCACCGACTCTGGTGAGAGTGAGTGTCACCCCATCTGGGGCAACATCATAATAGAAAAACCCCCGATCATAGACGATCCCATAAATCTTCTGGTCGTCGATTATGGGGAATTTGCGATACAGCGGAGACGAAGGATTGTTATACTCACCAAACCAAGTCGTCAAGACTCGTCCACTGTCCCCGGTCCATGGGGCCCAATTGTCGCTCACCTCACCTGAGGAGGGTGTTCCAGCCCTTGCCCGGAAAGCGTCACCCGGTATTACCAGGGCGATTGTTGACATGATCATCACTAGTGAGGTGATCACTGCTAAGGGTTTTCGAAAACCCTTAGCACGGTTATGTTCTACTGCTGGTATGTGCGTTGTCGATAGCATCGCCATTCCCTGTTCTCTAGGTGTGTTCCCCCCCCAGACACAGGATTTGTGGTGAGTCCCGCCCCGAACTCGCAGTGAGATTTCTCTCGCCGGTCATTTTTCCATCGAAGTTGGTGAAAACCCAAGTTTTCAAATGAGTTTAGGAGATTTGTCATAGAGCACATCGGGGAGCCCGCTAGGGCGACTCGCAGTGCTCAGCAGAATGACGGAGTAGATGTCACCCTGCGGGTGGGTGACGAGCGAACCGAGGAACACCGTCTCGCAGGGTCCAGATATCACACTGACCGCCAGTGGGAGTCTGCCGATTTCACTCACCACTAACAGACTCTTCTTCAGAGTTAATATGAGTCCTGGATTCTGCGAGTCGCTTCGCTCCGCAGAATGACCGTTCCGCGTCGTCCATTGACCGCTACTGCCTGATGATGAGAGTCGAAGAAACGTCGAGTAGTGACTGCATCTCCGAGCCCAGCAGAGTGAAGTGAGTTACAGGGTCCACAGTCTCAACAATCGTTGACCAGTCAATGGATTCTGCGATTCGGGCTAGCGCCCTCCGCGGAATGACATGGTGAGTGACAACACAACGTCAATCAGTGGGCCATATTGGGGAGTTGCGGTACTACTCGTGGGGACAACAAAACCGCCCCCCAAGGGGGGCGGTTCTGTATTGGCTGTTTGAGAGGGGGAATCACTCAAACATCGGGGTTAGGAGGGGTGTGTTCTCCTATTTGTTTCGTTGAATCCTGGGGAAAACCTGGAATCCAACGAAAGCCATCAGGGCACCCATTGCCATCAACATGAGTGGCAATGAGGAACCGGGGATTGTTGTTCCACCAGTCGGTACGACTGGCTTTGCGATGACCTCGAAGGTGGTCGAGGCATCGCCCGACTCTTCACCAGTCAACGTAGCGGTGTGCTGGCCGTATTCTAACGTCTCAGGCACTGCGAACTTGAAGGTTACCTTTCCATCCTTGTCGGCAACAGCTGTGCCAACCTCGAATGGATCAGAGTAGATAACCAGGGAGACATTTTCACCAGGATTGAAGTTCTTACCGGAAACGATCTGCTCTTCACCGTGGTAGCGCTTGGGATGCGCAACCTCGATACCGAGAGCACCGATCTTGACTGTTACAGGCTTGGACTTGTTTCCAGCGCGGTCTGTTGCGACCACTGTGATGGAGTCTCCAGGATTCAGCTTGACATCTGGTACGCATTCGAAGCGGCCAGTTGCGTCAGGCGTGATATCTTCGCAACCAGGTACGGGGTTTCCGTCCTTGTCGGTCACAGTTACCTTGGAATCAGGATCAGCCTTGCCGGTCACCTTGGAGCCATTTGTCGGATCGACAACTGGGGTCATCGGTGGGGTCAGGATTGCTTCGACATCAACCAGTGTTGGATCTGATTCGTTGCCAGCAGCATCCTTTTCCACAACGGCGAGGGTGTGTTCACCTTCGGTGAGGCCATCAGGCAGTGTGCATGACCAGGAGAGGTCCTTTTGAACCGTGGTCTTGCAAACTTCGTTGCCCTTATCATCGCGAATGATGATCTCATTGCCTTCTTCTTCACCAGTACCAGTGAGTGTCACGTCTTCGTCAATACCGAAGGGCTTGTCTGGCTTGTTGACGCCAGGCTTGGCAGGTGGTGTTGTCTTAACGCGCATCGGAATTGAATCGGAAGGATCGGACACGTTGCCGGCCTTATCAGTTTCAATGGCATTGATGTTGTAGTTACCTTCAGGAAGATCCTTGCTTGGCGTGCATGACCAGGACTTGTCGGCCTGGACTTCTGCCGTGCAGATCACGTTACCTTTATCATCCTTGACGGTGATGGTGCTACCAGGCTTGTCACCTTTACCAGCGAACTCTGGGCGTGCAGTTGGTACTGCCTGGCCAGGTGTTGGCGTCTCGATGACTGGAGCATCAGGCTTCACGGTGTCAATGGTTACCTTAATCGGAGCTGAAGGCTCTGATTCGTTTCCTGCAGCGTCAGTTGCGGTCACGGTCAGGTCATAGTCACCATCATCCAGCGGTGTGGATGGGGTGCAGTTCCATGAACCGTTTGCAGCAGCTGTCGTTGTGCACAGGACGTTTCCGTCTTGATCCTTCACCGTAATGGTGGAACCGGGCTCACCGTTCTCGCCAGCAATACGTGGCTTGGTGTTGTTGGTGGCTGCGCCATCAACAGGCTCGGTGATGCGTGGTGCATCAGGAGGTGTGACGTCAACATTGAAGTTAACGGGAGCGGAGCGATCCGATTCGTTGCCTTCAGAATCTGTTGATGTCACGGTAACGGAGTGTGGTCCTTCAGCCAACGGTGTCGTTGGGGTGCATGACCAGGTTCCATCAGCTTGTACTGTCGTGGTGCAGATCACGGTGTCGCCATCGCGAACTGTCACGGAAGCACCAGGCTCGCCATTGGCACCAGCAATACGTGGTGTTTGCGTGGCAACTTCGGCACCAGGAGTCGGTTCAGTGATCGTCGGGATAACCGGCGGCACTGCACGAGTGAAGCTAATCAAGTGCTCATCGTGAGGAATCCTGGAGTTGTCATGGTGCAGTGACACATCGGTGGACTTGTCATGGGTGTTCGAGGTGAACTTCCATGTGTAACCAGGTCCTGGATTGCGTGTCGCAGTGACTGTTGAATCAACGTTCGGAACGAACATAGCGATCTGAGCATTGGTCAACGGTGTCGTGATAATGTTGCCGCCCTTATCCTTAGGAATCAGTTCACCAGTCCAAGACTCGGTGCCATCGGCGCGAACCTTGTCTGGGGAGTTGTTTCCAGCAGTCTTGTAGACGATGAAGTCTGACATGCGTGGATCCAAGGCTCCGACGGTGAAGGTCACATTGGTGTCTTCAGGAACTGTTCCACCAGCAGCACTTGCATGAACCTTGACTGTTTCAGCTGTCAGGTCATTCAAGGTGGTCTCGACCTTGCCATTGTTGTCGGTGTCAGCATTGGTGACGCCAAGTACGGCATCGCCAGTCACTGTCAGGGACACTGGATAGTTCTTGACCGGGTTGCACTTGGCATCCGTGATCAGGACTGTCACAGCAGCTGTGTCGTCCACTGGGAGGGTAACAGGAGCAACCTTGAGGTTGGTTCCGTCACGCCCATCAGCGCACTTGAGTGGGCACTTCGGAGCGCCTTCCACACATGGAGCATCTGGCACGAAGATGATGGTCTCATCTTTGCCAACCTTCTTAGCTGGGGCACCGTTAAACATCACATTCACGATGAATTCGGTGTCAGCAGTTTCAGAGGTGTACTTCATGGTGTAGGTGCCGTCGTTGTTATCCACAACAGCAGACTTGGTCACCTTGGCATCAGCATTCCACTGGAATAGGTTCAGCTGATTGGCTGGCAAGTTCGGCAGTGGGTTGTTGAGAGAGTCGAAGGCTCCCAAGATACCCTGCCAGCAGTCCACGCCATCAGCGATGACGTCTGGAGCGCCACGGTTGCCCGTGCACTTCTCGACCTTGAAGGTTGACTTGTCTGGATCAGGTGCACCAGCTAGGAATTCAACCTTGGCGGGCGAACCAGTAGTGATCGGCATCGGGCCATCATCCCTGGCAACGATAGCTGTGTTGTCCACAACCTCCGCTACATCATCGGTGATGGTGATCTTCGCATTTCCATCGGCACCAGTGACCTTAGTCGTTGGTGTCGCTGGGACAAAGGTTGCGCTTCCGCTCGCTGAGAAGGTCACAGAGGCTCCCTCAATCGGGTTACAGAACTCATCGGTCACGTAAGCGGTGATTTCAGAGGTTCCACCAACTCCAGCGCTCAATGGGTTGGCTGTAATATCAGATCCACGTCCTGGCTGACCATTAGGCAGCGTACACTTATCCGTCGGTCGTCCAGTTGATGTGAACTTGAATTCAGCAGGAGCACCGTTGACAATCTTTGCAGATCCAACGGATCCATCGACCTTCACGGTTTCTGCCTTCTTGTCATTCAATGTCACCTTGACCTTGCCATCGTCACCGGTCACGGCAGACGTTGGTGCAATGGTTGCATCAGAGGAGTCATGGCTGAAGACGACAGTCTTACCCTTGAGTGGGTTACAGAATTCGTCAGTGATTAATGCATTGACTTCTGCTGGTTCATTCGCCTTGCGAGTGGTGAGCTTATCAAGTTCGTCACCCCAAATGGTGGTTCCTTGACGTCCATCTGCACAGAACTTCGGGCACTTTGGATCGCCTTCCATGCACTCAGTTTTAGCGGTGAACTCGACCTTAGCTGGGGAACCCCAGAAGATCTTCTTGCCATTCACTGTTCCTTCATTTTCAACAATCTGGGCAGTCTTATCCGTCAAGGTTACGATTGCCCATCCGTCTGTACCAGTGGTTGCCTGAGCATTAGCTGGTGTGTAGGCGGCTGTATCCGAATCATGGGAGAAGGTCACAACCTTGCCAGGAATCGGGTTACAGTCCTTGTCGGTCACCAGAGCCTTGATCTGGGTCTGAGTTCCAACAGTGGCTGTTGTCAATTCCTTATAGCCAGCCATACCTTCGATGCGGCTACCTGGACGTCCATCGGTACAGTATTCGGGACATTCAGGTCCGACGCACTCTTCACCAGGGACGAAAGTCAGGGAAGCCGGTGAACCGGTAATACCCTTCCCATCAACCGTCACTGACGCCGAATGGGTTCCAGCAACACCTGAGGTGTACCAGATCGTGGTTTCACCCTTCTCATCGAGTGCAGCGATATTCGACTGTGCCGTCATCTCAGCGGCAGCTGTGGTGGAGACCACGGCCATTGCTGGGTTGCCGTACTTGTCGAAGACCTTCACGGTCACGATGTCGCGATCTGAATCATCAGCCAAGGCATTGTTCTTGGTGACAGAGATACGACTCCACTTTTCGGGATCTCTGGTGATAGGTGTGCATCCTTGGACGCAAGCCTCATCAGCAGACCAGGTGAGTGGAGTTTCCAAATTCATGGTTCCTGAATTGATGATTCGTGTCGGTGAATTATTCTCCAAGACCGTTGCGGTTAAGGTGAAGGAACCGGACACCGTTGAATGAATGGTGATTGAACAGGTGCCCAAGGCTGCAGCTGCAGCACTGGTGGTGCACTTGCCGCCACCGCTCATGACTGGATCATCAGAGGTCAACTGGAACTCCACGATAGCCCCCTTCACAGGGACATTGTTTTCACCCTTGACCGTAGCGGTCACGGTATACATGGAGGCCATATCTGTCCCGACCACGAGTGGCCCAGCAGGGGTCACAGTGTAGGACGAATTCCTTGCACTTACTTTGTCTGGGACGAAGGTCAACGTAATTGGTGACCCTGGCGGTGTCGTTGATCCATTGATGCGAACATCAGCGCGGAAAGCACCATCATCATTCGAGGTATACCAGATGGTGGTCGTACCACTGGAATCAGTGGGTTGAATCATCTGGGTTCCGCTCGATGGCTGCACTGTCATCAAGGGGGACTGTGACGTCGAGGTAATGACAGCACCTTGAATCGGGTTGCCATAGGAGTCAGACACAGTGACAGTGGCCACATTCTGCTGTGAACCATCGGCCAAAGCACCATCGAGGGTGACTTCAACCTTGGTCTTGCAGTTTGGACCAGAGGTACATACTGACCCTGCAGTGAACTCTGCGGTCACCGGAGAACCAGCGAGATTAGAACCTCCGTACGTAGCCACGATGTCGTAGCTCCCAGCCTTGGTGGTGGTCACCTGCACCGAGCAAGTTCCCGTCGATGCACTGGTGGTGCATGAGGAGTTTCCACCCACATAGGTCAAATCATTGACCGGAAGGAAAGTCACCGGCCCAGAAACTGGATTCCCATACATATCCTTGACAGTAGCCGTTACAGTGAAGTTGGAAGCTACTGGCTGAGGCGTGCTCGGTGAGATTTCCAAGTTGGTTTCACCAGCTGGAGCAGCAATGAAGTTAATCGTCGCTGTGCCCGTTGTGCTCGGGGTGCCAGGGTACTTCAGCGGATAGTTGTAGACAGGGACATCTTTACCGTCAATCTTAGCAGTCACATTGTGTGCGCCAGCTTGAGTAGAGCGATATTTCACTGTCAAACTACCCTGTGAATCGATTTGGCCAGGAGCACTATCGATCGTCAGGTTTCCTGCACCCACACGTTCTGTGGAGACAGTCAAACCAGGCAATGGATTGTCATAGCTATCAAAGGCATAGAAAACAATCCTGTTCTCACCTGTTGCAACTACAGCACCGTCATCAATAACTTCAGCGCGAGTCTTACAGGTGGCTCCTCCGAGACACATGGTGCCAGCAGTCCACGCCAGGGTCTTCGGGCTTGCATACTCGGCACCTTTACCATTGCCACCAAGCTGTCCGCCACCCAGGGTAGCGGAGACAGTGACTGTCTCCACCTGGGTGGAGCTCACTCTCACCTGACAGGTTCCATTGGCTCCTGTCTCACAGGCATCGGCGCTCAACGTCGCCTTGTCATTGGGATTCAAGGAGAAGGCAACACGCTTGCCAGCTTGAGGTTGATCAATGTCATTGACCACTGTGGCAGTGAGGACATAATCCGTACCCACGGTCTGTGGGGAAGTCTTGTCCACTGTCAGAGTTGCCTTTTCATGATTGGTTCCAATCTCGCTGAAGTACAGATCAGAGATCATTCCCTTACTGCCTTCTGGACGGAACTGTTCAGTACGCCCGCCGATGAAACCATCGAGGCGGTAGTAGCCGTCCATGGTAGCTGTGTAGTAAAGATCCACATAACCTTGAGCATTGGTCGTGACATCTTGAGGAGTGTTTGGCCTCAAGTAGCCAGCAGTGGCCCCAGTTGTGGTGTCACGTACATAGACGATCGCACCAGGCACTGGATTATTGAACTCATCATTGGCATAGGCTCTAACAACGTTTTGCTCTGTGCCATTGGCCAAGCGATCATTCTCAATGATCTGCAGATAGGAGGTCTTCGTGCTGGGTGCACCAGCGGTGAAGTTGACGGTTGGCCTCTGGGTGAGGGCAACACCTCCAACTGTTCCATTCAATTCATAGGTGGCAACACTCTGTGAGGTGGTGTCCTTGAAAATGTATTCACCATTAGGCAGTGTCTGGAATCCAGCAACCGTCAGATCAGGTCCGCTACCTTGGGCATAACCTGCGACCTTGATGTCATCCTGATTCAAGCCAATAATTGGATTCTGGTACTGATCCTTGGCCACAACCTTGACGGTCACCATGGTGCCCGCTGCAGCAGTGGTGGGATCAACTGACAGGGATGAATAACGAGGATCCATGGCCCCAGCCCAGAACGTGATGTCGAACTGTTCCTTCTCTTCCGTCAACGCACTGTTGTCGTACTTCGCAGTTGCCTTGAAGTCACCAGAGACTGTTGACACATAGGTCAGGGAATAGGTTCCGTCACCATTGGAGGTCATGCCACTGACGGTCACACCAGTGGGTGTTACTCCGTAGGTATACTTCGCCATTTGTTCGGGAGTCAATGTAACAAGATTTCCTCCGGCATCCTTCGGAGTTACGGTTGCCTTCCAGCATTCGCTACCATCGGCAGCTACCTTTCCAGGTGTGCGGTTCGGAGTGGTGCATTCGGCTACAGTCCAGGTGGAGTTAGTCGGTTCACCAGCAGTGAAGACCACATCAACAGCCTTACCACCGAAGTTCATGGTTCCAGAGGAGCCACTCACCTTGGCAGTTTCAGCAACATTATCAGTGACCTTGACTTCAGCAATACCATCAGCGTTGGTCATGACAGAAGCGTTGCCCACGAAGGAAGCAGAGGTGCCTGCACCCAGAGTGAAGGCCACAGTTGCTCCCTCAATCGGGTTACAGAACTCATCAGTCACCTTAGCGGAGACAGTGCCTTGACCACCCACGCCCACATTCTGTGTGGCAGGAGTCAGGTCAGAACCAGTACGCCCAGACATGGTTGCATCCGTGCATTCTACTGCTGGATCACCAGGAACAAACTTGATGGTTTGAGCTGAATTGACGGTCTGTGTCTTTGGCTTGTACAGCAAAGACACGGGGAAATCATCCGCCACTTTGGAGGTGTAGGTGTACCAGTAGTTACCTTCGCCGTCAGATTCGAGAACGCCAGACTTCTTGACATAACCATTATCAGGAACGACCCATGTGTAGTTAGCCATATCAGCGCCAGTGGCGTTCTTGATGATGTTACCTTGCTCATCCTTGGCGAGCATGATGCCCTTCCAACAGTCTGTGTCATTAGCCTTGACTGTCGTAGCAGTCAGACCAGTACATGGCTCAACACTGAAGGAGGACTTGTCCGGATCAGGATCCGTGCCAGGAGCGAAGCTGATCGGCCACGGTGAATTTGTGATGTCTTCCTGCTGGCCGGTGAAGTTCACCTTCGCAGCAAGATTCGTCGTATCAGCCTTCTGTCCAGAAATGGTCACTGTGGCTTCACCATTCTCATTCGTGGAGGCCGAAGGAGCACTCACGAGTGCAACATCAGTCTTATCCACGGAGAAGTATACGGTGGTATTTTCCACAGGGTTACCATTCTCATCAGTCACCAATGCGGTAGCAGTGGCTGTTCCACCCATGCCCAAGGAGGACTTGTATGGAGCAGTATCGCCGTCTCGTGGATCAACCATGAGGCTAGTGCACTGTTTGGCTGTTGGGGTACAGGTCTTAGCTGGAGCTCCAGCTTTGAACGGAATCGGGAGATTCACCACAGCACCAGGATCACTGAAGACAGTGTCCGGAGTGGTGGTGATGTTGTTGCCACCGACCTTCACATTAGCTGTGATGCCCTTGTAGGCCATGGTCGAGGTGCACTGGGAGGTGTATGTACCAGCAGTGGAGGTTTCCACAGCGGTCGTGCAGGTGGCATCTGGTGAGGAGTTGGTCGCGAACACGATGCTCGACGGATCCATACCACTGACTGGGTTACCCAGCTCATCCTTCAGCACAACCTGTGCGGTGTAGGAACCACCAGGATCAGAGGTGGTCTTCACCATCTGCCAGTTGGTCTTTCCACCATCATCAGGATTAGCGGTGGGGCTCACGGAGAAGACCGACAGTCTCTGATCAACAGAACCCTGTTCCCACTTCGGGGATAGAGCCTGACCTGCAGGTTGCGGGGTACCCAACTTGGTGGGTGTGCCTGAAATCACTGCAGTTGCCTGAATAGCGTTGTTATAGGTGCCCGGCACTGTGGAATACAGGCTGATCGAGCACTGGCCCTTGTCATCGGTCGTGCAAGGAGTCTCGCTCACCACGCAGGTGGAGCCATCCTTGACGGCTTCATCTTCGGGGCACAGCTTGACATCATTTGAACTGGAGATGAAGGTCACCACGACACCAGCGAGTGGGTTGCCGTCACCTTCAACAACTGTTGCAGTCGCATCTTGTGTAGTTCCAGCCATAACGCCACCAGGAGTTACCAACTCAATGGAGGACTTCGCCGGATCAGGCTTCTTAGCAATCAGAACCTCGAGGATGACATCAGTGCCCGTACCTTGAGGAGTATAGGTGAAGGTTGCACCAGTAGCCGTGGCGGTGAAGCCAGACACCAAACCGGGGATTTCATTATTGTTGAAGGAATCCCTGGCCGTGACGCTAATGACGTCAAAACCGGAGGCAACTTGGCTCACCGTGTATGTGCCAGCTTTGCCGACGCAGGGGGAACCGAGCTTCGGTCCACCATTGGCAGAGAGGGTGCGGCTACACGAATCAGTGCCTGTGGGGCTGGAGATCGTTGCTGATCCCGTTCCACCACTGGTCTTCAGTGCGGGACGAACCACGTGATCGACGACTCGGAACTGGTAGTCCTCAATCTCACCATAGGTTGCCCATGCTACGGTGCCAGCGCGGGCGGAATCGTAGTACTGGTTGTTTTGGTTCACTGGTGCATTAATGGTTGTTCCATCAGGACTCACGTTGACACGCAAACCAGTGTAACCAGCCTGGTTGAATGTGATGGGAGCAGTACGAATCGCGCCACTGCCATCAGGGGTCCAGGCGGCTGTGTTATTCCACGCTGGAGATTCTCCCAGTGGGGAACTTGTGCTCGTGGCAGTCCAGCCCTTGACCTCTGCGAGGTTGTTGTGATCACCACTCAGTTCAGCTTGCAGCATATATTCTCTGCCTGTAGCAAACATTTGATCATTGAGAGCTGTTCCTTCGGAGCAGTCTCCACCAGCTGGGCACTGATAGGCCCAGGACATGCCATCATCGGTGGCATGGGCGGTGTAGGTAGCTCCAGGACCTGAATAGGAACCGAGTTGGTTACCCAACCATACTGGGGCATCAATAGCCACACCATTGATGTGATATGGCATCTGGTTTCCGGACTTGGGGCCCAAGTCACCGAAGGAACCCATGGCGGTGACACCGAAGTCTGCTTCGGCTACGTCATAAACGGACTGAACACTCGCGCGCTGATAGATCATGAACTCAGAGACCTGTTGTTCGGTCACTGTGCTTCCGATGCCACCCAGCGGCTTGTCGGGAGCTGGCATTTCAACGGCACCATAACACTTACCAGTGTATTCGCCGCTAATCGGTCCAACATTCCAGCAAACAGGTGTTGTCGAGTTGATCTCACCCTTCTTGTCGACCAGTTCTTCGCCACTAGCCCAGGTTTGAACAGCATTGATGCCATCAATTTGAGGCTGAACAACACGGAAGATGTATTCACCCTTGCCACCGAGCAAAGCTGAGTATGAGCCTGACTCATCAGTAGTCAGCGAACCTTCGAGGGTGTAGTTGTTTCCAGTCTTGCGATAAATAGCAACTGTTGCGCCTTCAAGACCTGGTTCATTAGCTTGGATTTCACCATCAGCATTGAGGTCGTTGTACACATAACCATCCACCACGAAGGCAGTCTGCGCAGAAGCAAAGTCGAAGGTGTAGGTGTTCACACCAACATCACCAGTGAAGCGTTGAGACGTGCCAGTCAGAGGATTGATCACAGCGAAGTTCGTGGCTGCAGTTTCACGACCCATGTAGAGACGGCCATTCACGAAGGCCATACCCCATACAGACAGAGATGTTTCCGTCACAATATTGGACTTCACTCTGTTGTACGTCCACTTTTGTGTGGGATCATCCTTCGGGGCAGGAACAACACGCATAAGGGTGTGGGTGTTAGCAGCTGCCTCTTGAACAACAATGTATGCATTACCGTTGCCATCGAGAGCCATATCAGAAGCGACAATACCATTCAGCGAATCTGAGGTGTTTTTGGGGCAAATGCGCCCAGAAGCACGGTAGGTCAAATCATTAGGATCGAGAACCATCATTGCGAAGTGGGAAGCCGCTGCCGTGTCATTGCAGTTAGCAGATGTAGACAGGTATGTAGCCTCTTGGCCAGAGAAAAAGATTTCACCAGTTTTCTGGATGACCTCACCACCAGACCAGCCAGTCAAAGAACCAGGGGAAGTGTCGGTTGGTGAAGGCACGGTGAGACGGTCTGCGACGTTTGATCCCTCTTCTGCACGAAGAATAGTCGAACCGGCCCAAGGCCAGAAGTAGTACACGTTCTTTCCTTCGCCGCGGTCCTCACGATGACCGTCGATGGCAAGAGTAGAACGCTCAATGCCGGAGTTTCCTGCACCAGAAGCAATTTGCGATAAATTGCCAGAGGACCCATCAGCGCTCAAGGCCCAGGACCACATATTGCTCAACTGAACACCATAAAGCAACTGATCGTTGACCGCCGGCAACCCTGAGCCTGTGGTATAGCTACCAAAGACCTGGGTGACAGCGCCAATTTGCCAGCTTCCATTCACGGTTCCGCCACGAGCGCCATAAGACTGCTCAGCAGTGTCAGGTGCGCTCAACACCACTGTTGAGACTATCAGGAAGAAAGAAGTAATAATAGCTAGAGGTTTACGGAAAACCTTCCAGCGTGTTTCACGCACCTTATCAGTGCTAGTTCCAGGTATCATTATACCCCCCACATAATTACGATGCGCGTTATTTAACTCGCAAAGAAACTCTCTCGCATACCCCAACGTACGCAAGACAGCCAAGACAGAAGTCTCGTTGTTCCATCCTTTCATGATGTCCAGTGGGCTGTAAAGCGTGTCCCGCTGACATGGATGAAAAATCTTAACACTGTTTTCCCTTGTCAGGGCCAGTATTTGCCCACCTGATGGCGAATATCATCAAGTTTTTCGGCAAATTTCGTGTTTATTTCTTGTTTCTTTCCCCAGAGACAGGCTCTTACCTGGGTGCCCACCGTGGTCACAACACAAAGAGACCGCCCGGTGGGAGGGCGGTCTCTTCGGGGTGATCGGTGAGGGTGGTTGGTGGCCCCTCACCTGGGGGTGGTTAGCGCTCTGAGAGTGGTTTTCTCAGGGCCACTATCGGTAATGCCATAGCTGCCAGTATCAACAGAAGGAAGAACCCACTTGTTGGTTGGGTGGTTCCACCGGTAGGTACAACAGGAATGACGACATCGAAGGTTCCTGCAATAGAACCTGAATCAGGAGCTGACAGGGTCGCAGTGTGCTTGCCTCCAGCGAAATCTGCAGGAATATCAAAGGCGAACGTCACCTTTCCATCGGCGTCAGCGGTTTGGGTGCCAACATTCAATGGATCAGAGTTCACCACGAGAGTAACTGCCTCACCCGGCCTGAAGAACTCACCAGTGACCACTTGGGGTTCGCCTGGCTCGCGGACAGGATGGAGGATCGTGATTGCCAGATCAGATGACTTCACGGTGACTGGGGTAGAAACCTCAGAGAACTTCGTTCCGTCACGGGAATGCTTCTGAGCAGTGATCACATGCTGACCGTTCGCCAGTTTCATTGGTGGGCAACTCCAGGTATGGTCAGCCTGGATGGTTGTCTCACAGACCTTGGTTCCATCAACATAAACATCCACCTGGGAATTGGCATTCGTCGCTGTACCCTTGATTTCAGTGGATAGACCAATGGTTGACCCATTAAGGGGGTTTGTGATCTCTGGAGCATCAACGAACCAGACCTCCAAAGGAGAACCAGACTTAGTCAATTCAACCCCACCAATGGAGGCCTTAATCCAGTGATCCTCATTGTTAGTGGTGTAGACCGGAATCGTGTCAGGAGCATCCACCGCTGTTGAGGTCAACTGGATGCTTGACTGATGGGTTGCTCCACGCTGGAACTTCAAATCATTCGTGTCTGCCACGAGATCGAAGACAACGCCTGCTAGAGGGTTGCCATACATATCGTAGGCATAGACACCGACAGTGTTCAGGTGGCGATCCTCAGGGGTCACTCCACCGCGAACCACGTGGGCATTATTGTCCAGCAGTTCAACACGGGTGGCCTTTTCACAAACCATTCCCAGTTCTGCCAGGCAGATTTCGCCAGCCTTGAAGTTGAAGGTCAACGGAGAACCATGCTTGACCAACTCTGTTCCACCCACCGAAGCACGAGCTTGATGCTCAGCTGGGTTGGTGATCTGATCGCTGGAGGTCTTGGCCGTAGCGTTGACCGTACACTGACCATTAGCACCAGTCTTACAAGTGGAATCAATAGTCATATCAGAGGCTGCAACAACCTTCACGAAATCGAAGTCCACGTTCGGGACAGCGTTCCCTGTGCAGTCGAACGCATAGGCGGTCGCCACATTAGGATCCTTATCGACCTGGTTACCATTAGTGGTTACCTCCACGCGGGTCTGCTTCGACTTATCCGCACCAGGACCTGTGGGAATTCCACCAGCTTCTTCCAGACACACCATGCCAGGAACGAAGGTCAAGGTCGCTGGTGAATTCGGTGGAACAATGTCATCGATGGCGACATTGACCTGGTAATCACCGGCCACTTGTGAGGTGTACCAGATGTCTGAGGAGCCATCTTCACCCAAGGGGTCGATACCCGTTTGGATATTGATGGTGGCACCAGTGACCACACGAGTCGAGTCCACGCGAGCGCCAACAACCGGGTTACCCCACTTGTCGAAGCCATAGGCAGTGACCTCATTGCGACCGATACCGTCAGCTGTGGCGTTATTGGTCTTCACCTGGATGCGCGTACGCATTTCATTCGGTGTTGTGGGATCAACAGGAGTACATCCCGCTGTTGCTGAGCACACCTCATCAGCCTTCCATGCACGGGAGGCATCTGGTTGATTCGTGGTCGTGTTATTAATCGAACCAGGAGCCAATCGAGCTGAGATGGAGTAGGTTCCAGCCTTGGTCGAATGGATCGTGATCGAACATGTTCCGTCGACGGCAGTCATACAGGACCAGGAATTCGGGTTCGGGCCAGGCACTGGACCTGGGCGATCGATCGCGAAGGTCACCACCTCACCAGGAACAAGAATCCGGTCAATATCGCGAACAATAGCACGAGCTGTATACGTACTAGCTGCACCCTCACCGACAGTCAGCGGACCGGCAGGAGTGATATCCCACTCGGAGTTGGCAGGAAAACCATTTCCAGCACTGAAGTACATGGTGACTGGTGAACCCTCCGGGGTCTGACCACCCACAGTCACGTTAGCTTGGTATTCCTGGGCCAATTCGGCGGTGTACCAGATCGTGGCGTTCCCATCAGGTCCAGTGCTAGCAATATTTGACTGAACCGTTAAGCCTGCTGTGATCGCCGTGGAGGTCACCGGTAGGTTCGGGATCGCATTACCATAGCGGTCACGAGCAAAGACTGTTGCGACAGTACGATCTGTTCCATCAGCTTTGGCGCTAGGGACAGTCATTTCGACCCTGGTTTCGCACGTGGCTGAGACGCACAAGACATCAGGTGTGAAGGTTGCACTCACACGGTTCGAGACCTCGAGAGCTGCGATCTTACCAATGATCTCATAGGTGTTAGCCTTCGTCGATGTCACGGTCACCTGGCAGGTGCCATCTTCGCCCGACATGCAGGAAGCCTGCGGGGAGAAGGTCAAGTTGGGATCAGATTCAAAACTGATGGTGTAACCCGTTGAAGGATTGTCATATCCATCACGCAAGGTAGCAGTCACCGTGAAGGTTGAGCCCACCACCTGTGAGGTGGTTGGGCTGATCGCCAAGAAGGAGTTCCCAGCAACAGGAGGAATACCACCAAAGTTGAGTGTGATCTGACCATCGGTGCGTGGAGCCATCTCATAGCTGATCGCACGCGGAGCAGGAGTGCCATTAATCGACACGATCGCATTATGCGAACCACGCAGAGTCGAGCGGTATTCGATCACTGCGGTCCCATCTGCCCCAGTGGCAGGAGTGCGATAGGTCGTGGTCATTTGAGTCACGGCAGTCGATGAAGAGACAGTCGCCCCTTCAATCGGGTTACCGTAACAGTCATAGGCGTACACCATGGCGTAGTTGGCCTGGGTTCCACCCACTTCAGCGCCCGGGGTTGTCACCTCAACGCGTGTCACGTTGGCAGGATTGACCGGGTTCGGCGTCATCGGTGGCAAGCACAGAGGACCAGCAGTGAAGATCAATGTCTGGGGGCTCGCCTTATCCGGCTTGCCATCACCACCAATGGGCATCTTATTACCCACCGTGCCGTGGATCTGATAACTGCCAGCTACCTTGGAGGTCACAGCCACTGAGCATTGTCCATTGGCATTGGTCATGCAGTACGACGAACTCAACTCAGCTGGAGATGCGGGATCCAAGGTGAACTCCACCCTCTCATCTTCCAAGAGAAGACGATTGGCATCACGTAACGTAACAGTCACCGTGAAGGAGTTGCCCACCACAATCGAGGATTGAGGAGACACCGACATCTCGGACAGGTTAGGCTCCACACCATCAGTGCGGAAGGTGATCTGACTCATCACACCTGTGGTGGGACGAAGGCCATCAATCGTACCCTCAGCAGTGAAGGTGCCCTTCTTGTTCGATGTCCAATAGATCATATATTCACCATTGGCATCAGTGGTGCCTGTCACCGTACGCGGAGTCAGGTAACCCGTCAGGGCAGTATCAGTGGTCTTATCTTCCACCACAACCGTGGCACCAGGCACAGGGTTGTCGTACTGGTCACGGGCAGTTGCTTTCGCCGAGTTCTTTGAGGTTCCATCGGCGAGAGCATTATTGTCGACCATGGCGAAGGAGGAGTTCGCAGCACTCACGCCACCTGGGGTGAAGGTGATCGTTGGCTTCTGTGTCGCGACAACACCCATCGCCGTTGCAGTCACTGTGAAGGTTCCCACCTTCTCGGAAGTGACATTGAATTCATAGACACCCTCGCCAGTCTCTGACATGGTTGAGTTGTTGTACATCTTGAGGTTCGGTAAAGAACCCGAGGTGCCAACAATCGACACGCCGGTTGAAGGATTATTGAGCAACCCTGCGATCGGGTTGTCATTGGCATCATTGACCCTCACCGTCACCTTGGAGGGTGTGCCCACTGCCGTGGTAGCAGGGTCAACACTGACATAGATGTGGTCAGGGTGTGGTACATCAGCAACAAAGGTGATGGTCTCATTCTTGCCCACTTGCTGGGTGCCAAAGTGTGCAGTGGCAGTGTAAGAGCCAGCCTTGGTTGTCGTGTACGTCACTGTGTAGACACCTTGGCCAGCATTATTGACCGGTGAAATTGTCACACCAGCAGGAGTGACACCCCACTGAAGGGTAGCCAACACCTCAGGGGTCAGGTTGGGAAGCAGGTTGTCATAGCAATCGCGTGCCGTCACCTTGCCTGTCCATGACTCTGTTCCATTAGCTTTTACTGAGGCTGCACCGGTCGTAGTCATGGAGACCGCGAAATCAGAATGATCGGCGCATGGAACATCAGGATTCCATTTGATATTCACAGGCGAACCACTGACTGGGTCTGCCGGGCCGCCTCTCGCTGCTGTCGCAGCGAGAGCAACAGTTTCAGCTTTCGCATTGGTCACAGTAACCACTGCTTTACCCTCAGCATTAGTGAGAACCGTACCTGCGGAAGGATTCAATACTGCGTTATGGGCCCCAGCTGGATCCACTGCAGTGAGCGAGAAGACCACCGAGGCACCCTCAATGGGGTTCTCGTACTTATCGACAACCGTCACTGTTGCCGTAGCAGCTTCGCCCACACCCAAGTCGGTGGGAGAAACAACCAGAGTAGATTTCGTCCAATCAATATCTCCAAAGAGGAAGGGAATCGGTAGGAACTCTGTTGACTTATCTGAGGCCAAAACCGCACCACCGTCGACCTTGACACCAGCCATCGCTGTCCTATTCAACTTGGTGGTGGTGAACTTCACCGAATAGGAACCATCACCGTTGTTGGCGACCGAAGAGATGTTGATATCGCTTCCTGAGGTCACCGAGAAAGCGACCTTAGACACATCGAGATCGAGGATGGGATTGTTCGACAAATCACGAGCGTGGAGAGTGCCCGTGTAGAAATCAGTGCCATCAGCAACCTTCCACGAGGATTCGTCGGTCAAACTCACCGCAGGATCAATGACAAACCAGGAGCAGTCATAGCAAATAGGGCCAGGAAAAAAGGTTACTGTTGCTGGTGATCCAGTGACCGGCACTGGAGCAGTGCCCTGAATCACGGTCGCTGTGATTTCGTCGGTGTAGACACCAGCCTTCGTTGAGGACACATTAACAAAACACTGGCCTTGGGCATCAGTCTTGCAGGTGGTGTCAGACAGGATAATATCCCCAGACTTCTTTGAGAAGGTGACATCCACATTCGGGAGCAGCTGCCGTTCGCTCGTGCGTACTGTCACGATTGCTTTGATATCGCCACCGACAACTATGGTGTCAGGATCAACCACCAAGTCAGACTCATGTGGATCAGGGCTTGGGGCGAAGACCACCTCAAGCACAACGTCCTTGTCCACCTCAGGATTGTGGGTGAAACTCCAGGTGAGTCGGTCATTAGAAGCGGTGAACGGAAGGGTTCCCAACTCGTTACCAGTGATGAAGTCCTTCACCAGAATCTCAGAGACGGTCCATGTGGTGTCAGGAACAGTAGCTTGCAGAGGCACTGGTGTATTCGCCGTAGCGACGATGCCATTACGGATATCGACATTGGTGGTCAGACCTGTGAAGGTTTCCGGGCCAACCTTGAAGTCACCCGTTCCAGCAAGCGTCCGTGCTGCTGGGTGATAGACCGAGTTGCCGACATTAAGCAGGTAATCCTCAATTTCACCAGGAGTAGCCCACTGAGTGGGGGAATAGTAACTTCCTGTGGCATTCGTCGGAACTGTGATATCCACAGTGGAGACCTGTGCGCGGAAGTGCATCACACCCGCAGCAGCAGCAGTCGCAGGAGTCCAATCACCCGTGGCTGTTGATCCAGCTAGGGTCGGCTCCCATACAGGTGAAGCATTCCAGGAGTTTCCACCAACACCGGTTGTCCAACCCTTGACTTTCGCTTGTGCAGCTTCCGAACCAGAAACCTTACCCACCAGAGTGTATTTCTGTGTGGCCAAGAAGGCGCTGTTAGCAATCGGAAGTTGGCCAGCATAGGACTCAACGAAAACGCCATCATCAGTAGAATTATGGGCGGTGTTGTTGTTGCTAGGCCCTGGATATCCACCCAGTTCAGCACCCAGCCAGACCACAGGATCTCCACCACTAATATGTGCCGGAGCGGTTGGGCCCGTTGCTGGTCCCACAGCAGAATCACCATAAGAACCAAAAGTAGTCACACCAAAGTCAGCTTCAGCGACATCCTTCACCGACTGCACCGATGCTTTCGAGTAAATCATGAACTTGGCAATATCTGCCTCCGTGACAGTGCTACCAACATTTCCCAAGGGGGGGTCAGCTGCTGGCATCTTCACGTTGCCAAAGCAGGGGCCATCATATTCAGCGGGCATGCTGGTTTGGTTGTAGCACATCGGGGTGGTTGAGTTGATATCACCCTTCTTATCGGTCAGCGTCTCACCAAAAGCATATGTCTGAACGGCGTTCACACCATCAATCTGGGGCTGAATCACTCGGAAGATATAGTCACCCTTGCCACCCAGAAGCGCGGAGTAGGAACCAGAAGCATCAGTTTCGAGGATTCCCTCCAGGGTGTAGTTCGTGCCTGTCTTGCGATAGATAGCAACGTCAACACCTTCCAGGCCCTCTTCTGCGGATTCGATCTTGCCATTGCCGTTAGCATCGTTATAAACATAGCCATCCACCACGAACGCGGTCTGCGCAGAAGCAAAGTCGAAGGTGTAGGTGCTCGTACCAATACCACCAGTGAAGCGTTGAGACGTGCCAGTCAGAGGATTGATCACAGCGAAGTTCGTGGCTGCAGTTTCACGACCCATGTAGAGACGACCATTCACGAAGGCCATACCCCATACAGACAGAGATGTTTCCGTCACAATATTGGACTGCACTCTGTTGTATGTCCACTTTTGTGTGGGATCATCCTTCGGGGCAGGAACAACACGCATAAGGGTGTGCGTGTTAGCAGCTGCCTCTTGAACAACAATGTATGCATTACCGTTACCATCCATCGCCATATCAGAGGCAACAATGCCATTGAGTGAATCATGAGGGGTTCTGGGGCAAATGCGCCCAGAAGCACGGTAGGTCAGATCTTTAGGATCGAGAATCATCATTGTGAAATGGGAAACTGCTGCCGTGTCATTGCAGTTAGCAGATGTAGACAGATATGTAGCCTCTTGGCCAGAGAAAAAGATTTCACCAGTGTTCTGGATGACCTCACCACCAGACCAGCCAGTCAAAGAACCAGGGGAAGTTTGGGTTGGTGAAGGCACGGAGAGACGGTCTGCGACGTTCGATCCCTCTTCAACACGAAGAACAGTCGAACCGGCCCAGGGCCAGAAGTAGTACACGTTCTTTCCTTCACCACGATCACCGCGGTGACCGTCGATGGCAAGAGTAGAACGCTCGATGCCGGAGTTTCCTGCACCAGAAGCAATCTGCGATAAGGTGCCAGAGTTTCCATCTGGGGTCAGTGACCAGGACCACATATTGCTCAACTGGACGCCATAGAGTAACTGGTCATCAACCGCGGGCAAGCCCGAACCTGATGTGTAGCTGCCAAAGACCTGGGTGACTGCGCCAATTTCCCAGCTGCCACTCACGGTTCCACCACTGGCACCATATGACTGCTCAGCAGTGCCTGTCGAGGTCAACACCAACGTTGAGATGGCGAGGAAGAAAGAAGTAACAAGGGCCAAAGGCTTCGTCAGCCAATGCTTCCTCGTCGCAGTTGCACTCTTCGTTGCGTGCACGTTATTCGATTGCATTATACCCCCAAAGGTATGTCCCTGGGGAGAAGGAAAACGGCAGGCAACAATAATCCATGTTGCTTATGCCTTCTAGAAATTTCCCAGCTCCCTATACGGCTCCGCACCCCCTCCGACAGTGGATGCGCACCAACATCTCCCAGATATTGGTAGGACATAGTTTTCCACAACAATCTGGCACACTGCAAACTCATCGTGTTCCTTTGTGCGAGATAACACCATCCCCACAAGGGGTAATGCAGAAAAAGTTTCTTGAGGATTACTTGTTTTTTAGCTATTTCAGCCCCATCTTTCTGCGTTCTCACTGCCATGGTTGATCAATTGTCTAGATTCTGCGAGTCGCGGAGCCTGTGTTCCTCACTTCGTTCGTCAACCACTTCCTTGGTTTCGGGATAGTGCGCAAGCGCACTCTCCGCTCAACCTGCGTCGTGGTGCTGCGGAGCCCGCCAGGGCGA
>Ga0082212_10002555_pt1 | contig 26482 bp, 26 predicted proteins | sample TergutNt197P3_FD_71548 | JGI IMG/M metagenome (GOLD analysis project Ga0082212, IMG submission 71548) | Neocapritermes taracua P3 segment gut microbial communities from Petit-Saut dam, French Guiana - Nt197 P3 | ecosystem: Host-associated > Arthropoda: Insects > Digestive system > Gut ...
GGTCGTGAATGTCGCCGCCCGCGCGGTATGTTTCCAGCATTTTCTCGTCCCGGCAATAGAACGCGCCGACGCGAAGCTCTATCTGCGAAAAATCCAGCGACAGCAGGACACATCCCTCCGGCGCGGTGAAGAAGTCGCGGACGCCGATGTCGTCGGCTCCGGCGCGGGGCATATTTTGAAGGTTGGGCTTGCGGGCCGCGAAGCGCCCGGTTTCCGTCCCCAGCGGGAACAGGTCGGCGTGAATACGCCCGGTTGCCGGGTTGATATGCTCCGCGTAACCGTCGATATATGTTGACTTGACCTTCCCCCAGCGGCGGTATGCCTGTACCAGCCGGAACAGCGGCACGAAGTCGGGGCGGTTTGCCGCGCAGTATTCCGCCAGCAGCACCAGCGCCTCGTCGTCCATTGCCTCCTGATACTTGGCCGTGGTCTTGAATACCGGGAGTTTCAAATCCTCATACAGATACTTTTTGAAGGCTGACGTGCTGGCGTTGGCGCCGATATTCACGTCGCCGATAATGAAGGCGATCTCCGCCCGGAGGCTCTCCAGCTTTTCCTCGGCCTCCTGCCGCTTCCGCTCCATCCGCCCCGCGTCCACGAGCAGCCCGTTGTACTTCATAAGGCCGCAGTATATGGCCGTGGGAGATTCCACCCGCTCCACCATGAAGCGGTGCTTGGGTAGATAGCGGTCAAACCACTTGTTGAACAGGTGATACAGCCGCAGGGTATAATCCGCGTCGGCGCAGGCATAGCGGACGGTTTCCGTGGCGGCGGGGTCAAGTTCGTCGAACAGCCGCCCATCCACCACCTCGCCGAAGGAGGGAAGCGCCGCGTCCAGCAGTTCCGGCACGAGGGTTTTCAAGCCGCTGTCCGAAAGGCCCCGGAAGGCCGCGCTGCTTTTCAGCGTCATTTGCGCTGCTGCGATTGTGTCGTATACGGGCGGCTGGATCACGACGCCCAGCGCATACAGGAACATGGCCTCGAAGGAAAGGTTGTGCGCCACCTTGACAACACCGGGATCGGCGGCGAACGCCGAAAGAACCGCCAGCGTTTCAGCGGGGTCGGCGTTGGCGCCGGTTTTGTGGGCCAGCGGGACGTATATGCCGTCGCCCTCGCCGGTTGAAAAGCTAACGCCGACGATATGCGCCTTGTGCGGATCGAGCGCGGCCCGCTCCTCATGGCGGTATGGCCCGTCCGGGGCGGTTTCAAAATCGAAGGCCACCAGCGGAGCGCCGCCGAGGTACTCGCGTACCCCGGCCACGTCCGTCATAACCCTATACATCCGAGCCGCCGCCGAGCGGCTCTATGACCTCGCCGGTTTCGGGGTCAATGTTCAATTCCTCGCCCTCGCTGGCTGAGGCGTCGTAGTCATACGCCACGCGGCTGCTGTACGCCTTGACCTGCTCGGACAGCTTTTCGATCAGCGAATATTCCTCCGGGGACAGCGGGCGGTCTATGGTGAACTGTGCCTGCGAATACACAACGCCGGTATTGTTGGTGGCCTTTTTCAGAGTAAAGCGCGTCACCACGGCGTTGGATTTCCGGCCTTTGGAGAGCAGCCGCTTGATGTAGCGGGTAAACTCTTTGAGGCTCCCGGTCGGCAGCGAAAGCAGGAGCGGGAATATCTCGCCCTCTTTCAGCACATAAATGCGGCGGCGGTTCTTGCAGGCTTTGGCCCCGTTTTCGCCGGAGCCGAATTGATTGAGCGGGCAGGTCTTGCACCTGCCGCCCGGATCGCCCTCGCCGGAAATGCCGTCGAAGCTGCCGCAATCGGGCGGGTTGTTGCCCCCGGTGTATTTGCTCTTGTAATAGGCGAATAGGGTGTGATGGAATAGGATAACCGCCGAAAACTCCTTGACGGTTTCGGCTTCGTCGCCCTCGCCGGGCATTTCAAAAACGGTGCTTCCCGCCGAGGGGATTTTGATTCGCTCAAACCCGGCGTCGAGGCCGTCCAATTCCTCGGCCATCATTGCGCCAATGTCGTTGCTGGCCAGCGCCAAGTAGCCGCCAGCCCGGTTCGGGTCGGTATGTTGTGCTTGGAGCGCCGTTTCTTTGTTTTTAGTAGCCATGAGATAAACCTCCGTTAAACATAATTTTTAGAATTTCGCCGCTTTGCGGACGCCGACGGTCACTTTGTCGAATACATTGACCAGACCCAGCAGCCACGCGGGGAGGGCGTCCCCGTTTTCCTCGATCTGTTCTTTTACGAACGACGAGAGGGAATTGGCGTTGACCGTTTCATATACAAGGTCGCCGTAGCCCTGCTCCCGCAGGGCGGTATGCAGCGCCTCCTTGTTACCGGCCACCGCCGAAGCGCGGGTTTTGGTGGTAAGGCAGAACATTGTCCCCGCGCGGGTAAAGTTCTGCGTTTCGGTTTCGGCCATAAGCTCGGACAGCCGGTAGTCGGTTTCGTCGATCTGAGCGGCTGTGTCTTTGACCTGCTGCTCCAGATCGGCTTTCAAATCCCGCAGCCGTTTAAGCTCGTCGGCCAGTTCAAACATTTTGTTGTTATCCATATGAGCCTCCGTCAGTGAAATGGGTTCAGGCCGCGCCGGTAATCGTCCACCAGCGTCCGGGCCAAGTCCGCCTTGCTTTGCAGGGCTTTCAGCACCTTCTTGTCAATCGTGCCTTTGGCGGCAAGGTAGATATATGTGCAGTTCTCCCGCTGGCCGACCCGGTGAATCCGGGCGCGGGTCTGTTCGTGGTTGCTCATGCTGTAATCCGTTGAATAGAAAACCTCGGTACTGGCGGCGGTGAGGGTGATCCCCAGCCCCGCCGTGGCGATCTGGCCCACGAACACCTGTATATCCGGGTCGTTCTGAAACCGGGACACCTGCGCCTCGCGGTCTTTGACCTCGCCGTATATGCAGGAGTAACCGATTTTTTGTTTTTCCAGCAGCTTGCATATAGCCTTGATTTCCGGGACAAAGCGGGCGATAACCACCAGCTTTTTGCCCTCCTGCTGGGCCTCGTCGATAATGTCCGCCAGCGCCGCCAGTTTTGCCGCGCTGATCGGCAGCGGCGCCCCGCCCTCGTCCCCGCCGATAAATCCGCCCGTTAGCTGGGAAAGCCGGAGCAGCCGGGTGAGGATATTCGTGGCGGTCACTTCCGTTTGACCGAGTTCGGCGTAGCTGTCCTTCACCAAGTCCCTATACACCTTCATGGCGGCAGGCTCCAATTCCACGGGCCGTACAATGTCGGTGACGGCGGGCAGGTCGAGGCATTCCGCCTTTGTCGCCCGGAACGCGATACTATGAAGCCGCTCGGTAAGCTCCCGCTCCATAGTGCGTTTGAGAACCGGGGTATGCTGGCCGTAACCCACCATGTCAAAGTAGCGGTTGCGGAAAGCATAGAAGCTGTTGCCGAAAATGCCGGGGTTGAGAAATTTGTACTGCGAGAACACGTCAATGGCCTTGTTGGTGATAACCGTGCCGGTCAACAGGAGGCGGTAGGCCGCCCGCGCCCCGAGCCGGTGCATGGCCTTTGATACGGCGGTGTTGTGGGTTTTGATTTTATGGCCCTCGTCGGCGATAATGAGGTCGGGTTTCCATGCCGTGATTTCCTTCTCCAGCCGCCACGCGCTCTCGTAATTGACAACGGCCACTTGGAGCGGCGTCCCGGTCATGTGCCGCAGGGTGTCGGCCTTCCTCGCGCCGCTGCCGGACAGCACCGCCAGCGTGTAGTCAAAGGCCGCGAATTTATCAAACTCCTGCTCCCATACGCCGAGGATGGATAGCGGCGCCGTTACCAATACGCGCCGGATCAGCCCGGCCCGGTACAACGCGCCGGTGATGGCAATGCTGGTGATGGTTTTCCCGGTTCCTAACCCATCTCCATCAAAAGCGCGACGCCGCGACTGTTGGGGAGATTCATATACACATCACCTGCCTTTCCGCTTTTTCCGCATTTTATTGTGGAGCCGCGCGTGTTCCGCCTGCGAGGGCAGAACCTCAATATTCTCCGGGGCGTTGTTCTGCTTGTTGCCGTCAATGTGGTGGACGACCTCGCCCTTGCGGAGCGGGCGGCCCAGCTTTTCCTCGGCGATTCGCCGGTGTTCATGCCTGCCGAGCATTTTGCGGTAGGTCTTGCCGTCGCCGCCGCCACGGAGCTTTTCGCCCCGGCGAATCCGCGACGCCAGCACCCCGCCCGGCTTGTTCATGGGGTTGTCGGTGCGGTTGTAGTCGGCCATGCGCCCGGCGTTCCAGCGGTAGAAATGCTCCCGGCAGCAAAAGTTATGTTCATTCACCGCCGCCCGGTTTTTCGGGAACTTCTGCCCGCACAGATCGCAGGTCACTTGAACCTTCTCCATCGCCGTCACCTCCCTCCGCCAATCCGAACAGGCGGCAGGCAAACGCGAAAGCCTCCTGCTGGTGGCGGTAGGGCTTGGCCTTAACCGGGAGGCTTTGGAACGTCGCATTGTCGCCCATCCGCGCCGCCACCTCCTTTATCCGCTGGCCGTCTGTCGAGCAGGGCCAGCTTGCGGGCCAGCCGCCTCGATACCACGCTGATCGCCGTTAGCACCCCGGCAAGCTCCTCGGTGCGCTCGGCCTGCGTCGGCGTCAAGACGGCGGCTGTTTTTTTGTCCATCCGCTTCACCTCCATTCCGGGAGGCAAAAATGCCCCCTCACAACCCAAAGGAAAGTGAGGGGGCGGGTGGGCGAAAAAACTTTATAAATCGCCCAGCAATTTTTTCAGCTTGGCCAGTATCTTATCTCTGCGATATGCCAGCGTTTTTCTGGGGACGCCGGTTTCCGCAGCTATTTGACGCTCGGATTTATCCTCGTAAAACAGCGCGTCGATCAAACCGCGCTCGTCCTCGGTCAATTTCGCCAGCGCCACAAACAGCATATCCAGCAGGAGCTTGTCCTCGACGATTTCGGCCACCAGCGCCTGATCCGCAGGCAGCTCCAGCCCGTCGTCCATGAACGCCTCCAGCGAACGCTCCTGCTCGGCGCGGACGACCCGGCGTTTGTGTTCCGCCCATGCTGGCCGCTTGAATGCGCGGTAGATTTCCTCGGACACCGGCACCTTTTCGCCGTCTATGACGATGAAATAATCTCTCGGCTCATTGTTATTTGCCACGTTGCTTCCTCCTTTCCGCGAAAATTCCGGGGAAGGAGGAAGGGGCGGGGATCGGCAGCGGGGTATTGTGGCAAAACAAAAAAGGCCCCTCAGATAGACATAGTCCATCCAAGGGGCCGGGTGTCCTGAGAGTTCACCTCCATAAACGAAAAAGCCCGCTAACGAAAGCAGGCTTTTTTTGACAGTTTATATAATTGTAAAGTTAATACACTGTTGTCGGCTGGTTCCTACATCGGGCAGCCGCACATGGGCTGCGTATATCGTATATTTAGCATATAACCACACTCCTATGCTAAGGAGCCCGCCGAAACGGAAGAATTTTCACGGCGGGCTTTTCATTTTCATGTTCCGGGTAGAAAATCATGTCAGTGGGAATATCTAATTCGCGCACTATCCGCACCAGCAGATCATAGCTGGGCTTCCGTCCGCTGTTTTCAATCGCTTTGAGGTATCTGACAGTGATACCCAATCGCACCGCCAGTTGCGCCTGCGTAAGTTCCATTAATTACCGTGTGGATTTGACTACGCCGCCCAACTGGGCAACAATGTTTTCATTTTGCACGACATAATCACCTCCGCATTATTAGTCGTGGTTTTCATAAAATTCTGCGGTGGCTTTTTATGAAGGACTTAATGAAATTCAATATAAGCATAGAACACCGTTCTAACAAGTTACTTTGGAATTCCTAACAAAGTTCTTAAATTTGAAACAAACAAAAAGACGGTGTCACAATGGAATACCGTCTTTAGCTTTTTCGGCTATAAATTTGAATCTTATGATCCGCTGTGAACCTCAGCTTTGCTATAATGCCATAAGCAGAAGGCCAACGAAATTAGAAAAGTCAGCAAAAGAAGGACGATGGCCGTACCAATATATGGATTCTCTCCCGTTTCGGCAAATCCCTCGCCGAAATTACGCACCAAATAGTAGGGTGTAGCCCATGGGAACAAGACGGATTTCATTGTGTGTCCAAGTTCAAGAATCAACGTGATAAAGGAACAAGTTGCGCCCAACACCATTGGCGCGATTACGTTTTTGCTTACAATGCTGACCGCCGCCGCAACTGGAATTGTTCCAAACGCAAACAAGCATGTACTTAAATTCATTACGATTCCACTTAAAATCAAATCAAAGGGAATATCCCCAGCAAGAGCTTTTGCAAGTCCCATGAAAATCGCTGAAATACAGGACAAAAGAGAAGCAACTACCGTTATTGTAAAGATAACACCAAGTTTTGCGGTGAATATTCGCACCCTTGATACCGGGTAGGTGAATAGCTGATTGATAGTTCTTTCGCTGTATTCTCTTGATAGGACGTAAGCTGTAACTAACGCGAAAATAAACGGCCCGAAAATAGTGATGATATTGCCTTGTCTGTAAAAGACTTCATTCAAGTTAAATGTTACCGTTTCGCCGCTCATGGACATTTTAGGTAACAGCATAAGGAGCGAATATAAATTGCAAAGTATAGCGGGTACCCATGCTGCCCAAAACATCTTTGTATGCCGTAGTTTCAACATTTCAGCGCGATAGAATCCGAACATCATACTTCCCCTCCCGTCAGTTTTAAGAAATAATCCTCAAGATTGTCGCCAGATAATGTAACCGTTTTTACGCCAACGCCGTTTGACAGCAAGCAAGCGTTTACTTTTTCCGGCGTGTCAAGGTATTGATAAAGCCGCAAGCTACCATTCCCCATGATTTGATAATCTTTTGTCCCAAGTTCCTGTTCAATGAGAACGGCGGCGCGGCGTTCGTCCGTTGTTTGAATTTCAAGGCAATTGCGTGTTTTGCCCCGCAAGGTATCAGAATCCATTTCCTCAATTAAATTGCCTTTGTGGATGATTCCAATTTTGGTCGCAAGCTGTTCTACCTCGGCTAACAAATGACTGGAAATCAAAAACGTAATACCGCGCTGTCTCGCAAGGCCAATAAAAAGCTGGCGCATTTCTTTTATACCTGCAGGATCTAAACCATTTGTCGGTTCGTCCAATACAAGTAATTCTGGGTGATGAAGCAGGGCGCGGGCAAGCCCCAAGCGTTGCTTCATACCAAGTGAATAGCTTTTTACCCGCTGATTTTTTGCGCCAAGCAAGCCTACCGTTTTTAGGCTTTCATCAACACATGCTTTATTGCCCATTCCCATATAGCGGCGATGAATTTCCAAATTTTCCGCACCACTTAAATTGAGATAAAAGCCAGGATATTCAATGATGGAGCCAATCCGCTCAAATGCTTTGTTCATACCGCCCGCAGTATCGTTTCCGAACAATTCTACCGAGCCGGACGTAGGCTTGATTAAGCCCATGATCATACGCATAGTTGTGGTCTTTCCCGCACCGTTTTGCCCTAAAAATCCATAAATATCACCAGGCATAATGCTCATGCTTACATTTCGCACAGCGGTCAAGCTGCGATATTGTTTTGTGAGCGCTTGCGTTCGCAAAATATATTGCATAATAGAACGCCTCCTTTCGTGGTTATAACTATAAACCGTAGTCCTTACACCCCGCTATACTATTCCTTACAAAGTTCTTAAATCTCAAAGGATAGCAGGTAATGCGATAGTAAACAGCGTTTTTTCATATGGAATACTTTCAGCGATGATTTTTCCTCCTTGCTTTTCAATCAGACTTTTGGCTATTGTAAGTCCTAACCCTGTACCGCGCAAAGCGGTATTTCGGGATGTTTCGATGGTATATAGCCGCTCAAAGATGTGAGGCAAATCCTCCGGTGAAATGCCTTTGCCATTGTCCCAAACCTCAACAAAGGCTGTCTGCTCGTCAGTGTGAACGGTCAAACCAATTTCTTGCCCATCTGCGCCATAGCGTAGAGCGTTGGAAATCAGGTTGTTCAACACACGTCTCAGATAATCCTCATTTCCGTATATATAAACGGGATGTTCTGGAATCGCTGTTATGGGGATAATATCCGCAGCAGCAAATTCGGGATAAAAGCCAAGAATTGTAGTTCGGGTAAGTTCCGCTAAATCGATTTGTGAAATATCAATATCTTCTATTTCATCAAGTCGTGCCATTTCAAAAAACTCTTGTATGAGCCTTTGCAATGTTGCTCCTTTTTCTGCGGCAATACGCAAAAAATCTTCCTGCTCTTTCTCTGTCAGGGATTCATCTTTACGCAGGGCTTCAATATATCCGAGCATTGCGGTAAGCGGGGTTCGCAGGTCGTGAGAGATATTTGAAATCATGCGCTTGCGGTCATCTTCTAAAAAGCGGGTACGCTCCATAACAGCTTGAAAACAGCCTGTTAAGCCGTTTAGTTCACCGCAAAGTGAAAAAATGTCCGCTCTGGTTGTTCGTATTCGATAGCGCAGGTTGAAATTACCTGTCCGCATATCCTTTGCGGTATCGTGTATTTTCACGATGTCTTTTTTTAAATGAATATGTTGTGCCGATAGATAAATGCAAATCAGCAGAAGCAATCCCGCAAGAATATAAATCCACATTTCATTGTCCCCCCAATCTATAACCAAACCCCCATACAGTTTGAATATGAATAGGGTTCGATGGATCGGTTTCAATTTTGGATCGGAGCCGATTAATATGCACCATGACTGTATTATCGTCCGACAAACTTTCCTCCTGCCAGACTGATTCAAAAATCTGTGTCTTGGTGAATACTCGAGTTGGGTTTTCTAAAAAAAGCTGCAAAATAGAAAACTCCTTCGCAGTCAGCGTTTTAGGTTGTCCGGCAACAGTCACCTCAAAGGTTCCCGTATTAAGTTCCAATTCGCCATGCTGTAGGATTTTTATATCAGCGTGTTCAAAAGATCCGCTAAATTCCAAGTATCGACGAAGTTGAGCCTTTACTCGGGCAGTCAATTCGCCAATTGTAAAAGGTTTTGTGATGTAATCATCCGCACCCAATTCCAGCCCATGAATCTTGTCCATTTCCCGATCTTTGGCGGAAAGAATGATAATCGGTGTTGTCCCATTTTTGCGGATTTGATGAAGGATTTCATGTCCATCCACTTTAGGGAGCATTAAATCTAAGATGATAAGATGATATGACTGGTTGGCAATGAGCGCAAGCGCATCTTTTCCGTTAAAAGCGGACTGTACAGTATAGCCTTCTTTTTGGAGATATTTAGTGATAAGGCTATTTATTTCCATATCGTCCTCAACGACGAGTATTTTTTTCATGATTAGTCTCCTTTTGTTGATGTGTTTTTTACTGCTCTAAGACGAGCGTCAGCAGGTTTTTCCGTACCTTTCGGTATCGCCCAAACCCGGACGAAGCGGATAACGCCGGGTATACGGCCTTCTTCACATAGCTTTTGAATCCGCCGCTCAGAGACACCCCACTTTTCGGCGGCTTCTTTTGTTGAAATAAAATCCATACGCGGCCTCCTATTTCTTTTCGTTATGTCATCTATTATATACGGTTTAACGAATGATTACAAGGAGAACCGACCAAAATTCACTAAATATTCAGAAACGCAAAAGGGGCTGCCGCTTATAGATAGCGACAGCCCCCGTCGTGTCCAATAGTTACAGCAGGCCGATCTTTTTCAAATAGGCAAAGCAATCCCGGTGGCCGGTGAGGTACAGGTTCAGCCGCTCCCGGTTTTCGGCCTCGTCCGTCGTGCGGTTATACTCTACCAGCCCGACGTGTTCCTCGGCGGATAGACGCACCGCGCCCTCGCCGTCCAGCACCGATTCAATGAACGGGAACCGCCGCTCCAATTCCTCCAATCGCGCCCGGAGCGCGGCATATTTCTCGTCGCGCTCCGGCAGGGCAACGGTGATCTCGCTGTCCATTTCCTCGAACCGTTCTTCAAGCTGGGCCAGCAGCCCGTCAAAAATATTGTCTTGCATAGGGAATCCTCCACTTAATCTTACTTGTACCATCCGCCGCGTGGCGGTATGAATATCATCCTTAACAGTGTACCCCGAAGCACTTCCCGTAATAATCCCGGCCCGGTTACGCCCCCAAAATCCCCGTGAAAATTTCTTGAAAAAAAGAGAAAACAGAGCTTGCTTTATCACCCATGGTGCGTAAGCTGTCACTCACAGAATTAAAACATATCTTTAAGGAGGCAGCGCACCATGTTAGAAATATCCGCAATCGTAAAGAAAACCGAGGCCCTGTTCGACCTATTCAATGAGCATTTTTACAACGGCGAGCTTTCCCGCCCTGCCATCACCGTATCGCCGGACGGAGGCCGGGGTGCATACGGCTGGTGCAGTGTGGACGAAATATGGAAAACCGGCGACGATACCCACCGCGAAATCAACCTCTGCGCCGAATACCTCGACCGCCCCATGACGGAGATATGCGGCACCATGCTCCACGAAATGGCCCACCTCTATAACCTCCACCGCAGTATAGAGGACGTGAGCAACAACGGCTATTACCATAACAAGCGGTTCAAGGAAACGGCGGAGGCCCACGGTCTTATCATTGAGAAGCACGACAAATACGGCTGGACGATAACCACCCTAACCGCCGAAGCCAGCGCGTGGCTGGAGCAGGTTTTGGGCGGCGAGGCGATCCGCGCGGCCCGCCTGCCGGAAGGTAATGGCAAAGGAAAGAAAGGCGGCAGCAAATCCAAGAACCGCAGTATCAAGTACGTCTGCCCGGAATGCGGCGCCATTATCCGCGCCACGCGGGAAGTCAATGTGATATGCGGGGATTGCGAGGTACCTTTCGAGCGGGCGGAATAATCGCCGAAAATGAAAAAGCGCCCGATCTGGAAGCCACCAGATCGGGCGCTAAATGTTCTGATTTGAGGGGGTGTCGCAATTTTCGGGCGCCGGGGCCGTTTTCATTCTGTGCGGCTATTTTCGAGTAATTTTCGAGGCGGTTTACCGCCCAGCCCGGCTCCACTTCAAAAACAACGGAACGCCGGAAGGTGGCACGGTAGCAGGCTTTTCGTGGTTTTGGACAGACGAAAGCCGCCCTTGCGGGCGGCTTTCACACTGTATCAAACAGTGTCCTTTTTCATGGTGGGCAATGGGGGATTCGAACCCTCGACCTCATGCATGTGAGGCATGCGCTCTAACCAACTGAGCTAATTGCCCGTGAACATAGTGTTAAGCCTCATGGGATTGAACACTGACAGTCCACATTATACGATTAATCCGGCAGACCCGTCAAGCCATTTGGCCATTATTCTCTCCATCCCAAAACAACGCAAAACAACGCACCAAAACCACAATGCTATAGTTGCATCCCTTGTTAAACAGGACCAGGTGCGGGAATGAGGTGTTCATCCTGCTGGTGGCAGGGCTGGGATTCGGCTTTAAAAAGTGGAAACGGCTAAGCTTTGTTCCCTGACGAAGTTCAAGCAGCAGGCGATCAAATGGGCGTCGTGGTGGTTGATGTCGTCTCTGATATTCCGATCAAAAACCAACTCAAAAAGTTTGCCGGGGAATTCTTCAGAGAATTTGCCTTGATGGTCTTGCAACCACGTATGAAGTGTGTTTTCATCAATAGCCGGCAATTTCTCAACGATATCTACAGCCAGAGCCAAATTTGCAGGTTTGGTGAACAAATTGAATGATGGGGTTCCTTTGGCCAGTTCACCATAACTTAATTTTCTGGGCGTCTCTTTTGACGTTTTCAAACTGTCGTCCTCCTCTGTGATGGTAATGCGACAAATCCAATACGATATAAATATATATTAAAAAAATAATTTTGTCAATAAAAATAATTAATATTAAAAAATTAGTGTTGGTCTTGGTGGTTCCTGCAACTTGCAGGCGAAACTCGCCTTGGATATGTAGGCAGGTAGAATCAGCCGACAAGATTATAGTTTTTTGCCAGAGTGTTGAAAGCAATGATGGCTTTATGTGTATAGTTGAGTGGCCCAATAATGACCAGCGAACCTAGCCCGTATATAAGCCCCATACTGCCAATACTGGAGAAATACATATATATCAGAGGTGCGATTATGATCAATGAATACAGAATAAACCATCGCCAAAAGGTGCCGACCCCAAAATCGATATCGTAATGAATGTTTCGCCGCATCAATTCTTGCTTGATTCTCCCAGAGAGGTTGTGATGCCAAAAAATATGCGCCAGTCCCAGAGTGAGTGGCGTGAGAAGGAAAAACAAGAGACTATAAGGCATGGTTTTTTTCTTGTCATATGTGCCGGCAATGATATTGATGTCTTTGGATATGGCACTCCAAAAGACGATTGAGTAAACTCCCAATGTCACAATTGTTAGAAAAAAGAACTTTTGAAAGCTTCGGTTGGTGCTGAGACTCTTTGAATAGGTGTCAGAGGTGTCGGAGTGTTCTACTTGGGGTTTCGCTGTTTGCTTATTTACGAAGGCCTTTCGGTATCCCTTTGCCTGTTCGTTTATAAAGTCGTAATCTTTGGCTTGCTCGTATTCACGCTCTGTCAAGTGTATTTCGGGGGTTTCGGTTACGGGATCTGTTAGACTTTCCAGAGGGTGATTGGTTGCGTAGGCATTTCCAAAGTCACCTGAAAGGGTGTATATATCTTCAGGATATTTAATTACATATTCGTTTGAATGGGTATGAGCAAATCCATTTGCGGATTCTCGGGAGGAGGAGCCGATATGAGTCTGTATGATGGAATTGTTATCAGGTTCATTTGGGTAGTCCCTCGTACTCTCCGAATAGCTATCTGATCTTTCAGGATAGCTCACTGCACTTTCAGAATAAACGTCTGTATAAATGTCTGTTCTCTCGGGGTAAATGCTTGTTCTCTCAGGATAAGTGTCTGTTCTCTGGGGGTAGATGTCTGTTCTCTCGGGGTAGAGGCCTGTTCTCTCGGGGGTGAGGACTGTTCTCTCGGGGTAAGTGCCTGTTCTCTCGGGATAAATGTCTGTTCTCTCGGGGTAGAGGCCTGTTCTCTCGGGATAAATGGTTCTTTCGGGGTAGTTGTTCTGATAGGTTTCTTCATAATCGGTTGATAACTCTGGGAGTTTGTTCGGTAATTTGGGATTATTATTTGCTAATTGGGCGCGTCTAACTGATCTATCAATGTACCGCTTGGATTCGCCGGCACTGTTGCCGAGCCCGCCGGAGCTGTTGATTTGCTTGCCTGATCCGGTGTTTTGATTGTTGAAACCATTGTTCATGTCACCTGAGTTGTTATTTGAGCCGCTGAAATATTTGGTTATCCCGTCGGAAACGTTGCATAAGCCGGCTGAATTGTCGATCAACCCGCCGGATTGAGAATTGGTTTCGACAGGGATTCCGACTTGGCTGCCAGAATATCGGTTTGACCCTTCCGAGTAACGAGATGAGTATCTATTTGAATAGTTAACGATAAAAACTCCTCCTCATGAAAAATACATGTTGTGAATAGACTCGAATAAAAACAATTGATATGTCAAATTTACATGTCCCAAGCTTCAATGTCAAGATATTATGTGCCTTTATGGATAAGTTGTGTTGATTTCATTAAGAACCCCAGAAGGACCCGGGTTTTCTACATATTTCTGGCTATTGATTGAGAAACTAACTAAAAATACAAGTCTTTATCATTATGGAGGGCCCATCATGGTTGACGATAACAGCGGTAGCATTCAGAATGTTCGTGACGGCCACAAGGAAATCTTGTATGATAAAAAGCTTATTTGTCCATTTTGCAGCACAACATTTCTATCAAAAAAAATCAGATCTCGATTTATCAAACCACTTCAGCTTGATTCAGATTTTTACCAGGTGTTTGCTCCGGGGGATCCCAATCCATTGCATTATTTTATCGTTATTTGCCCGGCGTGTTCCTACGGGTTCTATGAGGAATCGTCGAAGATTCCCGGTAATGTGCTCAGCAAGTTGGACGAGTTTTTGAAGGAATGGCGCCATTCCCATCCCAAGTCATATTGCGGGCAGCGTTCTCTCTATGATGTCATCGAAACCTATCGTTTGGCTATCGCTTTGGCCGGCATCATCCGGGAAACACAGATTAATTTCGCGGGTTTAAAAATCCGTTTGGCTTGGCTTTTTCGGGCCCAAAAGGACAGCACCCATGAACAAATCTATTTATCAGAAGCTTTGCAGCATTATGAACAATCGTACATCAACGGTGATTTCGCTCACACAAACATTAAGGAAATCCAACTTCTCTATTTAATCGGAGAGTTATACCGGCGTCAGAAGAATTACACCGAGGCGATCCGGTTTTTTAGCATGGTTGTCCACCATGAAGACAAGAGCCGGTACCGTAAATATATTTATCTGGCTCGGGATCAATGGCAGCTTGCCCGAGAAGAACATAAAGCCATTAATAACGGAAAAACTGATTTGCAGGAGTTGACAAAAGAATGATGAAGGAGCTGGAACTTCTTAGTTTGGAGAAGAGTCGGACAGGTGAAATTGCGGCGGCTTTCTTTGAGATGATCCGTGGAGGGCAGATTCTGCGCCGGCCGAGCTTTTTACGCCTTATTGATGCTCTGGGATTTGACGGCGCTTTTGATTTGACAGAGGTCTATAATCGGGGCGCCCGGACTTTTGTGGAGAGATTGGCTGGTGAGGTTATGGCTGAGGCTGTGGGGAGGATTATCCCCCGGTTGCCTCTATACCCTTGTTCGCAGGGGACTCGCCGCCGTTCATTTCGTTCGAGCGCATTAAAAGCGAATGAGCGTTCATTTGTTCAGTTGCTGAGCTGTGTTTTCTTGCCGCCCGGTATCGTTCGTCGAAAACCGGTTGATTCCGGATTGCCAAGTTTCCCGGATTGTATTGATGTTGACGTGGCTCGGCGGCTTTCTCGCCAGAAAAACAAAAGCGAGGAAAAAACAGATTTTGTTTGGGAACATCTTATCGCCTTAGCTCTTGATGAGGAGTCAATTCACGGAAACGACTGTCTGGTTGGTGAGGCTGTTTGCGCGGGTTTATCAGATGAGAAATGCCGGCGAGGAGCTAGGCAGATGTTGCTTCGTGCTGTATTGAAGTCGACACGGCGAGACTTGATAAAGATGATCTTAACATGTGAAGATCCATCGCTCATTGTATCAACAATCTCCATGGGGGACGAAGGTCGGGTTGAAACTCAAACGGACTTGCTGGGGTGGGTTGAGGATCATGATTACTGGCGTTTTGAAACTGTTGTTGAGGCGATCAAAAAATGGATGGGATTTGGGCATTGTTATGTCGATCGCAGAATGTTGGTCCAAACCTCCCGCTTCGCCCTTGGGCTTATCGGCAACCCGACAGCATGTCAACGCGCTGTTCATAGCTGCTGTTTGGAAGAGGTTTTCGCCGGTCTCTGGGTCATCTCTCTCCCAGATGTGGAGAAGGTTATGCCTGTTCTCAAGAAGATTCTTGAACAGGGAAACAAACAACAACAACTCGCGGTTTTGTCTTTTGCGGCTGATCTGGAGGATAAACCCGCGCAAGTGGAGCTGGCTGCCGGTATTTTGTCGGAAACCGACCCTGATATACTCTGTCTGGCTATGGCTAATTTCGATATGTCCTATGTCCCCGCCATGCAAACCAGGGATGGTTGGCAGGGTGTCAGTCGCAGTCTTGAGGTGCTGACAGAAGCCGGGGTGCGGGACAGGTATTTTGATGATGTGGTTGCAGTGTTAAAAAGGGTGCCGCCGGAGGGCTATCGTCTCGCTGACGTAACTTTTTACGGTCATTTGAACCGGGAGTGTCTTTACGCGAATCTTTTTTTGATTGCGGCAGCGGATTTTGATGAGAGAAAGATTGCTGATTTGATCGACCTCATTCCCGGTGGCGATGCCGAAATTCGGCGACGGTTTGTCGATATTTTTATTGATATGCCTTGGACGAAACGGGAGAGGGCGTTTCTCTTTGCGTGTCTCAGTGATAAGAGTATGGTTGTGCGCCAAAGTGCGTTAAAGAAATTAGAGGTGTATGAACCGACAGCAGATCCCTTGGCATCGCCCTTCTCCTTTGCCGAACGTGTTGCATTAATGAATTTGCTTTCACTAAAATCTGAAGAGATACGGGCCTCTTGTCTCAGGGTCTTATTAACCCAACCGACTGAAATTGTTCTTGAAAACGCCCGGGAGCTCTGTGCGTCGAAAAATGAGGAAAAGAGACGAGCCGGATTGGCTCTGATCGATGAATTGCGTGCTACAGCCAGAACAAAGGATGAGAGCGCGTTTGATAATGGGCAGACTCTGGAGGCAGGGTTGGGGATTTTTGATCCTCAGTATAAACCGGATGTCTTGGGGTGGCTCAGAGAATCCGATCTTTATGACCAAAAAGAAAGATCTCAACCTCGCTTAGTTGTCAACGTATCGGAGGCGAGAGCTATCGACCTTATCGATGCTATGTGCGCAAAGGTTGAGGCAAACAAGGATTATGTTTTTACCCGGGTTAACTATGATTTTTCAGAAGAGGAAACCCTGCTGGGGAGTCTTGCTTACCCGGTGCTGCCGAATACGACGGTTTGGCAGCAAGGGAAAAGATATTCCCTCGATGATTTCGTATTGCCTGAGGTTTGGCGGACTTGGCGCTGGGAAAATCAAGTCGGGTTGCCGGAAATATTGGCTTTGGCCCTGGCCTATCGGAGGGGTCAAAGATGTGAGCGGGAGCGTTTGGCTTGGGTTGATGAAGCTCTGAAGAGGGTATTGCCTGTTGGGGCTATTCGGGTTTGCGAGGAGGCATATCCAAAGAAGGATTATGGATCCCTGGCCATGGCCATAATTGAAAAATTGATTGATGATTTTGATTCCCCCGAGGTTTTCCGGACAGCCCGTGAGGTTTTGCTCGTCTTGTTGGATGAAATTCCTGTTGAGATGTGGGGTCGCATGGCGGAGACCGGAAAAACAGACGATTTCCTGTCAGATATTGTGGAGATCGATTATCTGTTAAGTTTGATGGAAGCGTTTGTGGCGGATGATGAGAGGTTTTTGCAGTACGCGGCTTGTTGTATTTATTTGGGGCAATTAATCGGCGTACCCAACGTGAGGTTAGATGTTCAACAGGTTGTTCGCGCCGCTGTTTTGGGATTGGCTGAAAAGGATATGCTATTTCAGGTTCTGTGCCGGCAAGGTCTTAAAGAGGCTTTTGTTCTGGCGGAGGAACAGAGGCAGGGGGGCTCGGTTATGGGCGTCTCTGATTTTGCCTTGCTTAGAGATGTCTTGGGAACTCTTGCCGAGCGGGTTATCCAAATTGAACTTCGGGAGAACGGTCGCACCGAGGTGAGTCGCTTAGCGGCTGATATCGCTTATCATGAAGGGGTTCGTGCGTTTGTTGGTCTCGTAACTGCGTTGTTTGGACAGGGGCAAGGGCAAGGGCAGGGGCAAGGGCAAGATGATGGATTCTGGCAAAGCGACTGCCCATGGATAAAGCGTGGGACGGAGAAGCGCGAAACGTTGCTTTCACTGTTGCGGGCTTCTGCACCGGCGACGGGGGATAACGCGTTGAGCCTGGAACGTGCGCTGAGGGAGGTCGGAATGGGTGGTGGAAATGGCGGGGTACCGGGGAGGGTTTGGGACAGAGTTTTAGGAATGGCGGCGTTGACTGCGCCGGCTTGGGCACGTATTATCGCTGAGTATTTGGAGTGGCCGGGATTTCTGAGTGCGGTTTGTTTCGTCCGCGCTCACTTGGGGTGCCGGGTGACAACGGAGGATTTTGAAGACGGATTCTTATCGGAACGGATAACGCCAAATCGGTTGAAAGAGATTGGAGAAGGCGCTTTCGATGCTTTTTGGTTGCGAAGTATTTGCCGGGATTTAGGGGAAGAAAGATTTTATCAGTTGCTTGATCAGGGATCTGAATTGACTGACTCGGTGAAATATGAGCGAATTCGGCTTTTTGTCGATGCAACATTGAATAAGATCCCGGTTGAAAAGTTGTATCGGGAGGTTGCCGAGCAGCGCCGGACAGATCAGATTCTGTGTTTGAGCTTGGCGCCTCTGGGGGAGGATGCCGCATCGGATGTGTCGGAGCGCTATGAGTTCATCCGGCAGTTTCTGGAACAAAGCCAGTGTCTGACCCCTAAGCGGCGTGCCAGAGAAAAGAAAGCCTGTACTATGGCGTTGAAGAATCTGGCAAATACACCGTGGCCTTAAAAAGATCGCCGTCAATGGTGATGATGAAGCGACCGTTTTGTGCGGCGACAAAACTTTGAACAATGGATAACCCGAGCCCGCTACCGCTGTTGCTGCGGGATTCGTCGCCTCGTTTGAAACGTTCTGTCAATTCGGAGGGATCGCCGCTGAGTTCGGCTGAGGAGATGTTCTTAATATCGACACGGACAAAGAGGTCTTCTCGTTCCGCGTTAAGATAGACGCGGGATCCGGAAAGAGCATATTTGAAGACGTTGGACAGCAGGTTTTCCATGACGCGCCACATCAGTTTCCCGTCGGCTTTGACGAGGAGGTGATCCGGGAGTTTGACTCGCAGATCCAGTCCGGATGTTGCAATGGCCTGATCAAGTTCGCCCAGGACCTGTTTGATCAGCGAGGCGAGGTCGAGTTCGGTGATATTGACTTCGATGTTACCTGATGTGGCTTTAGCAGCTTCAAACAGTTCTTCTGTCAAGGTTTTCAGACGCTGGGATTTTTGGGTTAGGATATCGAGGTATTCTGAGGCTTTTTCACTGGTGAGCCCTTCGCGGTTGAGCAAGTCGGCGTAGGTGATGATCGAGGTCAACGGTGTTCGAATGTCATGGGAAACGTTGGTGATGAGCTCTGTTTTAAGCCGTTCACTTTTGAGGCGCTGTTCGACGGCTGTGCTGAGGCCTGTCGAGATGTCGCTGATAGACGCCGCGATGTTGCCCAGTTCGCCGTTACCAACATCTATGCGGATATCGTAGTCGCCTTGGCTAATTTTGCGGGCGGCTTGATCCAGTCTGTGGAGTCGGTTGGCGTAGCGAAGCAGAAGGTAGGTAACAGCAGCCGTGATGAGGAGTATGAGCAGAATCCCGGGCGCGACGTGGCCTTGAGATATGGTGATGCCCATATATAGCAGCAGAACGAAAGAGACAAAGCTTATAAGGGCGACTTTTGCGGTCAGGATAAGGCCCGACCAGAGGGATTTACAGAAGAGGAAGATTCTGTGAGAAGCAGCGAAGAGGAACGTATGCCGCCAGAAACGACCGGCCTTGATGCGTTTTATCAAGCTCATGAACCAGAGGAGGATGGAGGTAAAGACAAGAGATGCCGACAATGCCAAGATCCAAGTTACTGCGGGAGAATCCCAAATAGTTTGAATTATTGGTTCAGTGACAGATACGACAATGAGCGTCCAGATCAGCACAACCACAAGACTGATATCCAGATAAGGTCTGTCTATGGTTAAAAGTTGGATTTCATTGTTGTCAGAGTTGAAGTGCCTGCCTGTTCCAAAGAGTAAGACAAACAGGAAGATCAGCATGAGTATGGCTGATATAGCCATGGTCAAGAGTTCTTGAATGTAACCGTTTCGCGCTTCGGTGTACAAATTGTTTTGTGAGGCAATGAAGTCAGTGGTGTAAGCAAGGAAGACTGTGGCATTGGCGGGTGTGGACTCATGCCGAATCGCGGAGTTGCTGTGTGAGGTGGTTGGTTGTTTGTATGGATCTTTGAGGAAATAGAGGGGCTGAAACCTGAAGAAATCTCTGTTTTGATCAACGAAGTCGACATTACTATAGGAGACACTCTCTAATCCAAAGTCTGTTTCGGATTCGTTGATTGTGGAGTCCTCATTCTCCGAAACGCCTCCACTCAGATAATAGATAAACCCGTCTGTGTTCAGATTATCCAAGGCCGTACGGAACCAAATGATTTGCTGGAGGATCGCTTCCCGCTCCATGTTTTCCCTGGCTAAGGGCGTATCTTCTCGAGGGAGGAGCGATCTATAAGGAAAAATGGTGTCGGGCGTGACAAAGCAAAGATGGGTTCCATAGGATACGATTTCATCGTCAATCCATTTTAGAAATTTTCCTGAGCTGATTGCCGCCTCGCTTTGGTAATAAACAATTTGTGAAGCGGTGTCATACATAAGAGGCATATTGTGTTCATAGAAATACTGGTTTCCGGACTTGTCATAGAACGCGACGGTAGGAGAGATGTCGCTCTCATATCTAATCCTGGCAAAAGAGACAAGACTGTTCATCGCCAGGAAGAAAAACATGACGATCAACAAGAAGCTGATGATTTTAGCGGCTGGATGGGCTGTCCAACATTTCCATTTTGTAACCAATTCCCCACACCACCTTTAGATATTTTGGGTTTTTCGGTTCGATTTCGATTTTTTCTCTGAGACGCCGGATGTGCACAGCAATCGTGTTGTCAACACAAAAAGCGTCTTCGCCCCACACCTGTTCATAGATCTCGCTTATAGAGAAGACTCTGCCCGGCGAACGGATCATCAGAACCGCGATTTTGTACTCAATGGGGGTAAGCCTGACATATTCGCCGTCGACAGTGACAATTTTCCGATTGTCATCGATGGTTAGACCACCGATGGTATACACACCGTCTTCCGCTTGGGGAAGGCTTCCAAGAACCATAAAACGGCGGAGCTGGCTTTTGACACGGGCGATCAGTTCAAGGGGGTTGAAGGGTTTGGTCATATAGTCGTCCGCGCCGACGGACAGGCCAACGATTTTGTCGGTGTCTTCACTTTTTGCGGAGAGCATGATAATGGGGAGGTTGCGGTGTTTGCGTATCTCCATTGTGGCTAGATGCCCATTGAGTTCCGGCATCATAATATCCATAATCACAAGCCGGATATTGTGTTCGTCCAGGAGATCCAGAGCTTGTTTTCCGTTGTAGGCCAGATGGGTCTTGTATCCTTCGTTTTCAAGGTATACCGCTATCGCCGCCGCGATTTCTTTGTCGTCGTCGCAAATGAGTATTTCTATCATTCCGGCTGACCTCCGTTGTTAGTCGCTTAGGTTGCAACAACATCAATAAAAAACAAGAAAATCCACATTCTGAATACTGAATACTGAATACTGAATACTGGATACTTGCGGGCGAAGCCCGCGTTAGGTTATTCAATTGTATCACATCCTTTCACAAGAAAGGATATCAGGAGAATCTTACGGAATGAAGTATGTATTTCTTACGAATATCTTACATTGTGAAGGATAATCCACCTTATTACCGAATAGGCTATGTTGGAAAGGTGAACTGAAATGAAATATGCAATTCGAGGAAAGATCCTACCGATGACAGGAGAAGAGGTTATTTACCCTGACGGGGAACTGTTGGTGGAGGGCGATACCCTGGTGGCGGTAGGACCACGGGGGGTATTGGAGAGTTATATCAGGACCTGTCCCGATTGGAAGCCGGATCGGATATTGGATCTCAAGGGGCATGTCATTATGCCCGGGCTTATCAACGCGCACACCCACGCTGCCATGACGTTGCTGCGAGGGTATGCTGACGACATGCCACTGATGCCTTGGTTGGAAACAAGGGTATGGCCTTTTGAAGCGCAGATGGAACCGGATGATATGTATTGGGGCACTCTGTTGGCTTTATGTGAGATGGTGCGGGGCGGTACAACAACAATGGCGGATATGTACATGAATGAGGACAGGGTCGCTGACGCTGTTCTTGAAGCAGGAACCCGGGCGGTCTTGTCCCGGGGGATGACTGCTTTTAACATGGCAAATGCCGAGAAAGGCCTTCAAGAGAACCTGGACCTTTTCCATCGATATCAAGGCGCGGGAGACGGGCGCCTCAGCGTATTCCTGGGACCGCACGCGCCACATACATGCACAGGGGAATTCCTTCAGGAGGTTAGGCTGGAAGCGGAACGTGCGGGCATGGGGATTCATATTCATCTGGCAGAAACCCGGGCAGAGGAGCAAGCTGTCTTGCAGCGTACGGGACGAAGACCGGTGGCGTGGTTGGAGACATTGGGCTTTTTTGGTTCACAAGTTTCACCGCCAATCGCCAATCACCAACCTCCTATCCTGGCTGCTCATTGTGTGTTTCTCAATGAGGAAGAAATGCAGTTGCTCCAAAGATACGGTGTGGGGGTTGCCCACAATCCGGAAAGCAACATGAAATTGAGCAGCGGGACGGCACCTGTTGATCGCATGCTAAAGCTGGGGCTCTGTGTTGGTCTGGGGACGGACGGGCCTTCGAGTAACAATGATTTGGATATGTTCGGCGAGATGCGCAGCGCTTCGTTTCAACAGAAGCTGGTTGCTACGCCGTCTGCCTTAAAAGCTTACGAAGTGTTGCGGATGGCGACGGTAGGAGGCAGCGAAGTTCTGGGGCTGACCCGTTGCGGCAGGCTGGAACAGGGCTGTCTGGCTGATTTGATTGCTGTGGATTTTGCGCAGCCTCATCTAATACCGTGTTTTTCTGAAACATCTCATCTCGTCTATTGTGCCCGAGGTTCAGATGTCCGGTTTGTCATGGCAAACGGACAGATTCTTTTTGAGAAGGGCGAAATGACAGGATTGGATGAAGAAAAGATTTGTTATGAAGCAGGGGAACGAGCCCGCGTTATCGCCGGGAGAGTTTGACAGACAGGCAGGGGTTCATGGTTTATTCTGTTTTAACCTGCTCTTTTTCCCGCTTCAGAAAAGAGCCCAACAGAGCACCAAAGGTTCCGAACAGGGAGGGCGATTTGGGTTCGTTCTCCGGCGGGGTTTCTATGGCGACGATGTCATCGCTGGTTTCTGTGAGGGGACTGATAAAGTCGTCTATAACGCGATTGACTTCCTGCCAGTTGTCGACGTTAGACAGGTGGGCGGCGTTTGGGATCCAGACAAGTGGGTAACCGGTCGCTTCTGCCCAGGCTTTGCTGTAATGAGGGACTTTGCCTGTACGGTCTTTTTCGCCGACGATGATAATCACAGGGCAGGGAATGTTGATGTCATGGTTTTCGGCAAAAAGAGCGTTTCCGGACAAACTCAATTGCAGGCATATTTCGCTTTTACTGAGCGGAGCAAGCATTTGTTGCATCAGTTTGCGCCCTTCTTCGCTTTCGGCATTGCTTTTGGCGAAGCTGCGGCGCATGGTTTTGTCAGGAACCCCGGCTGTCATGGCTCCTGCGTGGCACAGCCAGAATAAGTCGGTGCGGGAATAGTATTGCTGCCCAAAAGGTGTTGTGTCCAACGCGACGAAAGCCAAGACTTTTTCGGGGTAGGTGTCAATAAATTGTTGGCTTACATAACCTCCCATGGACATACCGACTAATACGGTTCGAGGAATTTGCTCAGTTTCCAATATACTATTGAGTTCTTTGGCCGCGTTGGCAAAAGTAAACTCTTTGTAAGGGGTGGATTCGCCATGGATTGGAACGTCCCAGGTTATCATTGAATGGGTTTTGGAAAAATGCCCGATTTGTCTGTCAAACATCGTATGGTTGGCGGCTAAGCCGTGGGTGAAAACGATCCATGGGGCGTTGGGAGCGTTGTGCCGATGAACCCAATACCAGACAGTCCCGTTATCAGAGTGGATGCATTTTTTTTCCATAGAAACGTAAAACCTCCGCGACTAAGATAATAATGAACAGATTTAAGATATGTGGAGATGGCGCGTTATGTCCCTCGCTTTGACACCTAATTCTGTTCCGGAGAATAGTATAGCATGTTCTTGTGAAGATTCCTACATATTTATCTTTATGGCGGCAGATACGTTGAAGGCGCTGAAGGCGTTGAAGGAACTTGGGATTAAGTATTAATGAGTTTTGCGCGGGAGGGGGAACCTTCCCGCTTTCATTTTTCGGCGCGACAGCGCGTCCACTCTGACGACAGGCAACCAAATACATAGCATATGCGTCATGGGTTTATTCGCCGCTGTAGGCGGCGGCAAAGGAAAACGGCGGCTCAAAATGAATCCGCCGTCCTGCAAACAAGAGAAAACATTTACTTTTGAACATAAAGAGGGCAGGAACATGTTTTTTCGTTTGGCTGAATTTCTGAACCCGCGACTTAGATCAAGATTTCCTTATAGGAACTCTTGAACCAATCGTAATTATCAGAGATTCTTGCGTGTTCCTCTTCATTGTACGCCTGATACCTTTGAAACAAGTTTTCTAAGAAACCTCTCGTTAATGATTGTCCAAACGGTTGCTTGGATTCCACTGAAAAGCAATCAAGAATACAACCAAAAATATAGGGGTTTAGTCCTGCTATATTATTTTCTAGGAAGTTAACAACATATTGCTTATCGATTTCGAAAAAGAACTCAATAATAGCCCCCTGTAAATACTCATCCCCTAAATTATTTTTGAGGATATTTTCCGCCAAGACCATTGCACCAAACTTGTCCCTATTGTATAGCTCGCTGAGGGCACTTGGTACCTCCTCAATATCAATGATATCTGATATTAGCAATTTTAAGCTTGTGTCTGATAATTCCTTTACATCGCTATAATCATGCAAGCAAATCTTTGTTAATTCATCATTCATAGCGTATCACAACCTTTCTGAGCCTATTGAGTTGGTATTAGCTTTACTGTGGACAAATATTTTTCCCCATCCGGAAGGATAGTCCATGTTGATATCATTTTAACTTTGCCATTGGGGCCTTCTAAAATGGAAATCACATCTCTGTTTGCAGGTGTTGCTCTCGCACCGTCATCTAGCAATTGTCCAAATAGTTTGTTATTATTTACAAGGTATCATCCAATCCAATAGAATTCAGTTTTGATGCCATATCTGTAGATCTTTGATAGTTTTTGAGTTGGCGCTTCAACTCCTCCAATCTTACGGAATTATTAGGATCAGCATCAAACAGTTTACGATTATCCTGCTTTAATGCTCTTAATTCTCTTAATTCCTCGGTTGGGTTTGGAACATTTCCTCTCATATATTGTTCCACTTTGCCATTTGGCACAGCGACATCACCTTTGGCTTTGGCAAGTATTTCGGTGCCTGTAGAAGGTGCCTTATAAACCTTCTGGGAAAAAGCGATATCATCGACAGCCCTAATTCCCATGCCTGGCGGCCCTGGCGGCCCTGTTGCCACCGCCTCAAGCTCCTTAATCATACCAGGTCTATCAATCACCTTCAACTTGCCCAATGACGTTGTCCTGACGACCGGCATCCCATTCTCGACGAACTTCTCATACCTGGCGATTTGACTGACTTTGCCGATATTGCTGACTTTGCTGACCTTACCCGCCCCCTTGAAGGGATCCACCAATGTTCCCAACATGATTGCGGCGCCGACTTCGTTACTGGGGGTTAAACCATATTCCATGGCTTGATGATTCAAGGCGTCTGTCATTGAGACGTCAAGGGTTCTTACGGTTCTCCCGGGATCGTCGGCAAGAGAGCTTGTGCCTCGGAGAACGCTTTCAAAGGTGCTGATGATGTTTTCGTTATAGCCGTCAAGTTTCTCGTTTGTGGCGGCGACATCAAGATTCTCTTCTGATGAGCCGATGTTTCCTATCCAAATACAAAGGGTTGCCAGATAGTCGATGGCGTGGAACCCCAATTTTAAACAGCCGATTAGAGTGTCCTTTACAGATAACATGAAGCTGACTGCGGGGTCAAATTTCTCCCCAATCTTCATCATTCCCACGCCGGCTTTGACGTGCCAGCCGCCGTGGTTGATGCGTTCCTGAAGCATGGCATCCACCATATCAGCGTCCATAGAAATGAAGGATCTCAAGGGTTTTGTGATCTCTTTCGCTTCCTCGTGATAGTTGACCAAAGTCCAATAGAGCTCGATATATTTGTCTTGTATGGCAAGAGGGTTTCACTGGGCCTTCGCCGCCGTAGGCGGCGGTTCCTGATCGGAATCAGCCGCACGGAAAGACTTCCCACTGTATGCATGATTCTCCGCCCTTCGTGCATCCGTTCCGGCAGCAATCAGTTCAAGTCTAAAGGCTCAATTGATATTTTCTAGAGATTTCATCAGCGTATTCTTTGATTTTATTTTGGTCGTCAGGGAAATCCTCTATATGGGCTTTGCATGCTAAAGACAAATAGTAATAAAACTTTTTATAATCTGCAATTACAGGCTCCCATCCATATAGCGAGAATTGTATACCATCAAACAATTCCTCCTCAGGGTCTAAATCTCCGGGAAAAGTACACACAGCATCATTAATGCCACGTCCAATACCAAGGCTCATTTGACCAATCACTTCTGTGAATTTTGAATCTGAAATAGCGTTAAAAAATGCTTGTATAGGGAAGTCGCATTCTTCAAGTAAATGTGATTCCATCACCCTAAAATCTCTTTTTCTCATTGTTAAGCTCCTTGTCTAATGTTTAATCATTAGGGAAAAATGAAGTGACTTCGCCATTTGCATTTGTATATCCTCGCCACTCCACACCATTGTTGTCAAAACCTGTCCACTCCCTACCCAAAGCTCCTTTTGATGCGGCTTCGTCTGCCGCCTCTTTACCAAGTCTTAGGAAATCTGCATCGGAAATTTTGGCAGGGTCATAGACTGTCTTTTCATATATTCTTGCTTTCCAGCCGTTCACAGCACCTGTTTTAGGATCAAGTGATGGAATCTGATATTCTATCTTTTTTATTCCTTCCATGGTTGGATGGGGCGTTTCACTT
>Ga0082212_10002556_pt1 | contig 26482 bp, 16 predicted proteins | sample TergutNt197P3_FD_71548 | JGI IMG/M metagenome (GOLD analysis project Ga0082212, IMG submission 71548) | Neocapritermes taracua P3 segment gut microbial communities from Petit-Saut dam, French Guiana - Nt197 P3 | ecosystem: Host-associated > Arthropoda: Insects > Digestive system > Gut ...
CCGAAATATGTAGTGAAAGAACCTCCTTCGGAATACGAAGTAGCCGGTTCTATCCGTTATACTTATGCCGATTATTATTCATGGATGGATGAAAAACGGCGGGAAATTATCAACGGCGTAGTTTATAGTATGTTTGGAGCGCCAACACGTTTTCATTCAAAAATATCAACCAATCTATTATTTTTTATAAAATGGTTTTTTAAAAAGAGAAAAGGTAAATGTGAAATATATCACGCGCCTTTCGATGTCCGATTTCCCAAAGACGGGGAAACAGCCGACGATAAGATCTACACCGTTGTCCAACCGGATATTTGTGTGGTTTGCGACCCTAAGAAATTGGATAAACGCGGCTGTATCGGCGCTCCGGATTTGATTGTGGAGGTTCAATCGCCATCTACTGCTAAGCGCGATTTACGCGAAAAATACAACCTCTACGAAAGCGCCGGCGTAAGGGAATATTGGGTAGTTTTTCCGCAAGACAAAGCCATTACTGTTTTTCTGTTGCAGGAAGACGGCATATACGATGAGGGAACCACTTATGAATACGAAGGCAAAGTGCCTGTTTCGATATTCCAAGGCTTGGAAATTGATTTGGAGGAACTTTTTGAAGACTGAATTAAAAACTAAAAGATAAAAACTAATCATTAACCACTAATCACTATTTTTTCATTTCGTGGGTAAAAACGACTATTTTGTGGACGCCGGATACCATTTGGTGGATAGACCCCTTTTTTTCTTGTTTTCCGTTTTTTTTGTATATTACTTTGTTCCCGAAATTTTAACTTTTAATACAAATTTATTATGAAACATTTCAAACTTTTATTTTTAACTTTTTGTCTTGGTGTAGTATGGATGGCTTTGATGCCTCAAAATACTTTTGGGATAGCTCCGCAAAATCCGAAAGTAATTGAACAAAACAGCGAGCTTTATATTGTACATATACAAACACAAAGCGGTAGCGATACACATGATTTTCACTATGTTTATAGCTCTAAGGTCTTGTTTTCGGAGGATCTTTTAGACTATTTGAATGCAAATTATGATGTGAATAGCTTTATTCCTGCTGAAGATAATAAACAGGCGCTTGCCTATTATTATGCTAAACTTTCAGGCGATGACATCAATTATGATAGTCATGGTTATGGTTGGTTTTATGGTGGTATTGACGGGCTTGATGCGTTTACGATTGACTATTGGGACGATGTTGTAGCTGTTGCCGGTGATGAAAATATATGTCCCGGAAATCCTTATCTAATAAGAGCTAACAGTTCTTCCGGTACAATTCTTGCCGACATGATCAGAGATGAAACCGCTATAACGAAATTTTATGCCGATAACCGGACTACTTATGTAAATGAAACAGAATATCAGGAAGTTATATACGGATATGTTGATGGTAAGTTAGAGGTTACAACAGAAATTGTAATAATACGGGAAAATGTTGATGTATATGATCTTTCAATTGTCAAAGTAATAGAGGAACCAACGTTGCAAACCCTGCATTTCGCATGGAATGCCGCTGCCGGCGAAAATGATTTTGGCATTCTTGTTACCAAAGATGAAGAATTTTCGGTGGATTGGGGTGACGGTGTAACGACTACGGAAACAGGCACAGGCAGCTACCAATACGTAATCCATACTTATCCCGCCGCCGGTAGTTACGATGTTACGGTAAAGGGTAATACGTTTGAATCTTTTGATTTCATGATGAAACAACTAAGTTCAATAGATCCAACCGGCTGCCCCGGCTTAAAATATTTATATTTTGAGGGTAATCAAATAACATCCTTAGACCTAAGCAAAAATACGGAATTACAATGGTTTTGGTGTTCCGATAATTTATTAGAAGAAATAGATTTAAGCGCAAATACAAAATTGGTAAGTTTTGATTGTTCCGGTAATCAATTAAGCGCATTGGATTTGAGCGCAAATACCTTATTAAAGGAGTTGTATTGTTATGACAATCAATTAACATCAATAAATGTAAGCGGCTGTACGGCATTGGTATCAATAGGTTGTTCCGACAATCAATTGACCGGCTTGGATATAAGCGCCAATCCGGCATTAGCTTGGTTTCAGGGTTCCAACAATCATCTTCCGCTATCGGTGTTATACTCCATTTCGCAAAAGATAAGCAATGCAAACCTTAAAGTATTAGGCACGCAAACCCTGCCATCCGAGACGATAACCGCAGGCGTTCCCTATGGTGCGGGTGAAAATGAGTTCGGCACGCAATATACACAATACAATGTAATGAAAGAGAATGTTCCGGCTGTACTTAATACAGACTATACCCTTGAAAATGGTATGATTACTTTCCTCGTTGCAGGCGATTATACGGTGACGATGACCAATGCTGCCATCGTCTCACATGGGCTTTATCCGGCCAAAGTTGTTGTGGGGATTGAGGTTGAGGAAGGGAGCAACGACCCGCAGGTGATTACTAATTTCACTTGGGACGTTTACTCGTCTAATCCTAAAAAATCGTTTAGCATTACCGGCTCCGGCTCTTTTATCATTGACTGGGGCGATGGCAAAATAGAAACCATTGAAGCCACCGGAGGCACACAAACTATAAATCACGACTATGGCTACTTTGTACCCGTTTCCAACAACGTGATTATAGCCGCTACCAAAGGCAGCGTGATGACAGCGCTTAATTGTTCCAACAATCGACTAACCGCTTTGGATGTAAGCAAAAATACGGCTTTAGTAGTCTTAGATTGTAGCCGTAATTATGATTTACCCACTTTGGATATAAGCAAAAATACGGCTTTAGTAGTCTTAGATTGTAGCCGTAATTATGATATATCCACTTTGGATGTAAGCGGATGCACGGCATTAAAAGAGTTATATTGCGTAGGTTTGGACTTAACCACTTTGGATATGAGCAAAAATACGGCTTTAGAAGTCTTAGATTGTAACTCTAATTTGATCTTAACCACTTTGGATATAAGCAAAAATACGGCTTTAAAAGTCTTAGATTGTAGCGCTAATTATCTATTATCCACTTTGGATGTAAGCAAAAATACGGCTTTAACAGAGTTATATTGTTACCAAAACAAATTTAAAACTTTGGATGTAAGTCAAAATACGGCTTTAACAGAGTTACATTGTTACCGCAACGAATTAATAACTTTGGATGTAAGTCAAAATACGGCTTTGTGGTATTTAGATTGTTCGGAAAATCAATTAACCGAATTGGATGTAAGCAACAACGTGGCGCTAACAGATTTATATTGTAGTAACAATCAATTAGTAGCCTTGCATATAAGGCAAAATACGAAATTAGAATATATACTTTGCGAATATAATCAATTAACCGAATTGGATGTAAGCAAATGTACGGAATTAATAATGATACGTTGCTACAATAATCTATTAACCGATTTGGATATAAGCGGATGCACAGCATTAGCAAGCTTAAAATGTTACAACAATCATCTGCCGCTCTCGGTGTTATACCCCATTTCGCAAAAGATATTCTCGCAATACGATAAAGAGTTAGGTACCCAAACCCTGCCCTCCGTAAGCATCGCCACCGGCATTGCCTACGGCGCAGGAGAAAACCTTTTCGGCACAACATACACCCAATACAATGTGTTGAAAGGCGCTACTCCGGCAACTGTTGATACGGACTATACCGTAACAGACGGTATGATTACTTTCCTCGCATTGGGCTACTATACCGTAACGATGACCAACGCTGCCATCGTTTCATCCAACTATTATCCGGCCGAAGTGATTGTAGAGATTGAAGTGAATGCTCCTGCAAACAGCGTCACCTTAGCCTGGAAAGGAATCAGCGACGATTGGTACGATGTTCAAAACTGGGCGGGAGAACAAATTCCTGCGGAAACGGATATTGTTATCATTCCATCCAATGTAGATTATTTCCCCGACTTAAGCGGTTTGACAGAACCCGTAGAGGTTGCCGAGATTCATTTCGGACCCGGCGCCCAAATCGGCGGCCAAAGCAATCTGACGGCGAAAGCCTTTGTTAATTACGATTTGACGGCTGAAAAACGTGACCATTGGAATATGCTATCCATTCCTTTGGGACAGGTCTTCACGGGCGATTTCGTATTCGGTGGATATCCGAACACCTGGGTGCGCACGTTCCAGGCCGTAAAGGGAGAAAACAACATAACCAAAGGCAGCTGGGTTACCTTGCGCAAAAGCGAAGACGCTTTCTCTTTCGGCGACGGATTCGTACTTTGGGTGAATGAAGATGGCAGCAACCACCCCGAAAAAGGACTGAATATTTTGAAAGGTATTCACGAAATACCCTATTTCCATCTCTACGAAGCGCCTGCAGGATCGGAAGAACGCATCAAACACGACGGGTTTAAGAATAACACGCACGAATATGCGAGCGGAACAAAACCGGGAATATTGGGAACAAGTACATTTCGTGATTTCGTCAATAAAAACGGTGAATATGAACCGGGGGATTTTAGTTATACCGTAGATCGTACAGAAGCAGCCTATCATCTTCTTGGTGGAAACTATAGCAAACTCATCACTTTTGTGGACGATTTTGTCTTGATAGGTAATCCGTTTATGGCCGCTTTTGATTTCGATGCATTTTTCGATGCGAATCAGGATTTCATAAAGTCTTCCTATCAAATATGGACGGATGGGCGTTACAAGGTCTATCATCCTGATGGAGGGGAATTGGATAAATCAGTCGCTCCGCTGCAAGGGTTTATTGTCGAAAAATCAGCATCCGCCGGCGCATCCGCCAATCTGATATTCGACGAATCATCTATGGCATCGGTGAATAAGAGCGCAGTCATCTTACGTTCATCTGCATTTACCGGAAACAAATTGGAAATCCTTGCCGGCAATTCGGTTACAGGAGTTCGCACTTCAATCGCCAAACGCGATGGCGGAAAAGATGTGTTCGGCAACTTGGATGCCCGCAAAATTATGAATGCCATCAGCGAAATCCCCGAAGTCTATACCCTGAAGCCCTACAAAAACGGTTCGATAGCCACCGCCGTAAACATCATCGACAGCGACGATATATTGATACCGGTAGGTTTGGCAACAAGTTACGTTGGCGAAATCACCCTCACGTTTAGCGGCATGGACAGCTACGATGCCCAACTGAGCCTGATTGATACGGAAACAAACCGGACAATCGAACTGACCGACCTGTCTTCTTATGATTACACATTCAATTACGATCCGAAGAAAGTGAACGGCGAGGTAACTGCCTGCGAAAACCGTTTCTTCATACGTATTTCAAAAACGGTCACCGGTCTGAATGAAACTATCGCCGGAAAAGTGTCTGTGTTTGAATCGAACGGACTTATCCAAGTCATATCCGATGCTGCGAATCCAATAAAGGACGTGTCTGTGTATGACCTGCAAGGCGCTTTGATTTACAGGAATAACAACATCAATGTAAATTCACATACGGTTGAACGGAATTGGCTTTCGGGGATATACATCGTGAAAGTGATTTCAGAAAAAAGAATTGATAATGTGAAGTTGGTAAAAAAATGATTAATGGTTAATGATTAATGATTAATGATTAATGGTTAAAATTTATAATTAATAATTTAAAAAAATGAAAACAGAAAATAAAACAGCAATGACAGTTTTACCGGATATAAAAGAAGTATATGAAGCTCCCGTTATTCAAACGGTAGAAGTAAGGGTTGAACAGGGATTTCAAATATCCGACTTGGTAGATCCGTATGATGAACCATCTTGTTAAACAAGGGATCCGTATGGAGTAGATGCGGTGATATATAGTTGCCGCTAATAATGAAACTATCTTCACAGTTGACAGTTGATAATTGACTTCGTGTATTTCTCGAATTGTCAATTATCAACTGTCAATTGTGATTTCATAATTTAAATGTACCTTTGCAGTCAAGTTTGATTCCATAAATATATGCCTCTAAATATACCTCATAATCTACCTGCTGTAGAAACCTTGAAAAAGGAAAACATCTTTGTGATGGACGATTTACGTGCTTCAACGCAAGATATTCGACCCTTGAAAGTGGCGCTTTTGAATCTTATGCCGCTCAAAATAGTTACTGAGACGGATTTTGTACGTCTGCTTTCCAACAGTCCGCTTCAAGTTGAAATTGACTTGATAAGAATGCAATCACATGATAGTAAAAATACCTCGCAAGAACATTTAACCACTTTTTATAAGAGTTTTGCAGATATTTGTAAATCAAATTATGATGGAATGATTATTACTGGGGCTCCTGTTGAATTGCTTGATTTTAAGGATGTCAATTATTGGAACGAGTTGGTTGATATAATGAATTGGGCTAACGGACATGTGACATCTACTTTATATATCTGTTGGGCGGCTCAGGCAGGATTGTATCATTTTCATGGAATCCCAAAATATGCCTTAAACGCCAAACAATTTGGAGTATTCAGGCATACGGTTACGAATCCGAATATTCCGCTTTTTCGTGGATTCGACAACGAGTTTTATGTTCCGCACAGCAGGCATACCGAGATACGACGGGATGATATTCTGAAAGTACCGGCATTGAGTATTCTTTCGGAATCGGAAGAAGCAGGGGTCTATATAGTTATGTCGCGTGGCGGACGTGAGATTTACATCACCGGACATTCCGAATATGCTCCCGAAACCTTACATACGGAATATCTTCGCGATTTGGAAAAGAAATTGCCTATCACTGTTCCCATAAACTATTATGCGGATAATAACCCTCAAAAAGAAATCAAAGTACGATGGCGTGCTCACGCCCACTTGATGTTTAAGAACTGGTTGAATTATTACGTATATCAACCGACACCATTCAATCCGGATGAGATTGAGCAATTGGGAGATATCCATGCATAATATATGATAACGGCGAGAAGAATCGAGTTGTTGGCTCCTGCAAAAAATTTGGATGCCGGAATAGAAGCCGTCAATCATGGCGCTGATGCCGTTTATATTGGCGCTCCGCAATTCAGCGCCCGTTCAGCCGCAGGCAACTCTATGGCTGCCATTGGTAAGCTGACCGAATATGCGCATACGTATTGGGCCAAAGTCTATGTAGCGCTCAATACTGTCATCTATGATTCTGAATTTTCGATTGTGGAGAAATATATCAACGAGTTATACTCGATGGGTGTTGATGCTTTAATTATCCAAGATATGGGGATTTTAAACTTGTCGATTCCTCCTATTCCGTTACATGCAAGTACACAATGCGACAATCGAACTGTCGAAAAAATTCGATTTCTTGAAGCGGTTGGATTTTCCCGCGCTATTTTGGCTCGCGAATTTTCCCTGTCGGATATCAAATCGATTGCCGGGCAAACGATGCTTCCGTTAGAAGCATTTGTTCATGGATCGCTGTGTGTTTCTTACAGTGGACAGTGCTATATTAGCCAAGCGCTCAGTGGGAGAAGCGCCAATCGGGGCGATTGCGCACAATTTTGCCGTCTGCCCTATACCTTGCAAGATGCCTCAGGAAAGATCCTGATTCAAAACAAACACCTTTTATCGTTGAAAGACTTGAATTTGTCGGATCATTTGGAAGACCTGCTTGATGCAGGTGTTACTTCCCTGAAAATAGAAGGTCGTTTGAAGGATATTGTTTATGTCAAAAATATTACCGCATATTACCGGAAGCGATTGGATGATATTTTTGCAAAAAAACCGGAGTACATACGGGCTTCTTCGGGACAAACGACTCCCTTTTTTGTTCCTAACCCATCAAAAAGTTTTAACCGGGGGTTTACCACTTATTTTCTGAAAAGAAGAAGCAAGACGATAACGTCTCCCGAAACACCCAAATCGTTAGGAGAGCCGGTTGGAAATGTTAAAGATTTAAGCTATGGTTATTTTACGGTTTCGGGACAAAAAATAATCCATAATGGCGATGGACTTTGTTTTCTTAACCGGCAAAAAGAATTACAGGGATTTAGGGTTAACAGGGTAGAAGCCGGAAAAATTTTTCCTGCCGATATGCCAATCCTACAACAGGGAATTACTTTATACCGCAATCTCGATTATGAATTTGAAAAAACGCTTTCGAAAATATCGGCAGAAAGAAAAATAGGTGTCGATTTTGATTTAACAGAGAATGCTTTCGGTTTTAGTCTGACAGCAACAGATGAGGATTTTTGTCGCGTAACTCTTACTGTCCCATTTGCCAAAGAGACAGCGAAAAAAGACCAGCAGGGCAACTATAAAGAACAGTTATCCAAATTGGGCAATACTTCTTTTGAATTGAATCAATTAACGATTTCTTTTAAGGAAAATTGGTTTATTCCGTCATCGGTGTTAAGCGAATTGAAACGCCGGACAATTGATCGTTTGCTATCGGTACGCAGGATAAATTACCTGCAGACAAGTAGAAAAATACCCACTACATTTCCGGCCTATCCTCAACGGTCTTTGTCCTATACGACAAATGTTGCCAACAAAAATGCCAAAGCGTTTTATTTCCGTAGCGGAGTGAAGCAAATTGATCCGGCTTACGAAATACAAATACCCGAAAACGCTCCGGTTATGTTTACCAAATACTGTATTTTGTATCAGATCGGTTACTGCAAGAAAGAGAAAAAAGCCTTACCGGATTTCAAAGAACCTTTATATCTTATTTCAGGAAAAAACAAGTTACAACTTCAATTTGACTGTATGGATTGCGGTATGGCGTTAAAAAATGTTCATCAGAATAGAGGATGAGTCCTTTCACATCTTTGTAGCAGACAACTTTTAGTTTTTTGTCAGAAATTCACTGTGAAATATTTTGACTAACAATAAAAAACCTGATATCATCAATGGACCGAAAATGATTCCCCAAAAGCCGAGTACATTAATACCCAGCATAACCCCAAACAAGGGGATCAAGGGGTGGACGTCGGCATAGCGTTTCAGAAATATCATACGAAAGACATTTTCAACCAATGCGATAACGAACGTACCCCAGATAAGAAGGACAATCCCTTGCCAAGTAAATCCGCCAATCAAAAGATTGATAGCCAACGGCAACCATATAACCACTGTTCCGATGACAGGAATTAGACCGGCAAAACCGGTTAATATACCCCAGATAATTGGGTCTCCCGCTCCTGTAAACCAATAAGCCAAAGCAGATAAGGCTGCTTGAAACACCATGATCATGGGAATACCGATGGCATTACTGAAAAGCGAACTATGGGTTTCCTGTTTCAACAAACGAACATTATCTTTCGAGAGTGGAAGCAGATTTTCGATGCTGTGTTCGAACTTTTCGCTTTCTGCCAACATAAAGTAGAGTATCAAAATCATCAGGATCACGTTGGCAATGACATTTCCAGTAGCAGAGATCAGTGCGGGCAAAACTTTTCCTATCCATTGAACTGCATGTTCAAGAAAGTTTTCCGGAACAATTTCGTGATGCCATTTTTGAACGATCGTATCATTCAGTTGCCGGATATTTTCCAATATCGTTTGCGGATTGAATTGTTGCATTTTTGCATATACAATACCCGTCACGCTCCCTCCAATAATCAGAATACTCAAAGATGCAGCGATTACCAAGAAAGAAGTAGCCCAAGATTTTTTCCATCCTTTCGCTATTAATTTCCTATGAGGTCGCCTCAGCAATATGTACAAGGTGAATGCCCCTAAAAACGAACTGGAAAAAAAGCGAAGCTCATAAACAATTAAACAAAGTAAAATGACCAGCACTATAAAAAAACCGATCATTTTTGCCTGCTCATTAAAAGATCTGCCTGTGTACATAGAACAATTATGAGTTACGAATTCGTAGAATCAACGGAGTTAATTATTGTCATCCCGCGCTTGACGCGGGATCTCCTGGAACTATTTGGGGATTGCGGGTCAAGCCCGCAATGACATTATTTTTTATTTTCTCCTGCCAGCGCCAAGCCGAGCGTAGGGTATCTTCGATGGTTTCGACGGCTTTCCATCCCAAAACTTCATTCGCATACTTCGGGTCAGCCCAAATTTGCTCAATATCGCCTTCCCTCCTGCCGACAATGCTGTGCGGGACTTTTACTCCGGTTGTTTTTTCAAACAGCGAAATCAGTTCCAGTACCGACAGACCGTTGCCTGTTCCCAAATTAAAAAATTCGAGCGATGCGCCTGAGCGGTGTTTCAAAATGCGATCCATGGCGGTTACATGTGCACGCGACAAATCTACTACGTTGATATAGTCGCGGATACAGGAGCCATCGTGGGTATCGTAGTCGTTTCCAAAGACAGCTAATTCTTTCCGGATTCCGGCAGCGGTCTGGGTCAAGAAAGGAACCAAATTCTGTGGAATGCCGATGGGCAGTTCTCCGATTTCTGCCGAAGGATGCGCTCCTATCGGATTGAAATAACGCAAAACAATGCTTTTGTACGGAGCGCCTGCATGAATGGTGTCGCGAATGATTTCCTCGTCGATCTGCTTGGTATTTCCGTATGGCGACATAGCCGGTTGAATGGATGCCTGCTCGTTGACCGGCAGCGTCTCCGGTTGTCCATAGACGGTACAGGACGATGAAAACACCAATCCTTTGACTTCGAATTCAGGCATTAGTTCCAGTAAATTTAACAAAGAATCAATATTATTCCGGTAATACATCAAGGGCTTTTGTACCGATTCTCCTACCGCTTTACTCGCCGCGAAATGGATAATGCCTTCAATGCCCGGGTATTTTTCAAACACTTTCCGCATGGCTTCCATATCCGTACAATCGACCTTTTCAAAGGCGGGACGGATGCCGGTTATCCGTTCGATGCCGTCGATCACGCCGGCATTAGAATTGGAGAGATTATCAACTGTGACTACTTCGTAGCCCGCATTTTGCAACTCTACTGTGGTGTGGGAGCCGATGTATCCGGCGCCTCCTGTTACTAATATTTTTGTTTTCATATTTTTTAATTTCCCCCAATCGCTTCGCTTCATTGGGGGTTATGCACATTTAGTCCTGCAGACTATGTTAGTAGTGAGTAACTCTTAATTCTTAGTTTTTAACTCTTTTTCCGTTTTTATTCACATAATCCTTCCAGCTTGTGTAGGGCTTCTCCGACTGTGGACGGCTGCTTTGAAAGAAATGACACAAAGCCGCCGCCAATCCATCGGTCGCATCCAACTGAGGAAGCATGTTTTCCGGCGGGATTTTTAATATCCGCTGCAACAAGTCGGCAACCTGCTCCTTAGATGCCCTGCCGTTGCCGGTGATCGACATTTTTATTTTCAACGGGGCATATTCGAAAATGGGCAGGTTGCGTGAAAGCGCCGCCGCCATGGCAACCCCTTGCGCACGACCCAATTTCAACATACTCTGTACGTTCTTTCCGAAGAAAGGCGATTCAATCGCTAATTCATTCGGTCGAAACTCATCGATCAGCCCGGTTATTCTTTCAAAGATGCGTCGAAGACGAAGGTAGTGGTCTTCAAACTTTTCCAATTCCAGAATACCCATGGCTAACAGCTCCGGCTTATTGTCAATAATTTTTATCAATCCGTAACCCATTACTGTAGTTCCCGGATCGACGCCCAATATTGTTTTTTCTTTCAGCATTTATAAACTGTTGTCATTGCGGGTTCGATCCGCAATCCCCTGTATTAACCCTTGTCATTGCGGGCTTGACCCGCAATCCCCAAATAATTTCAGGGGATCCCACATCAAGTGCGGGATGACAGTAATTTATAATTAAAAATTATTTTCCACTAAAACTAACTGCATCAAACAGGATTGCAGGAATTCGATAATTGGAATTTGTTTTCGGATCATTACCGATTTCGATGATGTTATTCCAGAGCGTCAGCAGATTTCCGGTGATATTCATTTCGTTCAAGGGTTTTGTGATTTCACCCTTTTCAATCAAAAAGCCTTCAATGCCGAATGAAAAGTCGCCGGTTGTAGGATTGCTGTTTCCTCCGTTAAATCCGGTCACCCATATTCCTTTATCAACGCCAGCTAACATTTGTTCAAAATTTCTGTTTCCTATTTGCAGGGTGAGGATAGAAGGCGACTGTATGGTCGGTTCTACATCTAACTTTCCGCCATAATAAGTGTCGATATAATAGGTGTTCAAAACGCCGTTTTCTATCACTGTGAGTTTTTTCGTCGCTGCTCCTTCGCCATCAAACCACCGGGCACCTCGTGCATTCACAATGTGCGGATCGTCAATTACCGTCAATTTATTGGAAGCAATCTTTTCTCCTAATTTATTGATTAGGAAAGACGATTTTTGCTGGATAGCGCTGCCGTATAAAGCAGAAATCAGCGGTCGGAATAATTGTGGGGACGACAAATTATCGACTAACATTTTATACGTTCCGCTTTTGATTTTTTCCTGTCCCAGTTTACGCAATGTCCTCTCGTATGCTGTTTTACCTATATCGCTTTTTTGCAGATTATCCCAAAAAACAGCCGAATCGTACCAATATCCTTGCGGACGGGCATCGTCGGCGCCTTTCATCGACACCTCGGCGAACAGACTGAAATAAGTGGTTTCAGTTTCTCCTTCAAATCCGTTACTGGCAACAACATAGTTATTGCTTGTTCCGTCGGAGTATTCGGAAGAAACCGAGATCAATCGTTCGTCCGTTTGATAAACTTCATTGACATTGTTTTTCATCAAAGCCAATTTATCATCGACCGATACCTTTTCGATAGATTTATCGAATACGTCCAATCCTTTTCCATCGCCTTTGTAAAGGCGGGAAGGATCTGCCAACTTGCGAAATTCGTCTTCTGCCAAGTAGCGGGTAGTTTCAATCCCGTTGGAAATGAACTTTTCCAATTCTTTTTTATCCAAACGGTTGGTTGAAAATGAGGCAAACCGTCCATCGACATAGAGTTGAATACTCATTCCGTTTTCCGACGACTGTTGCAATTTATCTAACTGGGTATCACGGTATTCAAAGGAATTTTCCGTGCCTCCATAAACTGAGATACGCGCATCGGAGCATCCTTTATTCAGTGCATATTTCAATGCCCATTGTGCTAAATTTTTATATTCCTGTGCTATCATAATTATACGCCTCCTACTGTTAATTGTTTGACTAATACGGATGGTAGCCCCTGCGAAACCGGACAACCTTGTCCATCCTTGCCGCAAGTCCATGCGCCCTGATCGATTTTCAGATTATTGGCGACCATAGTAATATCGGCTAAGGCTTTCGGACCGTTGCCGATAATATTAATATCCTTAATCGGTTGGGTTAGTTTTCCATTCTCAATCAGGTAACCGGTTTTCACGAAGAAAGTGAAATCGCCGGCTCCGATTTGTACCTGTCCGTTGGTAAAGGTATCGACATATACGCCGTTTTTCACATTAGCAATAATATCTTCTTCCGTGCAGTTGCCGTTTTCCATATAGGTCGAACGCATGCGTGGAATCGGAATTTGGCGGAACGATTCGCGGCGTCCGTTTCCGGTAGGCGCTACGCCATAAAAATCGGCGCTGATGCGGTCGTGAAGATAGGAAGTCAGAACGCCTTCCTGCACGATATACGTTCTTTGCACGCCAATACCTTCATCATCAAAGTTGATAGAACCGCGATCGAATTCTATGGTTCCGTCATCGACTACGCTGATGCTTTTATCGCAAATCTGTTTTCCCAGTTTATCGGAAAAAATAGAGGTATTCTTCCGGTTAAAATCGGCTTCAAAAGCGTGCCCAATGGCTTCGTGAAGCAAGATTCCCGAACCTCCGGCTGCCATCACTACCGGCATTTCTCCGCCTTTAGGCTTAACAGCATCAAACATGATAGCTGCTTTTTCATACGCTTCCACAGCAATCTCTTCCACCAAATCGTCGGTCAGGAAAGAAGCATCTCTCCGTGCAGCTCGCGACGAATATGCGCTTTCGATTTGATCGCCTTGTTGCATAACACAATTAGTGGACATTATCACCATGGGACGAACATCATAACAAAGCGTTCCGTCCGAATTGTAATAAAGGACATAAGATGTTTCGTCGTTGATCGACGCATTCACTTTCACCACCCTTGGGTCTAAAGCAAATACCCGTTCGTTCATTTTTTGAAGAAAGGGTATCTTTCCCTGAATGGATTGGTCTTCCCACGAATTGAGAATTGGATAATGATTCTTAAATACCTGTTCATCGGTTTTCACGGGAGGAACTTTCGCAGATCCGTTGGCAATTCGGGAGGCTACCCGCGCCGCCTTAATCATTTCATCTAAGGTGATGTTTTCGACAAAGGCATAGCCCTGTTGATCGCCTGATACTACACGAATACCTACCCCATAGTCGATATTGGAAGATGCGCGATTGACTGCTCCGTCTTGTAGCGCTACAGAATTTGAAAACGTGTGCTGAAAATACAGGTCGGCATAATCGCCCCCTTTTTCAAGGGCAACTGCCATCACTTTCCGCAAGTCATTTTCGCTGACATTGAAATGTGTTAACATGATTGGTAAACCTTCTTTTTGAGAGCGTGATTGGACGCACATTACCTGCGGAAGCAAAACCGTACCGGCAAGAGCCAAGCCTGATGCACGCAAAAAATCTCTTCTTTTCATGAATTGAATAATTAGTTAATTTAAAATAAAATGCAAAGGTAGTGAAAAATAATGATTAATAATTAACGGTTAATGATTAATTGCGATGATGTCATTGCGGACTCGATCCGCAATCTCCTGTATTAGCCCTTGTCATTGCGGACTTGACCCGCAATCCCCAAATAATTTCAGGGGATCCCGCGTCAAGCGCGGGATGACATCACGTTAATTTAATTCAATCTTCAAAAAGTTCCTCCAAATCAATTTCCAAGCCTTGAAATATAGAAACAGGCACTTTGCCCTCGTATTCGTAGGTGGTTCCTTCATCGTATATGCCGTCTTCTTGTAACAGAAAAACAGTAATGGCTTTGTCTTGTGGAAAAACTACCCAATATTCCCGCACACCGGCGCTTTCGTAGAGGTTGAATTTTTCGCGTAAATCGCGCTTGGCAGTAGATGGCGATTGCACCTCCACAATCAAATCCGGAGCGCCAATACAACCGCGTTTATCCAATTTTTTTGGATCGCAAACCACACAAATATCCGGTTGGACAACGGTGTAGATCTTGTCATCGGCTGTTTCTCCGTCTTTGGGAAAACGGACATCGAAAGGTGCGTGATATATTTCACATTTACCTTTTCTTTTTTTAAAAAACCATTTTATAAAAAATAATAGATTGGTTGATATTTTTGAATGAAAACGTGTTGGCGCTCCAAAGAAATGATAAACTACGCCATTGATAATTTCCCGCCGTTTTTCATCCATCCATGAATAATAATCGGCATAAGTATAACGGATAGAACCGGCTACTTCGTATTCCGAAGGAGGTTCTTTCACTACATATTTCGGACTGCTTTGACGTTCAACGTTCTCTTCATCCGTGAGATAGGGTTTGCTTCGTTCGTTCATAAGGCTTTTCTTCTTTTATTTGGTAAAGTGTGAAATATTGGAGCAAAGGTAATGAAATTATGCGTAGAAATGTTACAATTTATAATTTATAATTTATAATTTATAATTATATCTTACCTTTGCACCCAAATTATGATTCTATAAATTATGCCTCTGAATATACCCCATAATCTGCCTGCCGTTGAAGTCCTGAAGAAAGAAAACATCTTCGTGATGGACGATTTGCGTGCTTCTACACAGGATATTCGTCCGTTGAGAGTGTTGCTGTTGAACCTTATGCCTATCAAAATAGCTACCGAAACGGATTTTGTACGTCTGCTTTCCAACAGCCCGCTTCAAGTTGAAATTGATCTCTTGAAAATGCAGACGCACGACAGCAAAAATACCTCTCAAGAGCATTTGGTCACTTTTTATAAAAATTTCAAAGATATTCGTAAATCAAACTACGATGGGATGATTATTACCGGCGCTCCGGTGGAATTACTTGATTTCAAAGACGTCAATTATTGGAACGAATTGGTTGATATAATGGATTGGGCAACTCGTCACGTTACTTCTACCTTATATATATGTTGGGCAGCGCAAGCCGGACTGTATCATTTTCACGGAATCCCCAAATATACTTTGGATGCCAAAAAATTCGGCATATTCAAACATACGGTTAATAATCCGAATATTCCGCTCTTTCGCGGATTCGACAGTGAGTTTTATGTTCCGCACAGCCGGCATACCGAGATACGTAGGGACGATATTTTGAAAGCGCCGGCGCTTAGCATCCTTTCCGAATCGGCAGAGGCAGGCGTATATATCGTGATGTCGCGCGGAGGACGAGAGATTTTCATCACCGGACATTCCGAATATGCTCCGGATACCTTACATACGGAATATCTTCGCGATTTAGCGAAGAATTTGCCTATCAATGTTCCCCTCAACTATTATGCAGACGATGATCCTCAAAAAGAAATCACTGTTCGTTGGCGCGCTCACGCCCATTTGATGTTCAAAAATTGGTTGAATTTCTATGTCTATCAACCAACTCCTTATAATCCGGATGAAATCGAATATCTGGGAGATATTCATGCATAATATATGAAAACGGCGAAGAGAATCGAGTTGCTATCTCCCGCTAAAAATTTGGACGCCGGAATAGAAGCCATCAACCATGGGGCTGATGCGGTGTATATCGGCGCTCCGCAGTTCAGCGCCCGTGCAAGTGCAGGAAATTCGTTGGAAGCGATAGGTCAGTTAACCGAATATGCGCACGCTTATTGGGCAAAAGTCTATGTAGCGCTTAATACGCTCATCTACGATTCCGAGTTTCCGGTTGTGGAAAAATACATCAATGAACTCTACGCAATGGGAGTTGATGCTTTGATTATCCAAGATATGGGCATTCTGAATCTCTCGATTCCTCCTGTTCCCTTGCATGCGAGTACGCAATGCGACAATCGAAACATCGAAAAAATCCGCTTTCTTGAAGCAGCCGGATTCTCTCGTGCTATTTTGGCTCGCGAACTTTCATTATCGGAAATCAAAGCGATTGCCGGACAAACTACGTTGTTGTTGGAGGCATTTGTGCATGGTGCATTGTGCGTATCTTGCAGCGGACAATGCTATATCAGCCAAGCGCTCACCGGAAGAAGCGCCAATCGGGGCGAATGTGCGCAGTTTTGCCGTCTGCCATATACTTTGCAGGACGCTTCGGGAAAGATTCTTGCCCAAAACAAACATTTGCTGTCGTTGAAAGATTTGAATTTATCTGATCATTTGGAAGATTTACTTGATGCGGGCGTAACTTCCTTGAAAATTGAAGGTCGTTTGAAGGAAATTACTTACGTCAAGAATGTTACGGCATATTACCGGAAACGATTGGATGAAATATTTGCGAAACGACCGGAATACATTCGGGCTTCTTCCGGAAGTACAATTCCTTTTTTTGTTCCCTACCCCGCGAAAAGTTTTAACAGGGGATTTACTACTTATTTTCTGACCGGCAGGGAAAAAACAGTTGCCTCGCCCGATACGCCCAAATCATTCGGCGAACCGGTCGGGAATGTGAAAGACTTGAACCGGAATTTTTTTACCGTTTCGGGTCAAAAGGCCATTCATAACGGCGATGGACTTTGTTTTATCGACAGGCAGAAAGAGTTGCAGGGGTTTCGGGTGAATAGGGTAGAGGCAGGAAAGATTTTTCCTGCGGAAATGCCGACGCTTCAGCAGGGAGTCACCTTATACCGGAATTACGACCACGAATTTGAAAAAACACTTTCCAAAAAATCAGCGGAAAGAAAAATAAGCATTGAACTTGATTTGGCAGAGAATGTTTTCGGATTCAGTCTGACAGCAACCGATGAAGATTTTTGCCGCGTAACCCTCACCGCTCCGGTTGCCAAAGAATTGGCTCACAAAGATCAGCGAGCCAATTACAGTGAGCAACTGTCCAAAATAGGCAATACTCCTTTTGAATTGAACCAATTAACAATTTCTTTCAAAGAAAATTGGTTTATACCCTCATCGGTGTTGAGCGGCTTGAAACGCCGGACAATCGACCGGCTGCTGTCGGCACGAAAAATCAATTACCTGCAAGTTAAGAGGAGCGCGATTCCCGAATCTCCGACCTATCCTCAATCGACCTTAACATATTTAAACAATGTCGCCAATAAAAACGCCGAAGCATTTTATTTTCGATGCGGGGTGAAGCAAATCGACCCGGCTTTTGAACTTCAAATGCCGGAAAATGCTCCGTTGATGTTTACCAAATATTGTATGCTGCATCAGGCAGGTTATTGTAAGAAAGGGAAGAAAGTGCTACCGGATTTCAAAGAACCTTTGTATCTCATCTCCGGAAAAAACAGGCTGCAACTGCAATTCAACTGTATCGATTGTGAGATGAAAGTTATCAATTGACCACAATCCGAATTTAAATTATTTTTCATAATTATTTTTTCCTTTTCTAAAAACGATCCAAAAACCGAAATCTATATCATAATTTGATAATTCCTTACTTGTCAGATCGAATTGTTATTTTTCCTCGTTTTTTGAGAATAGTTTTGACAAATCCCTATTTTCTTTGTCATTTTTATCGTCAATATTAGATTTATTTTTTTATTTTTTGTCTTGTGCGCACTATGTTCATAGGGTACTTTTGCCTCGTAATAATTTTTACGATAATTAAATGAATTAACATAAAAAAGAGTAAAGATGAAAAAAATTATGATTTCTATTGTTGCATTACTTATATGCAATTTCGTTCAGGCACAGGTAACTATTGGAACACTTGATGTTCCTCATGAAGGCGCACTTTTAGACTTAAAGGAAAATAACAAAGTGAGTCGGACTGAACCCAACGCAACGAAAGGACTGTTGTTCCCTAAAGTCAGCCTTAGTTCCTCAACGAGTTTGGAACCATTGTTTTCAACCACCGCAGAGCCTCATAAAACAAGTTCAATGGGAATGGTTGTATATAATGTGAATGACAAAGCCGCTGGCATTAAAATTGGTTTGTGTGTTTGGAACGGCGATGAGTGGGTTGCTACCGGCGAAAGCGGACCTTGGATGAAGGCGGAAACCACTGATTTTGCTACCGAAAATACCGACAGTATTTACCAGATGGGTCCTGTGGCTATTGGACATAGCGGTGCGGTAGATCCTTCAGCCATATTGAATGTAGAAGCGACTAATCAAGGCGTATTGTTTCCACGAGTTACCTTATCAAGTACTACGGATGTAACGACTATCAAGAATCCAACAAAAGGATTATTAGTTTTCAATACAGGAGATGGCGCTTTGGATTATACCGGATATGTATTTTGGAACGGCACGGAATGGGTTTCACTGACCAGCGGTTCGCTCGCACCGGGGACAATCGGCGCTATTACCTGTAATAACATTTCACTTACGCCCGCGATTTATGAAGCCGGAGTACCTTACGATGGAACAATGACAGTGCCTTATACAGGCTCGAACGGTGGAGTATATCCTGCAATTACAATAGGTCCGGTTAATGGGCTTACTGCAACTTTGCCTGCCGGGAATTTTACCGCGGGTGACGGAACGCTTGCGTTCCACATAACAGGAACACCAACGGTTACCACACCGGATGTTACCACCTTCCCCCTGACAATAGGAGGGAAAACCTGTAATGCAATGATTGGAGCGGGCGATGGTATTGCTCCGGGTGATTTGGTATATTACCATACACCTCCCATGCCAGCGCATGTTGGAAGTGGTGGAGAAAATGGAAACGTAGCAGCCAATTGGATGAATTATTATGTAAACGATCTTCCTGTCATTGGCGGAAAACTTCGATTGGACGGTTATTTTGATGCTGCTGTAGCCGGACCCGATAGAGTTAGTTTCAATCCCCGATTGGTGAATATCACCGACAGCCCTGTGAAGATATGGTTCGCCGCTATGACTACTGTTGACGCGTATAATGGTGCAAATCTTGTTCTGCGACCTAATTCATGGGTCAATTTGGATAATGGTATTTACAGTACTTGGGGAGCAAACAGTTCAATGAGTACTCCTACAGCCAACAATGTTGCTGCTTCTGCACCCAACGGTGGGGGAATAACCGGCTACGGTAGCAGCAACATAGCTAATCGTACACATGGCGAGGTATTACAGCTTGACTTGTCATTAGATGACAAATGGTACCGGATTTATTACTTTATGATCGTTGACAATCAAGACAGAGCGAATGCAAATGCTTCCCAGTGTGTAAGAAGATGCTATATGTCTATCCAGCGCTTGTATTAAAGTATATGCGAAGCCGCTATTACCGGCTGATTCCCAAGTAATAATAATAGATTTAATAGATAAAAGAGGCTGTTCAATTTTTTTTGAGCAGCCTCTTTTTATAAAACAAGATTTGGTATATTCCTGATTTTTTTATAACTTGCGCCGCTTTACTAAATCAAATATTATTGTGTCACATTTTATAAATAATAATTTTCATGAAAGTATATCAAACCAATGAAATTCGGAACATTGCTATTATCGGCGGTTCCGGCTCGGGGAAAACCACTCTCGCAGAAGCTTTGCTTTTCGAGGGTGGAGTTATAAAGCGCAGAGGCTCTGTCGATAGCGGAAATACAGTCTCGGATTATTTTACCGTAGAAAAAGAATACGGATACTCGGTCTTTTCAACCATTTTCAGCGTGGAATGGCAGAACAAAAAACTGAACTTTATCGACAGTCCGGGTTCGGATGATTTTTCGGGTGGGGCAGTTTCCGCTATGAACGTTACGGATACGGCAGTGATGGTGCTCAATGCCCAATATGGGATAGAAGTCGGGACAATCAACCTGTTCCGTTATTCCGAAGATTTGAATAAGCCGGTTGTCTTCCTTATCAATCAGTTAGACAAGGAATATGCCGACTTTGACAAGACCATGCTTCAACTGAAAGAAACCTACGGAAACAAAGTAGTCACCATTCAGTATCCCTTGCAAACCGGTCAGAATTTTCATCAAATGATCGACGTTCTGAAAATGAAAATGTATCAATGGAAACCTGAAGGCGGAGCGCCGGAAATCCTTGATATTCCTGCAGGAGAACTAAGCAAAGCGGAAGAGTTGCACAATGCACTTGTCGAAGCCGCTGCCGAAAACGATGAAACCTTGATGGAAAAATTCTTCGACCAGGGAAGTTTGAACGAAGAAGAAATGTGTGAAGGTATCCGCAAAGGTTTATTGGCTCGTGGAATGTTTCCCGTTATTTGTGCTTCGGGAGGTAAAGACATGGGGGTTCGCCGTCTGATGGAATTCCTTTGCAACAACACGCCCGCCATTTCGGAGATGCCTTTATACAAAAATACCGAAGGCAAAGAAATCAAACCGGATCCGGCTGCTGCTACCAGCCTTTTTATTTTCAAAACTACTGTTGAACCGCATATCGGTCGCGTATCTTACTTCAAGGTCATGTCGGGAACAGTGAAAGTGGGTGATGACTTGCTGAACGAAGACCGCGGTTCAAAAGAACGTATTTCGCAGTTGTTTGTCGTAGCCGGTCAGAACCGCACGGAAGTTACCGAATTGCACGCAGGAGATTTGGGTGCAACCGTTAAACTGAAAGATGTGAATACCGGTCATACTTTGAACGGGAAAGGCATAGATAATCGTTTTGATTTCATAAAATATCCCAATTCCAAATACCGTCGCGCGATTAAAGCCGTTAACGAAGCGGATTCCGAAAAAATGATGGAAATCCTCCACCGGATGCGAGCGGAAGATCCGACTTGGATTGTTGAACAATCGAAAGAACTGAAACAAATCATTGTTTCCGGTCAAGGCGAATTTCACTTGAAAACCTTGAAATGGCGAATCGAAAATAGCGATAAATTGGCTGTTGAGTATTTTGAGCCGAAAATTCCTTATCGTGAAACCATCACCAAATCGGCTCGCGCCGATTATCGCCACAAAAAACAATCGGGAGGTGCCGGTCAGTTCGGCGAAGTACACTTGATCATCGAACCTTTTCAGGAAGGTATGCCGATGCCGGAAGTTTACAGATTCGGCGGACAGGAATTTAAGGTTCAGGCGCGTGACGTACAGGAACATCCGTTGGAATGGGGAGGTAAATTGGTATTCGTCAATTCCATTGTGGGCGGTTCGATCGATGCGCGATTTCTACCGGCTATTCTGAAAGGGATTATGGCACGTATGGAGCAAGGTCCATTGACCGGTTCGTATGCCCGCGATGTTCGCGTGATTGTTTACGACGGTAAGATGCACCCGGTAGATTCCAATGAAATTTCGTTCATGCTCGCCGGACGAAATGCGTTTTCCGATGCGTTCAAAAACGCAGGACCAAAGATTTTGGAACCGATCTACGATGTAGAAGTTTCCCTTCCTTCGGAATATATGGGTGATGTAATGGGTGATTTGCAAGGTCGTCGCGCTATGATTATGGGTATGAATTCCGAAAAAGGTTATGAAAAACTCATGGCGAAAGTGCCTCTGAAAGAAATGAGCAACTATTCGACTTCATTGAGCTCCATCTCCGGCGGCCGTGCCTCTTTCACTATGAAATTTGCTTCCTACGAATTGGTTCCGACCGATGTTCAGGATAAATTGTTGAAAGAATACGAAGCACAGCAAGAAGCGGAATAAAGAGGAAGAGTGTGTATATTTTTGTAGAGACGTTGCATGCAACGTCTCTACATTTTTTTTCCCGCTACTTAATCACTGAAAACGCGGATTCAAGCGTTGCATTGCTGTCGCCTCCTACCCAGACTTTGAAAGCGCCGGGTTCAACTTTTCTGCGATTATCTATGCCGAAGAAAGCCAATTCGCTCACAGGTACCGAGAGTGTAACTTTTTGCGAATCACCGGCTTTGAGCGCAATTCGACGGAAAGCTTTTAATTCTCTTACGGGACGTGCCAAAGATGCGCTTATGTCCCGAACATAAAGTTGTACGGCCTCTGTTGCATCGAATTTTCCCGTATTCTTCAAAGTAAACGACACTTCCAATACCTCATTATCCTTTAATTCGGAGGCTTTCAGTTGGATATTTTCGTACTCGAATGTCGTATAACTCAATCCGAATCCGAAGGGGAATAAGGGGTCAAAACCGGCATCGAGATGATATGCCGTGTTTCCCAACGAAGTTTGCCCTGCTTCCAAAGGAATATCATAAAGCAAAGTTTCCCTTTTATTAGACGGACGACCTGTGTTGTTGTGATTGTAATAAATCGGAATTTGCCCAACCATTTTGGGGAAGCTTACCGGAAGTTTCCCGCTGGGGACGACTTGTCCGAACAGGATATCGGCGATAGCAGGACCGCCCATAGTTCCCGGATGGAATGAGTACAGCAGCGCATCTGCGGCTTCCAATTCATCACCAATGGTCAATGGTCTGCCTGCCATTACAACAATAACCAATGGTTTACCCGCTTTCTTCAATTCCTGTACCAATTCCTTTTGAGCGCCTTTCAAATGCAAGTCGGCCAAGCTGTGCGCTTCTCCCGACAAAATGGATTCTTCTCCCACAAACACCACCGTTGCATCGGCGCTACGAGCGGCTTGAACCGCTTTACCGAATTGTGATATGTCCCTGTCGCGGCTGAAATTCAATCCTTTTTCATGGACTACTTTCACCCGATTACCATACAAGTTGGATATTGCTGTTAAAGGCGTGATGGTTTTCGATTTTTCGCCATCGAAAATCCATGTACCCAATTGATCGTACGGAGCGTCTGCCATAGGGCCTACAACAGCCAACGTTCTGATAGCGTTGCTTAACGGCAAGATACCATTGGTGTTTTTGAGTAAAACTACCGATTCCGCCGCCGCTTGTTGCGCTTTTTTCAGATGTTCTTCTTTATAAATTACAGACGGTTGCTGGGTATCAACATAAGGATTATCAAATAAACCCAACCGAATTTTTATCCGGAGGATGTTGCGTACCGCATCGTCAATGTCACTTTGTTTTACTTTTCCTTCTTTGATTAACTCCGGCAAATGTCGAAGAAAAGATGAGCTTACCATATCCATATCCACACCGGCATTAACTGCTTTTTCGGCGGCTTCTTTCGGGTTTTCGGCAAAACCGTGCGCAATCATTTCGGTGACAGATGCCCAGTCGGAAACCACAAAGCCGTCAAACTTCCATTCATCACGCAATACGTCCCTCAACAGAAATTTATTTCCGGTTGAAGGGATTCCATCGTTATCATTAAAAGCAGTCATTATGGAGGCGGCGCCGGCTTTTACCGCTTCTTCAAAGGGACGTAAATATACATTACGCATCAGGAGCGGAGGAATATTGGTTGAATTGTAGTCGCGGCCCGACTCGGCAGCTCCATATCCGGCAAAATGTTTTGCGCAGGCAGCAATAGCATTTTTGTCAGATAGATTTTCTCCTTGAAATCCTTTCACCATAGCAGCTCCCAATACACCGGCTAAGTAAGGGTCTTCGCCCAAACTTTCGGCAATACGTCCCCAGCGGGGATCGCGCGATATGTCCAACATAGGAGCGAAAGTCCAGTGAATCCCGATAGAACGAGATTCCGCAGCCGCAACAGCAGCGCCTTCTTTCACCAATTCCGGATTAAAAGTAGCAGCCTGTCCCAAGGGAATAGGAAAGATGGTTTTCAATCCATGAATCACATCCCGTCCGAAAATGATAGGGATTCCAAGACGACTTTCCTCTATTGCAATTTTTTGTAAGCTGTTCACTATATTCGGATCTGCTACATTCAGCAATGAACCAACACTACCTTCCTTGATAGAAGAAGCCATTCGTTCAACAGCCCGCTCGTTGTTTCCGGAAAAACTGAGCTGATTCATTTGTCCGATTTTCTCCTCCAAACTCATCCGAACAAGCAGGCTTTCTATTTTTTTCTCTACTTGATCGTCATTTATTTTTGCCAAAGAGTCTGATTGACTACAAAAGATAGCTGAAATCAGCAGCAAGCCAATCCATCCGTATTTTGACCGCGATACTGTGCCGAATAAATTCATTTTTTTCATTATTATTATTTTTAAGTGATTTTACAACGAAACTAAACTATAATTCATACTTCCCAGTCCGATGGTTTCTGCGTGTCTCAATCCTTCTGCCCAATCGGTATTCGGATGAATCAATTTGAATTTGTCCGTATTTTGCAAATCGCCGTATTTTTCGACATCCAATGCAGAATTCATGTTGGCCACGGAAGCGGTAACCAAATCTGCCGAAGCCTTATCCAAAGCCACAGGGTCGAAAGAAGCGGCAATACCGATATTCGGAACAATCGCCGCATCGTTGCAACCCCAACAGTCGCAATTCGGAGAAACATCCATAATGAAATTGATATGAAAATGCGGTTTGTCTTTCAAAACGGCAAAAGTGTATTCGGCAATTTTATAATTCATAATATCCGTCGAACTGTTCCACACCGGCTGAGCCGCTTCAAATTGACAAACGGCCACACACTGACCGCAGCCCGTGCATTTGTCATAATCAATCTCGGCTTTCTTATTCTTGTTCAAATGAATGGCTTTTGAAGCGCAATATTTTACGCATTGACCGCAAGAAGTACATTCTTCCGCTTCAATAACCGGTTGGGAAGTGGAGTGCAGTTCCAATTTTCCTTGCCTTGACGCCGAACCCATTCCTATATTTTTCAAGGCTCCGCCGAATCCGGCTTGCTCATGCCCCTTGAAATGATTCATAGAAATAATGATGTCCGCATCGGCGATTGCCGTACCGATTTTAGCAGTTTTACAATGGGGTAAATTAACAGGAATTTCCTTATAATCAATCGCCTTTAAACCATCTGCAATAATCACCGGACAGGGAACTGCCATCGGATTAAATCCATTTTCATAAGCGCTTTGAATGTGGTCGATAGCGTTCGACCGCCCGCCCAAGTAGAGTGTATTTGAATCGGTCAAAAACGGCTTTGCCTGTTTTTCAAGCAAAAACTTGACCAATTTAGCCGCATAATTGGCTCTAATATAGGATAAATTCCCCGGTTCGCCGAAATGAATTTTCACAGCAGTGAATTTATCCTTAAAATCAATTTGTTCAATCCCTGCTTTTTGAACCAAGGATAGTAATTTGTCCAAAAGATTGCGCCCCGGCTTGGCACGCATATCGGTAAAATAAACTTTCGACATAATTTGAATTATGAGTTATGAATTATGATTTTTTATTCATCTGATTTAAAATGATAACTGTTTAGACAACATCCCTCCTTGGATATAGACCAATAGAAATCGAAAAAGTTTAATTCGGAAAGGAAATTTTTAAAAATCATAGTTATTTCCATTTTTCCTGTTCTGCTTCTATTGCGTTAAAAAGATAAACGGCAGGGGCATTCCAATTAATCGCTATTTCGTTGGAAGCATACGATTCCATCACATCAACGAAGGCTGTTTCCGGTTCTGTAAAGGGATATTCGCACCTGTCCTGCATACCGGGGTTGGGTCCTCCGGCAAGTAGTCCGGGAACAGGATCGACAATTCCGTCGGCAACCGAAGGACGATGGTGCGGATTCATCACACGCTTTGTGCCAAAATCAGTAACAAAACAATAACCCGTTGCATTTCGTCCCAATAAATAATCAACATTAGCGAGCGCCGCATTGAGGTATTTTTTGTCATTGGTCAGCC
>Ga0082212_10002557_pt1 | contig 26469 bp, 18 predicted proteins | sample TergutNt197P3_FD_71548 | JGI IMG/M metagenome (GOLD analysis project Ga0082212, IMG submission 71548) | Neocapritermes taracua P3 segment gut microbial communities from Petit-Saut dam, French Guiana - Nt197 P3 | ecosystem: Host-associated > Arthropoda: Insects > Digestive system > Gut ...
GGCGTAATCAATCTTTTGGAGGGCTACGGCTCAGACAACGCAGGCGCGAATGGGCAGGGTGCATAAGGAAGCAATCGTGAAAAAATCAATAATGAATTAAAAAATAGCCAACAGATGGGATGGAAAAGAACGGAAATCATTGTCCGTTCTTTTCGCTATAGTCTGGAAAGTGTTTATACCACAACATGAGATTAATGCTATATTCTTGCATTATTTGTTATGAATACCTGATCGGCAACGTTATTGTCATCAATCCCTATCTCAACCTCATCGCCGACGAGCAATATCAAGCGGCCTGTTCCTGTTATATCAATTATATGCCTTGCATTATTCAGGCTAACTGACATTACCGAATTGTCGTCCGTTTGTATCTCACAGGCGATACTGCTTCCGCTTGTAGCAGAGGAAACGGATAGAATCTTGCCTTTAACAATTGTTCCCCTATATTGGTTATGGTATTGCTTTAAAAGTATATCTCCAATCACTGTGTCAAATACTGTCGCTTCATCGTAAGGAATGGTATGTGCAGCGTTATTGTTAATACTGATGTACTTATTTCCCGATATAACGACTTTTGTTTCTGTGTCATCATCATAGAAAATCTCAATAAGGTAAGCCATTCCGCCTATAGCATCGTTCATACTTGACTTACCGGGATTAAGTCCTTCCAGATATAGCGCGATATTCTCTATCTCATTGGTATCGGTCAATTCCACAGAATCAAACAATGTGGGTAAAGTGGAAACCTTAATTATCGAGATATGCTCAGAAGCTATGTCTTTTATCAAAGACAAGTCTTTACTACTTCCGCAAGCAATCAAGGCGAGCGTTAAGGTTATTGTGAGTGAATTTACTAAGATTAGTTTGATTTTTTTCACGGTATATCACCTCGTCTAATTAGACGAATTATTCTTGGTTTAGTTCCATATAGTATATAAAATTCAAGCTACAGAGCCATTTTCAGCCATTCTCGACTCCATGCTGGTTAAGGAATATCAATAATTATCTTTTTGCAAAATTCACAATTATAGGATTCGATAGTTTGCTTTTCTAAAGCGGAGTTATTGCTCAAGCGTACTCCGCTGTTTTTTATGGATAGACTCGGTTTTTCCCCGTCGGCATACCATCTGGCTAACCCATATGTGGAAGGGATATAACCTTTTTGCATTTCATTATTGCAATATGGGCAGTTCATTAGTGACCTCCATTATATACAGTATCCCTCAAATTTAAATGCGTTGCGCTTATAACACATAGCTTGATAGGTTTATCACTTAGCTATATTCCAAAGCCGTATCATGGTGATTATGCTCTGCTCTCGCGTGTATGGGTCTTTCGGCGCGAATGTGTTGTTGCCGATACCGCCCATAATCCCCGCCGCTTGCACTTGTCCGACACTCTCAAATGCCCACGAAGATATGAACGGATTGTCGTAAAAGACTGCCGTTTTTTTCGGCAATGGTTTACCGATAGCTTCAGCCAAACGGGAAAGCATAGCCGCCGCCTGTTCACGGGTTAGTTTTGCGTCAGGGTCAAAAAGATTATTGCCTATGCCCGACACCACGTTGACTGCCGCCATCTTCTCGACATTCACATCCTCTGTATCGGAAAAGGTTTTGCGCTCGGTGATTTCCTCGCCTGTATATTTTTCATAAAGAGTAACGGCTAGGGCGCAATATTCGGCGCGGGTTATGGCTTGCGTGTATTTGGATTGCATAGATTGAGGAACAAGCCCCGCCGCTACCGCCGCATTAACTTCTGTTGCCGCCCAAGTGGACGGTTTTTCAAATTCAGCATTCGGAGTTCCTGCTATGAAAGGCAAAGAATGTTCTTTTGCATACGCTTCCGCATACGATCCGGCATTGCCATACAGCACTACATTCGGACTGCTGCTGAACACATAGGGATCCACGTGCGTGACGCTTCCGGGAATAAAAATTGACGACAGGTTCAGGCAGCAACTGAACGCCCAATCGTCAATCCTTTTTACGCTTTGCGGGATGATTACGCTTCTCAGGTTATCACAGCTTTGAAACGCATAGGGTCCAATACCCGTAACCCCGTCAGGGATAGCGATCTCTGTCATGCTTTCCTTGTATGAGACAATGTTGTACATATTATTGATCTCGTTTGTGCCGCCGCCTATGATAAGTCCGTCTATGACATAATAATCGACATAATCCAGATATCTGCGGTCTTTCGATATGTCTTGCAGAGATATATCAAAATAATCTTGTTTGCAAGCCGCTTGTTTTGAATAAGCACCATTTACATATTTATTGTTACTATCCCAAGTGGTATCTATAATTATCCACCTACCGTCTGCGTAGGCTTCATTCCATGCATGGTTTCCTTCTGTTCCTGACACATCATAAAAATCAGCAGGGCTACCGCTTACCCCTAAAGCGAATCCGGCAATCACTTTGGCAGGAATCCCGACTGCCCTAAGTAGAGCGGCGGTTAAGTTCGCATACCCATGACATATGGTGCGCTTATTTTGGAGAACATAAGTTGACCCGATTATTCCACATTCCGCGTCATACCAAATGTTTTCAGCCACCCAGTCGTGTATCGCTTTGATTTTCTCATAATCGCTTACTTTTCCAGTTGTTATGGATAGCGCGAGATTGGCAGTATCTTCATCAAGACTATTGACCATATATTCCGGCAATCTGTAATACGCAAGGGTAGCTTCATCGGTAGATTTTGAGTCATAAACGGACAAATTCCATTGATACACAGATTCATAACCCGTTGCCGCCCCCGCTGACGACGGCATTATTCCGACAAAAAGAATAACTGCACAAAGTACAGAAATTAGTCTTTTTCTCACTATATTTTTCGCTCTTGGGTGTTTTCTTTCGCGCTTGCGATAACCTTAAAACCATATTTTATTATCGTGGCTTCTGTGCTTTGTTTATAATACTCTGTTAACTCAGCCGGGGTCATATCCTTTGTTTTCTCGTAAATGCCGAGCCGGATTTGATTGACCTCTTGCTCTATTTTGCTAATCGCTTTCATCTTCAATTACCTCCATTGGCGAATAGATTTCCACGGCGCGATAGCCGTTCAAAGCGTTAATATTTCCCGTCCCGATTTTCGTTTTGCGCTTGACGATGTGCTGAAAGTTCATGCTGATTATCATATCCAAGTCATTCACCGTAGCGATGGCGATATGCAATCCGTCCGTCCTGTACTTGTGGGGGATGATTTTTTCTTCGATGTAGAGGTCAGCAATCCTCACGGCTTCCTCGCTTGTTTCAAGGATGGGTATGTCGTACTTCAAAATCAAGTCAAGCATTTTTTCTCGTTTGGCTTCCGGCGCGTCGTTCAATTCATCAATCACAAAACGCGAAGTGAACGCTTCATATTTCCCCGCCGCAATATCGTCAAAAAGTTTGACTGTACCCTCGTGGGCGAAGCCCCTGTCCTCGTCGAAATAAAAATTGAACAAGGTCGTTTCTAAATATATTTTTTGTTTTCGCATAAGCGATTATCCCCCTGTGGCAATACTCTTCTTCCAGAAAATACTATACCACAAAATCGCCCATTCTTCAATGAAGAGCGTAAAAGTGCATGGTTCAACTATTTCGCCGTCACTGGAAATCAGTCAGGACATGCCTAAATAGTTGTAAGGAGAATCAATCAAAATATGGGGCTTGTGTACGCTGGGAAAACCACATACCAACGAGGAAAACGAACACTTTCAAAGGTGTCCGGCTTCCATAAAAATCCAACACAACTATAGCCCAGTTATTTCGTGGACGCTACACTAGGTTTTAGGTTTTACGGGGTACCAGAGCGGAAGACGAGATTCGAACTCGCGACCCTCGCCTTGGCAAGGCGATGCTCTACCACTGAGCCACTTCCGCTTGTCTTTTTCCGCCATGACGGCGGACGCTGCGTCGTATCGCTCGGTCATGTATTGAGATACACTCCCTCGCGCTCCTCCTGGCTTACCTTGTCCTGACGAAAAAATCCTACGCGGTCTTAGTACTTGTCTTGTCAGAAGCCGAAGAGGAGTGCCTTGGGGCGGAATTGAACCACCGACACGTGGATTTTCAGTCCACTGCTCTACCAACTGAGCTACCAAGGCAAAAGGCGTGCGGCGCCGACGAAAGTTATTTTAGCAAACGGCTTCTGCTTTGTCAATCGCTTTTGCGTTTTTTGCTTTTGCGTTTTTTCCGATTTTCCTGAAGATTGTAGTTGTGACCGGATAGTAAAAATGATAAAATCACTATGAAAGAAACAGATTTTATTCGCTGTTTATTATCGGATTGAATAAACGGGAGGCCGGATATGCTTAAGCAAAACGTCGAGGAAACCGTCGCCTATATCCGTTCGCGGACAGACATAAAGCCGGAGATCGCCATCGTGCTTGGCTCCGGGCTTGGCGCTTTCGGGGATAAGATAGAAGCCCCTTGCATCATCCCCTATGGGGATATCCCTCATTTCGCCGTGTCTACAGCCCCCGGGCATCACGGAAGGCTTATCATCGGCAAGCTGAACGGAAAAGCCATTCTTTGCATGCAGGGCAGGTTCCATTATTATGAAGGGTACGCCATGGGGCAGGTGACGTATCCCGTGCGGATGATGAAAGCCCTGGGTATAGAGACCCTGATTCTTACGAACGCCAGCGGGGGGTTGAACCCGTCCTTTTCCGCAGGCGACCTGATGCTGATCACGGACCACATCAACCATATGGGCGTCAATCCCCTCATCGGGCCCAACGAAGACAGCTTCGGCCCCAGATTTCCCGATATGACGATGGCTTACAGCAGGGAGCTTAAGCAGGCGGCCAGGGACGCCGCTAAGCGTTTGGCTATAGACCTTCGCGAGGGCGTATATGTGGCTTTCACCGGCCCCAGCTATGAGACCCCGGCGGAGATACGCATGTTTCAGCAGTTGGGCGCCGATGCGGTAGGTATGTCCACGGTGCCTGAGGCTATCGTAGCCAGCCACAGCGGGATGAGGCTTCTGGCCATATCCTGCGTGACTAACCTGGCTGCCGGCATACTCGACGTACCCCTCAGCGGCGAGGAGGTCGTGGAAGCAGCAAACCAGGCCGGGGCGAAGTTTACCGCGCTCCTAGCGGAGATCATCGGCAGCATATAGATGAGAAAGGCGCTGGGGTAGGGCAAGTTTCATGGATAATCAGGCCGGTAGCACGCTGAACGGGCATAATGGGCGTGTTGGCGCCCGGGTCAAACTCTCCCGCAGGATTTCGGCCCTGGCGGAAATGCTGCCGGACACGGAAGCCCTGGCGGATATCGGTACGGATCACGCAAGGCTGCTATCCGCGCTTGTCGAGGCCGGAAAGATACAAAGAGGCATAGGCGTGGAGATCGCCCGGGGGCCATATCGACGGGCGGTGGCGAACGTAGCCGCCCTGGGCTATGAGGGTAAGATCGAGATAAGGCTGGGCGACGGCTTGGAGCCGGTAGCCCCCGGAGAGGTCACCGCCTGCGCCGCCGCCGGCATGGGCGGCGGGACGATCATCCGCATACTGGAGCGCGGCGCCGAGGTCGCGGCAGGCTTGTCCTGGCTTCTGCTTCAGCCTATGACCGGTGCGAAAGCCCTCAGGTTTCATCTTCAGCAAAACGGATGGGAGATATGCAGGGAGGCGCTTACGGAAGACAGGGGCGCGCTGTATGAGATCATCCTGGCGCGCAGAGGGAGCATGGCGCCCCTGAGCCCCCTTGAAGCGGAATTCGGCCCGCTGATCCTGGCGGAAAAGCCGCCCCAACTCAGCCTGGCTGTATGCCAGAGGATACACAGCCTCAGGGGCATAAGCGGGCAGCTGGAGAAATCCTCTTCAGCAGCGAATAGCGACAAGAAGGAGCAACTACAGGCACAGATCAGGGAATGGGAGGCGTTGTTATCATGCCTTATACCTGCCGGGACGTCTGCGGGTTCATAGACGAATACGCCCCGCCGGAGTTTGCCCTGGAGGGCGACCCCATCGGGCTGCATCTGGGCAGCTTCGGGCAAGAGGTCGGCAGGCTCTTCCTGGCCCTGGAGCTGACCCCCGTAACCATGAGGGAAGCGATGGATTTCCGGCCGGACATGATCCTGGTCCATCATACGCCTTTCTTTCAGCCGCTGATGCGATTGCTGGAAGACCAGGGGCACGACCGCATTGTGCTGGAACTGATACGCAGGGGGATTGCCTTATTTGCCGCCCATACCAACCTTGACTGCGTGAAAGGCGGCGTAAGCGACGCCCTGGCGGAGCGGCTGGGCCTGGGCGATACGGCTATCCTGCAAGTACTAAGCAAAGACGTCACGGAAGCCGGCATAGGCCGTGTAGGCTGCCTGGACGAACCCGTGAGGCTGGAGGATTTCGCCGCCCGGGTGAAGCAGGCCCTCGGAGCGGCTTCGGTGCGGTACTGCGGCGAAAGGGGCAGTAAGGTGCGCAAGGTCGCCGTATGCGGCGGCGCGGGGGCATATCTCATGACGGAAGCTTTGTCCCTCGGGGCGGATACCTATGTGACCGCTGATGTGAAGCATCATGAGGGGGCCGAAGCAGTGGAGATGGGGCTGAACCTCATCGACGGCGGGCATTTTGCCACCGAAGCCCCGGTCATGCCCGTGCTTGCGGACTGGCTGAGGGGGAAGATGCCGGAGTTGGCCATAGGCGTATCGACGGTGAGCGGCGATCCGTTTTCCGCTATCACTTGAATGGAAGGAGACCCGGTATGGGCACGGACAGAAACCAAATATTGCTGGCATTAAGCGACAACAACGCCGAGCGAAACAGGGTTGACCCCAGAAGGCAGTTGGCCGCGCTCTATCGCGAAATCAAAGACTTCCGGAACACGATCGCCGCCACGGAACGAAAACTGGAGATACTGGACCGGGAGTACCAGGAGCGGCAGGACGAACTGGATGAACTCATCCTCAACGGGCCCAGGTGGGAAGAGGAGATCGCGTCGTCGAAGGACAAGATGGTCCGCCAGAGGGGGCTTACCCTTAAGGACATGCTGGAGATCCAGCAGGACGTAGTCCGCCTGGAAGAAAGCTTGTATTTTGGCGAGGCGAGGGCAAACGACCTTCGGGGCCTTCTGATCCAATACGAAAAAAACCGGGAGAAGCTTATCTCCAGGTCCAGAGAGCTGAAGGCTAACTACAACCAGCATGCCGAGGTGTACAATCAGGAAAAAGCGAAGACAGACGTGCTGATGGCGGAGTTTGCCTCCACAGAAAACCAGCTTCTGGAAGGGCTTAAGCCGGAGGAGAGGGCGATCTACCGGGAGGCGCTGAGGTCAAACCCGGAAAACCCCGTGGTGAAGCTGGAAGGCGAGATCTGCGGCGGGTGCAGGATAGTCCTGTCCAGGCAGCTGCTGAAGCAGGTCAACCAGGGGGCGCAACTCATCTTCTGCGAAAACTGCCTCAGGATCATACTCCCGCCGGAGTAAGCCTGCGTCGCCTTTGGGTCATGGGCGCGGTTCGCGGGGCGGAGGGATTAAGGCCCGGTTTAGTAATGGCAATAAACCTTCATCTCCCGGACGATGGCGTCCAGGTCGTCCGTCACCTGGGGGATGGCGTAACCCATGAAAACCGGCGTGGTAGCGTAGCGGGGCATGATCTTGCAGTAGGTCGCGCCGTCCATGGCATAGAAGAACAGGTTATAGCTTCCTATCTGCCCGCTGTGGTAGCGGCGGAGGACAAAACCCACGGCTTGCTGGATCAGCAGGCAAAACGCACGGAAGCCCTTCTCATCGGTGAGGATGGCGTTAAACTCCGTGAATCCGATACGCGGGCGGTCGGAGATATTAAGCTCAGCCCCCGGGGCGCTGTGGATCACCGGCCCGTAGAAGCTATCCCGCCGGAGGCCTTCATGGTAGTCGATGTCGTAGAGGCCGATGAGCTGCATATGGGGATGCCTGAGGCTGCCGCCGGAGAGGGGGCCGTGGTTCTTCAGGAATAATACCGAACGGTAGCGCTTGTCCGCCATCATCTCCCGCCATACGGTAAACGCCATTTGAAATACCCGTACCAAATGGTCTTCCGAATACAAAGACAACTCCGATTCACATTCGGCTGTCTCGATGAGCACGAAGGGATCGGTGTTTTGCAGAATCGGGTATTTATTTGGGACGAGCAGGATATCCCCGTCTTCCCTGAGGATGGGTGGCAGCATGCCGCGATGGCAGAAAGGGCAAACAGAGTCGTCGTCTTCCCGTACGGTAAACGGCTTCAACCTGCCGACGTCGGCCTGAAATACCAGCTGATAGGCGTCATGCCGCTCCGAATCCAATGCTTTCACCGCCTTGCATAATAGGTATATAGTATGAGCCGGCTTGTAAGCCGGGTTCTGTGCGGCCGGGCGCGATGCGCGATACGCACCCCGCGCGGCGCGGCGGTCATCTATCTGGGGCGACGGTTGCCCGGCGCCTCTTGCGACCTTACCCGGGAGCTTGCGTAATGCCAGACGGGCCGCCTGATAACTCCTCTATTCGGTCTTGCTCCGGATGGGGTTTACCCGGCCGGAAGGTCGCCCTCCCGCCGGTGAGCTCTTACCTCGCCATTTCACCCTTACCCGCCGTCGGTACTCCCGAAGCGGGCGGTATGTTTCTGTGGCACTTTCCTTAAAGTCGCCTTCACTGGACGTTATCCAGCATCCTGCCCTGTGGAGCCCGGACTTTCCTCAGCTGCGGCCTTTCGGCCCATGCAGCCGCGACCGCCCCGCCGGCTCAGACTATATGCCATTGCCTATCATAACACGAGCGGGGGAACTGTACAAGAAAAAAGGCGTATAAGCGCGCACTCCCGTGCACTCCCCGTTACAGTTCACGGGAGTGGGAGCCCGGGGTGCGCCTATTTACCGCGATGGTTCACAGCTTCGGCCAGATATAGAAATCGGTTGATGCAACTCCTACCGACTCCAACGCGACATCCATGTCGCGATTCCGTCTGGCGTGACATCGTGTCACACCCACGGATTTACCTGGTTTGCGATTTCTTATCCGGTCAACGAAGCCGTTCAATCCATCGCTTGCAAACAGCCACACCCTGGGTTCCCACTCCCGTGAAAGGTAACCACTCCCCTGAACAGTAGTAGCGGGCAAGCGCGCCCCGATTCCCGTTCGCCCCTGAACAGCCACGGGGTACTCGGCATAGGAGGTATCGACTTTGAGCTTAGGATTGATACTGGGCAGGGCAGGTTCCGGCAAGACAGAAACCTGCATACGGCAGATAGGCCAAGAGCTTACTTCCGGCGAGGAGAAGGAATTCGTACTGCTTACGCCGGAGCAGGCGACGTTTGCTAATGAGAAAAGGATACTGGCGACCTTGGGCAACCAGGCGGGCTTTCGCGTCAAAGTCATGAGCTTCAGACGCTTTGTCCATTGGGTACTGGAAGAGACGGGAGGGGGCTTGCAGCCGGCGTTGGACTCCGCGGGTAAGAACCTCATCCTTCGGAGCATTCTGGAAAAGCGCAAAGATGAGCTGCGGGCATTCCGGCTTGTATGGGACAAGAGCGGCTTTGCCGGCCGGCTGGCGGAGCTTATGGACGAGATGAGGATTTATAAAGTGGAGCCGGAAGCTCTGATGAGATGCCTGGGCAGGGCGGCGGAAGGCAGCGTGCCCGCCGGCGACCTGGCGGACAGGCTGGCGGATATGGGGATGATTTACCGGGAATATGAGGAATTTCTGGCCCGGGGCTGGCTCGACCAAGCGGGGGAACTGGCTTTGCTATGCCGTAAGCTGCCGCTATGGCCGAGGCTGGAGCATATACTCTTCTGGCTGGACGGCTTCCATGGCTTCACCCCGGCGGAGTTTGACGTCGTCTCGGGCTTACTGGAAGCCGGCTGCCCGGTCAAGGCGGCGTTTACCCTGGATCCGGGCGGGGAAGAGCGGACATATGAGGAAGACGAGTTATTTTACCCTACATGGGAGACGGTCCGGGATCTCAGGGGGATATGCCGGGCGAAAGGGTATGCCATGGAGCCGCCGATGTATATGGGGGAGCCCGGCGAAGGGCGCTTTGCCGGCAACCCGGATCTGGCGCGGCTGGAGAAAGCACTGGCCTGGCAACCGTTGGACAGCGGAGGCAGCAGAGAAGGCGACGGGCAGCCGTTGGACAGCAGAGGCAGCGGAGAAGGCAACGGGCTGCCACCGGATAGCGGAGGCAGCGGAGAAGGCAATGAGCCGCCGTCGGATAGCAGCAGCGACCGGCGCGGCGCCCGTAGTGGTAAGGCGCCCCTGAGCATACGGCTGGAGAGCTGCGGCGACATACGCCAGGAGGTGGAACGCCTGGCCCTGGAGATAGTGGAAGCCGCCCGGGATGAAGGGCTGAGATATCAGGACATGACGGTGCTTCTCCGGCAGCCGGAGTCTTATGAAACACTGATCCGGGGTATATTCCCTGCCTACGGTATACCTTACTTCTTTGACGGGCCAAAGCCTTTGCGGCGGCATCCGCTGATCGGCCTCCTCAGGGAGATCACTACATTTATCCGGGACAAATGGAATACAGGCGTCCTCATGGCTTATGTCAAAACCGGGTTCTCCGGCTTGACGGATAACCAGGGCCACGCCCTGGAAAACTATTGCCTTGCCCACGGCGTCCGGCGCATGCACTGGGAAAGCCCCAGGCCATGGCGCTTCTCCCCGCCGGAGGATCCGGAAGGGGAGAGAAGGGACAGGCGGATGGAGGGCATGAGGCTGAAGCTTTGGAGACCCCTGGCGGAACTGAGAGCCGATCTAAGGCAGGCGTCGGCTCCCGGCAAAGTCGTAGCCGCGGTGTACCGGCACCTGATCAGGCTCAAGGCCGAGGAGGCTTGCAGCCGCATGGCAAACGACGCCCTGGCCCGGGGCGAGCCGGAGACGGCCCAGCTCCATCAACGGGCTTGGCAGGAACTGATGAAGCTTTTCGACCAGACGGAAGCGTTTTTGGCTCCGCCGGCTTTCGAAGGTGGAGACGTATCCGGCGGCGGGGGATACGACAGCCCGGGTCTGGTCGCCTCCGTATGGGAGAGCGCCCTGGAGGCTTTGGAGACGTCAGCCCTGCCCCCGGCTATGGACCAGGTGATTATCTGCTCCATGGATCGCAGCCGTTCGCCCCTGGCGAAAAGGGTCTGGATACCCGGGGCTAACGAAGGGCAAATCCCGGCGAATATCCGGGACGACAGTTTAATTACCGATGAGGAAAGACGATGGTTCGCGGAAAGGGACGTCATACTGGCGCCGGACAGCCGACGCAGGGTATTTTCCGAGGCGTACCTGGTATATGTCGCCCTGACAAGGGCGTCGCAAAGCCTGAGCATAAGCTGCGCCAGGGCGGACGCCCAGGGCAAGAGCCAGCCGCCCTCCATCTTGCTGGAACAGGTATGCGGCGTTTTTCCCGGGCTTGCAGTTGGAGATGGCGGGCTTGAGGCGCAGCGGCTGCTGGCCGGGCCTGCCGTAAGCTTGCCGTACCTGGGGATGGCTTTGCAAAACGGTAAATCTAGCCGAAGCAGCATGGACGCCGATCAGGTGTATTCATCGGAGGACTGGGAGGGCCTATGGCGTTATGTGTATCGCTGGTTCGCCGGACGGAAGGAGCATACCAGGGATATTGAGAGGCTCCGAACCGCCTTTGACCTGGCGCCATTGGGGCAGCCCATCCCCGTCGAGCTTGCCGGGAAGATATTTGGCGGAAGCATCAAGACCAGTATCACCAGGCTGGAGCGGTACCAGGAATGCCCCTTCGCCCATTACCTGGCGTATGGGCTCGCCCTGGCCCCCAGGGACGAATACGAGATACAGCCGCCAAGCATAGGCAACTTCTTTCACGACAGCCTTCAAGCGCTGATGGAGGAAATCAATGGCGCCGGAAAACGTCTGGGCGCCTTAAGCCGCGGAGAGCTCGACGCCCTGGTTGAAATAATTACCGAACGGCAACTGAATAGTAAGAGCCATGAGATTTTCCTCAGCTCTTCCTGGTATAGATACCTGTCCGGCAACCTGCTCAGGATACTTCAGAGTTCGGCGAGAACCATGGCTTACCAAGAGAACCAGGGGGTATTTCGCGCCCATGCCCTGGAAGCGGATTTCGGCTTCGACCATGCGGATAGCCTGCCCCCCATAACCATCGACTTGGGCGGCGGCCGGCAGATACTGCTGAGGGGGCGAATCGACCGCATTGACAGGGCTGTACATCCCGGCGACGGGCAGCGATACCTTCGTATCATTGACTACAAGTCGGGAAAGAACGACTTGGCCCTCTATGAGGCGTATCACGGGCTGAAGCTTCAGCTAGCCCTGTATATGGAAGCGGCTTTGGAAGCCTATCCCGGAGATAAACCCGCGGGGATGTTTTACTTCCAGATACACGATCCCATCATCCATGCCGCCAACGCCCCCGAGGCTCTGGACGGAGACCTGCGGCGGGAAAAGTCCATCAAGGCGCAGCCTTTGCGCGGCTATCTACTGAAGGACAGAGAAATCATAAAGATGATGGATAAAGATTATGGCGATTCTCTTTTTCTGCCCGTGTCGGAACTGAAGTCCGGAGGCTTTGGGCGATACTCCGGCGTACTTGGAGAAGAGGACTTCCGAAGCCTGGGCAGCCATGCCAGGAGCCTCATGCGCCAGGCTGGCAGGAGGATAATGGAAGGAGATATATCGCTGTCGCCTTACCGGATCGGTAGGAAGACGGCATGCGACTATTGTCCCTATGGCAGCGTCTGCCGCTTCGACCCGGGGGTGCCAGGGCATGGATACAGGTATCTGCCGGCATTGACGGACGAGGCCGTCCGGGAGAGGCTTAGTGGGGCATCGTCGAAGAGGGAGGATAACATTGCGGGATTGGAATGAAGGGCAGCTAAGAGGCATAACAGTTCGGGGGGAGAACATACTCGTCAGCGCGTCGGCGGGCACGGGGAAAACAGCCGTCCTGGTGGAAAGGCTCATCCGCCGCCTTACCGATCCGGCAGATCCTCTGGACATGGACAGATTCGTCTTTGTCACCTTCACGAACGCTGCCGCTCAGGAGATGCTCCACCGGGTACGCCAGGGCATAGAGGAAAAGATCAGTGAGGCGCCCCGGGACAGGAGGCTCGCGCGGCAGCGGCAGCTGCTGGGGCAGGCTGCCATATCCACTTTGCACGGCTTCTGCCTAGAGCTGATACGGCGGCACTATAAGGAGCTTGGCATAGATCCCGGGAGCCGGGTGCTTAGCGAAGGGGAGCAGTTTCTACTGAGGAATGAAACCCTGGGCGAGTACCTGGAAGAGCGCTACGAAGCCAACGACCCAGGTTTCGCCGCCCTGACCTCGGCTTACGGCGGGGATAAAACGGACGGGCCTCTCAGGGACTTGATCATACGGACGCTTGATTTCGCTTCCGCCCAACCCGACCCGGAAGTATGGCTGGAAGAAAGCGTCGGCCTGTACCAGGGCGAGGGCGGCGCGGATCGCCTGGCGGCGCTGCTGGCGATATATGCTACGGAAAACCTAAGAAGCCTGGCGGCTGAGCTGGAGCGCGGCGTAGCCTTGTCGCGGCGCTTACCTGCCCTGAAGAAGTATGAAGACTGCCTTGCGGAGGATAGGGACAAACTCCTGGCTTTATCCGGCATAGGGCCTTGGAGCAAGCTGGCGGAGGCGCTGGAAGGCGCCAAGGGCTTATTCGCGAGGCTGCCCGTCGTGCAAACAAAAGCAGCCCTCGGGGAAGAGCCTGAGGCGCATGAGAGCCGCCTCCTGCTCCAATCGAGGATAAAGAAGCTGAGGGAGAAATGCAAAAAGCGCTTTTTAGACCAACGCGGGGGCTTGATCGGGGAAACCATGGAGAATCTGGCGTATGAGGTCAGCGAAATGGCCCCGGTCATGCTTGCCCTGGCTGCCGTCACCGCAGGCTTCTACCGCTCATTTGAAAAGGTCAAGCGGGAGCGCGCTGTGCTGGACTTCGGGGATATTGAGCACTATGCCTACCGGCTGCTGAGCGACGGGCAGGGGAAGGCTTCCGGGCTGGCGGCGGCTCTCCGGGAGCGTTACGAAGAGATATTAGTTGACGAGTACCAGGACATCAACCCCGTACAGGAGGCCATACTGCAAGCTCTGCGGGGGAGGAGCCTTGTCATGGTGGGGGACGTCAAGCAGAGCATCTATGGCTTCCGGCGGGCAGCGCCGGGGTTATTTCTGGAGAAATATGATCGTTACCGTTCCGGCGGCGGTGGGGTTCTAGAGCGGCTGAATGAGAGCTATAGGGGGACAGAATGGATAGTCGGCGGGATCAATCAGGTATTCAATTATTGCATGACGAAAGAATCATGCGGTCTCGACTACCGGGATGGGGGCGAGCTGATAAGCAAAGTCAATACGCCGGAAGAGGGCAGGCCCCCGACGGACGCCGACGCCGGGCGGGGCGCGCTGGAGCTCCATGTGATAGATCCAAGCGGGGATGGATCCCAGGCTGAAGTATTTGGCGCCGGGGGGGGCGGCGAACCGGGCGCGGAGGGTGAGGAAACGCCGAACACGGAGCGGGGCTTCGGATCGGGCGCGGAGCCGGACGATGTTTCGTACGGGGCGTGGGGCGAAGATCCGGAAAGCGCGAGGGCTGCCGGATCGGGAGAAGTGGACGGCCCTATGCCGGAGCCCGGCGCGCTGCAGACCGAAGCGGAGTTCTGCGCCTGGCGCATAGAGGAGCTGATGAAGGAGTTTATCTGGGACAGATCCATGAACGAGGGTAAAGGCGGGCTCCGGGAAATGTCATACAACGACGTCGCCATCCTTCTCCCGGCGATGAAGGGCGTCGCCGACGCCTTTGTCAAGGCCCTGCAAGCCAGAGATATCCCCGTATACGCCGACGTAGGGGGAGGGTATTTTCAAGCCCAGGAGGTGCTGACAGCCCTCAGCTTTCTTAAGGTGCTGGATAATCCCAGGCAGGATATACCCCTCGCCGCCCTTATGCTTTCGCCCGCTTTCGGCTTTACCCCGGAAGGGCTGGGACGGATAAAGGCGGCTTACGGCATGGGGGGAGGCCGGGGGCAAAGCGGCGGCTTGTATAAAGCTCTGGTTTTCGCCGGAGCGGGGAAAAGCCTCCCGGAAGGCAGGGAGCTAAGGGTATTTCTCAGGAAGCTGAAGGATTACCGGCTGTATGCCCGCCACGCGTCTGTGGCTGAGGTCTTGACGCGGTTCTATGAGGATACCGGCTTCCTGACGATTTCTTCCGCCATGGCCGGGGGCGTCCAGCGCAGGGCGAATCTCCTGGCTTTGATCCAACGAGCCGAGGAGTTTGAGGACACTGGTCTTCAAGGTTTATATCAGTTCATCAAATATATGGAAGCCCTGGAGAAAGAAGGCATGGATCTGGACCCCGCCCCGGTGATCGGAGAAGGGGAAGACGTCGTGCGGGTCATGAGCATACATAAGAGCAAGGGGCTGGAATTCCCCGTGGTGATGCTGGCAACGGCAGGGCGGCGCTTCAATATGAGGGATAGCCAACGTGACTTGCTGCTCCATGACGCCTGGGGTATGTCCGGCAGGATCATCATACCGGAGCTGAGGGTCAAGTACCCGGGGGCGTATCATATGCTGGCAGCCGCAGGAATCAGGCGGGAAGCGGTAGCTGAGGAAATGAGGAAACTGTACGTCGCCTTGACCAGAGCGCAGCAAAGGGTGGTCGTAGTGACCGCAGACAGGAAAGGGGAGCAGCGCATCCGCGCCTGGGAAGAGGAAGAAGCAGGGACGCCGAGTAGTAGTCCGACGGCGGTATCCTTTATGGATTGGCTTGGCCCGGCGGTATTTGGGCGCGGGCAGGATAACTACTGGGTCGGCAAATACTGGCCGGAAGGGCAGGTATTTGCGCCGCGGCTATTCAAAGAAGACGAAAAGAGGCTTTGGCAAACAATATTGACCTTGCCGGAAGCCGGCGGAGAAAGCCCCTGGGGGTTTGTAGGCAGGCAGCTGGCATGGCGGTACCCCTGGGCGCGGACCGGGGAGCTGAGCGCGAAGCTGTCGGTGACCCAGGCGCGGGGGCGCCTCTACCCGGACGAAGACCCGGAAGCCGGACGGGCGGTATATGCCGGGCCGCAGGAGATATATGCCCCACGGATGGAAGGGCCGAGATTTCTACAAGGGAAATCAACCCTTTCCCCCGGAGAGAAAGGGACGCTGCTTCATAAAGTACTGGCGAGGATACAGCCTGCGGAAGCCTGGCGGGAAATGGAGGCGCTGAGAAACACCGACACGAATCCCGGCGCGTCAGCGGCGAGGGCAGCCGGCGCGGAGCCCGGCGAAGAAGGAAAGGCCGCTGCCGGGAGGGCCGCTGCCCTCTACCTCGACGGGCTGATACAAAAGCTGATCGAAGAAGAATTCCTGACCCGGGATGAAGGGGCGAGCGCGGATAAGAGGCTGCTGGCGCCCTTCATCCTCAGCAGCCTCTTCCGGCGTATGGCCCAAGCCGACGCCCGGGGCGAATGCCGCCGGGAGGCTAGTTTCTTCATGTCCGTACCTGCTGCACGCGTATATGAGAGCGAGCAAGGCGGCGCCCTGGACGCCGGGGACAGCGTGGTCATACAAGGGATCATCGACGTATTCTTCATGGAAGAGGGGCGCCTGATCCTGGCGGACTACAAAAGCGACAGGATAAAGCCGGGGGAGGAAGGCGAGCTGCTGCGGCGATACCGGGGGCAGCTGCTGCTCTATGCCGAAGGGCTGGAAGCCTTCACCGGCAAGAAAGCCGACGAGATGATGTTATATTCGCTTGCCCTGGGCAAAGAAATACCGCTGTAATACGACAGGCGGGCTTAGGCAACGCCGCCTTGGGATATAGGTGTAGCTCGTCTTAAATAAACAAATCAGTAAACTGATAGTTGACCGTGTCGATGAGGCCTTTGTTCGTCAGCCGCAGCTCCGGGAGCACGGCCAGGGACAGTAAAGCCGTTGTCATGTAAGGGGATATCATATCGCAGCCCAAGGTTTTCCAGGCGGCGTCCAGGCCGCGGACTTTCCGGTCGATATCTTCGCAGGGCTCTTCGCACATCAGCCCGGCCACCGGCAGCGGGACCAGAGCGATGAGCTTGCCGTCCAATACAGCCGCCATGCCTCCGCCACAGTCCGCCAGGGCGTTGCCCGCCACCGCCATGTCCTCCTCGTCTGCGCCTACGATCATCAGGTTGTGGGCGTCATGGGCTACGGTAGACGCTACGGCGCCGCGCTTCAAGCTCAGCCCCGAGACGAAGCCCTTGCCGGTCTGCCCCGTGCCCTTGTGGCGCTCGATCACGGCGAAGCGGTTGACCCCCGCCTCCGGGTCTGCCTTGACAAAGCCGTTCTCTACGGCTAAGTCGCGGACCTCCGCCAGGGTGCCCACCTTGGCTTCGATGGCGCGGATGACCCTGGCTTTGACGGAGGCGCCGGCGCCCGCCGGGGCTTCGATGGCGAAGTCGGCAGCGGTCAGGCGCTTTGGAAGGCGCATGGTATTCTTTACACTATCCGGACACGGACGGGCCTCCAGGTCTATGGCGAGCTGCCCGCCCTCCGCCACCAGCCGCCCGCCTTTGTATACTTTCTCCACCTTCACGGCAGCCAAGTCCGAGATAAGGACGATATCCGCCAGCTTGCCCGGGGAGACGGAGCCCATATCCCTCTCTACGCCGTAACACCGGGCGGTATTAATGGTGACCATTTGTATAGCCGTCACGGGGCTGAGCCCTTCGGAGATAGCCCGCCGGACGATGTGATCCAGGTGACCAAGCTCCAGGAGGGTGTTTGGATGGGTATCATCGCTGATCAGGCAGGCAAAGGATGTGTCGATATTCTGCTCGGTGACGCAGCGTATCACCTCGTGGAGGTCGCGCCAGGCTGAGCCCTCGCGGATCTGGGCGTACATCCCCAGGCGCATCTTCGCCAGGGCGTCTTCGGCGCGCACTGACTCATGGCAGCAGCTTATGCCCGAGGCGATGTACGCGTTGAGCCCCGCCCCCGTCTCCGGCATGGAGTAGTGCCCCGTGACGGTTTTCCCCTTAGCCGCGGTAGACGCCAGCTTGCGGTGCACTTCCTCGTCCCCCGACAGCACGCCGGGGAAATTCATCATTTCCCCCAGGCCGAAAATCTCCGGATTCTCCATAAACCTGGCGGTCACCGCCGAATCCAGCTCCGCGCCCGCGTCCTCAAATCCGGACACGGCGGGCACGCAGGAGGGCATCAGGTTAAATATACGGAGCGGAAGATCACGGGAGTCTTCGATCATGAAGCGAAGCCCGGCCTCGCCCACGACATTGGCGATCTCGTGGGGATCGGGCCAGATGGCGGTAGTGCCCCGGGGGACTACGGTTCGGGCATATTCCCTGGGGGTCATCATACTGCTCTCCACATGGATATGCCCGTCCATGAAGCCGGGGGCCGCGTACAGCCCGGCGCCATCCACAACCACGGTGCTTTCGCCGATGGTATGGGAAGCGTCGCCTACAAGGGCGATGCACTCGCCGGCGACGGCTATGTCGGTATCGGGGAGTATCTCCCCCGTATTGACATTAACCAGCCGGACGCCCCGGATGACCAGGTCGGCTTTCTTTCTGCCCATGGCAACGTCGGCCAGCAGCATGGTTCGGTTCACGAAGCTTGATTCATGTAAGTTTTCCATTTCCACACCTCATTTTCAAAGATGAGCTACGCCCGTAACCTGAAGACGGCGCAGCTTCAGAAAGAATTGTTGCTTAGAAGCCCTTTGAGCGCGGTCAGGTTTTCCCTGAAGTCCGCGATGGCGGCGAGCACCGGCGAGGCTTTGGCGATATCTTCGAAAAGATCCTCCGCCCCCGCCGTAGGATTGCCGGAAGCGGATAAGTTTACCCCGGCTTCCATCAGCAGCTCGATGGGATCCTTGCTGCCCCCCGAGGACAGGAAGCGGAGGTAGGGCTCTACGCCGGGGCTGCCCTCGGCTAATATGCTCCTCGCCAGGCAGATCGCGGCGGAGATGCCGGTTGCGTATTGGTAAACGTAGAAAGGACGGTAAAAGTGAGGGATACGGCTCCACTCATAAGTCAGGCAGTCGTCGATGAAGAAATCCGGGCCGTAGTAGAGGGCGTAGAGCTCACGGTAAGCGGCGCATAATACCTGGGGCGTCATCGGTTCGCCGGACTCCACCATGTTATGCATATATCGCTCGAAGTCCGCGAAGAATCCCTGACGGTAAAGGGTAGAGCGTATGCTATCCAAATGGCTGGATATCAGATAAGCTTTTTCTTCCGGGCTCGAGGAGCGGTTCAGCAGATAATGGAAAAGCAGATTCTCGTTCACCGTGGAAGCCACCTCGGCGGTGAAGATACAGTACCCGGCGTCCGCGTAGGGCTGGTTGGTATTGCTGTAGTGGCTGTGCATGGCGTGGCCCATCTCATGGATGATGGTAAATAGATCATCCAGAGTACCGTTGAAATTCAACAGGCTGTAAGGGTGAACGCCGTACACCGCCGTAGCGTAAGCCCCGGTGGCCTTGCCCTTATTGGGATAGATATCCACCCAGCGCTCGCTGAAGGCGCGGGACATGGTTTCCTGATAAGCCTTGCCAAGGGGGGCTACCGCCTCCAGGACGATATCCCTGGCTTCCTCGAATGTGTAGCTGCGGTTGGAACCTTTCACCAGCGGGACGAACAAATCATAGAAGTGGAGGTCGCTATATCCCAGGGTCGTACGCCGGAAGGAGAGGTACTCCTGGAGCGGGGCCAGATTGTCCCGCAGGGTACCGATGAGGCCGTCGTACACCGAAAGGGGGATATGGTTGGGCGCCAGGGCTTTTTCCAGGGACGAGACGTAATGCCGGGATCTTGCCGCCAGCACATGGTAGTGGGTATTGGCGGCCAGGGCGGAACAAATCGTATTGATATACTTGCCATATGTCCCCAGCAAGCCCTCGTAGTACGCCCGGCGAAACTCCCTGTCCTCCGATTCCATTGCCTTTCGGTAATTCGCTTCATTCGCGGCGATCAGCTCCCCGCCGGGGCCGGGGATCTCGGGAAACTCCACGTCGTTTACGATGAGGTCGTCGAAGATCTTGTCAAAATTCCCGGCGATGACTCCCATACGCGTCATCAGCTCTTCTTCCGAAGGGGACAATACATGGTCTTTCTGGCGGAAGAGCTTCGTCATGGACCACTCGTAAGTCGCCAGCCCGGGGTTTTGTTTCAGATACGCCCGGAAAGCTTCCGGCTCCATGGCCAGCAGTTCCGGCTCCAGGAAAGCCAGCTTCTCCCCCACATACGCCATGAGAAAGTCCACCCGCCCCAGCAAATCCTTGGCGGAGGCCTCGCCCATGTCCCCGTCGAAGTTGAGCCGGATATAGGTGACGGCCTTGTCGGCGAGTAGGCCAAGACCGTCGCTGAGCTGAAATACTTCCAGTAGCGCGTCTGCGGACGACGTGGCCTTGCCCTGGTACGTCGCCAGCTTGTCGGCGTATTCCCTGACCCGCTCCAAGTCTTCGAGACATTCCTTGTCGCCGGGGTAGAGGTCCTTCAGGTTCCAGGTGTCTTTGGGGTCTATATCGCCTCTGGACTTCATCATCATCACTCCCTTACCAATTTCGCTTCCCGCGCAGTTCAAGTATAACATAATTGTAATCGCATATTGAATACGCTATAATAAATCGATGGAAAATAATACGCGGACAAACAGGGGCGCCGCCGGCAGCCCCGGAGGCGCGGCGATCGCCTCGGTCTCCCCGGGTACCATAGCCGCGGGGCTGGGGCTTGCCCCGGGCGACCGGATACTGAAAATCAACGGAAAAACCCCAAGGGATATGATACAATTCCAATGGGAATGGGCCGGGGAGGAAGCGGAGCTGGAAGTGCAAACGAAAGCCGGTACGAAAAACTTCGCCATCCCGAAGGCTTATGACGAGGGTTTCGGCGCGGTATTTGAGAGCCCGGTTTTTGACGGGATACGGACCTGCGCGAATAGATGTATCTTCTGCTTCGTGGATCAGTCGCCGCCGGGCTGCAGGGAGAGCCTGTATATCAAAGACGACGATTACCGCCTCTCCTTCCTCCAGGGCGGCTTCATCACCCTGACGAATCTGGGGGAGAGGGATATGAGGCGCATCGAGAGGGAGAAGCTTTCGCCCCTCTATGTATCGGTGCACGCGACAGATGCGGAGATCCGGAGCCGGCTCCTGGGCCGCTCCGGGACGGACAGGCTCATGGGGCAGCTGCGGCGCCTGAGCGGCGCCGGTATCGGATTCCACTGCCAGGTCGTGCTCTGCCCCGGGTACAACGACGGGGAGGTTCTGTCCGGGACGGTGGAAGACCTGAGCCGCTTGGAAGGGGCTTTGTCCCTGGCGGTGGCGCCGGTAGGTCTCACCGCCTACCGGCAAGGGCTGCCGGAGCTGAGGCAGGTCACCGGAGAAGAGGCGGGAGTCCTTATCCGCAGGCTTGAGAAGTGGCAGGAAAGGTTTTTGAAGGAAAAAGGCACGCGCTTCGTCTGGCTCTCCGACGAGTTCTACGGGCTGGCCGGCATGGACCTCCCGGCGGGGGAGGCGTATGAGGGCTACCCCCAGTGGGAAAACGGGGTCGGCCTGGTTCGGGGGCTACTGGACGAGGCGCAAGGGTACAGGCTACCTGAAGCAGTAGAGGGACACAAGCGGGTATACCTGGCGGGGGGGACCTCCCCCATGAAGATGCTGACGCCCTTATGGGAGCGGCTGAGGCGGGTAAGGGGGCTGGAAGTCGTACTGCTGCCCCTGGAAAACCGATTTTTCGGGCCCATGGTCACAGTGAGTGGGTTGCTGACCGGCAAATGCTTGACCGAAGGGCTTCGTCCCCTGCAGCTGCCGGCGGGGACAAGGGTCTATCTGCCGGATGTGATGCGGAGGGATGGGGATGGCCTGTTCCTCGACGGGGCTTTCGCCGGGGAAGTGGGGGAGAGGCTGGGATTGGAGCTTGTCTTCCTCCCCAGGCATGGCGGGGAACTGTTGGCGCGTATCGCGGAAGATTTATAAACGGGGCGTACGGAGGAAGTATTGTGGCAAAACCAATCGTGGCTATCGTAGGCCGGCCTAATGTAGGCAAGTCAACCTTATTCAACCGGCTGGTAGGCGGCAGGGTCGCCATCGTGGACGATACGCCGGGGGTGACCAGGGACAGGCTCTATCGGGATACCGAATGGAAAAGCAGGCCCATGACCATCATCGACACCGGCGGCATAGATATGGTGGAGGAGGAAAGCACCATCCTGGGGCAGGTGCGGATGCAGGCGTCCATCGCCATGGAGGAGGCCGACGTCATCGTATTTGTCGTGGACGGCAAAGCAGGCCTCTCCCCGGAGGACGAAGATCTGGCGCTGCTCCTGCGCAAGACCATGAAGCCGGTCATCGTTTGCGTGAATAAGACAGACAATTTCGTCAACAATTTCGATTCCGTTGACTTCTTCAGCCTGGGCTTTGACGACCCCATCCCCGTATCCTCCCTCCATGGCATGAATACAGGCGACCTGATGGACGCCATAGTGGACAAGCTGCCGGAGGTGCCGGAGGAAGACCGGGAGCCGGATGTGATACGCATTGCCGTGATCGGCAGGCCGAATGTGGGGAAGTCCTCTTTAGTGAACGCCATCATCGGGCAGGAGCGTACCATCGTCAGCGAGATCGCGGGCACCACGAGGGACGCCATCGACACGCCATTTAAAGCCAATGGGCAGAATTATGTCATCATCGACACGGCAGGATTGCGGAAGCGCAAAAGCGTAGAGAGCGGCCCCGAGCGCTACAGCGTGATCCGGGCCCTGCGAGCGGTGGACCGCTGCGACGTAGCCCTGATGGTCATCGACGGCAGCGGCGGGCTCATCGAGCAGGATAAAAAAATCGCCGGTTATGCCGATGAAGCCGGCAGGGGCCTGATCCTGGTGATCAATAAGTGGGACTTGGTAGAAAAAGACCAAAACACCATGCACCACATGGAAAAACAGCTCCGGCAGGAGTTGGGCTTCCTCGCCTACGCCCCCATCCTTTTCATCTCCGCGCTGACCAGGCAGAGGATAGGGAAGCTGCCGGAGCTGGCATCTTTTGTTGCCGAACAGCAAAGCCACCGGGTGACCACCAGTGTGCTGAACGACGTCATCATCCGGGCGACGGAACTGAACCCAGCCCCCACGGACAAAGGAAAAAGGATGAAAATTTTCTACAGCACCCAGGCAGGGATAAAGCCGCCCCATTTCATCTTCTTTGTGAACGACCCCGAGCTGATGCATTTCTCCTATCTGCGCTACCTGGAAAACCAGATACGGAAGAATTTCGGCTTTGAGGGCACGCCCATCCGCATGACGGTAAGGCGAAAGGACGGTGACTGACCGGATGATTATCATTTCCGGCGTACTGGCGTATCTGATGGGATCCGTGACCTTCGGCATGATCGTGCCGAAGCTGATGGGCTCCGACCGAGATGTGCGGGAAGAAGGCAGCGGCAATGTGGGCGCGACGAATGTGTTGCGTACGATGGGGCTGCTTCAGGGCGCACTCGTCCTGGCCGGGGATTTGCTGAAAGGCGTCGCGGCTGTGGCGCTGGGGTCGGCGCTGGCCGGGCCAAACGGCGCGGCTGCCGCCGGGGCCTGCGCGCTTCTGGGTCATTGCTATCCTGTCTACTACGGCTTCAAGGGAGGAAAAGGGGCGGCTACCGGCGGAGGCGTCGTGCTGGCGCTCTTCCCCAAGTCTTTGCTCATCATGCTGCCGGTATTTCTGGTTGTCATCCTCATTACCAGGATGGTGTCCCTTGGGTCCATCCTCGGCGCGCTGACCCTCATCTTGTGCGTGCTGCTGTTCCAGCCCCCCGCGGTGGTCGCGGCTGTGTGCCTTTTCGCCATGACTATGGTGGTCGTGAAGCATAAGGATAATATCCGGCGTATACTGAACGGCACAGAAAACAAGCTGTGGTAAGCTTGCCGCCAAGGTCACCACAGCTTGGGTCATAGACGCGGGTCATCATGAAGCGTGAGCGCGGTCAAGTCTTGAGCCTTAGGCGGGCCCGCCTCAGTTGGCTGTATCGTCCCTGAGCATCCCTAGGCCCTGGACATGCAGCCATGCGTTGCCGTCCTCGTCGGTGGAAAAGGTAAGGCCGCCGACATAGTAATCGCCGTCGATGGCGATGAGGGGCGAGTATGACGCCTGGCCGTGCAGAGTATAAGCTTTGAGATAACCAAACCCGTTATCATCGATGGCTACGATGGCGTTGATAAACCCGCTGACCTGGCCTTCCGGCAGTACGGGGTCATATGTTCCGACCCAACGGGAAAAGCCTTCGCCGGCGACGAGCATCTCCGGGTCAAGCTTGCCCCCCGCCAGTATGGAGCGGAATTCCCCCAGGTAGATAATCGTTTCGCCTTGAAAGTCATCAAACCAGAAGCGGATGCCGAGGTCCGGATTCACAAAGCTCCCGTCGGATAAGGGCGCTAGCTCCAGGGGGAGGGGGCTGCCGGGCATGTTTCGCATGGAGAGTATCCCGTCTTCCTGGACTTCGATGACGATCAGTTCTTCCGCCCCGGCGAAAGAGTAGAAGCCCGCAAGCTTCTCCAGCTCTTCCCGGGCAAGGGCGGCGGGCGCCACCGAGTCGTCGGAAGCCGGCAAACCCGGGTCGCCGGTCTTCTCCATGACCGCGCTTTGCAGGATCGAAGCAGCCAAATACTTCGGGGTGGCTATGCCGCTTATGCTATTGACGGATACCAGGACGCCCAGGCCGCTGTCCAGGTCAAAAGCCATGCCCGAGTGGTAATGGATGAGATTGCCGCCGTGGCCCATATAGGTGAAGCCGTCCAGACCTGTGGTCTGATAGAAGCCCATCCCCAGGCGCATATCCCCCATGAGGGTCGGCGCTTCCTGGAAATCGAAGTCCTGCAGCGTCATCATCTGCTTGACCGAATTGGGGGACAAGACGCGGCCCCCTTCCCCGTCGTAGGCGCCGCCATTCAGTATCGCTTGCATGAACCGCGCCATGTCATGGGCGTTCGAGTACAAGCCTCCGGCGGACAGCGTATTCATAAAGATGAAATCATCCTGCGTCGCCGCGTCGATATACGGCTTTGACAAGTAAGGCATATGGCGGTCTTCCAGGAGAAATGTCGTCGAATCCATTCCCAAAGGCGATAACACATGATTATGCACGTAACTGACGAACCCGTCGAAATAGTTGTCTTCGCCGGACATGGCGGCGACGAGTATCCCAAGCACGGTATAAGCGGCGTTGGAGTAGCTGAACATGGAAGCCTCGGCGCTTTGCATAGGCAGGTCAGTGAGGTAGCTGAAAAAATCAGTCATGTACGCGGGGTAGTAGTCATCCGTCGTCATGAAGCCGGGCAGCCAGTCCGTCTGCAAACCGGAAGCATGGGACAGGAGCATCCTGGGTGTGATCTTACGGTAGTCCCCCGCGCCGGTCATCGGTTCGGCCGGCACGCGGAAATCAGGCAGATAAGTGACGACGGGCTCGTCGAGGTCGATGACCCCGGCTTCGACAAGTTGCATCACCGCGGTGGCCGTAAAGGACTTTGATATAGAGCCCATGCCGAATAAGGTGTTTTCGTCAACAAGGACGCCCTCGTCGGCGAAACCAAAGCCTTGCGTCCAGGTGAAACCAAGCTCCGCGTCCACGACGGCGACGGTCATGCCGGCGATGGATAACAAGTCCATGACCTGACCGGCGGCGGCCTTGACAGTGTTGATCGTTGTACCCAGGTAGCCTGTATCCGGCTCCAGACCATAGACCAGATACAGCAGATCGGTATCAGAGATGTAGGCCCGGTCTTCTTGGAAGACGACGCCCTGCTGTAGGGATATGGCTTCTTCATTTCTCTGGGCGGCGGGGCTGTCGGCGTAAAGCAGGTATACGGCGCCTTCAAGGTCTACTCGAATGCTCCTGCTCTCACCGTCCCAATAAACGCTTCCGCCCGCCTCTTCGAAGGTACTTCGGATAGGGAGGAGCGAAAAGGCCTGGTCGTCGGCGCCGTCGGCAAAGACGGCCGGCACGCCGGCAAAGGCGAGCGCGAGAACGAGAAACATAGCGGTGAAACGAAAATGAGGTTTATGCATGATACCGAACTCCTTTATCGTCTGCCTTCAGCAGATTTTATCTCATTTATTATAACAGGGACAAATGATGAATACAATTACGGTATTCAAATTGAATTCTACGTTTGAATTCTACGATGTGTAATGTGTCTTCGGCAAAAACACGGTGGTAGAAAATACCATTGCCAAAGCGGCGGGTTCCATGATATAATCCGACAACAGCGCAGAGGAGTGTATCTCAATACATGACCGAGCGATATGACGCAGCGTCCGCCGTCATGGCGGAAAAAGACAAGCGGAAGTGGCTCAGTGGTAGAGCATCGCCTTGCCAAGGCGAGGGTCGCGAGTTCGAATCTCGTCTTCCGCTCTTAAGATTTAACACACGATGTTTCCCCGATACTACGGAGAATATGGAGTGATATCATGAAACAACGTTTATCCATCACGGATGTAGAGACGCTAAGCTCTTCCCAGCAGAACGCGTTACGCAGGATATGGCTTCCCGAGCGGTACG